>WNFS01000393.1_pt1 | contig 38535 bp, 23 predicted proteins | sample 5400141 | NCBI WGS metagenome assembly WNFS01 (sample SAMN13153358, study PRJNA577476) | soil metagenome | isolation source: 60 cm saprolite under Madrone tree | place: USA:California | collected 2016-06-14
TACATCGAGGGAACTCGCGCATGACGCTTGCCGAACAAGTTAGTGCGCCAGCGGCTAACTCGACTGCCGCGTCCACGCTGCCCGACCGACCGCTGCAGCGCCCTTCGTTTGCATGGACATTGCGCGGCGCTGCTCCGGTCCACGATTTCCCAATCCGCGATGAGATCCTTTTTCAGTTCACTCCTCCAATTTCGGGCGGGAAATATCTGGAGATTGGCGCCGGCAGCGGCTACACCGCATATTGCCTGGCGAGACACGCTGACCGACTAACAATCGCGGACTTTGCCGAAGTCACTCTTGCGGATTTGCGCGGGAAGCTCGGAGCAATCCCAAACATCGGTTTTGCTCAAGCGGATCTGAGCAAACCAAACCTGGCTCAGGAGTTGGGAAACTCTTTCGACTTCGTGTACGGGCTCGATATGTTCGAGTACGTGCCTGACGCTCAGTGTGGGCTGACAAATATTGCGTCGCTTTTGCGCCCTGGGGGCGTGATGTTCATGACGTTTCCAAATCAGTTGCCCCCCAAAGGTGACGGTGTGACCTGGTATTCGACATTGGCGGATTTGGAAGCACAACTGCGCGAGGCCGGCTTCTCGCGATGGGAAGCGTTCACGCTTAAACAATCAGCGTATGCCTCCGCAGTTTACACAGTGATGCACGAGTGGCCATTATTTCTATATCGGCGGTTGCGCGGATCAGCAGCCAACGAAGACTTGCCGCAGACTTACGAAGAAACCTGGGCATTCAAGAATCGTGGCAAGCTGCAGGCCCTTAAGCCATTGATCCATTCTTACTGGGCCCTTCTGAACTTAGCGCTGAAACTCGGAGGGCCAGTCTTTCGTGCTTCGGCGGCGACACAGAACCTATTGGGAAATCAGCTTGTAATTCGGGCCTGGAAATAAAGAGATTCCTGGCGCGAGAGGACTAACCGAAACAATGCGTATTTTATATTTATCCGTTGCTTTTCCTTTGCCGGTCAACAACGGCCACCGCATGAGGATCTGGTCCGTACTGGAGGGGCTACAGGCCGAAGGCCATGAGATAACGTTTTTGACGTTCGCCGAAGATCACGATCTTAAGGTGGATCTCACGCCGCTCCACAAGCTTTGTTCCCGCGTTGAATGCGTGCCGATGCAATTGAAGCGGCTTTCCGCGTCGACCGACTATCTGTCGCGACTGAAATCAATTTTTGATAACCGGCCGTACGCGACGTTGCGATTCATCTCACCGGAAATGCGGTCCCTCATTGAAAAAGCGTTGCGCGATGAGCGGCCCGACGCAATTATTTGCGATACGGTTTTTAGTGCCGTCAACCTGCCGGAAACAGATGTCCCGCTCATCGTCAACAGCCCGGACGTAGAACACCTCATTTTGAAGAGGTACATCTCATTCGAGGCAAACCCCATCAAGCGTCTCTACGCTTCAATGGAGATGCAAAAAGTAAAACGATGGGAAACGCAGGTCTGCCGCCGGGCAAGAGTTTGCATGGCCTGTTCCGAACATGATCGAGAAGTACTGGCCGGGTTAGCGCCAAACACGAGCGCAGTGTTTTTGCCCAACGTAGTCGACACGGAGAGCTACATTCCCAAATTTGAATCGAAGGGCAGTGCAATGCTTTTTCAGGGCGGCATGGACTGGTTTCCTAACCCCGATGCCGTCGAATTCTTCTCGACGCAAGTTCTCCCGCTCATCCACAAATCGGTGCCGGATGCAGTCTTTGTAGCTGCGGGCAGAAACCCTTCGGCCGAAATGGTCGCTCGATATTCGAACATGCCTGGTGTCAACTTGACTGGCACGGTTCCCGACATGCGCCCATATCTAGAAGACGCCGCTTTGTGTGTCGTTCCGCTCAGAATCGGCAGTGGAACGCGACTGAAAATCCTCGAATCGGCAGCCGCTGGCAAGGCAATCGTTTCAACGCGTCTTGGAGCTGAGGGCCTCGATTTCGTCGACGGTCAAGAGATCGTGCTTGCGGATTCTCCCGAGGACTTTTCGGCAGCGGTCGTTAATCTCTTGCAGAACGAACCGAAGCGTCGTGCGCTTGCAGTGGCAGCCCGTAAACGCGTCGTCGAGAGGTATAGCTATAACAACTTGCGACAGACGCTGGTCCGCGCACTTTCGGCGATTGGGGGAGGCGCGCCCGGTCGGTTGAAAGCGGAAGACAGCAAGAAAGAGGCTGTAACCATCTAGTTGGACGCAACTCGGTCTAACGCAGGCGCTGCGACACGATTCTGAAATCGCTTACGATCTAAAACAATGATTGTTTTTTACATTCTGGTTTTCACGCTGCCGATGCCCAATCACCCGCTTTGGGCGGCGCATGTGGGCCCATTCACAATCTTGAAACTGATTGGCATGTTGGGTCTCTTGATTGCGCTCTTTGAAATGCTCCGAACCGGCGTATTCCCCGTGCTGTCAAAATACATTCCCTCAGGCTGGTACCTACTCTATTTCCTTGCGGCCAGCATTTCAGTATTTCGGGCAAAAGGGATGGACGCTTTTAGCGCACCGGACTTCTGGTACGTTCTTTCCGGATTCTGCTTGTTCACGATGACGGCAATGATGGTCAGCACCGCCGAAAGATTACGCCGCGTCGTACTTCTCGTTCTTGCCTCCATTGCAATGAATTCGCTCTACGTGGCGCGCGAGTGGCAGGCGTATCACAATTTCTATCCTGGCTTTCGCACGTGGGGCGGCAAATCCGACGATCCCAATTATTTCGCCGTGGCCGTGGTGTTGTGGGTGCCTCTCACGGTCTTTTGGCTTCTCGGAAAGCGCCCGAAGTGGGAGCAATGGTTCTGCATCGGTTGTATCGGCGTCATGCTGGTCGGCCTCACGCTTGCCGCATCCAGAGGCGGACTGATTGGCTTGAGCGTGGCGATGCTCTTTCTGCTTATGCACGTAAAACATCGCCTCAAGATTATCGCTCTCGTGCTGTTGCTGGCCCTTCCAATGAGTTTATTGCCGGGCACGTCTGCGTTGGACCGGCTGATTCACCCGACCTCGAGCGACCAGGAGTCGTCCGAGTTTCGTCTCGAATTGTGGCAAGCCGCAAGACAAAATTTTATTGATCATCCAGCGTTCGGCATAGGCTTGGGCAACTTCGCTCCGCAAATCGCGAAAGACGGAGTCATCATTCAGATTCCTTTCCATGTTGCCCACAATACTTACATGGACGTTGCAGCAAACATGGGCTTGTCCGGGCTCATTCCATTTTTAGGCGTCTTAATTGGGAGCGTCTTCACACTGCGGAAAGTGGTCAAGCGTGCCACCGCGCCGGAGGATGTTATGGTGCGCCAGGTTGCTCTTGGCCTGCAGGCGGGAATTCTGGGATACATGGTCTGCGCCTTTTTTCTGTCCACGCTTTGGCTGCAGGTTTTCTGGCTCTGTACGTTCCTGACAATGAGCCTGCCCCGCGTCTTGCACCTATCGCACGTTCCGGTGGAAGCGGAACCGGTCTTGACCGAGGTCTGGGCGAAATGACCTTCGCTCGTCGGTCTGGTTGCTTGCAGGCAGACTCTCTGGCCACGACTCTCCCTGCGATAGCGGTCGATTCCCAATGGCTCGCGTTTGGTGAGATTTTCACGACAACATCGGCGAGAAGTGGAACCATGGATTGAGCTCTTTGTCGGATAATGCTTGTGGAAGTCCTGAAGCGGTTCGCGCCCCGCGACACTATCTTTGGAGATTTGTGGCAGTCGATCTACCCAACAACGGAGATTCTCTTTTCTCCGTGACAGATCTCGATTTAGAAGTTGTGTCCGCGACCGAAGGCGCTACTTGTTCCGTTGAAGCAAGAAAGGGAAACCGCTAGTCCGTGCTGAAAAATATTCTTTCCAACTGGGTGGGCATCGTCATTCTGGGCCTCATCGGAATTGTTTTGACTCCGATCATGGTTCATGGGCTCGGGAATTTGTACTACGGCATGTGGATTCTCGCCGCATCAATCGGAGATTATTCGGGTCTTCTCGATCTGGGAATGCGCACTACGATCTTCCGATTCGTCGCTTACTACCGCGGCAGCAATCAGCGTAGCGATTTGGACCAAGCATTCGCTACCGGACTGGTAATTTCCACACTCGCGATGCTGGCGAGTTTTGTTGCGGTTTTTATTCTGAGTCTCGTACTTCCGCCCTTTTTTCATTTCACTGGCGAAGACAGGCGAATTTTCGCTACCTTGGTAATCCTGCTCGGCAGCCACGTCGCTGTGGCGTTTCCCACGCAGTTTCTTTCCTCGTACTTGCGGGGGTTGGAACGATTCGATCTCTATAATCTCGGCCTCGTCGTCGCTGGCGTGTTGCGTGGAATATTCCTGATCACGTTGATCAAAATGGGTTACGGCATCATCCCTGTGGGTGTAGCGGCTGTTACCGTCGGTGTCATTGGTCTGGGATTTCACTGGATTCTTGTGAAGAAAGCCGATCCGGAATTGCGCGTCGCACTGGCCCACTTGACGTGGGCAAAAACCAAGGAAATGTTGAATTACGGCTTCTATTCCTTCGTCACCAACTCCGGAGAGATGCTGCGTTACTACACGGACTCGATTGTCATCGGCCGCGTCTTGAATGTGGCGCTGATTACACCGTTCGGGATCGCGACGCGCCTCATCGACTACTTCAAAACAGTCAGCGGCGGTGTAAGCGGCCCCATCATGGTTCGTTTAAGCGAATTAAGCGGTGGAGGACATGAGGAGGCACAACGCCGCGAATTTCTTCGCTTCACTCGATTTTCTATGCTCCTCTGCGTCTTCGTTGGGGGGCTGCTCATTCTGGATGGTAAGCTCGTTATTGAGATCTGGATGGGCAACGGATTCTCCGACAGTTACCCAATTCTCGTGGTGCTCACGGTGGCTTACATTGTGACGTTTGGGCAGGTACCTTGCCAGTTGGTCATATTCGCACGAGGAAAGAACCACAGACCCATTAGCTGGTGGACGCTCGCCGAGGGAGTCGCGAATTTGGCGTTGAGCGTCTACTGGGCGCGCTCGATGGGTCTGGTGGGTGTTGCGCTGGGGACGGCGGTGCCCTTAATGCTCTCAAAGCTATTTATCCAGCCCTGGTACGCCCTACAAGATTTGGGTATCCGGGCGTGGGACTACGTTTTGCACGGCCTTGCCAGGGCGTCGGGCGTCGGCGGAATTTTCTTGGCTGTGGGCTGGTTCCTTGCGGATAGAATAGCAGTGCCAGTTAATCTCTTGGGCTTGGTGGCAATCTGTTCTTTGCAATCCCTGGCGTTTGTTGCGCTATTTTATTTTCTAGGACTCCATGGGGAGGATCGCTCCGACCTCCGCCAAAGAATACGCCGTCTTGCGTCGGCAGCGGGATTCGGGAAGGCCGCGTGAGATGAGTGATTTCTCGGTATCAGCGATCATTCCGACGAGAAATCGCCCTGACGATGTGCGATTGACTCTAAGGTCGCTTTTGGCCCAATCCGTACAGGCGCTGGAAGTCATCATCATCGACCAAAGCGACGATGACAGGAGTAAGGTCGCAACTTCTGAAGTGTTCCGGGATGCGAGCCGCAAAGGGATTGCTCTTCCGGAGCTCCGCTATGTCCACGACACATCCATTCGAGGTGTGTCGCAGGCACGCAATCGTGCTCTGGATATAGCAAAAGGCGATATCTGGCTGTTCCTCGACGACGACGTCGAAATGGAGCCCGTTTTCATAGAAGAGCTTCTAAAAATCTTTGCGGCAAATTCGGCGATTGGCGGAGTTTCGGGCGTCATCACGAACTACCCGGTCCCGCCGTTTTCGTATCGCAGCTGGCTGTGGCTTTTTGCTCGCGGGCCGTTTCGAGAGAAACGTCTACCCGTCTACTGGGGCGCTCACATGTACAGCGACTTAGTTCCCGTCATTGGCATGACCGGTTGTCTCATGAGTTTTCGGGCAGAGGTGGCGCGCACGGGACGATTCGACGAAGGTATGAGGGACGCCGAGGACGTGGATTTTTGTCTAAATCTGAAGGGCAATCCCCTGATGGTCCTGGCGCCGAAGGTTCGCTTGAAGCACATGGCGAGTCCGATCAATCGAATTCGAGAGGCGTGGCTAAAGAAATTCGCAGCGTCACAGTCGCATCTCTACCACAAGAATTGGAAAGATAGGCTCATTAACCGCATTTACTTCGGTTGGTTTATCGTCGGCTTGAGTCTTGCGTCGCTTCTTTCGAGTGTGAGGCGCTTTTCACTTGAACCATTCCTCGGCATGTTGCAAGGGCTTCGCCAAGGTCAGATCGCCGCGACTGCGTCACGATCGCAACCGGCGGGCTCGCCATCGTCCGTAAATTAATCCAGCGCAAAAATGCAACCTCCCGGTTTCTGCCGTTCGTCGAAACGTCCGGCAGCTACCGGGAGGCTATCAGAACTAGTTGTATCGGTTTATCTAAAGACCCGCGAGTACCGCGTCAATCGCCGCGTTGGTCTGCGACAGATACGGGATGACGCTGCCATAGGGTCCGCGCAGCTCATTACCGCAGGTCGCAGAAGTAATGATCGTCACGCACGAAACGGCGGGATTCACATTTTCGGTTCCGTCGTACGCGTTATCTCGCAGAGTGATTACACCCCAGTTCAGCAGCTCGCTCTGGTTGTCCTGATACTGCCACCAGAGATAGCCGACGTACGGGCGTGTGCCATTCGCCGTAAAGGCACGGGTTGGCAGCGCGGACACCTTCGTTAAGAAGTCCTGGCCGCGTGCCGCTTGTGTCGGGAAGCCGCCCACGTTCTTGTCGCTGACGCGAAGATTGCAGACGGTCGCCGCTTCCGCCGGAGTGCCGGACGCGTTATAGGTGACCGTTGCTGAAGTCACCGCTGTCGGCCGTACCTCAATTGCGTTGTAGTCGGCCGCGTTGCACGTCACGTCAATCAACGTACTCGTGTTGATGAATTGACTTGGCGTCACGATCGTAACGGTCACGGAAGAGCCAGCGTGAACCGCCGCGGAGTTCGGGTAGGCGTATGGAGACTCAGCGTTCGCCGTACGATACTCGCCTTCGATCAAGCCCACGTCGCCCATGTAAGTGTGAATGTAATCCAGCTCAGCCTGGGTGAATGTGCCGACGCCGCCGTATTGAATCCACTCGCAGACGCCCAGGACTGAATCGCAGAGTTCAATGTCGAAGCATAATAGTTAGCGATATCCTGCGTCAGTGCGTTCAAGTCCGCCTGAACTGTGCTCGGAACATCGGACATCGTAACTGTCTGGTTTCCGCTGCCGCAGTACGACCCGTGGGCCGAACGGCAGTCTTCGTCCTGGAAGCCGGTGCCAATTCCCCAGCCGTTCGCGATGTACGACGCGGTAATCGCCGCGCTGGAAGCCGGCGCCGTGCCAGAGAACGTCAAGCTCAGAGCGCCGGTCGAATAGTTCACCGTGCCGCTCAGGCTCGGGCCGTAAATCTTTCCGGCTCCTGTATCGCCACCGACAAGCGCACCGCCAGCGTAAATCGCCACGCTGTAAGCGGACACGGTGGTGTGAGAAAGCGTCGAGCTGAAGCTCAATGTCGAACCGTTACCGGAGCCGACGGTGTCTGCCGCCGCTGTGTTAGCGCAAGTGATGGGCTGTGATCCGACACACGTTCCGCTGGAACCAAACGTTGTGTAAGCCGATCCCCATGCGGGGTTCAGCGACGCAACTGTTCCGTACTTCGCCTGTAGCAGGTCATTGAGTCGCTTCCGGACGTAGACTGTCGCGTCGGGATAGATTTGCGCCATCGACGAGCTAGCGTACTGCGTTGGCGGAACAAACATTGCCACGTAACCGAGACGGAAGTCGTTGTTGCCTGCAGGTTGTGTCGCGAAGTCAGGACCCGCGCCAAAGCCGTGCAAGCAATCGCTATCGTCAAAGCTCACGCCAAGCAGATAACCTTTGTCGGCTGTCGAAGCCGCAGCAGTTTGCTGCGTGACATAATCGTTCTTCATTGTGCCGGAGACATAAGTTGCCCAATTCGGATCGCGGTAGTCAGCGATACCGCAAGACGGCCTATATCCGTTCCAACGTGAGTTTGCCAAGTGCAGGAATTCCTTAACCGGCCCGGAACCCCAACTGTTTCGATTCGTGAGTGAGTAGACCGAACTATTTTCAAAAAGGATGAACGGCACTTTGACGGTCTGGCCACTCCAGAATGGGCGCGCATATGCGTTGGAGAACGGCCCGACCATGTTGAAGCCCCAATTCTTGATGCGGGTCAGCTGAGGCGGCGCCCAACTGCTCGTAGTATTGCCATACTTCGCCGTCGAGTAGCTGGCCGAACTGCCGCCAGACTCGTCCGTCTTTGAGGTGTTGTCATCGAACACGTAGAAGCCGCGGGCAAACATCGCGTGTCCCGCTGGCGAGCAGAACACCATATTGTTCGCGACCTTCGTTATGATGAACGACGTGTTGTTGTTCGTGCACGGCGTACTCATCAGTCCCAGGTATTGATCCATCGCTCCGCCGCCTGCAGAGATCGTCAGCGTGTACGACTGAGTTGCGGTTTGCACGGGCGAAGACGAATCGGTAACTTTAACGGTGAACGTCGAAGACCCGGCTGTAGACGGCGTTCCGGAAATAACACCCGTCGAAGCCGCCAGCGTCAAACCAGCCGGAAGTGAACCAGTAGACACGGTGAATGCATACGAGGCGTTGCCGCCCGTCACCTTAATAGTTGTATTGAATGTTTGGCTGACAACTCCGTTGCCAAGAGATGTCGTTGAGATTGCAAGCGGCGCTGGTGCCGCTGCGGCAACCACGATGCTTAGCGCTTTAGTGCCCGTCAGATTATTCGCGTCCTTCACCTGAACTGTGAAGGAAGACGTCGCCGCCGTCGTTGGCGTGCCGGAAATAGCGCCGGCCGTGGAGAGTGTCAAACCAGAGGGAAGCGTGCCCGACGCAAGCGTCCACGTATACGGCGAACTTCCGCCTGTCGCTGCCAAAGTCGCAGAATACGCAGTTCCGACGGTGCCTCCAGCGAGTGAAGCCGTCGATACCGCCGGCGGCTGTGCCGCTGCGCCAACCACGATGCTCAAGGCCTTCGTCGCCGTCGCATTCGCCGCGTCTTTCACTTGTACCGTGAAGGACGAAGTTGCCGCTGTCGTTGGCGTGCCGGAAATCGCACCAGCCGTGGAGAGTGTCAAACCAGAGGGAAGCGTGCCCGACGCAAGCGTCCACGTATACGGCGAACTTCCGCCTGTCGCTGCCAAAGTCGCAGAGTAGGCAGTTCCGACGGTGCCTCCAGCGAGTGAAGTCGTCGAAACCGTAAGCGAAGAGGTCGCAGTCGTATACGTAAAGGAACTGAATGGCGTGCTTGCTGGGCTGGAAGGATTTGTGACCACAACGGTGGCGGCTCCAGCAGCGTGCGCTGGCGTCGTTGCCTTCAGTTGCGTGTCGCTTACAAAAATAACCGCGTTGCCAGCCGTTCCGTCGAACTGAACTGTCGCTCCCGAAACAAAATTGGAACCCGAAATTGTAAGTTGCGTACCGCCTGCTGTGCTTCCCGAATTCGGAGAGATGCCAGTGATCGCCGCGGCATTCGTCGCGGTCGTGAATGTCTGATCGCTGCCGTTGACCGTCTGGCCGTTCACCGTGGAGACCACAGCGAAGTGATACGTCTGATTCGCCGTGAGCGCTCCGAGAGATACGGAGTGCGTCGTGACCATCGTGGAATCAAGCGGTGTTGTAGAACCGTAGCTCGACGTCGCTCCATACTGAACCTGTGACGTTGCCGCGACGTTCGTCGTCCAATCAATCTGCGCGGAGTTTTTTGTAATGTTCGCTGTGCTCACCTGCATGATCGCAGGCGCAGTTGGGTTGGTATTGCCATTTGCTCCAACCACTCCAGCGCATCCCGCCAAAATTAAATTCATTCCGAGGAGTGCGGCGCCAACAAGCCACGCGGCCCCTTCGCGAACTCTAGCTTTTCTTCTCGTTGAGAAAGCCGACATTAGTGAATCTCCCTCAGATTTTTGTGGCCGAAGGCCCCCGCTGCGCCCGGCTGTTCTTCAGTGCGGCTCCCAAACCGTTCCACTGACGATGACAGTGTAGAAAGTTGGGAGTGAGGGAAACTACTGGTCTGACTGCCTAATTGAGGACAGCTGTACTCGCAAAGAGTCCAAACGAGCAACAACCGGTCTATTTTCCGTATTTTGAAGCGAGACGTTGAAACAGGTCTCGTCATTCCGTTGGAGAGAAGCTCTTCAATTTATTGTGCGGCCCATGTAATTTAGGTGGTTGCCGTCGAGCGGCACGCTCATTACCAAAACTAATATTCGCCAAGGAGTTGATTCGCCACCGCTTATTTTTTCCACAGGCAGAGGAGTGCGTGTAATTTCTCCTTTGAAGCGTAGTTTTGACACGAGGCGGCGAAAAAAGGGACTGCATTAGTCAGGGCGAATGCTTTGCGAAACTGTGAGGCGTACCTTCGTTCGGTCCACTCTTTTAGCGGGACAAGCTTATCGGAACCCTGGCGCGGACGCCGGTGAGCGATCCACGCCTGTCGTAGAGCAGAAGCGAGATTTGCAGTGTATTCCAAGAATTTTGGGTGACCGTCGCCATTAGATGTCAATCCGAGCGTAACGTATTGTAAATAATAGCCTTACGTATTTTGTGAGGTGTTTCGGCCGACGGAACCCGTTTTTCCATTCGACCTAGCGTTGGGTCAGTACGAAGTTGCCCACTTTGGACAATTAGTTGCCACCGAGACCGTAGAATCGCGAGGACTCGGTTAAGGGAATGCTCCCCAGCGTCGACTCACTGGAATCTATAATTCTCTAACCTATTTATTTATAACGACTTATGGGACGCGCAGGCGATACTCGGTGGAATGGAGGCGTCCTTGCTCGCGAACCTAGTTTGGTATAGCCTTTGCATTCTCCTCAATGGGTATTCTTCTGCACTCTGACGTCATTGGAGACGATTATGGCCACGCTAGCTATGCCCAACCAGACTTCCAGCCACTCACACATCGAGGCACTAGCCGCCGAGTTTCAGGAGCGGTTTAACCAAAAGAGTTTCGAGCTCACGCATCACCTGGCGAACCATCCTTTGTTCAAGCTTGAGCGGCTAATGCAGTTGACGAAGTCGATCAGAGAGACTCATCCGAAGGATGCCTATTACGACGCCGGTGACATTGGAGTCAGCACACGGTGGGATCAAGCGCCCAAGGGAGTTTTCTCCATTGATGAAGCCATCGAGCGTATCGGCTCGGCCGGTGCTTGGGTCCTTCTAAAGAAGGCGCAATACGATCCCGATTACAAAGTTCTGCTAGACGAAACGATGGCGGAACTCAAAGCGTTCGTCGGCAAAGATCTGACGCGTTATATCAAGCGCGATGAAATGATTATTTTCATCACTTCGCCCAAGCGAATCAGCAGCTATCATATTGATCGCGAGTGCAACTTTCTGCTCCAGATTCACGGTGAAAAGACGATCCATGTCTTCGATCAAAAGGACCGCGAAGTTCTGCCGGAAACCGAAATCGAAACTTTCTGGGCGAGCGACAACAACGCTCCGGTTTACAAACCGCAATACCAGAACCGTGCGAACACGTACTTATTACGGCCTGGCACCGGCGTTCACATTCCGGTTAATGCTCCTCACTGGCTCCAGAACGGAGACGACATCTCCATTTCGCTTAGCGTCAGCTTCCAGTTCGTAGATTCGGTGCTCGCCAACATCTATCGCGCGAACTTCTTCCTCCGAAAACTCGGCATCCATCCTTCGCCCCCAGGAAGCGGCCCTGTGCGAGACACGTTTAAGAAGGTCACATTCGGCGGGTTGGTGAAGACGCGGCAGCTCTTGGACAAGAATTGTCCCTGGTAACGCTCAACCTTGGGCGACTCAGTGGATCATTCGTCGGCTGATTGAGCTCGGCGAGGCCGTCTGGTTGAACTCGATGCGTCTCTTCTGAAAGTAAAAACCCGAATATCGAAAGGCAGAAGACTCCGGATAGAGCGGAACCAATTGCCTCATCTCGTTCGCTTCCCAGCTCTCGACGAGCTCATATCCGATTCTCGCCATGCCGCTTACCAGCGCATCGACGTTTTGAATTTTGCACGGCACGAGATACGTCCATCCATCCTGCACCGTGCAGACTTCCTTCCCGTTGCAAACTGGTACGCGGTTTATGATAACGTGCGACGGAAGTTGTCTCAGTTGAAGTAGCAGATCGGGCAGCGATTCGTCGAAGTATTGCAAACTACCCGACGACAGGAAGAGATCGACTTCTTCTGCGCAGCGAAGCCCGTCGATGTACCGTATACGGTTTTCTTTTCTTTCGATTGCGAGACGCTCTCCAGCCTCACGGACGTTGGGCAATTCGACGACGTCCCACTTCAAATCACAAGGAAAGCGGAGGTGCCGGTGATATGCATAGAATAGGTTGCCGACGTTTCCACCGAGATCGAGGACTTGGCGAGGTTCTGGTCGAATTTGCAGCCAGTAATACAGGACTGGGTAGTCGCTCTCCCGAAGGCTTTCCAATGCTTCCACGTGCCGCGCGACATTTGTCGGGTGCTCGTGGCCCCACGTAGTGAACGTGTCCGCTACGCGGCGAGCTTCAGATAGAGAATCGAACCTACGGCGAAACCCCAGCGCGAGTTCCAGCAAGGGGCGAGTGACGAAATTACTCCGCAACACTCGCAACAAAGCCTCATAACGCGGTTTCGTTCCCATTGTCTCGAGGATTTTCGAGACAAATCGGATCTGACGAAATCGCAAACGTCCCAAGACGCTGCTTCGCTGATTATCCATCGTCGACAGCCTTGACATCGCGAAGACCTGGAGTCTTCCGGCGCTGATGAGTCGCTCGATTTTGAAAAGGGGCCCGGAGCCTAAACCACACTGCCGAATCGCTTTACGCGACGTGCTTAATGAAATTCCGGATGATTCAATCACAGCGTGCGAGCGCTTGCAAATAGGGTGAATACCCGAAACGTGTCTGGTTTGGTCGTTTCTCAGGAGGTTCTTTTGCCTTTTCTTACTGCCTGGACTGTATCGACCGGTGCAAGCAAGTGCGGAGTTCTTCAACAAGATCCCAAACAAATGGTTCTTCTAAGATCGTCATGTGGTCGCCGGGAACGTTGATGACTCGGACTCCGCCGCTGACAATTTCATTCCATCCGAGGCTCAAATTGCTCCCATACTCCGCTGTGCGTCCCTTCGCTCGGAAGAGTGTCAACTCACCAGAATAAGCCTTCGGAGTGAAAGCTTGGCCGACGGCGCTGAACATTTTGACGTTGTCACGAAGCGCGCCGGGCAAAGGCTTTTGCGACCAGCCGTAAAACCTCTGAGCGACTCGAAAGAAAATGTAACTCGCGCGAGATCCAATTGAGCGACCTAAATCGCGAATCAACTGCCAGGTCTCGCCCTTCAAAAGCCTTCGCGCATAGAGACGAATTCGATCGATTACATATAGCGCCTGAAATTGGAGCGACTGTCCGAATGAAAGGTCGCGGTAATAGGCGGGATTGCCTGTATCGAATAAGCCGAGTAGGCCAACTTTTTCTCCGGCAGTGGCCAGTTGCGTGGCCATCTCGTAGGCAACCAGTCCACCAAAGGACGCGCCGGCCAGAAAATATGGCCCTTTCGGTTGCACTGCCCGAATATCGCGAATATATTTCGCCGCTAAATCTTCAACCGTCAGGCGCGCCACCGCACCATCGGCTTCCGGCGAACGCAGCCCGTAGAACGGCTGGTCCGCATCAAGTCTTGCCGCCATCGCGCGGAATCGCAGCACGTGCCCACCACCGCCATGCACGCAAAACAGGGGTGCCTTACTACCTCTCGCCCGAATCGGAACAAGGGAGGATTGAGCGCCAGTTTCTTCACTCTGTAACCGCTGCGCGAGCGCTTCGACTGTAGGTGCCGTCAGTAGCGTCGACAAATCAATTTTTCTGCCAAATTCTTTTTCGATTTCAGTAACCATCTGCGCTGCAAGAAGCGACTGTCCACCAATTTCAAAAAAATCGTCATGCACTCCAATCGGTTGTCGCCCAATCAATCTTTCCCACATCAGTGCCAGCTGGAGTTCGACAGAGTCGCGCGGCGCGACAAATTCGCGGGCTTGCGGCTGCGCACCTAGCATCGTCGCAGACGTCACAGTCGGCTTCTGCGGGGCCGGCAGCCCACTGATCCGAGTATTGGCATCACCGAGCATTGCGCCCAGAATCTTTCCGTAATATTCCAGAATCGTCTTGATCGTCTTTGCATCAAAAAGGTCCGGGTTGTACTCCAATTGCGCGCGAATCCCCTCTTGGCGCTCGACAAACCCCAGCTGGAGCTCAAAAGGCGTGCCGACGCTAAACGTTGGCATCGGTGAAACTGTAAGGTCGCCGATTTTGCGAGGCTGCAAAAATGCTGTCTGATAGAAAAAGTAAAATTGAAACAATGGATTTCGGCGCTGTACGGCAAGTGGCCGGATTTTGTCGAGGAGCACTTCGAATGGCAAGTCCGAGTGAGACAGCGCATCAAGCGTGAAGTCGCGGACGCGCATTAACAGCTCTTGCAGCGTGGGATCTCCGGCCAGGTTCAGACGAAGCGCAATCGGACCGGCGAAGGGGCCAATCAGCGGTTCCGTTTCGGTCCTTCGATTGGCCACCGGCGAACCTACCACAGCATCTTCCTGGCCCGAATACTTTGTCAGCAGCGCTCCGAAGCACGCCAGCGTGAGCGTGAACATAGTCGCGTGGTTTTTCTGCGCGAACGTCTTGAGCGACGCGGCGAGTTCCGGCGGCAAAAGGTATGTCTCAATCGCGCCATGCGAGGCAGGACGATTCTGCGGCGGCCGATCAGTTGGAAAATCCAGCACAGGCAGCGGGGGCTTTAATGCATTGAGCCAGAACTCACGGTGTTCCTTTGAATCCTCGGAGGTCAACCACTCCTTTTGCCATGCCGCAAAGTCGCTGTATTGAATATTCAACGGCGGAAGACCTGCTTCCCCGCTTTGATCCTCCGCCGCGTACGCGGCCCACAATTCCTTTTGCAAAATGCTCTGCGACCATCCGTCGGCAAGTATGTGATGCAGCGTAAGCAGCAAAACGTGGTCGTCCGGTGAAAGCTCAAACAACCGCGCCCGCAACAGTGGTCCTTTGGCAAGGTCGAACGGCATTTGTGATTCGTCGCGCACGAGTTGCGGCAGTTTTTCCTCCTTTTCGGTCAGATCGTTGCCGCTGACCGTGGTTTTTTCCAGTCGAAATGGCCAAGGCGGCGAAATAATCTGCAGCAGTTCCCCGTTCGAATCTTCGAATGTCGTTCGTAGAATCTCGTGCCGGCCAATCACAACTCGAAACGCCGTTTCCAGTCGCTCCGCCGAAATCTTGCCCGCCAGTCGGACGCCGGCTGGCATGTGGAAGGCAGCGTTGCCGTGGCTTAATTTTTCTAAGAGCCAAAAACGCTGCTGTGCCACGCTGGCCGGTAACGCATAAACCTCCGGCTCTTCGTCGCCGCTCTTTACGGCCGCGTCGGCACTCGTTGTCGTCGCCGGCTTCGCCACTACATCAGCCGTGCGCTTACGCAGTACGGCAATCTCCGAAAGCCTGCGATTAGGATTCTCGGCAATCGCTTCCAGTAGTCTGAAAAACTTGCCGTGAGCCGCCTTGGCAAATCCTTCTGAATACTTGGCCACCCGATACTCGAGGGACAATCGCCAGCCTGCTTCGCGCTCCACCATGAAGAAATTCAAATCATACAGTGCGCCCTGAGACTTCGACGGCATCGTCGACATCCGCAAACCGGCAAATTCAAAAACGAAGGTCGCGGCACGCGCGTATTCCCGCTGGCAAATGTAATTGATCACGTAGAATGCGTCGGCTGAGGGGCCGTTCTTGCCCGCAACTTCTTTTGCCACCTCTTCGAAAGGCACATCCTGATTCGCGATCGCATCCCAAACTGTGTCCCTCACGCTCGTCGCCAGGTCTGCAAAGGTCGGATCTCCGCCGGTGTTCACGCGGAAAACGACATGATTTATGAACACGCCGATGAGACTTTCCAGATCCGATCGATTCCGGCCAGCAAGCGGCGATCCGACAACGATATCTGTTTTTCCAGTTTCGGCGTGCAGCAACGCAATACTCGCGGCAAGCGTTGTGATGAACAGCGTTCCACCCTGCAGATTGCTGAACTCCTTCAGTTTTTCGCTCAATTCGCGCGGGAGCAGAGTCGATACAATCGCGCTGCGACGGTCGGCATCGTCGGAACCGGGCAAGTCTCCCGGTACCTCCAGCCGCTGGTGGCCGTCCAATTTTTTCTTCCAGAAAGCCAGCTGCTGGCGAATCTCTTCGCGTTGGAGGTAGTCTTTCTGCCAAATCACGAAATCGCCGTACTGGATCGGTAACTCCGGCAAAGGCGAACGTTGGCCTGCGGCTAGCGCGGCATAGATCTTCTGCAGTTCCTCCATGATGATTCCGATGGACCATCCATCGCAGATGATGTGATGCAGCGTCAGCGTCAATACATGACGCTTCGCTTCCATCCGAATTAGTCCAATTCGCAGGAGTGGACCGGTTTGCAGATCGAAACACGCTTGTGCCTCAGCCACACTCATTCGATCGAATTCTGCGTCACGTTCCGCCGCGAGCATCCCGCCCAAATCACTGCGCGCGATTGTTATCGTCATTTCCGGAGCGATCAGTTGGCGCGGCTCCCCGTCCACAACGCCAAAATGGGCGCGAAGGACCTCGTGTCGCCGGATAATTTCTTCGAATGAAAGTTGGATCAAACGTGGATCGAGCGAGCCTTCGAGCTGCCAGCGAAAGGATGCGTTGAAAATCGGCGATTCCGGATTCCGCAGGAAGGCGTGCCACATTCGCTCCTGAACGGGAGAGAGCGGGAACGCAAACAACTCCGCATCGTTGTCGCCGTGCAGGGCCGATTGCTCTGGCACATCCTGCTCCTGGTCAGGGGCCGGAATCTCTGGCTGAGTGGAATCCGTCATTCCGTGCTTTCTTTTTACGTATCGCGGGTTACGCGAAACTTCTTTCGTTCGACTCTGGTAATCTCCGGCGCGGGGGCTCGTACTGGCGTTTTCGACTCTCCCATTTCTGAAACGACACCGGCGATCGTCCTCTGTTGCAGCAACATCCGGGGCGTGACGCCGAGCCCCTGCTTCGCAGCACGGGACGTAATCTGAAATACATGCAGCGAATCCGCGCCTAATTCGAACAAGTTGTCCGTGATCCCCACGCGTTCCAGTTTCAACACTTCCGCAAGAATTCCCGCCAACGCAGTTTCTTCCGGTGTGCGCGGTGCCACGTACTCCCGATTCCGTATGGATGCGCTTAGGTCAGGCGCGGGGAGTTTATCCCTGTCTACTTTTCCATTCAATGTTAACGGCAATGCCGACAGTTGCACATAAGCATATGGCACCATGTGCGCGGGCAGCTTTGCCTGCAAGAACTCCCTTAGCTCCGCGCCCGTCGGAGCTGCTCCGGCCTTTGGCACGAAGTACGCCACCAGCTTCTTCTCGCCCGGCCCATCCTTCCGCGCTGCAATCGTGTTCTGTTGCACTCCCGGATGTTGCGCAAGGAGAGCTTCGATTTCTCCCAGTTCGATCCGGAAGCCGTGGATCTTTACCTGTGTGTCGCCGCGGCCGATGTAGTCCAAGTCGTTGCCGTTTACAAATCGCGCCAGGTCGCCGGACTTATACATTCGGGAACCCGATCCCGCCTCAAACGGATCCGGGACAAATCGCTCAGCACTAAGCTCGGGCCTATTTAGGTACCCGCGAGCCACGCCTGCTCCACCAACGTAGATCTCGCCCACAACTCCCGGCGGTACGGGCCGCTGTTTTCCGTCTAACAGGTACACGCGCAAATCTGGAATGGGCACACCGATCAGACTCCTCGTATCGCCCTTTGCATCCGCGGCAACCAGCGGCCGGTATGTCACGTGGACGCTGGTCTCAGTAATTCCGTACATGTTGACGAGTTGCGGCTTCGCATCACCGTGACGCTCAAACCACGGTTTGAGGTTCGTGAAGTTCAGCGCTTCTCCGCCAAAGATTACATAACGCAGCGCAAGCGGCTTTTCGTATCCGGACTCCTCCACCTGAATCAGCTGATAGAAGGCAGCCGGAGTTTGGTTCAGGACGGTAACGTTTTCTTGAGCCAGCAAGTTGTAAAAATCTTGCGGCGACCGTGTCGTCAAGTACGGCACAATCACCAATCGGCCACCGGTCAGCAGCGCTCCCCACATTTCCCATACGGAAAAATCGAACGCATAGGAGTGGAACAGTGACCATACGTCTCTCTCGTTACAGTGGAACCACGCTTCCGTCGCCGTCAGCAGCCTGACGACGTTCGAATGCGTCACCATCACACCCTTCGGCTTGCCTGTAGAACCCGACGTGTAAATGACATATGCCAAATGCTCGGGTCTCGAGGCAGGCGCCAGGTTGTCTTTTTCCTCGCGATCGACTACGGGCCAATCGCGATCCACGCAAATCGCCTTGGCTTCTTGCTTCGGCAAATTAGCTAGCAGCCGCTCTTGCGTCACCAAAACCGTCGGCTGCGCATCGCCAAGAATCATCTCCAACCGCTCTTTCGGATACGACGAGTCGATCGGGAGATACGCGCCACCGGACTTCGCAACTGCGAGGAACGAAACCATCATCTCCAGCGAGCGCTCGAAACACACCGCCACCAACGAATCGGGCTTCACGCCTTCTTTTCTGAGAGTTCGCGCAAGCTGGTTCGACCGCTCATTCAATTCGCGATACGTCATTTTTTCCGTGCCCATAGTAAGCGCGATCGCATCGGGCGTTCGTGCAGCCTGTTGTTCGAACATCTGATGAATCGTCGCTGTCACGACAGACGTCTTCGGCGCAGGATTCCAGGCCGCCAGCAGCAAAGAAAGCTCCGCAGGCGTCATCATCGGTAAATCGTCCACTGGCTTTTCTGGATCCGGAACCGCGCCGAGCAACATCGTCTCGTAGTGATTCAACCAGCGCGCAATCGTCGATTCATCGAACAGGTCTGTGTTGTAGTCACAGTCGATCTTCAAGCCCTGATCCGATTCAACAATATTGAAGAACAGATCGAAGTTCACCGCGCTCTTCGGATTTGGATCAATTTCTGCGTTCAATCCTGCGAACTCGGAGCTTCCGCCGATTCGCTCCAGGTTGAACTGCACTTCCATCAATGGCAAGCGGCTCGGGTCGCGTGGAACGCCTAGCTTGCGTACCAGCGTGCCGTACGTGTATGTCTGGTGTTCGTAAGCGTCTAGAAGAGTCTTCTTCATCTGTCCGAGCAAACTGGAAAACGCCAGGTCTTCGCTGAAACGCGCTCGCAACGGAAGGAAGTTGACGCAGTGCCCAACGAGATTTCCATCTTCAATCAGCGATTGTCCCGCAGCAGGAATTCCGACAACGATGTCCTGTTGATTGGACAAGCGATGCAGAAGCGCGTTGAAGCCGGCGAGCAAGGTGACGAACAGCGTGCAACCCTTCTTCGAGCCGAGTTGCTTGATTTTCCTGTACGCCTCTGCGTCAATCTTCGTTCGGTATGTCGCTCCGGCGTAACCCTTGACCATCGGACGCGGCCGGTCTAGTGGCAAGTCCAGCGGCGCCGGAATATCCGTAAACTGCGCGAGCCAATACTTTTCGACGTCGGCGCCTTCGACTGAGCTCTTGCGTATCGCTTCCGTGCTCGCGTATTCACTGAAGTGCACCACCTTCGGCAATTCGTCTTTCTTGCCGACGGCCTTTTCGTTATAAATTCTTGACAGCTCATCCAGCAAAACGTTGGTCGACCACCCATCACATACGATATGGTGCGACGTAAATAGCAGCATATGCCGCTGTGATTCGAGCCGGTACAACTCGGCGCGTAACAGCGGCCCCTTGGTCAGATCGAACGACGTGCGCGAATCCGCCGCGAGGATCTTCTTTATCTCCGCTTCCTTCTTTGCCAAATCCATGCCGGACAAATCTTTTAGCGGCAGTTCGAGCTTCAGCTCCGGCGCAAAATGAAGGAGTTCTCCTTCTGGGTCCACCGTTGCGCGCAAGGCTTCGTGCCGCGCAATCACGGTATTCAGGGCGTCTCGTAAGCCGTCTACTTTCAATTCGCCACGCAAATACACACTGAACGATTCGTTGAACGCGCAGGATGCGTCATCGCCGAGCTTCGCCGCAAGAAAAATTTCTCTCTGTGGCTCGGTCATCCGCGTTTCGCCCTGTTTTGCTACCGCCTGCACTGAAACACTTTCTCCCGGCAGCGGCAGAATTTCTCCCTGCTGCATCTCGTGAATCGTTTCTTCGAACGCGCGGACAATCTTCTCGATGTCCGCGTCGCTGTGTTCCGTCGTCAAAAAGCACGGGAAGTTCTCCAGCAGGTGAACACCCTTTTCGCGAAGGCTATAGTAGAAGAGGCTTCCAAACCGGAAATCGATTGGGAAACTGAAGTAGAAGAAGCTTGCGAAATTTTCAATGTGCGTCGGAACATGATTCTTCTCTAACAGTGCGTTCAGGCGCTTGATCATTTCTCCGGCCCGCGCCGAGAGATTTTTCTGCAGCTCCGGCCCTTCCGCTTTCAAGTGTTTCAACACCGCGAGGCACGCAGCCATCGTCAACGGATGCCGTATGAACGTTCCGGCGAAGAACGTCACGCCAACGGTCGGATACGAATCGTCTCCGAACTGCCACATACCTCCATCAAGCGCGTCCATGTACTCGGCTTTACCCGCGAGGACACCGATCGGCATTCCGCCCGCCAGTACTTTTCCATACGTCGCGAGGTCTGCTCGAATGCCAAACAATTCCTGACAGCCGCCCGGATGCACGCGGAAACCGGTCACTACTTCGTCAAAAATCAGGCAACTGCCGGAGTCCTTCGTAATCTGCCGCAATTCTTTCAGGAAGCTCACCGGTTGAAGATTTGGGTGACGACTCTGTACAGGTTCAACCATTACTGCTGCAAGGTCATTCGCGTTCTTGCGGATCCATTCCAGAGAATCCGCTGCCCCATACTCCAGCACGACGACGTTTGCCGCCTTCTCGCGCGGAATTCCCGGCGCCACCGGAACCGCGTACGGCTCGCCTGCTTTCTTCAATCCTTTCACGAGCACTTCGTCAAACATGCCGTGATAGTCCCCGGCAAAGAATACGATTTTGTTTCTGCCCGTTACGGTCCGCGCAACGCGCATCGCCGCCGTCACCGCTTCCGACCCGGTGTTGCAGAACGTCGCGCGCTCATTTCCGGTAAGCTCGCAAATCAGCTTCGCCGCTTCACCCGCGAGCAAAGTCTGCGGACCAATCTCAAATCCTTCATGCAGTTGATGCTCGATTGCTTTCTCAACAAAGTCCGGGCGATGCCCCAGCATGATCGGTCCGAAGCCATTCAAAATGTCGACATACTCGTTGCCGTCTATATCCCAGAGACGCGAACCCTTGGACTTGTTTGTGATGATCGGGTAGATCATCTCTTTCCATTGCGCGCGGAAGCCGGTCACGACACGCGGATCGGCCAGTACACCGCGATATTCCTGCGTCATCTTCTTCGAGGTCGGAGTCTTCTTCGTATAACGCGCAGTCAAATCAACGATGTACTTTTCTTGCCGCGGTGTTAAGTCACCCGAGATGCTCTTTTGCAATGGCTTGAACGGTGTGTAGCCCTTCAGCTCTTTGGTTCCATCAACTTCCACATGTGGTGCGGGAGCGGACGCTGGCTTCGCAGTTGCTGCTGGTGCCACGGCGGGAATCGCTGCGGGTGGCGTTGGAATCGGCATCCCGCCGTGCAATGCCGCTAACTGCTGCGCAAAAAGCTGATTCATCGCTTGCAATTGATCGCGCAACAGTTGCTCAACTGCGCTCGCAGCAGGAGTTCCCTGCCCGTTCGGCGCTGCTGGCGCAAAATTCATCGGCGAAGCGGCCACACTCGTGGCAGCCGTATGAACTTGCGCAGCAGCCGGTGCTACTTCTTCATAAAGTCCCGCCGGAAGTTTTTCGTCGACATAAGTGGCAAGCGCATCAAGCGACGACTGCGTATCCAACAATTGGCGGAACGTAACCTTCAAACTAAATTTGCTCTGCAGCGCTTGCGTCACCTGCGTCAAGAACAGCGAATCGAACCCCATCTCAAGGAACGTCGTTGCGCCGCCGGCTGCGAGTACGTCGATCCCTGAAAGGTCCTGAAAAATCTCCGCCAGCATGGCACGCACTTTCTCTTTTCGCGCGCCCTTCGGGGACGGGTTCTCCGGTGCTTTGCTCATTGCGATCTCCTCCGGCGCAGCAGCCTCTAGAAGGACTGTCGGCGGCGGCAGTGGGTTCAAAGTCATCGTCATTGAAAACGGCTGCGTGCTTACCTTCGGCATCGCTTCCATCACGTCGGCTGTTTCTTCCAGCCAGAATCTTTGTCGTTCAAAGGGATATGTTGGCAAAGAAACGCGAACGCGCCCTTCGCCGTGATACGCCTTCCAGTTGGGATTCACGCCACTCAGCCACAGAGTCCCCAGCGCGAGATGGATCGCAGTCTCTTCGCTGCAGTTCGCGGTGCCATCCATCAGCGACGACACAACGACCTGGTCGGCCAATTTCGGCGCGTGCTGCCGCGCGAGGGTCGCCAGCACATTTCCCGGTCCGACTTCGAGCAAAATGCAGTCCTCGCGCTCGCGAAATTTCGTAACGCCGCGAGAAAATTGCACAGCTTCGCGGAAATGCTTCGCCCAGTATTCCGGGCTGGTAGCCTGCTCGGCTGTAATCCATTCGCCCGTTACGCTGGAAACGTATTGCAACTTGGGCGCAGACAGCGTCACGCGTTTCACTTCCGCCGTGAACGGCTTCAAAATCGGATCCATCATGGCGGAATGGAATGCGTGTGAAGTGTGCAGCCGGCGATGAACCACATCTTTCGCCGTCAGTTGTTTCTCGAGCTCGGCAACTTTCTCGGTTGGCCCTGAAATCACGCAAAGCGTAGGCCCATTTACCGCTGCGAGCGACAAATCCTTTGTCAGCCACTTGCGTGCATCGGCTTCGCTCAATCGAACAGACAACATCGCGCCATGAGGAAGCTCTTGCATCAAACGTCCTCGCGCCGCGATCAACCTCAGTCCGTCTTCTAAGGAGAAGACGCCAGCCAGGCACGCCGCAACAAATTCGCCGACGCTATGCCCGATCATAAAATCTGGCTGAATGCCCCAGCTCATCCACAGCTTCGCAAGCGCATATTCGATAGTGAAAATCGCCGGCTGTGCCAGGATGGTCTGCGTCACCTTGTCCCGTAGTTCATCCGTGATTGCTTCGGTTGGATAAAGCAGCTTACGCAAATCCAATCCGAGGTGCGGCTCGAGCAACTTCGCGCAACGATCGATTTCCTGGCGAAATACTTTCTCTGTCTCGTATAACTCGCGCCCCATGTTTGGTTGCTGCGAACCCTGGCCCGGGAATAGAAAGCACACTTTCGGATCTGCATTACGCGATTTCCGGCTCATTACACGCTTGGCTTCGCCACTTTCCAAAGCCGCCGCCGCGTCCGCCACACTCGACGCCGCCACAATCCGCCGGTGGTCGAATTTTCTCCGGCCCGTCTGCAACGTATATGCCGCATCGGCCAAATTCATTTCCGGATGTTCGCTCAGCCTCGCCGCCAAACGCTTCGCTGCCACGGCAAGTGCCGCTTCAGACCGCGCGGAAATCGTCAGTACTTGAGTAGGCCGCCCCGGCTTCTCTGAGGCTCGCGCCGGCGCCTGCTCCAGAACAACGTGCGCATTCGTGCCGCCAACGCCAAACGAGCTCACACCCGCGCGTCGTGGCCCATCCGTGTGATTCCAGTCGCGCAGCGTCGTGTTCACAAAAAACGGACTGTTCGCAAAATCAATCTTGGGATTCGGTTTCTTGAAATGCAGCGTCGGCGTCAACTTCGCGTCGCGAATACAAAGTGCCGCATGAATCAAACCAGTCGCGCCAGCCGCCACGTCGATGTGGCCGATATTCGCTTTGGCCGTTCCAATCGCACAAAAGCCTTTGTCCTTCGTCCGCACTCCAAATGCCTGCATTAGCGCCGCAAGCTCGATCGGGTCGCCCAGCGGCGTCGCCGTTCCGTGCGCCTCCACATAACCAATCGACCGCGGATCGATCCCCGAAGACTCCTGCGCCATCACGATGGCGCGCGCTTGGCCTTCAATACTCGGGGCCGTATAGCCCACTTTCGCCGAGCCATCGTTGTTCATGCCGTAGCCACGAATCACGGCGTAAATTTGGTCGCCATCTTTGACCGCATCTTCCAGGCGCTTCAACAACACCGCCGCCGAGCCGCTCCCGAATACCGTCCCGCTTGCATCAGCGTCGAACGCCCGGCAATGACCGTCTGACGACACCATTCCGCCTTCTTGATACAGATATCCACGGCGCTGCGGAAATGTGATCGAAGCGCCGCCGGCCAGCGCCATGTCCGCTTGGTACGTCAAAAGGCTTTGGCACCCCTGGCAAATTGCCAACAACGAAGTCGAGCAGGCCGCCACCATCGTGAACGACGGCCCGCGTAAATTGAACTTGTAGGACACGCGCGTTGCCAGAAAATCCAGCCCGTTGCCCATCATCGCCGGATAATTTCCCACCTGATAACAACCCGTGTAGTCGTTTCGAAACTGCGCATTCGAGCAAAGCTGCGAAATAAAATAGGTGCTCATGCTGCAGCCGGCATAGACGGCCACAGCTCCCGGAATATCCAGCGGGTCGTAACCCGCATCTTCAAAGGCTTCCCAGCAGCATTCGAGGAACACGCGATGCTGAGGGTCCATCAATTCCGCTTCGCGCGGATAAATCCCGAAAAAGCCCGCGTCAAACATCTCCGCGTCTTGAACGATCGAGCGCGCGCGAATGTAATCCGGCCGCTTTACCAGCGCCGCCTTGTCTGGAACTTCCAGTTCGTCTTCGCGGAAGTGGGAAATCGCTTCGACGCCGTTTTTCTGGTTCTCCCAGAACTCGGCAGCGCTATTCGCACCGGGCAGCCGCGCCGCCACACCGACGATCGCAATTCCTTCGAGATTTGGATTCCAGCTACTCATGCAGGCTTCCCCACTCTCAGCGACCGTTGCTTCGCAAAAGCCGCCCGCTGCTTCGCGGCTCGCTCTTGCGCCGCGTCAAACGATTTCGCTTCACCACCTGCCGCACTCATGCGCCTCGCCAACGTTCGCACGGTCGTGTGGTCGAACAAATCCATCACCTGAATCTCACATTCCAGACGCTTCCTGAGTTGCGAGTGAACCGCTACCAGTAGCAAGGAGTCTCCGCCCAAATCGAAGAAGTTGTCGTCGAGCCCCACACGGTCGGTTCGCAGAACTTTCTTCCAGACGTCCGCAATCGCCGCTTCAAGCTCGTTACCCGGTGGCTGCACTTCCGTCGCACTCATTTCGGCAACGGGATCTGGTAGCGCGCCTCGGTCTATCTTTCCATTAGGATTTAATGGAAAGCTCGTCATGAGTACATAGTGCGCGGGTACCATATAGGCGGGTAACTTTGCGGCTAGGAAGCCCTTCAACTCGCGCCAGGACTGCGGCTCCGCCCCGTTTTGCACGTAGTACGCAACCAGTCGTTTGGTGCCCGCTTCGTCAATTTTTACCGTCACACATGCCTGCTTAACGGCGTCGTGCTGCGCTAACGCGTTTTCGATCTCGCCAACCTCAATCCGATGGCCCAAAATCTTCATTTGCCCATCTTTGCGGCCCAGGAATTCAACAGAGCCGTCTTCCCGCCATCGCGCGAAATCTCCAATCCGGTACATGCGCGCGTCCGGTGCGTCCACGAAAGGATCCCGCAAGAATTTCTCTGCCGTGATTTCCGGCGCGTTCAGATATCCTCGTGCAACGCCATCGCCTCCGGCAAATAGTTCACCGACTTCTCCGGCTTTCACTGGTTTCAAGTCATCGCTCAGGATGTACACCCGCGTATTGGAGATTGGCTTTCCAATGGGCACTGAATCGGGCACGACGTCGCCCATTCGCATCGGGTGGCAGCAAGTGAATGTCGTCCCTTCCGTCGGGCCGTAACCGTTGATCACCGTCATTTCGGGAAACGCGTCTAGAACGCGCCGCACATGCTTCGCGGAAAGCGTGTCGCCACCGGCTAGCAATTGCTTCAGCGGCCGCAAATCTTCCAGGCGCTCGTCAACAAACAGATGAAACAATCCAGCCGTGAACCACGCCGTCGTAACACCTTCTTCACAAATCGCTTTTACGATTTCTTCCAGCGATGACGCTTGCTGCGGCATCACCACAAGTTTCCCGCCGTGCAACAACGCGCCCCAAATTTCCAGCGTCGAAGCGTCAAACGAAATGGGCGCAAATTGAAGGAACGTCTGATCGGCGCCAAACTTGCAATAGTTCGTGTTGAAGACGAGTCGAACTACGGCGCGATTTTCGACCAACACGCCTTTCGGCCGGCCTGTCGATCCGGACGTGTACATCACGTAGGCCAAACTCCCAGGGCCACCCGCCGGTGCGGGATTCTCTTCTGATTCCCCCATCACGTCGTCTACCAAGATTGTCTTTACGGGTCTGTCGCCGGTCGCGACAGTCATCAGCGATTTCTGCGTCACCATCAGCCGCGTCTTGGTGTCCCCGATCATGAACTCCAATCGCTCGCGTGGATACGACGCATCAAACGGGACGTACGCTCCGCCAGCCTTCAATATCGCCACAAGCGCGACGATCATCTCAGCTGACCGTTCGACACATAGCCCAACCATCGTTTCTGGACCAACTCCGTGGCGCCGGAGGCAGTTCGCCAGGCGGTTGGCTTTACGGTTCAATTCTCTGTAGGTAATCGTGTTGCCGCCGCATACAACTGCGGTATGGTCCGCATGTTCCACCGCTGCCATCTCGAAAAGCTGCGAAATAGTCGCTTCCCGCGGATAGGGCGTCGCTCCACCAGCCCACAAATCAGTGGGCGCTGGCAACGCGACTTCAGGGTTCGGTGTGGTCTTGAGTTTGAACGTCATGTGCTCGGCAGAAACGACACACTCCAAGGATGCTTTGATATGCAATCAACCGACCAATCTAGTCCACACTTAACATGCTTATTTTCAATAGTTTAACTCGACTCAGTCCGGCGCTCAGGGAAATCTTTTTCTGCCCGCAAATGGAAACAAAGTACCCTCTTTTCCCCTATGAACCGGCCCAGCCAACGCAGGGCCCAGCTAGCGCGGAACTCCTTATTTTTCAACAGTTAAGCCAAGTTGGGGCATAATCCTCTCAAACAGCCGTTCGCGCGTCCAGCGCTTCAGAGGCACACGTTTCCTATGCTCTCGGTCCCATGGCAGGTAGTGACGATTGCCCCCCAAATCGCATCGAACGAAATGCACATTTGGCGTTATGGCTTGGAACTCTCCCCGGAACAGGCTCGGAACGCAGGACCTCTCCTTAGTCCTGACGAACTACAACGAGCAGCCCGGTTCCACTTCCCGATCCATCGCAACCGTTACATCGCTGGCCGATCTCAATTGCGCAAAATCCTCGGTAGCTATTTGCAGGTTGCCCCTGCTTCCATCGATTTCGCCTATTCGGAATTTGGCAAGCCCGCCGTTGCAAGCGCCCAAAATCCTGCGTCAATTGCGTTCAACGTATCCCACTCGGAAGATCTGTGCGTCCTGGCTGTCTCGCGGATCCAGCCGCTTGGTATCGACGTCGAACGCATTCGCGGCGATTTTGGCGGCGAGGAAGTGGCTCAAGCCAATTTCGCGCCGGCGGAGTTCCACGAGCTGCTCTCTCTCCCGGCTGACATCCGTCCGCAAGCCTTCTTCAATTGTTGGACGCGCAAAGAGGCTTACGTCAAGGCACTCGGTGCCGGTTTGCAAATTCCTCTCGATAGTTTTGAAGTTTCTCTGCGTCCCGGAGACGCGCCTAAGTTCCTCCGAGGCGCGGGTGCCGGTTGGAACCTGCTTTCCTTAGTCGCAGCAGAAGGGTTTCAGGGAGCTGTCGCCTACCGCGGTGCCGAAGCGCGCGTGAACTTCTACGAGGCGTCAAGAAAGGACTCTACCTAGAACGCGGGACGCTAAGTTCAATTTTTCAATTGATGGTTGGCGGTGTCGAAGGTTTCAAGCTGGCGAGTGCGCTTGCAGCTAAATCACGGCGGCGTGGCAATCCCGCTTGTTTGATTTTGCTTAGTAGCGTGCGGTAGCTGATTTTCAGGGCGGCGGCCGCTTTTCTTCGGTTCCAGCGGTTCGCCGCAAGGGCTTGCAAAATAATCTTTCGCTCGACATCGCGCACCGCTGTCGAAGTTTGGGCGAATAATCGCTTGTTTCCGTTCGGCCTTACCTGAACCGACAGGCTCTCCGAGCCGCCTGTACCTTCGAGCGACTGGATCGCCGCTTCCGGCCCCAGCAGCACGTACCGGGCAATCGTGTTCTGCAGTTCCCTTATGTTTCCCGGCCAATCGTACTCTTTCAGCCACTCGCAGAACGTGCTCGAAAGTGGCGCTGCATCGCATTGGTGTTTCTGCAACAAGTCTTGGCGGAAATAGTTCGCCAAAACCAAAATATCTTCCCGTCGGTCTCGCAGCGACACTATGTTTACTTTTATTACATTAATCCTATAATATAAATCCACACGGAACCTTCCCGCGTTGATCTCTTCAATTAAGGGTCGGCAACTCGTCGATATCACACTCGAAATCAGGCTCTTTTCTTCTAATCCGCCAAGCCGGAAGAATTTCCCGTCCTGCAGCACTTGCAGCAGCTTCGCTTGCAAATCCGCGTTCAAGTCGCTTACTTCATCCAGCAAGATCGTGCCAGGCGTTTCCGATTCCAATCGTCCCGGTTTCGAATTTACCGCACCGGTAAAGGCTCCCCGCTCGTAGCCGAACAGTTCGCTCTCCATAAGCGGTCCCGGCAAGGCCGCACAATTTACCTTTACAAAATTTCCGCTATGCCGCGGCGAAATCGCGTGCACATACCGCGCGATAACCTCTTTGCCGCAGCCATTCGGTCCTTCAATCAGGATCGGCACTCCCGTCGCCACAGACTTCTCCACTTTTCGACGCACCAAGCTCATCGCTTCGGTCTGACCAAAAATGACCTCGACCGCCGGCAGGCCGTTTCCCGTCCCCGAAGTTGTCGAAGCTTCGGTCATCATCGCTTTGGCTGGTATAGCGCCCATTTTTTGTCGACGTGATGAACTGCACATTGTTGTCCAAACGGGTTTCGGCCAACAACCGGCTCAAAACAGGTCAGGTCCCGCCCTGAATGAGGGAAATGGGGAAAAAGGGATAAAGACTTATCCCGACTTGCTAAAGTAGACGGATTGGTTTTAGTACCATATTCGAATTCGCCCTGGGCAACGCGGGCAGGAAATTTCCCATGAAAAGAAAGCCTTTGCTATCACTTACGAACATTCTAGATTGTCTGATTGGAAAGTACCGGGACTAACCCAAACCTCGAAGCCAGTGACAACAGATTACCCTAATCTTCGCTTGTTCTAAGCGCGCGCGGCCTCGCCGCGAATAATGTCATACCGCTCGATCACGGCGGCAACGCCCATTCGCAATTCACCTTCTTCGCCGCGACGCTCAACTCGAACCACTTTGCCCAAAGCACGCACAAACACTTCGGTGCTATGCGTGATTTCAGCAGGCAGCGTCAAGGTTATGTCGAGCTCAGAGCCTGCTTCCAAATCTTGGTCGATCACAAAATATAGCCCGCGCGTCGAAATATCGCGCGTTTTGCCGTTCTGGTTTCCGTTTGGACGTTCCGTTGGAATTCTGACGATCACTGGCAAGGACAAATCGTACCGTCGAGCGTTGCGCCGTTCCGACATCAAGCTCATCCCTCACCCTATTCGCGGCCAAAGTTTTCTAGCCGGCCCTCTTTTATCACTTCGGCACTATTATCTCAAGAGCGAAACATGCGGTTCATCCGCCGATGAACCTTTCGATCCCGAATTTGCTTGTTGTGACGCGTAATCCAGACCAAGCGTCCCGCAACCAATCCCGTGCAACATTTGTTGCACAATCTTCTTTTCCGACATTGTGACGTGAAAGAAATCTTTGCCCGCACCTTCGTTAGTCGTTTCGCCCCGCCGCTATGGGTGCGGGGACCACGGCCACTGCAACGGCGGACTTTCTGGTGCGAGGCGTATCCAGGTTGAATTGCCGCATTTTGTAGAGTAGCGCCTTGTAGCTGATCCCTAGCATCCTCGCTGCGTCTTTGCGGCACCACCGCGTCTTTTCCAGCGCGTCCGCGATCGCTTCCATTTCCGCTTCGTCTTTCAGTCCGCGGACTAGGGCTTTCAATCCTTGTTCCTTCGGAGCCGCTACCTCTTCGCGCGGCGAAGTCCGTTGACGCGTGGACGACATCTCCACCAATTCGCGCAAGCTGCCTTCGTCGTCTTCCAGAATCACATACCGCTTCACAAAGTTCTCAAGCTCACGCAGGTTGCCAGGCCATGGATAATTTACCGCCGCGTCCAGCAGGTGTTTGGACGGGTCAACCGCGGGCTTGCCGAATTTTTCCGAATATTTCGTCAGAAAGTGTCGGAAAAGCAGTGGAATTTCCGCCGTCCGCTCCCGTAGAGGCGGCACGAGAATCGAGAGCACGTTCAGCCGGTAATACAGGTCCTCGCGGAATCTACCTGTCTTCATCGCCTCATGGACGTCAACGTTTGTCGCCGCCAGCACCCGCACATCGGTTTCAATCATGCTTCGGCCACCGAGCCGCGAGTACTGGTGATCCTGCAATACATGCAGCAATTTCGCCTGCAAGTGTGGGCTCATCTCCGCAATTTCGTCGAGGAAAATCGTTCCCTTGTTCGCCAGTTCAAATTTCCCAGGCTTCGCCCTCACCGCTCCCGTAAACGCGCCTTGTTCGAATCCGAAAAGCTCGGATTCCAGCAGTTCGCCGGGTAGCGCTGCGCAATTCACTTTTATGAATGGCTGCGTTCGCCGCTTCGAACGCAGGTGTATCATGCGCGAAACAACTTCCTTGCCAACTCCGCTTTCTCCGCAAATAAACACCGGAACATCTACCGGAGCTATCTGCAGAATCTGCTGCCGGATTCTGACCATCTGCGGGCTCGCCGCCAGAAAACTCAAATCTTCCGTCACCTGGTCGCAGTAGTCGCGGAGCGCCTGATTTTCCGTCGTGAGCTGTTTCTTTTGACGGGACTTCAGCATCGCCGCGTCGAGCTCGGACTTCTCAAACGGCTTCGTCAGGTAGTCATGCGCGCCCAGCCGAATCGCTTCCACCACCACGCCGACTTCGTTCGAACACGACAGCATGATCACGTTCAAATTGCGGTCAATCTGCAGAAGCTCTTTCAGCGTGTCGATACCGCTCATTTCCGGCATCAGAACATCCAAAATGATGAAGTCCGGCCGATCGCCCCGATTGACCTTCTCGATCGCTTCCGGTCCGCTGCCCAACGTCTCCACGTCGAAACCTTCGACTTCCAGCAATGTCTGCAGATACTTCCGGATGCTTGGTTCATCATCCACGACAAGGATTTTTTCTTTTGCCGCCATCGCCATCCCTCACTCTCATCTCGCTTCGACTAATCGGTTCTTACTGCTCAATCGGCAGCAGAAAATGAAATGTGCTGCCACGCTTTGACTCGCTCTCCACCCAAATCTTGCCGCGGTGTGCCTGCACCAGCCTTTTCGCAATCGCCAGTCCGAGGCCCATACCGGATGTATTGCGGTCCACCCGCACAAAATCTTCAAAAATTTCCTGATGGTGCTCCGGCGCAATTCCAGACCCTGAATCTGAAACGCTCACTTCCACGCTGTTCGGGCGCGGCAACCGAAACCGACGGCGTTCTTGGTTCGGCGCCGCCACTTCCGCAACGCGCCGCTCCCAAAAATGTGGTTTTGCAACAAGCGTTACCGTCCCACCGGACGGCGTGTGTTTGAGCGAGTTATCCAGTAGATTTGCCGCTGCTTGTTGCACTTTCTGGTAATCAAAACGGAAACTGGGAATGGAAGGATCCAGGTTCACGTCGAGCCGTACACCCTTGCGCTGGAACGCCTCTGACCACCGTTTCGCCATTTCGTCCAGACAATCGCGTAAATCGTTTTCCCTCAGCTGTAAAACCAGCTTCCCGCTTTCCAGCGCGGAATAGTTCAGGAACATGGACACGAGCCGTACCAGCCGCTCGCAGCTCTCTTTCGATTCTTCCAGAATGTCCCGCTGCTTTTCGCTTAGTCGGCCCAACGATCCGGTCAGCAGCAGGTCGTAGTAGCCCTTAATCACGGCAAGCGGCGTCTTCAATTCATGTGCGGCTGATGCCAAAAACACCGTCTTCTGCCGATTCACTTCTTGCAACTTCAGGTATGCCGCTAGCAGGTTGCGATAGGTGATTTCTCTCTCTTGCAGAAGTTCCTGCACCGTCAACTGTGTCGCAGCATCGGGCGCCGTACTCGCCGCAGCTTGTTCGAACTGCAGCACGAGCCACTCTGGCTCTGCCATCCACTGCACGGACGCAAAGTATTTGCTTGCGCCCGAAATAATCTCCAGTTGAAGTTCCCTGCGCCCTGCCTCTAATTTCTGTACAAACGTTTCAGACGACACTTTCAGTACATCGCTGATCAGGTTCGCTTCTCGAAAGTCTGCGTGTCCTAATGTCGCCAAAGTCTCTCGGCCGCGCAGATTTGCCAAGACAATTCGTCCGCTTCGCTCAGCGACCAGCAAACCCTTTTCGACGCAGTCCAATAGACTCTTGACTACCCCGAACGCTACGGTTCCCGGCGTCCTCACATCATTTGAGACCGCAGTGCTCTGCAACTCCATTAGTTTGTTCGAGCTCCCTCAGAGTGGCAAAAATTTTCCCGTTGCTTGGCATGCTCGCAGGTGACTCTAGACGTGTCAATGGTAAATCCGTTCCACTTGCACATAATGGGAAGTGTGGTATCCCTTTCCTCACCACATCGAGGGTACTCAATCTTCTGGCTTTCCAGATGACTGGCTAATATACTGATTTAGTGGGATTTAGTACCCGAACCCACTGAGCAACTCTGGCATCTGAGATGCATAAGTCCGTACTAGTTCTGTCGTACCAAAAGGGCTAATTGTGGAAACTCAGGTTGCCAAGACCAACCCAGCCGTGGACACCTCTAAACAGCGTCGGTTTCCAAGGATTCGCCTCCAGATTCCCGTGTTTCTCCGCGCTCAAGACGCTTCTGGCGTCGATTTCGTCGAACTCACCAAAACACTGAATATTAGTGTTTCTGGTGCCTGTATCGCTTCAACCCACATCCTTCGCCCTGATCAAGTGGTCCACCTGACCATCCCAACGCCCTCTCCTGCGTCGTCCGGACTGGTTCCTAACGAAACGCCGCCCATCACGGCGAAAGTGCTACGCCAACAAGCAGCGGGGGACCTTCGTCTGTTCGGTATCGAGTTCTTCAAGCACCTCGATTGAACCCCGGCCTCGGGATAATAAACTTCCACTTCTTTCCCTAGCCGACCCGAAGCATTTCCGTCCGCTCAACACACGTCCGAGCCCCGCTCCGTTCGACCAGGTCCGGCACTTGACACAAGGGCACCTTTTTCAATACTTTACAGGCCAACAACGGCCCGTTCTTTTAGTTCGGCAGCAGCGGACTCTCTACCACTTTGGTACCCCGTTTGCTCCCTGTTGGTCATCTAAATCGGATTGAATTGACTTTCCCCAACCCCCGCGGGGACAGGCAGAGGTGAACGCACATAAACCACCCGCCCAGCCCTGGCGCGAATTTTCCGCCCCGCGCATCTATTGCCGCGAACTTTCTCGAAATTCTCGTCGAAACGCTGCAATCGCTCGACGTTTCGGTGCGTGGCCAATTCCTTCGCGGATTTTTTCGCACGTTCACTCATCTGGAACTTTCCGAGGAACGCTCTTCTCAGCTGTGGGATGAAATTCTTCAGCGTCAGCAAACACTTTCGGCGTCCGACATTTCCGTTTCTCTGCTCACCGCAATGGTCGACGTCTTCACGTCGTCTAATCTTTTTCAATTCCCCCTTGTCATCGAACGCGAAGATCTAAAAACGCTCGAACGCGACGCGGTCACCGATGCGCTTACCGGCCTCCACAATCGCCGTCTGTTCGGTGAGACTTTTGAAAAGGAACTGAATCGCGCCAAGCGCTACACGCAGCCGCTCACGCTTGTGACTCTGGATCTCCACCGCTTCAAGGAAGTGAATGATCAACTCGGTCACCTTCGTGGAGATGACGTCTTACGGGCGGTCGCATCCACTTTGCGAAAGTCTTTGCGCACGTCGGACTCCGCTTTTCGCCTCGGTGGCGACGAATTCGCTCTCCTGCTTCCGCAAACCGACGCGCCTCAGGCGTTCGCGTTGAGCAAACGCATCGGCATTATCTTTGCCGATGTCCTGCGCTCCATCGCAATCTCCATCGACGTCAGAATAGACCATGGCATATCCACATTCCCGTCAGACGGCGACGCCATGGATCAGTTGGTCCGTATTGCTGACGAACGTCTCTATCGACTGAAGCACGCGAATCATGATCAAGCCGCATCGAACGCTGAAGCTCCACACCAAGCTCAGTCCATACCGCCGCCCTCGGCCGTTCTAGTCGCTTCAGAAATCTCAGACATGGCTCGGCCAGTTTCTGCACGCGCCCCCGCTCCAGTTTCACCGCCGCCTGATTCGCCCGCGCGCGCGGCTGCCCCCACCACCCCAATAGAGATGCCTCGCCCGGTTCAATCGACCGAGAGCTCCCTCGCTGCGGCCGTTTCAGCTTCTTCGATCAGAGTTCACACCGCCGTCCCGGTCGCTTCGCCGGCCATCGAGTCCCACCCAAACTACACTGTGCAGCGCAAAGCAGAACGCGTTTCCATGACCGGCACGAACGCCTACGCTGTCCTCGGCGAAGCGGCTTCGCGTCGTGCCAAAGTGCTCGACCTCGGTTTCGGCGGTGTTGCCCTCGAGCTCGACACCACCCAATTGCTTCCCGAGAATTTTCTCGCCATTCTTCACGTGCCGATTCTTCCCCCAGTCCGCGTCAATCTAAAGCCTGTATGGTCCCGCGCCTCGTCCGAAGGCACGCTCCGCGTCGGCTGCTGCTTCATTTCCTGACTCAGCGCAAATCAGGCCGTTTTGACGTTTTTCTCTCTTATCGTATAATTAGGGTTTGCCTTGCGACCTAGCGACGTGGCTGTAGCACCCCATCCCGGGTAGCCGCGCAGACCGGCCGCATCAGAATGGAGAATCATGAAACCCGGAATTCACCCCGACTACCACGCAGTCACCGTACATTGTGCTTGCGGTCATACGTTTCCCACTCGCTCCACCATCAAGGGCGACATGCTGCGCGTCGAAATTTGCTCCAATTGCCACCCATTCTTCACCGGCAAGCAGAAACTTCTCGACACCGCCGGCCGCGTCGAACGCTTTACAAAGAAATACGCTGACGCTGCCGCAAAGACCGCCGCCGCAAAAAAGTAAATTTTAGTTTTGTCAGGATTCACGTCGGGAGAAGCGTTTCCATCATCGCTTCTCCCGTCTGTGTCTTTGTTCGACGACCGTGTAGAATAACCTTCCATCGTGGCCACACAATCGCGCATGTTCGATGGCGCTCGCCCCGCCGAATCCGTTGAATCCGCCCCACCTCGTGTAACCCTTCGCAACTTTTTCAATCATCCTTTCGATTCCGCCATCGCCGCCGCTCGCACTTGTTACGCCGACCATCTCATCGGTCCGGAAGAGGTCACCGACAAGCAGCGCCTCAACATCGGCGCCGCCACCTTCAACAGCGGCCACCACACCGTCTTCCAGCACGCCACGTTCGAATTCGGCCTCGAAAACGTCAGTCGCCAGTTCGTCTGGTCGTTTCTCCACGCACACCCCTTCTACAACTCCGAGCAGCAAAGCCAACGCTACGTCCGCATGGATCGCGTCCAGGCTTATGTTCCCCCCGTCGATCTCTATTTCAACGAATCCGCCAACGATATCTACGAACAAGCCGTCGCGCGCGCCTGGAATTACTACCGCGAACTCTCTGCACTTCTCGTCTCCGATACCCGCGACATCCTCGGAGATATTTGGCGTATCGGCCCCAAGTCCAATCCCAAGCACGTCCAAAAAATCGAGCGCTCCGCCGAAAAACGCGCCATCGAAATCGCTCGCTACGTTCTTCCTGTCGCCGCCTTCACCACGATGGTCCACACCATCTCCGGCATCGTCCTCCATCGCTTATGGCGCATGGCCGCTGCGTCCGACACTCCGAGCGAGACCCGCGCCATCGTCGGCGCAATGGTTTCTCTTGTTAAGGACATCGATCCGCAATTTTTCGATCGTTTCGGCACGGCGCCACTCGAAGAACTACCCGAATTCACCGCCTCGACAAAATTCCAGCCCAATGGCGAAGCATTTGCCCGCGAATTCGATTCCAAGCTCGCAGGAAAAACCTCCAAGCTTGTCGACTACTCCCCCAACGCTGCTCGCGTCATAGCCGAATCGTTCCGCGCCGTCCTCGGCCTAGCCGAATCTCAGTGTCCCGACGCTGACGCCATCGATCGCCTTCTCAATCCCGCCAAAAATCTCTATCGCCTCGAAACTCTCAACGTCGGCGTCCACGCACCGATTATGCGCGCACTGCAGCACGCCAATTACACCTTCGCGAAGAAAATCTCCCACACCGCCGACTCACAGGACCAGCGCCATCGCATGGTCCCAGGCTCCCGCCCGCTCCTCACGCTCGCCGACACGCGTGAACCCGACTTCGTCACGCCACAACTTCTCAAAGAAAATCCTCGCGCCCGTGAAGTTTACGAACGCGCCATCCACGAAGCTTGGTCCGCAAAAAACGTCCTTCTCGACCGTGGCGTCTCTCCCGAAATCGCTCTGTATCTTCTCCCGAACGCTAAATCCATTCGCCTCGTCGAAACCGGCTCCCTTCTCCACCTCCTCCATAAATGGACCATGCGTACGTGTTTCAACGCGCAAGAAGAGATATACGCGGCATCCATGGACGAAGTCGCCGAGCTTCGCCGCGTCCATCCCGAACTTTCCAAATACGTCGGCCCTCCCTGCCATCTCCGCGCCGGCATCACCACTCCCATCTGCACCGAAGGCTCTCACTTCTGCGGCATCAAAGTTTGGCTCGACTTTCCCAACGTCATTCGCCGCATTTGATTCAACCCTAATCGTTCGTCGCGAGTCATTTGGACCGTTGCTTCACTGGAACCACTGTCCATTTGATCAGGTCACATCCAATTAAAAAACCGACATCCTATAATCATGCGGAATCGTTCCATGATATTGATCGCTGCTGTGGTTTGCGCGACTTGCACTTCGCTCTTCGCTCAGAAAAATTCTCCAGCGTCTCGCGAGAATCTCCTATACCCGGCGCCTATCCGTGGTAAGTACGGATTCATCAATCGCCACGGGAAGGTCGCAATCCACCCACGTTTTGATCGAGTCCGTTTGTTCACGGAAGGACTTGCAGTCGTCGTGAATCACGACAAATACGGATACATCGATGCGAATGGTCGGGGAATAATCCCCATTCAATTCGACGAAGCCGCTCCCTTTTCCGAGGGACTCGCGGCAGTTCGAGTCGGAGAAAAATGGGGCTACATTGACAAGAACGGACACTGGGCCATTGATCCAAAGTTCGGTACTAAATTAGGCGGTGCGGGCACGTTTGCGGAAGGGCTCGCTCCGGTGTCCTTCCAAGGCCAGATGGGCTACGTCGACTACACTGGACACTTCGTAATCCCGCCGCAATTTGAGTTCGCTGAGCCCTTCTCCGAGGGCCTCGCCGCAGTCGGAAGGGTTGTTCAACCGAACGTCTCAAGCCTACCTGTTTTCGGATTTATCGACAGGGCGGGAAGGGTTGTTGTTCCTCTCCAGTATGCCGGCGCCAGACCATTTCGAGAGAAACTCGCGGTGGTAAGTGTTTATCGCGCTGGAGTAAGTTTCTATCCGCAGGCTGTCATAGACCAAACAGGTACTTCCGTCATACCTCTGTCTCAAGCCGGAATCGGCGATTTTCATGAGGGGCGGGCGCTTTTCGGTCGAGGTGCGAATGGAAAATTCGGCTTTATAGACAAAGCCGGTAAGCAACTCATCCCGCCTAAATTCTTAAGTATAGATGACACCGGGCCATCGGAATTTTCGGAAGGACTGGCGGCCGTTTCTTTCAGCAACGGGCGTGCCGGATATATTGACCGCGCGGGGCGCATAGTCATCCCGGCGCGTTTCCGAATCGCGTGTCCATTCAACGGAGGAATCGCGCTCGTTTACTCTCGCAACCAGGTTGCGTACATCGACAAATCCGGCAAGCACGTCTGGAGCGTTTCGAACAACGACATTCCCAAAGATGACGAACCGGATTGCAACTGGTGATTCAGTCAGGCGGACTTTGCTGGGATCAAATCCACGGTTCGCACAGACATTCGATAGACGCTTAATCGCCGCATTTGATTCTCGTTGCTTTCCACGTAGGCTTCCCGCAAACTCTCGCCGACCTATCACATGCGCGAATCGAAAGCTTCTTCGCAAGGCCTCGGGCCGCTGCTCTTTCCCGTAATTCTTCTGCACGTCGCCATTCTCATCAATTACATTGACCGCACCAATCTCTCCATAGCTGCCCCGACTCTGAAAACCGAACTCGGCCTTTCTCCAGTTCAGCTCGGTATGCTCTT
>WNFS01000257.1_pt1 | contig 38530 bp, 35 predicted proteins | sample 5400141 | NCBI WGS metagenome assembly WNFS01 (sample SAMN13153358, study PRJNA577476) | soil metagenome | isolation source: 60 cm saprolite under Madrone tree | place: USA:California | collected 2016-06-14
CGGCGCCTTCATGGCGGAGAGCATGTTCCACCGGGAGACAGATGCGTCGAAGGTGGCCCTCGCGGGATTGGTCTCGCGCCTCCGCGACCGACGCTTCACCCTGCTCGACGTCCAGTACGTCACGCCCCACCTCGCCAGCCTCGGCGCCGTCGAGATCCCCCGGCGCGAGTACGAGCGTCGGCTGTCAGAGGCGCTGCAGCTGGACAGCCGGTTCGCGTAGCCCCTGATCTATTCAGCCCTCGCCTCAGGGCTTCGCCCTTCAGCTCGACCTACGGCCCTCTCCCCAGAGGGGAGAGGGATACAGTAGCGAGCACGTGTTCCAAACAATCCCTCTCCCCCATCGGGGGAGAGGGCAGGGTGAGGGGGCAACTCTAAACGACTTCGTCCTTCCTGGACAGGACCTCGCCGAAGCGGGAGAGGGCGGGCGGGGGGAGCGTCTTGTAGACCTCGTCGATGCGGAGATTGACCTCGCGGTTGGCGAGGGCGAAGAGGCTCCGGCCTTCGGCATCCCCCTCGACGAGGAATGGCCCGATCCGCTCCACCTCCAGCACCCAGAGGGCCTGGGCAATGCCGAGCTCCTTGAGCCAGTGAACCTCGAGCACGCGCTTGATGGTCCGCCCGTACATGGCGCCCAGCCCGTAGCCCACGGTGGTGAGATAGACGGCGCCGTGAGGGACGAACCACTCGCGGTAGGCCAGCTCGGTCAGCCCGGCCTTGCCCACGATGACCTTGGCGCCGGAGCGCTCGAACCAGGCCGTCATGGACTTGCCGAAGCGGAAGGACGCCGTGGCCGTCACGGCCTCGACGGCATAGGACCCGTCGGGCCGCACCGAGGCCGCGGGCGAGCAGTGGAAGTTGACGTTGGTCAGCTCGCGGACGCCGGCGGGCAGCGGCACGTTCTTCTCGACGACCTGCCGGTACACGCCCTCGCGCGCCGTGTAGAGCGCGCCCGAGAGATACACCACGTCGCCGAGCTTGAGCGAGCGAATCGCCTCGGTCGTGATGGGAGTCGTGAGCTGGATTTCGTTCATCTCCACGTCGTCGAGGCGCCGGATCTCTGTCATTCGATGCCCTGCCGCCGGTAGTAATCGGTGAACCACGCCGGGTCCGTCCTGACCTCGACCGTGCCGGTCGGGTGGAGGCGCGCCGTCGAGCGGCGCGAGGACAGGCAGAACTGGTGCATGGCGATCGGCATGCCGCCCGTGTGCGTGTGCGCGAGCTCGACGTGGGTCGCCACCACCATGGAGGTGCCGGCGAAGCCCATGGCGCCGATGCCGATGTGGTTGCCGAGCGCCGTCAGCTCGTCCTCGAGCGCGGCGGCGGACGGATCCGGGTTGCGGCTACCGACCGCCCGGAGACACGCCGCCTCTTTTCCGAGCCGCATGCACGTGTCCTTCGAGCCGCCGATGCCGATGCCCACGATGGCGGGCTGGCACGCGAGCCCGCGCTTCCCCGATTCTACCAGCGTGTCCACGAAGAAGCGCTTGATGCCCGGAAGCCCGTCGCCGGGGAACAGCATGCGCCAGTCGGTGCCAAAGAGCCCGCCCTTGTGGACCGTGGTCAGGTCGAGCCAGTCGCCGCCGGGCTCGATCGAGTAGGTCACCTCGGGGGCGTGGTAGCCGACGTTGTTGTTCTGGTCCTCGCGCGTCAGCGGGTGCACGCGGTTCGGGCGGAGCGGGATCGAGGCAGTGGCGTCGGCCGTCGCGCGCCTGAGCGCGCGCTCGAGCGCAACCAGGCCGCCTTCGACGACGGCCTCGTTGCCCAGCTTGACATAGTAGCGGGGCAGACCCGTGTCGGCGCACATGGGGCGCCGCTCGGCCGTGGCGATGTCCCAGTTGTCGAGCATCTCGTCGAGCACGAAGCGCGCGAGGCGGTTCTTCTCACGATCGCGCGCGAGGCGCACGCCCTCGCGGTAGTCGGGCGGGATGTCGATGGCCGCGCGGGCCATCAGCTCGCGCGCGGTGTCTTCGATCAGCTTGGCGGGGATGGCGGCCATGTACCGGTCATTTTACTCAGCACTCGCCTCGCCGCTCAGGAGAGCGTCTCAGCTCGAACTGCGGCGCTCGTCGCGGCGGAGCTTGTACTCGATGGAATCGACGAGGGCCTGCCAGGAGGCTTCGATGATGTTGTCGGCCACCCCGACGGTACCCCACGTCTCGTCGCCGTCGCCGGAGGTGATGAGCACGCGCGTCTTGGCCGCGGTGCCCTTGGACTCGTCGAGGATGCGCACCTTGTAGTCCAGCAGGCTCATCTCGCGGAGGTTCGGGTAGAACTCCTCGAGGGCCTTGCGGAGCGCGTGGTCGAGCGCGTTGACCGGCCCGTGGCCGGAGGCGGCCGTGTGCTCGGCCATGCCCTTGACCTTGAGCCGGACCGTCGCTTCGGCCACGGGCTCGCCGCCGTCGCGCTCCTCCTCGACGATGACCCGGAAGCCGTCGAGGTCGAAGTAGGGCTTGTGGTTGCCGAGGGCCCGCTCCATCAGGAGCTCGAAGGAGGCCTCGGCGCCCTCGAACTGGAAGCCCTCGTCCTCCATGCGCTTCAACATCTCGAGGATGCGGCGCGCCTCGGGCGTGTTCTTGTCGAGGTCGATGCCGTACTCCTTGGCCTTCCAGAGGATGTTCGACTGCCCCGCCAGCTCCGAGACCAGCACCCGCCGGTGGTTGCCCACCGCCTCCGGATCGATGTGCTCGTAGGTCTCCGCGTGCTTGAGGACGGCGGAGACGTGGATGCCGCCCTTGTGGGCGAAGGCCGAGTCGCCGACGTAGGGCTGCGATCCCCACGGCCGGCGGTTGGCCAGCTCGGAGACGAAGCGCGAGACGTCGCGCATCTCGCGCAGGCTCGCCGAGGGGATACAGTCGAGACGCATCTTCAGCATGACATTCGGGATGATCGAGACGAGGTTGGCGTTGCCGCACCGCTCGCCGTAGCCGTTGATGGTCCCCTGGATGTGGTTGACCCCTTCGGACACCGCCGCCAGGGTATTCGCCACGGCGCACTCGGTGTCGTTGTGGACGTGGATGCCCAGCGGGGTCTCGGCCTTCACGTGCTTCTTGACCTCGCGGATGATCTCCACGATCTCATGGGGCAGGCCGCCGCCGTTGGTGTCGCAGAGGACGAGGCAGTGGGCGCCCGCCGCCTCCGCCGCGCGGAGGGTCTTGAGCGCGTACTCGCGGTTTTTCTTGAAGCCGTCGAAAAAGTGCTCGGCGTCGTAGATGACCTCCTCGAAGTGCTTGAGGAGATACGCGACCGAGTCGCCGATCATGGCGACGTTCTCGTCGAGCGTCGTCCCGAGGGCGTGCGTCACGTGCAGGTCCCACGACTTGCCGAAGATGGTGACGACGGGCGGCCCCGCCTCCACGAGCGCCTGGAGATTGCTGTCCTCCTGCGGCCGCACGCCGGGACGGCGCGTCGAGCCGAAGGCGCTGATCTTGGCGGTCTTGAAGACGGCGCCCTGCACGCGCTTGAAGAAGCGCAGGTCCTTTGGATTGGAGCCCGGCCAGCCGCCCTCGATGTAGTGGATCCCGAGGGCGTCCAGTCGCTGGGCTATGCGGACCTTGTCCTCCATGGAGAAGGACACGCCCTCTCCCTGGGTGCCGTCACGCAGCGTCGTATCGTAAACCTTGATTTCCCTGGACATCGGACGCTCATCATCCCGCCACTCCGCCCGACGTGTCAAGTTTGCGCAGGAGGAGTCCCTAGACGACGCCGGCGGCGCGCAGCTTCTCGACCTTGGGCCTGGGGATGCGGAGGAGGCCGGTCAGGATCTCACCGGTATGCTGACCCAGAAGCGGCGCGGGGGCCTGGGCGGCTCCCGGGGTGCTCCGGAGGCGGATCGGCACCCCCATGGCGGTGACGGTGCCCGCCTTGGGATGCTTCACGTTCACGAACATCCCGCGCGCGCGGAGGTGCTCGCTCTCGCAGACCTCGGCGACGGTTTTGATGCGCCCGGCGGGCACACCCGCGCCGTCGAGGCGCGTGAGCCAGTGGGCGGCGGGGCGCGTGGAGAAGATCGAGTTGAGCAGGGGTCCGAGCGCTTCGCGGTTCGCCACCCGGTTGGCCTCGCTGTCGAAGCGCGGGTCTTTGGCGAGGTCCTCCCTGCCGATGGCGCGGCACATGCGCTCCCAGAGGGAGTTGTTGGCCACGCCCAGCGTCATGTAGGCGTCCTGCGCCTGGAAGACCTCGTACGGCACGATGGACGGGTGCTGGTTGCCCCTGCGCGTGGGCCTGCCGCCCGCGTTCCAGTACAGGCCGGCCTGGTAGGTCAGCAGTGAGGCCATCACGTCCAGCATCCCAATCTCGACCTTCTGGCCTTTTCCTGATTTGGAACGCGAAAGCAGGGCAAGGGTCACGCCCTGGGCCGCGGCCATGCCGGCGACGAGATCGCCGATGGAATTGCCCACCTTGACGGGGGGGCCGTCCGCGAAGCCGGTCAGGTCCATGACGCCCGACTCGCCCTGGACGATGAGATCGTAGCCGGGGCGCGAGGACTCGGGGCCGCTCTCGCCGAAGCCCGAGATGGAGCAGTAGATCAACCGCGGGTTGGTCTTCCTCAATACGTCGTAGCCGAAGCCGAGCCGCTCCATCGTGCCGGGGCGGAAGTTCTCCAGCACGACGTCGGCCTTGGCGATGAGGGCCCGGAGAATGGCCTGCCCCTCCGGCGCCTTCATGTTGAGCGTCAGGCTCTTCTTGTTACGGTTGACCGACATGAAGTAGGTCGCCTCGCCGCCCGCGAAGGGCGGCCAGCCGCGCGTGTCGTCTCCCTTGCCCGGCTCCTCGACCTTGATGATCTCCGCGCCCATGTCGCCGAGCGACATCGAGCAGAACGGCCCGGCAAGCACGCGGGTGAGGTCGATGACGCGAATCCCCGCCAGCGGCGGTCTGGACCGCTTCCCGACGAGAGCCTTCTGCCTAGCCTTCGCCACCGGATCGTCCCTGGAAGAGCCCCTTGGCCAGGCTCTTGGTAATGGACGCGACCTTCTCGCCGCCGGCACCGGCCCGCCGCCAGAAGAGCCGCGCCCGGTCGGCATAACTCATGTGGGAGAAGTAGAACACGCCGTCGAGGGATTCGACCCCGACCCTCGAGCCGATCCTGATGCCGCGCGTCTCCTGGCCGTGGCAGAAGAGCCGCGCGCCCCCCTCGAGCTCGATCAACGCGATGTGCAGCGGAGCCTTGAAGCCCTCGGGCGGCGAGTGGAGCGTGGTGAAGGACACGATCTCGCCGATTCCGGGCACGGTGGCGGGCTCCATGGCGACCGGGTGGTCGGGGCAGTAGCGGGCGCCTGGCACCACGATGCGCTCGCAGCGAGGGCAGCGCGAGGCCCCGATGGCCTGGACGATCACGGCCGCGCCTCGAGGAGCGTCACCCAGTTGTTCGTGGCGAGCCCGCCGATTGACTGCGCGAGCGCCACGCGAGCCGAGACCTGGCGCCCTTCGGCCATGCCGCGGAGCTGCCAGCAGAGCTCGACGATCTGCGCGATGCCGGTGGCGGCCAGCGGGTGCCCGCGCGCCTTGAGGCCGCCGGAGGTATTCACGGGCAGCCGGCCGTCCAGCGCCGTCTCGCCGTCGAGCGTGGCGCGTCCGGCCTTGCCCGTCGGCATGAGCCCCGTGTCCTCGAGGGAGATCAGCTCGAAGGGTGAAAAGGCGTCGTGGATCTCCGCCAGCTCGACGCGCTCGGGCCCGAAGCCTGCCATCCCGTATGCGACCTGCGCCGCGGCCTGGGTGGCAAGGAAAGAGGTCAGCTCGCTCCGGTAGCGGACGGCCATCGTGTCCGTTCCCTGCCCGATCCCGGCAATGCGGACGGGCGCCCGTTCGTCGGTAAGCACCAGGGCGGCCGCGCCGTCGGAAATCGGGCAGCAGTGATAGAGCCTGAGCGGATCGGCCACGAGCCGGCTCTCCATCACGGCCTCGAGCGTCACCCGCTCTCGGAAGTGGGCGAATGGGTTCCGCGCGGCGTTGTCGTGGTTCTTGACCGATACCTGCGACATCTCTCTGAGCGTGAGCCCACGGCTGTGCATGGCGGCCCGCGTGATGAGCCCCGCCAGCGCCGGCATGGTGGTGCCGTAGGTGCGCTCGTGAGGATCGATCGAGCGGCCGATGATCTCGGACACGCGCGGGGTGGGCAGGTGGCTCATCTTCTCGCCGCCCACCACGAGCACGGAGCGGTGCAACCCTGCTCCGATGGCGGCGAAGCCCGCGTAGACGGCGGCCACCCCGGACGAGGTCGCCGTCTCGACGCGCACGGACGGCACCTGGGCCAGGCCGAAATGGGTACCGATCAGCGAGCCGTAGTTGCCCGCCCCCGTGAACTCCTCGGGGTTCATGGCCGCGACCACGAGCGCGTCGGGGCGCTCGAGCCCTGCGTCGCGCAGCGCGGCCAGGCCGGCCTCGGCGATGAGGTCGGGCAGGGACTCGTCGCGTCGGCCGAAGCGGGTCATCCCCACCCCGGCTATCCAGACGTCGCTCACCCGTTCATTTCAAACCGCGGCCTCCCATGTGTCAATGTCTTTGGGAGGGCACGATCGGCCCGCCGCCGGCTCCATGCGCACCGTTTGCGCTGTTGGTGCCGTTGCCGCCGCTCTCCCCGCTTGCCCGGCGCCAGGGGCCCGGCGGCGGCGGGATGTGGACCTCGAACTCGCGCATGAGCCGGAGGAGATAGGTCCGCTGGAGCCCGAGCGCCCGTGCCGCCCGCGTGCGATTGCCGCCCGACAGGGTCAGGGTCGCCTCGATGAGCCGCCGTTTGAAATCGCTGACGGCGCCGTGGAACCCCACGGTTGGCCGGGCTTCAGCGGGTGCGACGGGAGTCGGCGGCACGTTGGCCATGGTGAGCATTGCGGGCAAGGCCTGTGCCACGAAGCGCCGAGCAAGAAATCAGCGGGATGCGTCGCAGGAGTCCTCGCCGCTGCCGCCGGATGTGTGCAGATGGGTCTCTCACACTGCAGCCGCCGCCATGCAGAGTCGGCGCACAAAAAAGCGGGGGCCAGTTGCCGGCCCCCGCCGGGATCGCGAAGCTCGAGAGTGCCGCTAGGTCTTCGTAGCCGGCTTGACGCCCGGGTTGTCCTTGAAAAACTGCTTGTTCAGCTCGATGTAGTTCTTCCAGTCGGCGGGCGTCTCATCTTCGGCGAAAATCGCCTTGACTGGGCACACCGGCTCGCAGGCGCCGCAGTCGATGCACTCATCCGGGTGGATGTAGAGCATGGTCTCGCCCTCGTAGATGCAGTCCACGGGGCAGACCTCGACGCAGGCCTTGTCTTTGACGTTGATGCACGGTTCCGCGATGATGTACGCCATTCCTGCCTCCCTGTGAACCGCACTCTTTGCCCCGCCGGTGACCCTGCCGGGGCGCCAAAACCCTCGTAGTTGTATCAACCTGCCCGGAAAGTGTCAAGCCGTTTGGCGCCCCGCTTAGAGGGTGCGGAGCTTGGGATCCAGCGCGTCCCGGAGCGAGTCGCCGAAGAGGTTGAAGGCGAAGACCGCGAGACTGATGGCGAGCCCTGGGAAGATGGCCATCCAGGGCGCCGACTCGGCGAAGTCGACCGCGGCGCCGCGCAGCATGAGCCCCCACGCCGCCGTCGGCTCCTGGACACCGAGGCCCAGGAAGGACAGCGACGACTCCAGCAGGATCGCCTGGCCGAGGAACGCAGTCAGCATGATGAGGTACGGCGCCATGACATTGGGCAGCATGTGCCGCAGGATGATCCGCGCGTTACCGAAACCCGCCGCGCGCGCGGCGTCCACGTACGGCATCTCGCGGATGCTGAGCGCGGTCGACCGGATGACGAGCGCGCAGCGGGGGATCATGGGGATCGTGATGGCCAGGATGAGGTTCGGCAGCGAGTTGCCGAGTATCGCCACCATAGCCAGGGCCAGGATGATGAGCGGGAATGCGATGAAGATATCCATGAGGCGCTGCAGGTACAGGTCCACCCGGCCCCCGAAGAACGCGCTGCCCACGCCCAAGATGGCGCCGAGGGTCGCGCCGACGACGGCGGCGCCGAAGCCGACCATGAGGGCCGTGCGCGATCCATAGATGAGCCGCGACAACACGTCGCGGCCGAACGCGTCGGTGCCGAGCCAGTGGGCGGCGCTGGGCCGGGAGAGCATGGCGCCGAAGTCCACCGCCACGGGATTGTACGGGGCGATCACATTGGCCGACAGCGCCAGCGCGATGAGGATGACGACGACCACCGCGCCCGCGGCGCCCAGCGGGCGGCGCCGGGCGAAATCCAGGGTGGTCCCCCACCAGCCACCCCGGGCGACCTCTGCGGCGGCGATCTCGACGGCGTTGAACGGAACGTTGATCGCCATACGCTAGCGGTACCGGATCCGGGGGTCGAGCCAGCCGTACATGATATCCATGAGGAAGTTGACGATGATGAAGACCGAGGCGACGAGGAGCACCAGCGCCTGCGTGAGGGTGTAGTCCCGGTGGGCGACCGCCTGCACGAAGAGGAGCCCGAGACCGTTCAGGTTGAACACCTGCTCGGTAACCACCAGGCCGCCCATCAGGAACGCGAACTCGATGCAGGCCACCGTCAGCACCGGCAGCATCGCGTTCTTGATCGCATGCCGCTTGAGGATGAGCGTCTCGACCAGCCCCTTGGCGCGGGCCGTGCGGATGTAGTCTTCCCGCAGCACCTCGAGCATCGCCGAGCGCGTCATGCGCGTCACGACGGCCGAGAGCCGGTACCCGACGGCCAGGGCCGGCCAGATCAGCTGGAGCATGTTCTGCCAGGGATTGACCCAGAACGGCGTGTAGACCATGGGCGGCAGCCAGTGGAACACCACGAGCAGCACGAGGATCATCATGATGCCCAGCCAGAAGGACGGCGTGGCGATGCCGGCGATCGAGACGATGCGAGCGACGTAGTCTATCCACGAGTCCTGCTTGAGCGCGGAGGCGACTCCGAGGGGGATCGCCAGCGCCACGCCGATCGCCGTCGCCATGATGGCCAGCTGCAGCGACAGCGCGAAGCGCAGCTTGATCTCCTCTCCAATCGACGCGCCCGTCCACATCGAGGTGCCGAAGTCGAAGCGCGCGACGCCCCACAGCCACGTGCCGAACTGCTTCCAGATGGGCTGGTCCAGTCCGAAGCGCGCCCGCTCGCTCTTGAGGAGCTCCTCGGACACCGCGCCGCTGTCGCCGGCCAGGCGGAGCTCGACGATGTCACCCGGCACGATGCGCATGAGGACGAAGATCAGCACCGCGACGCCAAGGAGCGTGGGGAACATCAGGAGGAAGCGCTTGACCAAGTACTTCCACATAACCGCTTAGGACTCCCCCCTCACCCTGCCCTCTCCCCGTGGGGGAGAGGGGTAAATGGAATAGCTTGGCGCGGCGCCAAGCTATTCTCCAAGCCAGACCGTGTCGAGCTGGTTGTTCAGGTAGTGGCTGGGCGTGATGGTCCAGCCGCGCACCTTGCTCGAGTGGGGGATGATCCGGTGCCACTGAAGTGTATAGATCACGTGCGCTTCCTCGTCGAGGAGGCGCTTCTCGAAGGCGCGGAGATACTTCTTCCGCTCCTCGATATCGGTGGCCCGCGCCTGCTTGGTGAAGAGCTCGTCGATCACCTTGTCCTTGTGCTTGCCGTAGTTGGCGTCGGACGTGCTGACGAACCGCGGCAGGTCGAGGTCCGGCTCGACGATGAAGCCGCACTGGAAGTCCATGGCGACGTCGAAGGCGCCGCTCTTGAGCATCGAGTAGTAGGCCGAGGGCTCGATCGTCTCCTGCTTCACGTTGAGGCCGATCTGACGCCACTGGTCGATCAGCCAGATGCCGATGGGCTCGTAGGGATGAGGGATGCCGCGGTTCTTGAAGGTGAACGAGAACCCGTCGGGCACCCCCGCTTCGCGCAGCAGGCGCTTGGCCTCGGCCCGGTTGGCGGCGATGTCGTGGCCGTAGCCGGCCAGCTTCTCCAGCTCCGCCGGCGGCGTCGCGTACGGCGTACCCGGCACCTCGATACCGCCGACGTCCTTGACGAGCGTGATCTTTGACAGCGCCTTCGAGCCCTCGTAGCGGTCGAGCGCGAGAGACATGGCGCGCCGGACCCGCTTGTCGTCGAAGGGCTTCTTGTCGTGGTTCATCGACACGAAGTTCAGGCAGTCCCAGGGGCTCTCCTGCACCGTGATCTTGGAGCCCAGCGCCTGCACGAGGCTGTCGCGCTCGGCCGGGCTGAAGCCGCGGAACTGGATGTGGGCGCGCTCGCCACGGATGGCCGCCACCTGGGCCGATGACGAGGAGATGAAGATCGCGCGGTAGCCGTCGAGGTAGGGCTTGCCCTTGTCCCAGTAGTCCGGGTTCTTCTTGCCGACCAGGTGCGAGCCCTTCACGTGCTCCACGAACTTGAAGGGTCCGGTGCCGTTGACGTTCTTTTCGTACCAGTGGATGTCCTTCGACATGACGTCGGCCCTGTAGATCCAGTTCCAGGGCGAGGCCAGGTTGAGCAGCAGGGACGACTCCGGCCGCTTGAGTCGGAAGCGCACCGTGTAGGGATCCGGCGCCTCGACGACCTCGACCACCTCGTACGCGGTCTTCCGGAGCGACTTCACGGTGGGCGGGGGAAAGATGATCTTGTCGTAGCTGGCCTTGACGTCCTTGGAGGTCATCTCGCTGCCGTCGTGGAACTTCACGCCCTTGCGCAGCTTGAACGTGTAGACCATCCCGTCCTTGGAGATGGTCCAAGATTCCGCGAGGTCCCCGACGGGCTTGGTGCCCGTCTTGTCGAAGGGGTCGACCTTCAGCAGCGTGCTGTAGAACGGCGCCAAGGGGTGGATGACTCCGAAGGTCTCTTCCTCGTGGGCGTCGTACGACGGCGGCTCCGAAGGAACGACGAAGATCAGCTCCCCGCCCGAGCGAGGCTTGTCCTGCGCGATCGACGAAGCCGGCGCCGCCAGGGCGGCGGCCAGCAGAAGGGCCAACGCAATGCGCCCGGCTATGGGCAACGCCATGGGCAATGCCATCCAATTCCTCCCCGGGTCACTCGACCAGAAGACCTGCTGTGGTTCCAATAAGTTGCCGTACAGTATCGGCCCGCCGCCTCCGGTGTCAAGGCTGGCGGCGTCATCGCTCGAGGACTAAACGCGGATGCAGGCCGCCCGGTGCCCGGGCCGAGTCTCCCGCAGCTCTGGCACCCCCTGCTCGCACTCCTCGATGGCGATTGGGCAGCGGGGGTGAAAGACGCACCCCGCCGGGGGATTGAGCGGGCTCGGCACCTCGCCCCTCAGGATCGTGCGCTCCCGCTCAAGCTCGACGGCCGGGTCGGGAATGGGCACGGCCGAGAGCAGGGCCTTGGTGTACGGGTGCTGCGGGTCCTCGTAGAGCGACTGCCTGTCGGTCAGCTCGACGATCTTGCCGAGGTACATCACGGCCACCCGGTCCGAGATGTGTCGGACCACCGAGAGGTCGTGGGCCACGAACAGATACGTCAGGCCGAAGCCGGACTGGAGCTCCTCGAGCAGGTTGATGATCTGCGCCTGGATGGAGACGTCCAGGGCCGAAACCGGCTCGTCGCAGACGATGAGGGTCGGCTCCATGGCGAGCGCGCGGGCGATGCCCACCCGCTGGCGCTGGCCCCCGGAGAGCTCGTGGGGATAGCGCTTCGCCATGGCGGGCAGGAGCCCCGCGTGACCGAGAAGCTCCTTGACGCGCGCCTCGCGGGCCGTGCCGTCGGAGACTATGCCGTGGACGGCCAGCGGCTCGGCGATCATCTGGCCCACCGTCATGCGCGGGTTGAGAGAGCTGTAGGGGTCCTGGAAGATGACCTGCATCTTCCTGCGCACGGCGCGAAGCTCGGCTGGCGATGCGGCCGCGAGGTCCTTGCCCTCGAAAAGGATGGATCCGCTGGTGGGCTTCTCCAGCTGGAGGACGCAGCGGCCCGTGGTGGTCTTGCCGCATCCCGACTCGCCCACGAGCCCGAGGGTCTCGCCCCGGCGTATCGAGAACGACACGTCGTCCACCGCTTTGACGACGCCGCGCCGGCCGCCGAGGAAGCCGCCCGTGACCTCGAAGTGCTTGGTCAGGTTGCGGACGATCAGGATCTCGTCGACCTTGGCGGGCTCATCACGCGCCCGATCACCCGCTACTGACGCCGCCGTGGTCACGCGGTTGCCTTTTGAGCGAGCTCGGCCGCGACCCAGCAGGCCGACACGTGGTTGACCCCGACGGTCTCGAGCGGGGGCGCCTCGCGCAGGCAGCGCTCGATGGCGAACTGGCAGCGCGGCTGGAAGGCGCAACCCACCGGCAGCCGCGAGAGATCGGGCGGCTGCCCCTGGATGGGCAGGAGCTTGGCCTTCCGGGGCTCGTCGAGCCGCGGCACCGAGCGCAAGAGGCCCAGCGTGTAGGGATGGCGCGGGTTGGCGTAGATCTCGCGGGCCGTCCCGCGCTCCACGATCCTTCCCGCGTACATGACGTTGACCCGGTCGGCGTAGCGGGCGACCACGCCCAGGTTGTGGGTGATCATCACCATGGCCACGCCCAGCTTCCGGGAGAGCCCCTTCATGAGCTCGAGGATCTGGGCCTGGATGGTGACGTCCAGCGCCGTCGTCGGCTCGTCGGCCAGGATGAGCGCGGGGTTGCAGGCCAGCGCCATTGCGATCATCATGCGCTGCCGCATGCCGCCGCTGAACTGGTGCGGGTACTGCCGCAGGCGCCGCTCGGGATCGGAGATGCCGACCATCCCCATGAGCTCGATGGCGCGCGCCCGCGACTGGGCCGGCGTCATTCCGAAGTGAATCTCGGTGGGCTCGGTCAGCTGGCGGCCCACGGTGAGGACGGGATTCAGCGACGTCATCGGCTCCTGGAAGATCATGCCGATTTCCCGGCCGCGGACCGCACGCATGTCCTCGTCGGAGAGCTGGAGGAGGTCGCGCCCCTTGAAGAGAATCTGGCCCCCGACGATGCGCCCGGCCGGCGCCGACACGAGGCGCATCACGCTGAGCGCGCTCACCGACTTGCCGCAGCCCGATTCGCCGACGAGGGCCACGGTCTCCCCCGCCCGCACATCCCAGGAGACCCCGTCCACGGCCCGCACCACGCCGCCCGAGATCGAGAACTGGGTCTGGAGGTTCTTGACGTCTAGGAGGAGGCCGCCGCCCTGCTCCATGGGCGGCGAGTCTAGCACACGACTGACCGCGCCGGCTCCCTCACTCGGAATCCACCGCAGCGGGCGGGACCGACCTCACTGCGCTCCGGTCAGTAGCCGCCGCCGCCCAGCTTGCGGTGGTCCCAGGACACGATGCGCGTGGCGCGAAAGCGCAGGCCCACTCGCTTGGCCCCGCTCTTCTCGGCGCCGGCCCGCACGAGCTCGCGGGGCGTGCCGGCAGGCGCACGGCCGTAGCGGTAGGCGAGAGCCTCGCCGATGTCGAGGACACGCAGGCGGTCCCGAACGATCTCCACGTCGCACTCGAGCATGACGCCGCGCAGCTCCTCGTACCTCTCTCCCGACTCCACCGACAGGGTCGCCTGCGGGAGACGCTCCAGGTTCTTCACCTTCTGCGAGCTGCCGTACGTCCAGCAGGCGATCACGTCGCCCTCGCGGACATACCAGAGGGGCATGAGGTGCGGACGGCCGTCGGGTCCGATGCTGGCGCACGTCAACGTGCGCTCCTCGTCGAGAAAGGCCTGCAGCTCCGCGGGCGACATGGCGATCTCGGCCCGGCGCGACATGGCGGGCTCCTCAGGCGGGCCTCACGGCACCAGCACGATCTTGCCGTGGTGGCCGGTCTCCATGACGGCCTCGTGCGCGCGCGCAGCCTGCGCCAGCGGGAACTCCTGGGCGACGACCGGCCGCAGCGTGCCGTTACGCAGCCCCTCGACGAGGGCGGCGTGGATGCCCGCCATCTGCGCGGGGGAAGCGTGGAAGAGCGCCATGCCCAGAATCGCGGCGTCCTTGTTCATGGCCGCGCGCGGGTTGATCTCGACGCTGCCCCGGTTGCCGATGACGACGATCCGGCCGCCCATGGCAATGGCGCCGAGGTCCTTCTGGAGGTTCACGTTGGCAAGCATCTCGAGCACGACGTCGACGCCGCGGCCGCTCGTGAGCGTCATCAGCTCGTCGAGGTAGCCCGGCGCGGTGTGATCCAGCGCGTGGTGGGCGCCCTGCGCCGCCACCAGCCGCCGCCCGCGATCGGTCCCGGCGGTGCCGATCACCGTCATCCCGCCCGCCCGCGCGAGCTGCACCCCGGCGATCCCGACTCCGCCGCTCGCGCCGTGCACGAGCACCGTCTCGCCCGCCCGTCCGTGACCGCGGTTGAAGAGCGCGTGGTACGCGGTGGCATACGGCACGTTCATCGCCGCACCTTGCGCGCAGCTGACATTCTCCGGAAGCGGGTGCACCTGGGCCAGCTCGCAGAGGCAGAGCTCGGCGTACGAGCCGGTCGCGGTGCCGCCCACATAGACGCGATCGCCCGCCTTGAAGCCGGCGACTCCGGAGCCCACGGCTTCCACCACCCCGCCGGCATCCGCGCCCGGCGTGTAGGGCAGCTTGGGGCCGCGGTTGTCGGTGTTCGAGCGGAGATAGGTATCCACCGGATTGATCCCGGCCGCGTGCACGCGCACGAGGACCTGGTTGGCGCCGGGCGGGGGCGTGGGCACCTCCTCGAGCTTGAGGACCGACGGCCCGCCGTATTCCGAGACGCGGATAGCCTTCATGGTCTGAGCTCCTTTCGGGCTAGACGGGATGCTACGGCCGCTCGCCGCGCGCGAGGCGCTGCTCGATGTCGTCGAGGCAGGGCACGAGGTCGGCGATGGAGTCGACGACGTAGTGGGCACCGCACTGCCGCATGCGCGTGTAGGCGCGCTGCCGCCGCGCCTCGCGGTCCGCCGGGGCGAGTGCCTGCAGCTCCGCGAGAGGCAGCCCGATCTCGTTGCCGCTCATCGCGAGCCCCACGGTCCACATGCCCGAGTTGAGCCCCTCCTCGACGCCCGGCACCGTGTCGTCCACCTTGACGCAGGCCGAGACCGGCCAGACCTGGAGGTTGATCACGTTCTGCAGGCACATGTACGGGTACGGCCGGCCCGCCGGGACGTCGCTCGCGCACACGGTCGAGTCGGGCTCGTAGCCCTGCCGTGCCGCGTCCTTCCGGTTGATGTCCATCATCTCGGAGAGATATCCGGTGGTCGAGCCGATCTTGATGCCGCGCGAGCGCATGGCCGCGATCGCCTCGAGGGTGCCCGGGATCAGCTCCGAGTAGTCCGAGAGGCACGCGAGCTGGAGCGGCACGAACTCGGCGAACATCGCGTCGACATCGGCCTCGGTCGGCTTCCGGCCGTGCGTGTCCTGCCACCGGCGCGCCACGGGGTCGAGCTCGGTGATCTTCTTGATGTGCACGCGCTTGTGCGCCCCCATGGGCGCGCGCGCCTCGTCCATGGTGATGGGCACGCCCTGGCGCTTGAAGACTTCGACGAAGACCACGGCGGGAGCCATGCAGCCGTAGTCCATGGTCGTTCCCGCCCAGTCGAGCAGCACGGCCTGGATCTTGCCGCGGTAGCGGCGCTCGTACGTGAAGCTCATGCTCATCTCCTTGAGGGTGTGGTGAGGGCTCAGCGCCGGGCGGGGGCGCAGCTGCCGACCCCCGTTTCGGCCAGGATCTCACCGATGGCGCGCAGGACACCGCGCATCTCGTTTTCGCCCAGGCGCCCTATGCAGCCGATGCGGAAGCTGTCGGCGACGGTCAGCTTGCCCGGATAGATGACGAACCCGCGGCGCGACAGCCGGTCGTAGAAGCTCTCGAAGTTGAACTTCGGATCGGCCGGCATCCGCACCGTGACGATGATCGGCGCCTGGAGAGCGTCCGGCAAGAGGGTCTCGAATCCGAGCGCGCGCAGCCCCTCGATCAGGATGCGGCAGTTGTTGGCGTAGCGCGCGCCCCGCCCCGCCACCCCGCCTTCGGCCGCGTGTTCGGCCAGCGCCTGGTCGAGCGCGGCCAGCACGTGGGTCGGCGGCGTGAAGCGCCACTGGCGGGTCTTCTCCATCGCCACCCACTGGTCGTAGAGATCGAGGGACAGCGAGGAGGCATTCCCCCTGGCCCCCTCGAGCGCCGACCTTCGGATGATGGCGAAGCCAATCCCGGGCACCCCTTCCAGGCACTTGTTGGAAGACGCCACGAGGGCGTCGTACGAGGTGGCCGCCGCGTCCAGAGGCAGGGCGCCGAACGCGCTCATCGCGTCCACCAGCAGCCGCCGACCCCGGCGCCCCGTCACCGCCGCGATCTCCTCCACGGGATTGAGCACGCCCGAGGTGGTTTCGCAGTGGACCACCACGACGTGCGTGATGGCCGCGTCGGCCGCGAGCGCCGCGTCGAGAGCCGCCGGATCGACCGGCGTGTCCTCCGGCGTTTCGAGGACGACGCGGTCGCGGCCCAGGTACTCGCACATGCGGACCATGCGCGTGCCGTACGATCCATTGATGAGAACGGCAAGCTTGCCCGAGCGGGGCACGAGAGTGCCGATCATCGCCTCGACGATGAAGGTGCCGCTGCCCTGGAGCGGCACGCAGACGTGGGTGCCCTGGCCGCCCGCCAGCTCCACCAGCCGCTCCCGCACGCGCGCATTCAGCTTGATGAACTCGGCGTCGCGCGAGCCCCAGTCGTGGAGCATTGCCTCCTTGACTGCGCGGGAAGTCGTGAGCGGCCCCGGCGTCAGCAGCCAGGGATCGCGTCGCGGCTCGGTCATCGCGATGCCCCTCTCCCGTCTAGCTCTTGATCCGATGACCGGCCGGATCGTAGGGAGCCTTGAGGCCGCCGCGCGCGGTGAAGCGGTCGCCGGCGATCTCGATCTCGAAGCGTGCCGTCGCGAGATAGGCCGCGTCCACGCCGGGCCGCTTGACGTAACCCATGGCGACCGCGCGGCCGAGGGTGTGGCCGTAGGCGGCCGAGGTGGTGGAGCCCACGATGGCGCCCTCGCACCAAATCGGCTCGTCGCCCCACGGCAGCGCTTCGGGGTCGTCCAGCACGAAGCTGACGAGTCGCTTCTCGAGCGGCTTGTCGCGCTGAGCAAGGAGCGCGTCCCGGCCGATGAACGGCACCGGCTTGTCGAAGCGGACGGCGAAGCCAAGTCCCGCCTCGAGCGGCGTGTCGTCGGTGGTCAGCTCGCGCCCCCAGGCACGGTAGGCTTTCTCGACGCGCAGCGACTCGATGGCGTAGTAGCCCGCGTCCGCGAGCCCGAGATCGCCGCCGGCCGCCTGAAGCGCATCGTACACGCCGGCGGCGAACTCGACGGGCACGTAGAGCTCCCAGCCGAGCTCGCCCACATAGGTGATGCGCGAGGCGCGCACGAGGGCCCGCTCCAGCCAGATCTCGCGGCTCGTCGCGAAGGGGAACGCCTCGTTCGAGAGATCCGCCCGCGTGAGTCGAGCCAAGAGGTCGCGAGCGCGCGGCCCCATCACGCCCAGCACCGCGTACGCGCCGGTGACGTCGGTGAGGGTGGCGCGAGCGCCGTCGGGGATGTGTCGCCGTATCCAGTCGGCGTCGCGCGTCGTTTGGGCCGAGCCTGTCACGATCAGGTACGCGTCGCCGCCGAGCCGGGTAACGGTCAGGTCGCTCTCGAAGCCGCCGCGCTCGTTGAGCATGCCCGTGTAGACGATGCGCCCCGGCTCCACCGCCACGTCGTTGGCGCAGAGCCGCTGGAGCGTGGCTTCCGCGTCGGGACCCTCCAGCCTGAACTTGGAGAACGAGGTCTGGTCGAAGACGGCGATGGCCTCGCGGCACGCGCGGTGCTCGGCCGCGGCGTACGGGAACCAGTTCTGCCTGCCGAAGGAGTAGACCGTCTCGAGGGGGACGCCCTCGGGAGCAAACCAGTTGGCGCGCTCCCAGCCCATCTTGTTGCCGAAGCAGGCGCGCCGGTCGCGAAGGCGCTCGTACAGGGGCGAGAGGCGAAGTCCGCGGCCGGTCTCGAGCTCGCGGTTCGGAAACGCGATGAAGTAGTGCACGCCCACGCCTTCGCTGGCGCGCTCTCGCAGGAACTCCGGGCTCCCGTGGAAGGGCGCGAACCGGCGGATGTCGGCCTGCCACAGGTCCATCGGCGGCCGGTCCTCGACGATCCACTCAGCCAGCGCGCGCCCCGCACCACCCGCCGCGGCGATGCCGCCCGAGCAGAAGCCGGCGCCGACGTAGTAGCGGCGGACCTCGGCGGCCTCGCCCAGGATGAAGTAGTTGTCGGGCGTGAAGCTCTCGGGGCCGTTCATGAGCAGGCGCACCTGGGCGGAGGCGAGCGCGGGCACCCGCTGGATGGCGTTCTGCATCAGGATCTCGAACTTGTCCCAGTCCTCCGGCAGCGTGCCGAAGCTGAAACCCTCGGGGATGCCGCCCATGCCCCAGGGCTTGGCCCACGGGTCGAAGCCGCCCATCAAGAGACCAGCGACCTCTTCTTTGAAGTAGATGTGCCCGTCCGCGTCTCGCATCACGGGCAGGTCAGAGCTGACGCCGTCGATCGGATTGGTGACGATGTACATGTGCTCGCAGGCGTGGAGCGGGACGGTCACGCCGCTCATGCGGCCGAGCTCGCGCGCCCACATACCCGCGCAGTTGACGACGGTCTCGGTGACGATGGGGCCCTGGGATGTCTCGACGCCCGCCACCGCGCCGCGCTCGAGCCGGACGCCGGTGACCTTGACGCCCTCGTGGATGGCGGCGCCGCCGGCCCGCGCGCCGCGCGCCAGCGCCTGGGTGATGTCGGCCGGGTTGGCCTTGCCGTCGCCGGGGATCCACACGGCGCCGACCAGGTCGTCGGTGCGCATCAGCGGGTAGCGCTCGCCCGCCCTCTTGGCGCTGATCACTTCAGCCTCGATGCCGTACGAGCGCGCGAGCGCGGCGTTGCGCTCGAGCTGTACCATGCGCTCGGCCGTGCGCGCCACGGAGACGCTGCCGCAGCGCTTCCATCCCGTCGCCTGGCCCGTCTCGGCCTCCAGCCGGGCGTAGAGGTCGGCGCTGTAGCGGATGAGCCGAGTGAGGTTGCTCGAGCTTCGCAGCTGACCGATGAGGCCCGCGGCGTGCCACGTCGTGCCGCCGGAGACGCTGCCCTGCTCGAGCAGCACGACGTCGCTCCAGCCGAGCTTCGTCAGGTGGTAGGCGACGCTCGTGCCGATGATGCCGCCGCCGATGATGACTACACGCGCGTGGCTCGGGATCAACTGGCGTGGTTCAGCGCGAGGTCGAAGATATCGAAGTTTCTCAACCGGAGCGCCTTGGGCAGGCCGACCAGCGGCCGGCTGAACACCAAAGGCACCGTTTGCTCGGAGAGCCCGCCGTGGGAGCGGAGGGGCGCGTCCAGCCCCGAGAGATCATGCTTCGCCGCGCTGGTGCCGATCACGGCGTGGCGCGCGGAAATGGCGATGAGATCGCCCATGCGGTCCGGCGGCAGCTCGAAGCGCCGGCACCCTTCCTCCCGGTCGAGGACGAGCTCCATGCCCGGCAGCGCGGCGACACTGGGCGCCGCCGCGCGCGGGTTGGCGCCCTCAGGGAGGTAGACCGTGGCGAAAGAGCCGAGCGCGCCGTGGTGGACCACGTACGGGTCGGTGATGGGCAGGATCACCCGGGCGCGGCCCGTGCCGAGCCAGCCGTCGAGCACATCCTGGAGGTAGATGACCTGGGGGGCACCGTTGTCATCCGTCTTGCCGTTCATGCCGTGGTCGGCGGTGAGTGCGATCGCCGCGCCCATGGCGTCGAGCATGGCGAGATAGTGGTCCATCATGCGATAGAAGTCGTTGGCCTGCGGCGTCCCCGGCGCATGCTTGTGCTGGACGTAGTCCGTGGTCGACAGGTAGAGGATGTCGGGCCGCGCCGACTCCATGAGCTTGACGCCCGCCGCGAAGACGAACTCGCTGAGATCGGCGCTGTACACCGACGGCAGCGGCCGCCCGACGAACCCGAGCGCGTCGTCGATACCGTGCTCGGCCACGGACGTCTCGTCCGCCTTCTCCGACGAGAAGCAGGTTCCCCGCATCCCGTGCCCGAGCAGCCTCCGGAGCTTGTCCTTTGCCGTGACGACAGCCACGGAGGCCCCGGCCTCTGAGAAGGCCGCGAGGATGGTCCCGCAGCGGAGATACTTCGGATCGTTCATCATGACTTCGGCGCCGGCCTCTCGATCCCAGAAGTAGTTGCCGCAGATGCCGTGCACTGCGGGCGGCACGCCCGTCACGATGGACAGGTTGTTCGGATTCGTGAAGCTCGGGATGACCGCAGAGCCCAGCAGGCTTTCCCCGCGCGCGGCGGCCGTGGCGAAATAGGGCATGGCCCCGGCCAGGAAGGCCTGGGCCAGGTAGTCCGGCTCGCAACCGTCGACGCAGACGACCACGAGGGGACGGGCCGGCCAGCCGTATGCCCGCCCGTTGACGGTGATCGGTCCGTTGCCTCGCGCCATGCCGTCCTGCTATGTCTGGCAGCGACCGCGGGCGAGGTGGGACACCGCAGTCGGGCGGAGCTCGGAGTAGAGGCGGCACACGGCTTCCGCCACGCACGGCCAGCGGTGGTCGGCCGCCCAGCGGGAGGCATGGAGGCCGAGGCGCGCCCGGGTCTCCGGGTCGTGGAGCAGCAGCTCGAGACGCTTGGCGAGGGCGGCCGGGTCCCCTTCCGGCACGAGATAGCCCGTCACGCCGTCCTTCACCGTCGTCGTGAGCCCGCCCACCCGAGAGGCGACCACGGGGCTGCCGCAGGCCATGGCCTCGAGCGCCACCATGCCGAAGGACTCGTAGTAGGACGGCATGACCGTGGCGTCGGCCGCCGCGTAGAACAAGCGGAGCCGTCGCTGGGGCTGCGGCCCCAGGAAGCGCACGCGATCGTTGAGTCCAAGCGCGGCCACGCGCGACCGCAGCTGCAAGCCGTGGCCCGAGAGGGTGTGCCCGGGATCGGGCTCGTCCGAATCGCCTCCGACGATGTACAGGCGCGCCACGCCGCCCAGACGCGCCATGGCGTCCAGCAGCGTCTCGAGCCCCTTGATCGGCTGGAGCCGGCCCACGTAGAGGAGCATGGGGTCGGGCGGCAGCTCGAGGAGGTCCTTGGCCGTGCTCTGGGACATCGGCTGGAAGAGCTCGGTGTCCACGCCGCAGGGGATGACGGCGATGCGCTCGGACGCGGCGCCGTAGTGCCAGACGAGGTGCGCGCGCTCGACCACGTTCGCGGCCACGATGCGGTCGGCTCCCGCGACCACACGGGACTCCTCGGCGATCCTCAGCTCCGGCTCCAGATCGTCGGGTCCCTGCGCCACGGAGTTCTTGAGGCGGCCGAGTGTGTGGAACATCTGGACGAGCGGCACGCCCCAGCGCTCACGCAGCTCGAGGCCCGCCACGCCCGAGAGCCAGTAGTGCGCATGGACGACGTCGTAGTCGATCCCCTCGGCCCAGCGATGCGCCTCGATGCCATCGACGAACTCGGCCAGATGCCGATGCTGGACCTCGCGCGGCATGGGCGCCTGGGGACCCGCGGGCAGATGGATGACGCGGGCGCCCTCGCCGAGCTCGGCGACGCGGGGGATGGCGGCGTTCTGCGAACGCGTGAAGACGTCCACCGCCACGCCCATGCGCCCGAGCTCTCGCGCCGTCTCCCGAACGTAGACGTTCATGCCACCCGTTTCCTTCCCGCCGAGCGCCGCCAGGGGGCAGGTGTGGACGCTGAGTACCGCGATGCGAAGGCTCACGGCGTCACCCGCACGCGGAAGAGATCCTGGGGGGTGGGTCCGAAGGCATACTTGTAGGCCTCTTCGCCGCGCAGGAAGTCGAACTCGGGAATGCTGCGGCTGATCGCGTCACGGATCACGTGGGCGAGGAGCACGATACCCGGGGCGAGTTTCGCATGAAGGGGGTCGAAGCCCGAATTGTACAGCCCGACCGAGCCCCGGGACGAAGCCAAATACTCGAGACAGAGGAAGCTCGCCACGGCGGTCCCGTCGCAGTCGAGGAACCACAGCCGCGCCCAGCCCGCCGCCGCCAAGGCGTGCGTCGCATCACGGAAAAACGCCTCCATGCGCTCGTCCATGAAGCGCTCCTTGCCGGCCTTCGAGAGGCGGTGCAGGCTCAGGAAGGCGGTCAGCGCGCTCTCCCACCCTTCGGGCGAGGCGTGGGAGCGCACGGAGGTCCCGGGCAGCTCGCGCTCCAGCTTTCGGATCTTGCGCCGCAGCTCGTGGCGGTCCTTGCCCGAGAGACGCTCGAGGTAGGCGTCCCAGGAAGCGGGCAGCTCGAGCACGGGGCAGCGGTCCTCTCGCTCGACCTGCGTCCGGATCCCCGCTGCGTCGCAGAGCCGCGGCAGGATCTCCAGCGTGGGCGACCCGGCGCGGATCGCGTGGAGGTCCCACTCCGCGGTCTCGCCGGCGCGGTGCTGGAGCAGGGCCTGCCAGACGTCCGCCTCGCGACCGGCAGGGACGATCACGTCCAGGTAGTCTGAGACATCCACCCCGCCCACGAAGCGCCTCAACCCGGCGCTCTCGTCGTAGAGCGGCAGCACGCCCGCCAGCGTCCCTGCGTCGTCGGTCACCCGGAGCAGGTGCAGCGGCCGTCCCGCCAGGAACGCCCGGGCCCAAGCCGTCTGCCACTGCCAGGAGAGAAATACCGAGGGGTAGCGGGCCTGGGCGAGGAGCCCGTTCCAGCGGCCCTCGTCCAGGCTCTCGAAGCCCGGCAGCACTTCAACCTTCATCGCCGCCTCCGGCCTCGCTGAGACTGGTCTCGCCGTCACTGTCCGGCTCTCCGCCGGGGCCGTCCTCGTCCGTCCCGCCGCTCCCGGACGCCTCCTCCATGGCCGCGTCGAGATCGTCCCCCAGGTCCTCGCCCATTTCGTCGCCCATGCGCTTGACGAAGCGGGCGACGGCCTGCGGATCGTTCTCGTCCAGATCCCCGTACTGGGACGGGTCGGCGGCGGCTTCGAGGCGGGCGTCTTCGGACTTGGGCGTGGCGAAGCGGGACATGAGGCGGGAAAGCTCAGCGCTGCCGCAGCGCGGACATCGCGGGGCCTCTCGGGACGCGAGCGATCGGACAAGCAGGCTCACGCGGCGGCTGCAGCCCCGGCACTCGTATTCGTAGATGGGCACCCTGGATTCTCGCCTTTCCCAGCCTTGAGATGGATTATCGCATCAGGCGGATGCTGTGGGAGGTCCTGGCGGCTCGCCCAAGGTGAAAGAAAACGAGGCGCCCGCCGGGCTTCCCTCTGACCAGACGCGGCCGCCGTGGCGCTGCACGATCCGCTGCACCATCGCCAGGGCAAGTCCCGCGCCCGGCCACTCGTCGGAGCTGCGCAGCCGCTGGATCGCCCCGGGGAGAGGCCCCGCATAGGCGCGATCGAAGCCGCCGCCGTCGTCCCGAACCAGGTAGGCCTGGCAGCCTTCCCGCCTGGTCTCCCCGAACTCGATGCTGGCTATTGGCCGTCCCTTCGTGAAGGCCCAGGCATTGCCGATGAGATGGGTAAGCGCCTGGCGCAGGAGCACGGGGTCGCCGACGGCGGTCAGCCCCTGGGCGATGGTCACGTTGACCTTGCGCTCGGGCTCGCGGGTCCGGAGCGTCTGCACGATGGTCCGTGCCAGCGCCGAAAGGTCGATCGCGCTACGCCGCATCTGCCCTCCCTGGGCCCGCGCAAGCTCGAGCAGGCTCTGCGCCAGCCGCTCCACGGCTCCGCTGCTGGCTGCCAACCGAGTCAAGCTGTCGCGTCCCGCGGCGTCGAGCTTGAGCCCGTAGCCCGCCAGAAGCGCCTGGGAGAGCTCGTCGAGGCGGCGCATGGGGCCGCGGAGGTCGTGCGCCACCGCATACGCACAGCCCTCGAGCTCCTGCAACAGCGCGCTCTGCTCACCCCGGCGACGGTCGAGGTCGGCCTGCAAGGCAGCCGCGCGCGACTCGGCGGAACGCTGACGCGTGATGTCGACGACGCTCCATTGGAAGACCGTGCGTATGGCATCGTTCTGGCACCGCACCGACACCCGCGCCCAGAGCGGCTTGCCACCTCGCCGCCACAGGGCGAGATCGCGCTCGAGGGAGGCGGCGCCGCGACCGACTTCGGTCAGGAGAGCCTTGTACTCCATCGGGTCCTCGAAGAGGCGGTCGGCGTCCATGGTCAGGAGCTCCTCGCGCGAGTCGAAGCCGAGAACGTTGACCAGGGTCTGGTTGCACTCGACCACGCGGCCCTCGCGCAGCGTGTGCATGACTCCGACCACGCTCGTGTCGAAGAAGGCGCGGAAGCGGCGCTCCGCCTCGCGCCCGGACCTATCGGCCTCGCGCGTCCAGGTCAAGGACGTGTACACGGCGTCGGCCGACTCCCGCTCCTTGCGCGCGGCCTCGGCGGTGGCGCGGACCGCCCGCTGCTTGAGCAGTCCGACCATGAGGGCCACCGCCGGGGCCGAACAGGCGAACACGAGCACGCGCCGCAGCGCCTCGTGCGTATACGGGAACGTGGTGCCCGGCGAGGACAGCTCGTAGGCGTAGTACCAGACGGTGATCCCCGCCGCGATGAGCCCCTCCACGAAGTCGCCCACGAAGCTCGCGCAGACGACGGTCAGGATCAGGATGGGGGCCGACACCGCGACCTTGAGTGGAGTGTACGAGAGACCCTCGATGAGCGCCACGACGGCTAGGGCGAGGGCGGGGCCAAACAGCCGGCGCGCATATTCCCTGTGGAGCCTTCTCCGTCGAGCTGAACTGGCGGCATTGGGGGCTACCGCCTGGGCTATACGTGGCTTGGTTGCAGGACTCACGGGACATTGAGCATATCGTGAAGCCGCCCTCGCGTCACGCCTCAAGGCCCCCACACAGCGCGTGATTTGCACTCGGGCGACAAAATTTGGCGCTTTCGGTCTGGCGGGCTGTCACTTGCGGGAATGAATACATTGTATTTCAAGGCATTGAGAGCTCTGAGAAACTCGGCTGGGATGGCACCGGGATTGCGGTAGTGTAACCCCGTGATGAGGGACCAGCGCGGGTTCACCTTGATTGAGCTCTTGGTCGTGGTGGCGGTGATTGGCATCCTGACGACGATCTCCGTCACGGTCTACCACAATGTCCAGTCGCGCTCGCGCATGGCCAAGGCCCAGGCCGACACGCAGATGCTGGCCTCGGCGGTCGGCGCTTTCCAGGCGCACATGGGCCAGATGCCGGGCGCGCTGGCCGAGTTGAGCGTCGCCCAAACCAATATCACCGGCCAGGTGGCGGGCCCCTTCATGGCGGGCGACCCCGCGCCGCCCGCGGGCTGGACCTACAGCTACGCTTCCGGCGGTCCGACCGGCTATACCATCACCGCAACGGGCGACAGCACGACGATCACCCGTCCCTGACCTGTCTTCAGCGCCCGCCGACCACGAGGGCCAGGAGCCCGGCGATGGAGGCGACGATCAGCAGCCCTCCCTTGAGCGTGTGCAGGACAAAGGGAGCGCTGCGCGTGTCGTGGGACCCCAGCATCAGAAGGACGTTGACCGCGGTCCCGATCTGCCGCAGGAGCGGCGCTGCGCCGGCGGGCTGGATGCGCAGGCGCGGCGTCCCGCTCCACCAGGGCGCCTGCACGATGATCACGCTGCCCGCTCCCAGGAGCAGGAACTCGTCCTCCCCCGTCCTGGGCGAGGATTCGCGGGCGCTGTAGCCCATTTCCCGCAGGACCTCCCTGACCGTATGCAGCAGCGCGTAGCGCTCGAGTCCGGGGGCGGCGAAGCCGCGTCCGAGCATCCAGAAGCAGCCGGCCGCGAGGCCGATCGGCAGCAGCAGCACGGCGTCGAAGGCATTGCTGTTGATGGCGGGAGCGAGAAAGGTGAAGCGCGGCAGACCGTAGACGATGGCGGCCAGGAGAGCGGCGCGGGTCCAGTAGAGGTGGTGAGCGGGAAGGAGGAACGGTTTCTTGATGCGCGCCGCGTGAAGCCCGATGCTCATCTCGACGATACCCGCGGCGCCGGCCATCAGCACCACGAGCCAAGGGGCAAAGAGCACGAGCGAACCTCCTCGGCCGCAAGGACCGCGTGTGTGGGGTACCGCCGCATGAAAGTAACAGGAAGCGGGAGGATTGGGCTAGTGGAAGTCATGGGACGGCATCTGCCGCAATCGGTGGCTGAGCGGGTGGAGCCGTCCGGCGCGTACCGAGATGACCCCCTCGCGATGCTCGAGCGTCCCCTCGACCCAGAGAAAGGGCTCTTCCACCAGCGTGAGTCGGTAGCGCTGGAAGAGCGGCGGGGGCACCACAACATTGACGAGTCCGCTCTCGTCCTCGAGGTTCAGGAAAACGAAGCCCTTGGCGGTGCCGGGCCGCTGGCGCACTACCACCGCTCCCGCGACACGGACCGGCCCGCCGTGCCGCTTCCCCCGGAGATCGGCGGCCCGCGTGACGCCCAGGCGCGCGAGCCGGGCCCGATGAAAAGTCATGGGATGCGGACCCAGGCTGAGCCCGGTGCCCTCGTAGTCGGCCACCAGCGCCTCGGGCGGCGTCATGGGCTGGAGCGGCGAGAGATCCGGCGTGGCATCGAGGCCGACAAAGAGCGGACCCGATGGCCTCGCAGCCCTCTCGATCTCCCAGAGCGCCGCGCGTCGCTCGAGACCGAGGCTGCCGAGCGCGCCGAGCTCGGCCAGCCTGGCCAGCTCGTCCCTGTGAAGCCCGGCGCGTCTGACGAGATCGTCAGCGGAGGAAAATGGCCGCTCACGCTCCATGAGCCGCCCCGTCTCCTCCCGGAGCCCGCGGACGTAGCGGAGGCCCAGCCGCACGGTACCGTCGGCCTCGATGACGCAGAGCCAGTCCGAGTGGTTGATGTCCACCGGCCGGATCACCTGTCCGTGGCGCGCGGCATCTCCCACGATGGTGGCGGGATGGTAGAACCCCATGGGCTGGTTATTGAGCAGCGCCGCGTAGAAGGCCGCCGGGTGATACGCCTTGAGATACGCGCTGGCATAGGCCAGCAGCGCGAAGCTGGCCGCGTGGCTTTCGGGGAAGCCGTACAGGGCGAAGGAGGTGATGGAGCGGATGATGGCCTCCGCCGCCTCGCCCGTGATTCCCTGCCCCGCCATGCCGGCGCGGAGCTTCTGCTCGACTTCATCCATGGCGTGCTTGCGGCGCTTGAAGCCGAAGGCGCGCCGCAATTCCTCCGCCTCACCGCCGGTGAAGCCCGCCGTCGCCATGGCCATGCGCAGGAGCTGCTCCTGGAAGAGCGGCACGCCGAGCGTGCGCTCGAGGATGGGCTCGAGCGCGGGATGCGGCACGGTCACGCGCTCGCGCCCCGCGCGGCGTCGGAGATACGGATGCACCATGTCGCCGACGATCGGGCCGGGTCTGATGATGGCCACCTGGACGACCAGATCGTAAAAACGCTCGGGCTTGAGGCGCGGCAGGGTCACCATCTGGGCGCGGCTTTCCACCTGGAAGACGCCGATGGTATCGGCCTTCTGCAGCATGGCGTAGACCGTGGCGTCGTCCGGCGGCAGGTGGGCCAGGTCCACGTGACCGCCGCGTTGACGGATCATGCCGAGCGCGTCCTCGAGGAGCGCCATCATTCCGAGCCCCAGGAGATCCACCTTGATGATGCCCATGGCCGCGCAGTCGTCCTTGTCCCACTGCACGACCGAGCGCCCGGGCATGGTGGCGGGCTCGAGCGGCACGAGGCCGTCGAGCCGTCCGGCACAGATGACCATGCCGCCCGAGTGCTGGCCGAGATGGCGCGGCAGGTCCTGAATTCCTGTCCACAGCCGCGCGAAATGACGCATGACCGACTCCCCGGGATCGCAGCCGGCCTCGCGGAGGTGGACGAGGAGACTGTCGCCCGGATCTTTGTATTCCCAGTCACTGACGAGCCCCGACAACCGGTCGCAGAGGGCGGGGGGAAGCGCCAGGACCTTGCCCACCTCACGCGCCGCGCTCCGGCCGCGGTAGGTGATGACGTTCGCGGTCATTGCCGCGCCCAGCCGTCCGTAGCGCTCGTAGACGTGCTGGATGACCCGCTCGCGCCGGTCTCCGCTCGGCAGGTCGAGGTCGATGTCGGGCCACTCGCCGCGCTCTTCGGAGAGAAAGCGCTCGAAGAGCAGCTCCATCCCCACCGGATCGACTGCCGTGATCCCGAGCGCGTAGCACACCGCGCTGTTGGCGGCCGAGCCCCGCCCCTGCACCAGGATGTCGTGGTGGCGGCAGTATTCGACCAGGTCCCAGACGATCAGGAAGTAGCCCGCCAGGTCGAGGCGGCCGATGAGATCGATCTCGCGCTCGATCTGCTTTCGCGCGCGTTCTGCCAATGGCCCCGTGCCGTAGCGCGTGGCCGCGCCCCGCTCGCAGAGCGCTCGGAGAAAGCCGATCGGCGTCTGGCCCGGCGGCAGCGGGTAGTCGGGAAAGCGGTAGCCCAGGTGCTTGAGCGTGAAGCCGAGCCGCAAGGCCAGCTCGCCGCTATTGGCCACGGCCGCCGGGCAGTCGGCGAAGAGCCGCTCCATCTCGTGGCCGGGTTTGAGAAATTTTTCGCTGTTGCGCGCGAGCAGCCTGCCGGCCTGAGCGAGCGTCACGCCGTGGCGGATGCAGGTCAGCGTGTCCAGCAACGGCCGATCGTCGCGCAGAGCCATGAGCGGGGCATTGCTGGCGAGGAGCGGCAGCCCCAGCCGCTCCGCTTCCGCGCGCAGCCATTCGTTGCGCGCCTCCTGCTCGCGGGAGAGGTCGCGCTGGAGCTCCGCGTAGACGCCGAAGCGGCCGAAGAAGCCGGCGAGCCTGTCGAGCGTCGCGCGCGCGGCCTCGTGACCGTCACGGGCGAGCCGCCGGGCCACGGGGCCGTCAACGCCACCCGTGAGACAGACGAGCCCGCCCGCGTGCTCTTCGAGATCGTCCCAGCCTGCCGTCCCTTCGCCCTTGGGCGCGCGCATCTTGATCCGCGTCAGCAGGCGGCAGAGATTCCTGTAGCCCTCGGGGTCCTCCACGAGAAGCGGCAGCCTGCCGCCGTCCTGCATGCTGACCTCGGCGCCAACGAGCGGCGTGATCCCGAGGCGCGTACAGGCGCCGTAGAAGCGCGGCGCCCCATAGACGCCGTCGGTGTCCACGAGGGCCAGGGCTGGCTGGCCGAGGGCGGCGGCCCGCTCGGCCAGCGCCTCGGGCAAGGCAGCCGCTTCGAGAAAGCTGAATGCGCTCTTGGCGTGCAGCTCGACAAACATCCCCCTCACCCCTTCCCCTCTCCCCGTTGGGGCGAGGGAAACGAAGAGCCCTCCCCTGTCTCCCTCTCCCCTTTGGGGAGAGGGCAGGGTGAGGGGTCAGTCGTAGACGGCTTCGAGGCGCCAGCCGCGGCCATCGCGCGCGAGACGGCAGAGGGTGCCATCGTCGAGCTCCACATCCCACTCGTCCTGGACGAAGGGCGCTTCCGTCCACCACTCGCCCGAGACGCGCCACGGCCCCGCGCCCGCGATGATCCGCCCCGCGAGCCCGGCGGCGCGGAGATGGGCGGGTGCGCCCGCGTGGAGCACGACCGCGACGGATCTCGACGGCCTCACACGGTGAACGGCAAGAACCGCCCCCTCACCCTGCCCTCTCCCCCGATGGAGGAGAGGGTTCCTGTTCTCCCTGCTCCCCTCACCCTGCCCTCTCCCCCGATGGGGGTTCCTGTTCTCCCTGCCCCCCTCACCCTGCCCTCTCCCCCGATGGGGGAGAGGGTTCCTGTTCTCCCTGCCCCCCTCTCCCCTCTGGGGAGAGGGCCGGGGTGAGGGGAGAAGGAATGGTGTCATCTGGTGGGCATCGGGCCGGTGGGTGTCGAGGATCACCGGCGAGCCGATATCTCGCGCGCCCACGAGGGCGGAGAGACGCGCCAGCGTGGCCGTGAGCAGGCGCGGGCTCGGGCGCGGTGGTTCGTCGAAGCGTGGCTGGACATTTCTCACGCGCACGGGACGCACGCGGAGCGTGATCGCCTCCACGGCGGCGCGCGGCGGCCGCGCCGCGAGCGAGGCGCGCAGGAGCGCGGCGGCAGCGGCGGAATCAGTGAGCGGCGCCGCCGGCGCGCAGGCGCCCTCGTGCACGGTGCGGTTCGCCAGCCGGCAGCTCCACTCGAAGGCGTCGGCGGAGAGCTCGTGGCGGCGCAGCCGCGCGCAGAGCATCTCAGCCAGGCCGGCAAGGAGATCGCCGAGCGGCTCGAGAGTCTCGACGCCCCAGGAGCAATCAGCCGACTCCTCGAAGACTGGCGGCGGCGTCCAGAGGCGAAGTGGCGTCGCATCCTCGCCGCGCGCCAGCCGCTGAAGCCGCGGCCCCTCGTCCCCGAGCCGCTCAGCGAGCCCGCTCACCGGGAGATCCGCGAGCTCGCCGAGAGTGCGGATGCCCCAGCGGCCGAGACGCGCTGACATCTCGGGGCCCAGGCCGAGCAGGGCCAGCGGCGCGGGACCGAGCCAGCGGGCATCCAGCTCAGGTGGAACGATGGTGATGTCGCCGCCCGCGCGGGCCGCGAAGCGGGCGCCGGCGCGGCTGCCCGCAATGCCGATCCGCACCGCCGCGCCGCACTCGCAAGCGGCGCGGTGAAGCCGGCGCGCGATCTCCTCTTCACCGCCCCACAGCCTCTCGAGCCCGCCCAGGTCGAGGTAGACGATGTCCGGGCCGCCGTCCTCCACCGAGGGCGAGTGGCGGAGCGCGATCTCGAGCAGGGCCGGCTTGATCCGCTCGTCGGCGACGGGAACGAAGAGGCAGGCGATGCGCGTCACGTCCGCCACTCGATGAGCCAGGCTCGCCCGGGCGCGGCCAGGCGCGGGTCGAAACGGGAACGGAGCACGCGGGCTTCGGAAACGAGCCCGCCGAGACGGATGCGCCGGGGCGCGCCGACCCAGCGCGCGCGCACGCGGCGCACCGAGACCACGAGCGCGGCGGCGCTGCCCGTCACGTGCCGCGGGGCGCGGACGACAATCACGGCCGGATTCCCCGCCGCCGCGCGCTGGAGGCGCACGCCGAAAGACGGCGGCGCGGCGATCGACCCCATCCCCCATGTCGTCCCCACATCGAGCGCGACCGCGGCGAAGCCCGGGCAGCGCGCGAGGAGATCGGCCGCGCTCCACGCCGGCGGCAGGCGGCCGCCGCAGCGCACCCAGAGCAGCGCGCGCAGGTCGAGCCCCGCGCGTTCGGCCGTCTCGGGATCGAAAGAGTCGGCGCCGTCCACGAGAGCGACCAAGCCGCCGCGCGATGCGGCACGGGCCAGGAGCGCCAGCAGCAGGCTGCCGCCTCCGGAGGATCGGGGTCCGACGATCTCGCTGAGCCCGCCTTCGGGGAAGGCATCCAGCAAGCTATCGAGCCCCTCTCTATCCCACCCTGGCGGGGGCAAGGACTCGGTCGAGGTGGCCATAGCGGCACTCCCCTTAATAAAGAGTGCTAATATTACACGTCATCTGTTTAGTATTAGCAAGCACAAGATACTGAGGTAACGGGCATTAACGGACTCCGTATCTGGTGGTTTGCTTCAGGTCAGCCAGGGCATCTCGGCCGCGCGCCGGGATTCATGGGCGAGGATGGCCTGCTCGTACTCCAGAGTCAGTGCAATCTCGTCCTGCCCCCGGAGCAGGGCCTCCTTGCGGAACGGGTCCACCTCGAAGCGATGGAGCGAGCCGTCGGGGGCCGTCAGCGTTTGTCCCTCGAGGTCCACACTGATCGTGGCGCCCGGGCGCTCCTGGAGCTGGCGCCTGATGGCCGCGGCGGCGGCGGGCGGCAGAACCAGCGCCAGCACGCCGTTCTTGAAGCAGTTCTCGAAGAAGATGTCGCCGAAGGACGGCCCGATCACGCAGCGAATCCCATGGTCCATGAGCGCCCAGACCGCCCCTTCCCTCGAAGACCCGCAGCCGAAGTTCTCCGCCGTGACGAGGATCTTCGCCTGCCGATAGGGCGCCTGGTTGAGGATGAAGTCCCCGTTCTCGGAGCCGTCGGCGTTGAAGCGCACGTCGTGGAAGAAGAACTTCTCGTAGCCGGCCTCCCTCGGCTTGCGGAGAAAGCGCGCAGGGATAACCCGGTCGGTGTCGATGTTCGGCAGGTCCATGGGCACCGCGGCGGCGCTGAGCGTCGTGAAGGGCTGCATTGGTCGCCCCCTCACCCTGCCCTCTCCCCCGGTGGGGGAGAGGGTGACAAAGTCCGCACGTCGGTGAGACGGCCGGTGACGGCGGCCGCCGCGGCCATGGCAGGGCTCATGAGATGCGTGCGGGCGCCCTTGCCCTGGCGCCCCTCGAAGTTGCGGTTGGACGTCGAGGCGACGCGCTCGTGCTCGCGCGCCGTGTCGCCGTTCATCCCGATGCACATGGAGCAGCCGGGCTCGCGCCACTCGAAGCCGGCCGCCGTGAAGATCTCGTGGAGGCCTTCTGCTTCGGCCGCGCGTTTGATGAGCCCGGAGCCGGGCACGACCCAGGCTGTCACCACGGCGCGGCGTCCCTTGGCGACGGCCGCCGCCGCGCGGAGGTCCTCGATGCGGCTGTTCGTGCAGGAGCCGATGAACACGCGGTCGACCGCAATGTCGGTCAGCGCCATGCCCGGCCGGAGACCCATGTAGTCGAGCGCGCGCCCCAAGGCCTGGCGCCGGGCCGGATCGCTCTCCCGCGCGGGATCGGGCACGCTCCCCGTGATGGGCAGCGCGTCCTGCGGGCTCGTACCCCAGGTCACCGTGGGCGCGATTACGGCGCCATCAACCTCGACCTCTCTGTCGAATACGGCGTTGGGATCTGACGGCAGCGTCTTCCAGTACTCGAGCGCCTTGTCCCACTGCGTGCCCTTCGGCGCGTAGGGCCGTCCTTCGACGTAGGCGAAGGTGGTCGCGTCGGGCGCGATCATCCCGGCTCGCGCGCCGGCTTCGATGGACATATTGCACACGGTCATCCGCTCTTCCATGGACATCGCCGCGATGACCGGCCCGGCGTACTCGATGGCGTGTCCCACGCCACCGGCGGCGCCGATCCTGGCGATGATGGCGAGGATCACATCCTTCGCCGTTACGCCGGCCGGACGTCGGCCCGTCACCGTGATCCGCATCACCTTGGGCTTCTTCTGCCAGAGGCACCCGGTAGCCAGCACGTGCTCGACCTCGGTGGAACCGATGCCGAATGCGATCGCACCGAACGCCCCGTGGGTCGCAGTGTGAGAATCGCCGCAGACGAGGACGATGCCCGGCTGCGTCAGTCCCTGCTCCGGGCCGATCACGTGCACGATGCCTTGGCGCGGGTCGCCTGGCCCGAAGAGCGTCACCCCCTCCTCGCGCGTGGAGCGGGCGAGGCCCTCGACCATCCCGCGGATCTCCTCGTTGCTCTGCCCTTCCGAGCCCCGGCCCGTCGGGACGTAGTGGTCCGCGGTGGCGACCAGGCCGCCGGGACGCCGCACCGAGCGCCCCGCCCTGTGCAGGCGCGCGAAGGCGTGGGTCGCCCCCTCGTGGAGCAGGTGCCGGTCGATGTAGAGGAGGGACTGGCCGCCCGGCCCTTCGGTCACAACGTGACAGCTCCAGATCTTCTCGAACATCGTCGGCACGGCGATCTCTCCAGTGAGGACTGAGCTTCGAATCCCCGTCTCAGCGCTTCGCGGGCTGGTGGCCCACGGAGTTCGTGTACTTGTCCATCTCCTCTGCCGGCAGGTACGCCTCCTCCCACTCCCGCACCTGGTCGAAGCCGGCGAACGCGTGGACGTTCCCCAGCGGATGCGCCTTGAAGCGCTCGTTGAACTCGCTCTCGGCCACGGGCCCGCGCTCCCGCAGCTCCCGCGCCAAGTCGTAGACGGCCTGGATGGTCGCGCGGAAGGTGGCGCCGGGGAGAATCGTCACGGCGATGCCCAGCTCGTTCATCTCCTCCAGGCTGAAGCGCGGCGAGACGCCCGTCTGGTTGTAGAAGACCGGCCCGTGGACTTCCTCGCAGATGCGCCGGACCTCGTCCACGCTCGTGGGTCCCTCGACGAAGGCGAGATCGGCGCCGGCCTCGAGATAGGCGTTGGCGCGGCGGATCGCCTCGTCGAGGCTGCCGTCGTGAGCGCCCCGCGCGTCGGTGCGGGCGATCAGCACGAAGTCGGGGTCGATCTGGCGCCGGACCGCGTCGGCCGCACGGTACTTGCCGACGGCCTCCTCGATCGGGATCACGCGGCGCCCGGCGACGTGGCCGCACCGCTTGGGAATGGCCTGGTCCTCGAGATGTATCCCCGCCACGCCCGTCTGGATGTACTCCCGCACGGTCCGGATCACGCCGATTGCGTTGCCGTAGCCATTGTCGGCGTCGGCAATCACCGGGACGGCGACCGCATTGGCGATGTAGCGTGCGTTGAGGTGCATCTCCGTCATGGTCGCGAGCCCTGCGTCCGGCAGCCCGAGCAGCGACAGCGACGTGCCGTAGCCCGTCATGTAGACAGCGGGAAAGCCGACGGTCTCGAGAATCTTGGCGCTGAGGGCGTTGTAGCAGCCGGGAACGAAGAGGGTCTTGCGGGTGCCGAGGAGCTCTCTCAACTTCGACGTGGCGCGCATGGATCCTCCTATGAGCGCGGAGCGAATTTCTCTTCGATCGCGTGCCACCAGTCGAAGCCGACCCTGCGGAAGATGTCCATGGGCGAGAGCACCGGTCCGTCGTGCCAGTCCGTACCCGTGTCCTTCAGCTGCTGGAGCGAGCGCTCCATGGCCGGGACGGCCGCGGCCATGCACACCGCCGGGAAGATCACGATCTTGAAGCCGATCCGCTCGAGCTCCGCGACTTTCACGGCCGGGGTCCGGCCGCCCTGGACCATGTTGGCGAGGAGGGGCGCCTTGACCTCACGGGCCACGCGCTGGATCTCGTCATCCGTCTGCGGTGCCTCCACGAAGATGACGTCGGCGCCCGCCTCGGCGGCGCGGTTGCCGCGGTCGATGGCGTCGTCGAGGCTCGTCACGGCACGGGCATCGGTGCGCGCGATGATGACGAAGTCCGGATCGGTGCGGTACTCGCTCGCGGCGCGGATCTTGTCGCAGAATTCCTGGGTCGGGATGATCTGCTTGCCGGCGATGTGGCCGCACTTCTTCGGCGCGACCTGGTCTTCCATGTGCAATCCCGCGACGCCGGCGCGCTCGTACTCCCGCACGGTGCGCACGACGTTCAGGACGTTGCCATAGCCCGTGTCGGCGTCGGCGATGACGGGCAGCGACACGCACGAGGCCAGGTGCGCGGCGTGGTTGGCCATCTCGGTCAGCGTGGCGAGCCCAAGGTCGGGCTGGCCCAGGTGCGAGGCCGCCGTGCCCGCCCCTGTCATATAGACACAGCGAAAGCCGGCCGCCTCGATGAGGCGTGCGGAGAAGCCGTCGTAGGCGCCCGGGGCGACGATGATCCCGGGTTCCTTCATCATCTGGCGAAGACGCGTGGTCGTGCGCATGAGAGAGCCCTTTCCCGGACGCTCAGGCCCGGCCGCAGTGACAGGAGCGGATTGTTCTACGATCCGCGCGGGCTGTCAATGCGGGCGGGGCGACCGCTCACGCGCCCAGGACGTGCTCGATCTCGCCGAGGTGCTCCCGGCGGTGCTCGGCGCGCGTCATGAAGAGCGGCTTGCCGGCAGCCTCGTTCCGCGCAAGGAGGTCATCAGGCAGCGCCGCAACCTTCGCGTCCACCGCCTCGGCGATGGCGACGGCGAGCTCGGCCGCCCGGCGTGGCGGCATGGCGAGGAAGTGCGGCTTCGCCGCGTCATTGACCCAATCGACGTCCGCTTCATTGATAACGGGCGGGACGGCAGACGGCGACTGCTCCCAACGCTCGAGCAGGACCATGATGCGCTGGTCCCAGAATGCCAGGTGAGCCAGCACCGCGGCCACCGTCCAGCCCCCAGGCATCGGGCGGGCGAGATCGGCGTCGCTGAGACGAGCCACGAGCGCCCGAAGCCTGGCGCGCTCTGCGTCGTTACGGGCGATGTAGGTGCGATCGGCGCTCATTGTCGTCTCCTCTCGGTATGGTCTGCTCCCCGTATTAGACACCGCCGCGGTTCCCGTGTGAAACGGGAAAGAGAAACCACGCATCGCTGCTTGTGTCTGCCCGCGGCCCTCTGGTAGCATCGCAGCCGAAAGTCGCCTCGGACCCCGGGACCCGCGCCCCGACCCCATGCTCATCCAAAGGAGGACGAGATGGACAGCAGGCTGAAGGATCTGGCAGAGAGACTCGACGCGGGCCTGATCGCCCGGCGGGAATTCCTCCGCAAAGCTGCCGTCGTCACGGGCGGCACCGCCGCCGGGCTCAAAGCGCTCGAGGGCATGGCGGCGGCGCAGAGTCAGACCAAGCTCCGGGTGTGGCTTTTCAAGAGCTACGTCACCGCGGGCAACGATATTCTGGCCAAGCAAGTGGAGAGCTGGGCGGCAGAGCGGAAGGTGCAGGTGGAGTTCGACTGGGCCACCTTCGGCGACCGCGAGCAGAAATTCGTCGCCGCGATCGAGGCAGGCAACCCGCCCGACATGGCCGAGATGAACTACCAGGGGCCGGCGCGCTACAAGCCCGCCCTCCGGGACGTAACGAAGCTCGCCAAGGATCTGGCCACCCCACGCGGCGGCCTGCTTCCCTACGCCGAGCGGAACGTCAACCTCAACGGACAGTACTTCGGCGTCGCCAGGCAGTCCTTCCCCGGCGGTCTCTTCGTTCGGAAGGACCTGCTCGACGCCAAGGGCGTCAAGCTTCCGAAGACCTACGACCCGGACGTGGTCGAGATGGCAAAGAAGTGCCAGGACCCGGCGAAGGATATCTGGGGCTTCGGCCAGACGCTCAACCGCTGCGACGACGGCAACGGCTACATGCAAAACATCCTGTGGGACTACGGCGGAGGCACCTGGGACAAGGACGGCAAGCCGGCCCTGGCCACGACCTTCCTGAAGCAGAACCTCGAGGCGCTGCAGTTCTCTGTGGACACGATCCAGAAGCACAAGATCCAGCCTCCCGGCGTCATGAGCTGGAACGACGCGTCCAACAACGAGGCGTACATGGCGGGCAAGCTCGTCAGCACCAACAATGGAGCGAGTCTTTACTACGCCATGGTCGCCAAGAAGCACCCGCTCGCCGAAAAGACGCAGGTGATCCTCACGCCGGGCGGTCCCGCCGGCAGCTTCGTGGCCGCCGGCGCGTACAACTGGGGCATCTTCCAGAAGAGCAAGCACGCCGAGCTGTGCGAGGACCTGATTCGCTGGGTCGAGGACGAGAAGCGCTTCGAGGAGTACATGAAGGCGTCCATCGGCCAGGCCGGCCCCGTGTACAAGTCGCGGGCCGAAAACCCCTACTGGAAATCGGACCCGAACTTCCAGGGCATGCTCCAGAACCTCCTCCGCGGCGTGTGGGTCGGCTATCCAGGTCCGTACACGTCCGCGGCCGTCGAGGTGCAGGCGCAGTACATCCTCTGCGACATGGCCGGGCGCGTGGTAGTAGCTGGGCTCTCGCCGGAGGCGGCGCTGAAGGAAGCGCACGCCCGCGTCGAGGAGATCTACAAAATCAGGCGGAGCTAGGCGGCGCTTCTCCCATGAGCATCAGCACCGCCGAGCTCGGCGCAAAATCCGGCGTCGGCCCCAAGCGCGAGGGACCGCTGGTCGGTCTCGCCCGCATGCTCGGGCCCGACTACCGCATGGGCTTCCTCTTCATCCTGCCCACGGTGCTGCTGGTGCTCTCGCTCGTCGCCTACCCGTTCTGCTACGCGATCTATCTCAGCCTGACGCGGAAGTACGTCGGAGTGCCACCTGTCTTCGTCGGCTTCGACAACTACGTCAAGCTCACCTTCGACGGCTTCTTCCAGCGCGCCGTCGTCAACAGCTTCATCTTCACCTTCGGCTCGGTCGCCGTGAAGCTCGTGCTGGGCATGGTCATGGCGCTCGTGCTCACATCCGGAATACGCTTCCGCAGCTTCTGGACGGGCGTACTGCTGATCCCGTGGGTGGCGCCCACGGTGGTCTCGGCGCTGAACTTCCTGTGGATCTTCGACTACAGCCTGGGCGTGCTGAACTACATGCTGGTCAAGGTCTTCCACCTGCTGCCCCAGGGCGTGGGCTGGCTGTCCGAGCCGAAGACGGCGATGGCATCGGTGATCGGCGTGAACATCTGGCGCGGCTTTCCCTTCTTCGGAATCAGCTTCCTGGCCGGCGTGAGGGCCATTCCCGCCGAGATGTACGAGGCGGCAGCGGTGGACGGCGCCGGCCCGCTCCAGCGCTTTCGCCACGTGACGCTGCCGGGGGTCAAGAACATCTTGATCATCGTGACCCTGCTTTCGACCATCTGGACCTTCAACGACTTCCAGATCGTCTACATCCTGACCCGGGGCGGTCCCGGAGGGGCGACCCAGGTCCTGCCCGTCTTCACCTACGAGATCGCCTTCGGCGCCCAGCGCCTCGGCGAGGCCATCGCGGTTGCGCTCTACATGCTGCCGGCCCTCGCCGCCGTCATCATCGTCCTCGCCCGCTACATGCGCAAAGGGCGGAATAAAGCATGAACAAGGGATTGATGGCGCGGCTGCAGCTCGCGGGATCCTACGGGTTCCTCGTGACCCTCCTGGTCATCGTGATCTTCCCGTTCTATTGGATGACCGTGACGTCGTTCAAGAGCGAGGATCAGATGCGGAGCCTCGTCAGCATGTTCTGGCCGAGCCCCGTGGTCACCGACAACTATCGCCATCTCCTCGGCAAGACCGAATTCGTCTCGTGGTTCGGCAACAGCGTCATCGTCTCGGTGAGCAGCACCTT
>WNFS01000260.1_pt1 | contig 38460 bp, 40 predicted proteins | sample 5400141 | NCBI WGS metagenome assembly WNFS01 (sample SAMN13153358, study PRJNA577476) | soil metagenome | isolation source: 60 cm saprolite under Madrone tree | place: USA:California | collected 2016-06-14
CCGAGCACACGCGCTTGGTCCACGAGGGCTTCAAGCGCCTGGGGGAGCCCTGCTGGGAGATCGGCGAGGTTACGGCGGAGATCGGGATCGCGGTCCGGTGACTCCGGCCCCGAGCCGATGTACTTCGCCAGGCGGGATCGCGGCCTGGCGTGGACTAGGGCTGGGCGGAGCGCTTCAAGAACGCTCGCAGCTTCTCTTTCAGCTCCGGCGGTAGCGTCGTCTCGCGCAAGCGCCTGGCCGCGTCCACCGTGCCCTTGTAGGTCTTCACGAACGCGACGCAGGGTCCACAGCCCTCGAGGTGCCATTCGAGGAGCTCGGCCTGGTGCCGGGGCAGGGAGCCGTCGATGTAATCCGCGAGCAGATCCATGCACTCCGGACACTCCATGCCATCCTGCCCGTCGGCCATCCGCTCCTCCCCCGCCTGTGAGCTGCCGTTGGGAGAACGATACCACAGACGACTTCCGCCGGCCTCTCCGTATGGCTTCAAGGCGCATTGCCCTGAAGGGGGGCCGCGTGTACCCTTGCCTCGCCCATGTCCCGCCGTCTTGCCCTCCTGACCCCTTTCGCCTTCCCGTCCATTCGAGGCAACGCGGTCACCGTCGAGCGCATCGCGCGCGGCCTGCGCGCTCGCGGCATCGACGTCGAGATCTGGGACCTTTCGACCATGACGCCGTCATCGCTCGAGCGGCGAGCCTCGGAGTATCATCCCGCCCTCATCCACGCCTTTCACGCTTACCGGGCCGGGCCACTCGGACTGACACTGGCCAGGCGCGTCGAGTGTCCGCTCGTCGTGACGCTCACCGGTACCGACGTGAACCTGGACCTCTTCGACGCCGAGCGGACCGCGACCGTGCGCGAAGTGCTCGAAGGCGCAGCGGTTGTCACGGCCTTCCATGATTCGATCGTGACCCTCGCGGCGCGCGCGGTGCCCGGGATCTCGGCGCGGGTCGTGATCGTGCCGCAGAGCGTGGATCTTCCCGCTCCCTGCCTCGCACCCGAACCGGCACCGGGGGCGCGGGCTCCCGTCATGCTCTTCCCCGCCGGCATTCGCCCGGTCAAGCGCCCGCTCTTCCCGCTGGTTCCTCTCGACGCCGTGGCGAGCCGGTACCCCGGCTTCGAGCTCCGCTACCTCGGCCCCATCCTGGACTCCGTCGAGGGCGCGGCCCTTCTCTGCGCTCTGGCCGGCCGGCCGTGGGCGCGCTACCTGGGCGAGGTGCCGCACGCGGCCATGCCCGCCGCGCTCCACGACGCCGACATTGTTCTCAATTGCTCGCTGTCGGAGGGTGGCATGGCCAACTCCGTGCTCGAGGCTCTCGCATTCGGACGCGCCGTGCTCGCGTCCGACATCGAGGGCAACCGCTCCCTGATCGAGGACGGCGTCACGGGTCTCCTCTTCACGGGTCCCGACGCCTTCGCCGACAAGGCAACGCGTCTCCTGAGCGACGCCGGGCTCCGCCGCAGGCTCGGCGAGGCCGGGCGTGCTCGCGTGGCGCGGTTCGGTCTCGTGGAAGAGACCGAGCGCTACGCGCGGCTCTACGACACCCTGACTCGCGCGTGCCCATGAAACGGGCGTCGCCCGGCGATCGGTTGACGCGCGGGAGAACCACCCCTATGATGGGTCAATTCGACGGCCGCCGTCCCATTCAGATGGGAAAGGAGTCTCGCATGCCGCAGTCTCCGACGCCGCCTCAATCGCAGGAACAGCGGGTCCAGGAGTTCGTCGCGGAATTCCAGACGCTCCGGGGCGAGATTCGCAAGGTCATCGTCGGGCACGACGATGTCGTCGCCCATGTGCTCATCGGACTCTTCGCGGGAGGGCACGTGCTCCTGGAGGGCGTGCCGGGGCTTGGCAAGACGCTCCTCATCAAGACGCTCTCCGAGAGCCTCGATCTCTCCTTCTCCCGGATCCAGTTCACACCCGACCTGATGCCCGGCGACATCATGGGCACCAACATGATCCTGGAGGACGAGACGGGACGAAAGCACTTCCAGTTTCAGCGCGGGCCCATCTTCGCCCACATCCTGCTCGCCGACGAGATCAACCGCGCGACGCCCAAGACGCAGTCGGCCCTTCTCGAGGGCATGCAGGAGGGCGCCGTGACGAGCTCCGGCACCGCCCATCCGCTGCCGCAGCCGTTCTTCGTTCTCGCGACGCAGAACCCGATCGAGATGGAGGGCACCTATCCGCTGCCCGAAGCCCAGCTCGACCGCTTCCTCTTCAAGCTGCGGGTCCAGTACCCGGCGCTCGAAGACCTGACCGAGATCATCGACCGAACGACGCAGGTGCGTGAGGTGAGCGTGCACCGCGTCATGTCGGGGCCGCGCGTGCTCGCCTTCCGAGAGCTGGTGCGGGAGGTGCCCATCGCCTCGCACGTGCGCGATTTGGCGGCGCTCATCGTTCTGGCGAGCCACCCGCAGTGGGAGCGCGCGCCGGAGCAGACCCGGCGCTTCGTCCGGTACGGCGCGAGCCCGCGGGGAGCCCAGGCGCTCGTCCTCGGCGCCAAGGTTCGCGCGCTCACTGAAGGGCGCTACAACGTCAGCGTGGAGGATCTGCGCGCGATGGCGCTTCCGGCCCTCCGTCATCGGCTCATCCTCAACTTCGAGGGCGAGGCCGAAGGGGTGGACGTGGACCGGCTCATCGCGCATATCATCGAGGCGGCGGAGAACCTGAGCGCGGCGGGGAAAGAGGTGTTTCTCCGCTAGCGCGTCGAGGAGGGCGCATGCCCGACCTGACGATCCTGCAGCGCGCGGTCGCCGATGTCTCTCGGCAGATCCGTGTGCGCCGCGCCGAGTTCTACGGGCTCCGCGGCTTGTTCGGCGGAGCCCTGGCCGCCTTGTTGCCGCTCGTCCTGCGGGACTCCCTCGGCTGGTCCGGGTTTCTGTGGGCAGGCGGCTGTCTTGCCGTGGGCGCGATCGTGGGCGCCGTCGCGGGGTATCTGATGCCGCTGCCGTCTGGCGAGGCCGCGCGCTTGGCGGACAGGGGCTACGGACTCCAGGATCGCGTCGCGACGGCGCTCGAATGGGCCGACCGCTCGGACCGCACCCCGCTCGTGGACGCTCTCGTGGCAGACGCGGTGGCGCGCGTGCAGGCGATGCAGGGCCGCCGCGTCATTCCCCGCCGCATCCCGCGCGAGGCGCGCCTCGTCCCGGTGCCGCTCGTGCTCGGAATCGCGCTGGCGCTTGCACCGGCCATCCCCCTTCCCCAGGGCGCCTTGCCGAGCCTCTCCGGCGCGCGCCAGGACGACGAGGAGAAGCCACAGGAGCGTACCGGGGGCCTCGAGAGTCAGGAGCGCCCGAACGCCGCCAGGCGGGAGGAGGCCCGACGCGCTGAGGTCCAAGAGAGGACGTTCGGCCCGCGCGCGGGCGCCGGCGGGGCCAGCCAGCCCGGCGATCTCGCGGCTGTCTTCAAGGACACCTCGCTCGCCTCTCAGACGCCTGACTTCAACGCGTTCCTGAAGAAGGGTGACGAACGCATTCGCATGCTCGATCAGATCGACCGTCTGCCGGACCTCCAGCGCGACTTCACGCAGAGCCAGCAGCGCATGGTCTTCCAGAAGGCCAAAGCCCTGCGCGGGGGGCTCAAGGGCGACCAGTTCTCCCCCGACAAGCTGCGCGACCTCCTGCGCGAGATGGAGCGTCTCGGCCGCAAGGGCGACCCGAACTACCAGGGCGATCTCAACGAGGGCATGGAGGCGCTCGAGCAGGGGCAGAGCGATCGGGCCATGGAAGCCATGGAGCGGGCGCTCAACAAGCTTCGCGCGATGGAGGAGAAGGGCCGCGACGGCAAGGGCCTTCGCGGCGGTCGCGAGGATGAGCGGCGCTCGGGCCGGCGCGGCGACCGCGGGCAGGGCGGCGCGCACGGGGACGAAGGCGACTGGCCCGAGGGCGAGGGATCGCTGCCCGGCAAGGGTAAGAGTGGCAGTCCCAAGGGCGATCCGAGCCAGCGTCTCCGCACCAATCCCTTCGACGTCGGTGTCGAGGGCGAGGCGCGGGCAGGCCGCAAGGACGGGATGGACACCAACCTCGTGGGTCGCGGTGGGAACGTGCCTTCGCGGCTCCAGTACCTGGGCGTGCTCGGCCAGTACCGGAAGCAGATGGAGGAGGACATCGTCCGGGAGCAGGTCCCGCGCGACTACCACGGGCAGGTGAAGGACTACTTCAAGGCGCTCGACGAAAGATAGCGAGTGGCCACCGCGAGCCGGGGGCAGGACCTTCTCTCGTCAGAGTTCTTGACGCAGCTCGAGCGGCTGACGCTCATATCGCGTCGCGCCTTCCGCGGGCGGACGCACGGCGAGCGCAAGAGCCCGCGCAAGGGCATGAGCGTGGAGTTCTCAGACTACCGGCAGTACGGGGTCGGCGACGACCTCCGTTACGTCGACTGGAACATCTACGGGCGCCTCGATCGCCTCTACCTCAAGCTCTTCGTCGATGAGGAGGACCTCTGTCTCCACCTCCTCCTCGACGGTTCGGGCTCCATGAGCTTCGGCGAGCCGTCCAAGCTCCACTACGCCGCCCGGCTCGCGGCGGCGCTCGGATTCGTGGGCCTCGTCAACCTCGAGCGAGTCGGAGTCGCCGTCGTGCGCGACCGCATGGCCGAGGGCTGGAATCCCACCCGTGGCCGCGGGCAGCTCCTCTCGCTCCTGGACTTCGCCGCGCGGCTCCGGGCAGGGGGCCCGACCGGGCTCAGCGAGGGCCTGGCGACTTACGCGCTCCGCTCCCGCGAGGCGGGGGTGGCCGTGCTCATCTCCGATCTGCTGGATCCGGCCGGCTACGAGCCGGGACTCAAGGCGCTGCTCGAGCGCCGATTCGACGTGCACGTGATCCACGTGCTGGCGCCTGAGGAGATGAACCCGATTCTCGCGGGCGACCTGCGCTTGACGGATGCCGAGACCGGCGAGATGCGCGACCTGACCATGGACGGCGAGGCGATGGGTGAGTATCGTCAGCGCCTCGGCGCGTTCCTCGGGCGCGCGGAGAGCTTCTGCCGCGCCAACGAGATCACCTACCACCGCGTGACGACCGACATCCCCGTGGAAGAGATGCTCCTGCGCCAGCTCAAAGGACTCCTGCTCGCATGAACTTCCTCTCGCCGCTCGCTCTGCTCGTGGGGACGCTCGCCCTCCCCCTGCTGCTGCTGTACTTCCTCAAGGTGCGGCGACGCCAGGCGACCGTGTCGAGTCTCCTCCTCTGGGACCCGGCGCTGCGCGATCGTGAGGCCTCGGCCTTCTTCCAGCGCCTCCAGCGCGATCCGCTGCTCATCCTGCAGTTGCTCGTGCTGGTCGCCCTCGCCCTGGCTCTGGCGCGCCCCGCCGTCACCGTGATGGGTCACGGCGCCAAGCGCATCGTCGTCGTCCTCGATACGTCCGCCTCGATGAAGGCGACGGACGTCTCGCCCTCGCGCTTCGCCCGCGCCCAGCGCGAGGCGCTCGGCCTCGTCGGCGGCCTCGGGGCGGGCGCCGAAGTCATGGTCATCGAGGCCGCCGTCCAGCCGCGCGTGCTGGCGCCCTTCAGCCACGACCGGGAGCAGACGCTGGCGGCGATTCGGAACGCCTACGCGCGCGATCTGCCCAACCGGCTCGGCGAGGCCGTCCGCACCGCCCGCGCCCTCGTCGGGCAGGACGCGCAGGCGGAGATCCACGTCTTCACCGACGGCGCCCATCCGGCCGCGCTCCGCGGGCAGGCCGACGACGTCCGCGTGCGATGGGTGGGGGTGGGCCAGCGCGGGCGCAACGTCGCCATCACCAATCTGGCCGTGCGGCGCAACTACATCGGCGCCTTCGACTCGCAGGCGTTCGTGTCGTTCGTCAACTTCTCGGACCAGGCCGAGAGCTTCTCGTTCTCGCTCACGATCGACGGCGAGGTGGTGGCCGAGAAGACGCTGACGCTCGACCCGCATGTACGGCGCGCCATCGTGCTGCCCTTCTCCCACTTGGGAGGAGGGGTGCTGCGCGCGCGGCTCAACGTCACGGACGACCTCGCGGCCGACGACATCGCCTACGCCGTCATCGCGCCCGCGCGGACGATCCAGGTGCTCCTGGTGAGCCCCGGCAACCTCTTCCTCGAGAAGGAGCTCTCGACCGATCCTCAAGTCAAGCTCGAGGTGCGCAAGCCCGACGCGTATTCGGGGGGCATGGAGGGGTTCGACGTCGTGGTGCTGGACAGCGTCAGCCCGGCGCGGATCGGCAGCGGGCGCTTCGTGCTCGTCAACACCGCGCCTCCCGACGTGCCACTGGAGGTCCTGGGCAGGCTCGAGTCGCCGGTGATCATGGACTGGGACCGGAGCCATCCCATCATGCGGCAGGTGGACTTCGCCAAGGTCGCCATCGAAGACGCGCTTCGCGTGCGGCCGCTGGCGGCCGGCAAGACCCTCGTCGAGGCGGTGGGCGGGCCGATCGTGTACCTCCTCGAGGAGCCGAACCGCAAGGCCGTCTTCTTCGGCTTCGACCTCTTCCGGTCCGATCTGCCGCTGCGCGTGGCCTTCCCGGTGATGATGTCCAGGGCGCTTCGATGGCTGCACCCGGCCGATCTCGAGCAGGCCAGCCTGTCGCTCCAGACGGGTCAGCCCATCGTGCTGCCCGTCGAGCACGGCGTCACCACGGCCACGGTGAGGACGCCGTCGGGCCGGAGCGTGCGCGCCCAGGTGACCCGGGGCGCGATCAGCTACACGGAGACGGACGAGGTCGGCGTCTACACGGTGGCGACCTCGCGCGGTGAGACCAAGGTCGCGGTCAACCTCTTCAACCCGGACGAGTCGGAGCTTGCGCCCAAGGCGCTTCCGACCTTCGTGGAAGGCGCGCGGTCCGAGACGGCGCCCGTGCCCATCGTGCGCGAGCTCTGGCCCTTCCTCGCTGCGCTGGCCGTCTTCCTCCTGGTGCTCGAAGGCTTCCTCTACTGGCGCCGGCAGACGGCGGGCCGGCTCGGCATGCCCTACAACGTGGGCGACCGGTGGGCGCTGGGCCTGCGCTGCGTGCTCATCGCGCTGGTGCTGCTGGCCTTGGCCAGGCCGACCGTGCCGCGCTGGGTGGATCGCTTGAACGTCATCTTTCTGCTCGATGTCTCGGACAGCGTGAGCCTGGCGGCGCGCGAGAGCGCCTTCCGCTTCGCGGCGCAATCGGGAGGCGGCGCGCGGCCCGGAGACCAGGCGGGTGTCATCGTCTTCGGCGAAGAGGCGGTGGTGGACCAGGCGCTCAAGCCCGTCGGCAAGATCGACCGGCCACAGGTGCAGGTGGGCGGGCGCGCCACCAACCTGGCACAGGCGCTCCAGCTGGCCCTCGCCACTGTGCCGCCCGGGCACGCCAACCGTTTCGTACTCCTCTCGGACGGCCGCCAGAATGTCGGCAACGCGCTCGCGGTGGCCCAGGCCGCCAAGGACGCGGGCGCCGACATCTGGTACGTGCCGGCCCCGCTCACCTTCAAGCAGGAGGTGGTGGTCGAGTCCATGCTGCTGCCCCGCGAGGTCAAGTTCGGCGAGCCCTTCCAGGCCAAGGTCATCGCCTGGAGTCAGGCCGAGACCCAGGGCAGGCTGTCCATGTTTCGTAACGGCGAGTTCCTGGGCTCGCAGGTCGTCAAGCTCAACGCGGGCAAGAACGTCTTCGCCTACCGCCAATCGCTCGAGCGGAGCGGCATCCACGTCTACCAGGCCGCGCTCGACGTCGAGGGTGACATCATTGAAGAAAACAACCGGGCGGTGGGCACCGTGGTGGTGCGCGGCCGGCCTCAGGTTCTGCTCGTGGAGAAGGACCGCACCCAGGCCCAGGCCCTGACCGCCGCCCTCCGCGCGCAGCACATCGACGTGGAGCTGGTCGAGGCGGAGCGAATCCCCAAGGACACCGCCGGGCTGCAGAAGTACGACGGCGTCATTCTCTCCAACGTCTCTTCCCTCAAGATGACGAAGAAGCAGATGGAGGGTATCCGGGACTACGTCCGCGAGCAGGGGGGCGGGCTCATCATGCTGGGTGGTGAGGAGAGCTTCGGGCTGGGCGGTTACTACCGCACGCCCATCGAAGAGGCGTTGCCCGTCACCATGGAGGTCAAGCAGAAGGTCGAGATCCCGAGCCTTGCCGTCGTGCTCTCGATCGACCGCTCGGGCTCCATGGCCATGACCACCGATGACAAGGCGACCAAGCTCGACATCGCGAAGGAGGCCTCGCACCTCGTCGTGGACCTGCTGGATGACCGCAACGAGGTGGGGGTCATGAGCTGGGACACCGAGTTCGTCTGGGATTCGGCGATCCGGCCGGCCCGGGACAAGCAGGCCATCCATCATGCCATCGCCACCATCAAGGCCGGCGGCGGCACGGACGGCTATCCGGGGCTCAAAGAGGCCTACCAGGTCCTGTACGACCGTCCGGCCCTGCTCAAGCACGTCATCTTCCTTTCCGACGGCCAGATGACGCGCGGTGATTTCGCCGGCCTCGTGCGGCGCATGGCCAAGGACAAGATCACCGTGTCCACCGTCGCCATCGGCAAGGACGCCGACCTCCAGTTGATGGTGGACATCGCCAAGTGGGGACGTGGGCGCTTCTACTACACGGACGAGGGCGCGACCGTGCCGCGCATCTTCACTCTCGAGACCCAGCTCGCCTCCAAGGCTTCGCTGGTCGAGCAGCCCTTCAAGCCCTCCGTCGCCTCGCCGGGGCACGAGGCCATCCAGGAAATCGACTGGAAGGAGGCGCCGCCCCTCGGTGGCTACGTCGCCACCACGCTCAAAGGCAACGCCGAGATGGTCCTCATGACCCACCAGGAGGATCCGCTGCTGGCGACGTGGCGGTACGGCTTGGGACGCGCCGCCGCCTTCACCTCGGACGCCAAGGGCAAGTGGGCCGTGCTCTGGCTGCGCTGGGGCGGCTTCAACAAGTTCTGGTCGCAGACAACGCGCTGGACGCTCCGGACCGGCTCGCGCAGCGATACGGTGGCGACGGTGTCGCGCGTGGACGAGACCGGCGAGGTGGTGGTGGACGCTATCGACGGCAAGGGGGAGTTCATCAATTTCCTCGACTCGCAGGTCGGGGTCGTGGCGCCAGACAAGCAGCGCTCTGTGGTGGAGCTCGAGCAGATCGGTCCCGGTCGCTACCGCGGACGCTTCCCAGCCTCTCAGGAGGGCGTCTACCTCGTCGGCATGGCGCAACGCAAGGGCGACCAGATGGTCGGCTCCCAGCTGGCTGGGCTGGTGGTACCCTATGCGCAGGAGTTCCGGGACCTGGGCGTGGACGAGACATTCCTCAGAGAGATCTCTGAGCTGACGGGCGGCGGTCCAGTGGGCCAGCCGCGGGACGTGTTCCGGCAGAACCGTCGCAAGTCCCGTCTCTCGCTGGACCTGTGGCCGTGGCTGCTCGGTGCAGCCGCGTTCCTGCTGGTGCCCGAGATCGCGCTCAGGCGCGTCGGCCCCGGCGCCTTCGGAAGAGTGGCGGAGCGCCTCAAGACCATGCGTATGGGACAAGGAGGGCGTGGCCGTGACACGAGCCGGACGACCTAGCGCGACCATCCGCATCGCCTGCATCGTGCTCCTCACTGCCGCGCTCCCCGTCGCCGCGTGGGGCCAGGCTGCCGCCCCGGCTGCGCCGACGAAGGTCAGGAGCGTGCTGATCGTGCCCTATGCCACGACGGACCTTCTGCGCGACGAGCAGTGGCTGGGTGAGGCCGCGGCCCAATCGGTGATGAGCGCCTTCCGCCAGGTGCCGGGACTCATTCAGGTGGACAGGGCCCGGCTGAAGACACTGCCGCAGCCCGAAATGTGGGACGAGGCCTCCACGGTGGCGGCAGCCCGTGCCATGCACGCCGACGTGGCGATGTTCGGGGAGATGCGCCGCTCGGGCGGAGACCTCGTGCTCCTGGGGCGCTGGGTCGAGATCCGCGGCGAGCGCGTGGAGCGCGGGCAGCTGGACCCGATCGTGGTGCCCGAGGGCGGACTGCTCGACCGGCTCCGTAGCTTGCCTGCCGCCTATGCGAAGGCGATGAAGATCTCGGTGACGGAGCCCGAGGCCGCGCGCATGCAGAGGTGGGCGGTGGGGACAACCTCTCCCAGGGCATGGGAAGCCTACGTCCGCGGACGCATCGCGGCATATCGCGACACCGCGGACGGCAACGAGGCCGCCCTCGACGCCCTGAGCCGGGCCATCGAAGCTGACTCTCAGTTCGTCCTCGCCCAGTACGCGCGCGCCACTGTGCACCAGACGCTCGGCAACCGCTGGAAAGCGTCGGCGGACTTCCGCGCTTCCGCCCAGATCGACCCGACCTATCCCGAATCCTACAAGGGGTTGGGCGATCTCTACCTCACGGCGCCCCGGAGGCTCTTCGACGAAGCCGTCGGGGCCTACGAGAAAGCCATCGACTTGCGCCCGTTTTACGCCGAGGCCTATGTCGGACTCGGCGACGCCAGGGCGGCCAAGGGAGACGTGGATGGCGCCATCGGCGCCTATCAGAAAGCGTTGATCCACAATCCGCTCTCTGGCAAAGTCTTCGCGAGCCTCGGCAAGATCTACTATTCGGAGAAGGGGCTCTACTACGAGTCGGTGCAGGCCTACAAGAAAGCGGTGGATTTGGACCCGATCAACTTGGAGGCGCGCCTGGGGCTGGCCGAGGTCTACGAGGACAAGGGCCTCTACCAGGAGGCTATCGGCGAGTACCGCAAGGTCGTCGAGCTCGACGGCAAGAACACCGGTGCGCTCTACAACCTGGCGCTCGTCTACGAGCGCGTGGATCCGAAGGAGTCGATCATCCTCTGGGAGAAATACATCGAGCTGGCGGGACCGCAACCCACGGAGAAGGACTGGGTGGACGTCGCCAAGCTCCACCTGCGCAAGCTCAAGAGCCAGTTCGACAAGGACAAATAGGCTAGAGTCCCAGCAGGCTCCTGAGCTTGGCCTTGTCGAAGCCTTGGACGACCTGATCGTCTACCACGATGACCGGAATCGACATCTGCCCTGTCAGCTTGACCAGCTGCTCGCGCGCCTGCGGATCCGCCATCACGTTGATGTCCTCGTACGGCACGTTCTGAGACGAAAGGAACTCTTTCGCCGCCTTGCAGGGGCCTCAGGTCGGGCTCGAGTAGACGACGACGTGGTGCTGTGTCATGGGTCACCCCTCCTGCCCTGAGGCTAGCACGACCGGCGGGGAGCCGCGAACCTTGACTTGCGTGAGCGGCGTGCCTATCGTGACCGGAGATGAACTCTCTCCGGAAGGACCCCACCCGGGGCCAGTGGGTTCTCGTTCGGCCCAAGGGCGAGATTCCTCCCGCGACCGAGGAGTGCCCCTTCTGCCCGGGCGGTGAGTCCCGTACGCCGCCGGAGATCGCCGCCTACCGGAAAGAGGGATCGGCGCCCGATGGACCGGGGTGGAGCGTGCGGGTCATTCCCGAGATCGATCCATACTTCCGGATCGAGTCCGGCGTGGTGAGGGAAGGCGTCGGGCTCTACGACATGGTCTCGCCGCGCGGGGCGACCGAGCTTATCATCGAGAGTCCCTCACATGATGTCACTCCGGCCGGGATGGACGAGGCGCAGTGGGAGCAGGTCCTGTGGATGTACCGCGACCGGCTCCGGGACCTCAAGAAGGACTCGGCCATTCGCGACATCCTCATCACGCGGCGCCACCGCAAGCCGGGCAGCCGCATCCAGCATCCCTACTCGCGGGTGGTGGCCGTGCCCATCATCTTCGACGACGTGCGCCGCAAGCTGCGCGAGTGCCGGGAATACTACGAATACAAGCGCCGCTGCGTGTACTGCGATCTCATCCGCCAGGAGGTGGCGGATGAGGTCCGGTTGGTTCGCCTGACGCCTCACTTTGCCGTGGTCGTGCCGTACGCGGCGCGCGCTGGCTACGAGGCGTGGATCCTGCCGCGGCAGCACGCCTGCGCTTTCGAACAGGTTCTCGGTCCCCAGTCCGCCGCCGATCTCGCAGGCCTGCTGAAAGGCTACTTCAGGACCCTGGCGACCGCGCAAGGGGACCCGGGCTTCGAGATGACGCTCCATACGGCGCCCAACCAGGCGGCCAAGGTCCTCCCGACGGAGTGGTCGACCATCGCGGACGATTACCACTGGCATATCGAGGTGATGCCGACGCCGGAGCGGTTAGGCCATGTCGGCGGGATCTACGTCAACGAGACACTCCCGGAGGACGCCGCAAGTCGGCTCAGGGGAGCCTGGGTCTGAGGCTCAAACGCGGGTCATCGATCCTGTTTCGCTAAAGGAATCCAGTACTAGGGCTTGACAAGGGGCGGGCTCGGTGCGAGAATCCGACTAGAACGGTCGGAGATGTGTTTGGTCGTACATAGGACGTCCCAGGCACAACCGAGAGACTACAGAGGGCAGGGCGCATGTTGAGGTTCACGAAGCGGGCTGACTACGGGCTGATGGCGATGCACTATATCGCCGCCCACGGAGACGAAGGCGCGGTGAGTGCCAAGCGCATCGCGGAGGAATTCCACATCCCGGGCGAACTCTTGGCCAAGATCCTCCAGCGCCTGGCGAAGCACCAGCTCATCACGAGCCACAACGGGCCCAAGGGTGGATACGTTTTGACGCGCCGGCCAGCGGCTATCACCGTGGGGCAGGTGGTGCGGGCTATCGAAGGTCCGATCGAGATCGTCAGCTGCATGACCGATGGCGACGGCTGCCCGCAGTACTCGCGCTGCAACCTGCGCCGGCCGGTCCAGAAAATCCAGGCCAGCATCAGCCGGCTGCTCGACACCATGACGCTGTCCGAGCTCGCTTCGGACGGATTCGTGCCCGTGGCCGAGCTGGCCTCCACGACGTAGGAGAGAGACGATGCCGCCCAAGCTGCCTATCTTCATGGACAGCCAGTCCACGACCCCCATGGATCCCCGGGTGCTCGAGGTCATGCTGCCCTACTTCACCGAGAAGTTCGGTCATCCGGCCAGCCGCAATCATCCCTTCGGCTGGGAGGCCGAGGCCGGAGTGGACAAGGCCCGCGAGCAGATCGCCACGCTCATCGGCGCGCGCGATCCGAAGGAGATCGTCTTCACCTCGGGCGGGACCGAGTCCATCAACCTCGCCCTCAAGGGTGTGGCCGAGATGTACCGGGAGAAGGGCAACCACATCCTGACCACGGCCATCGAGCAGCGCGCGAGCCTGGACGTCTGCAAGCGCCTGGAGCGCCAGGGGTTCGAAGTCACCCTGCTTCCCGTGGGGCGCGAAGGTCTCGTGGACATCGACGCCCTCAGGGCGGCGATCACCGACAAGACCATCCTGATCTCGGTCATGTTCGCCAACAACGAGATCGGGACGATCCAGGCCATCGCCGAGATCGGCAAGCTGGCCAAGGAGCGCGGCATCGTCTTCCACACCGACGCGACCCAGGCCGCGGGCAAGGTGCCGATCAACGTCGAGGCCATGGGCATCGATCTGCTCTCCGCCACTGCCCATCTGATGTACGGGCCCAAGGGCGTCGGCTGCCTCTACGTGCGCCGCAAGAACCCCCGCGTGCGCCTGGCGGCCATGATGGATGGCGGCGGTCATGAGCGCGGCATGCGCTCGGGCACGGTGCCGGTACCGCTCGTCGTCGGGTTCGGGAAGGCTGCCGAGATCTGCCGTGAAGTGATGTCCGAAGAGGGCAAGCGCCTCGCCGCCCTGCGCGACCGGCTTCAGGATCTGATCCTCTCCAAGGTGGACGAGGCCTATGTCAACGGCCATCCGTCGAGCCGCCTGCCCCACAACCTCAACATCTCCTTCGCCTACGTCGAAGGCGAGTCGGTGCTGATGGGGCTCAACAAGGAGTCGGCCCTGTCGTCGGGCTCGGCCTGCACGTCGTCGACGCTCGAGCCCTCGTACGTGATCGCCGCTCTCGGGGTGGATTCCGAGCTGGCGCATTCCTCGATCCGGTTCGGGCTGCACCGCTTCTCCACCGAGGAGGAGGTCGACTACGTCGGCCACCGGGCGGTCGAGGTCGTGCACCGGCTGCGGGACATGTCGCCGCTGTACGAGCTCGCGAAAGAAGGCGTGGATCTCAAGACGATCCAGTGGAAGGGCGAGTAATGGCGCCCACGGCGCCCAGGAGGCAATAGACCCATGGCCTACAGCGATAAGGTGGTGGACCACTACAACAATCCGCGCAACGTCGGGTCCTTTACGAAGGACACCCCGGGCGTGGGTACGGGGCTCGTGGGGGCGCCGGAGTGCGGCGACGTCATGAAGCTCCAGATCAAGGTCAACCTCCAGACCGGGCTCATCGAGGACGCCAAGTTCAAGACGTTCGGCTGCGGCAGCGCCATCGCCTCGTCGAGCCTGGCCACGGAGTGGCTCAAGGGCCGGACGGTGGACGACGCGGCGAAGATCAAGAACACGGACATCGTGAACGAGCTCAAGCTGCCCCCCGTGAAGATCCACTGCTCTGTGCTCGCCGAGGACGCGATCAAGGCGGCGCTCCAGGACTACAAGGAGAAGTGGGCGAAATCGGAAACGCCGGCCGCCGGCGGGGCATCCTAAGGCAGGGAGGACAGGGAACCATGGCGCTGGCACTCACGGAGAAGGCGAACAAGCAGGTCAAGAAGCTCCTGGAGGATCAGAACCTCCACGGCGTTTTCCTGCGCATGGGCGTCAAGGGCGGAGGATGCTCGGGGCTGTCGTATTCGCTCGAGTTCGACTCCGAGCTTGGCCCTCACGACAAGAAGTTCGACGTGGACGGCGTCCAGATCGTCTGCGACGCGAAGAGCTACCTCTACCTGAACGGCGTCACGCTCGACTACGTCACCGAGGGGCTGCAGGGGGGATTCACCTTCATCAACCCCCAGGCCAAGTCGAGCTGTGGCTGCGGGACGTCTTTCTCGGCCTAGGACCGGACCGTGGCATAGCCGGGGCGCGGGACGGACGGAGACACTGAGATCCAGAACGGGCCCCGGCGGGCCCGTTCTCGTTTTACGGGGACTTCGACTTTGGTGGAGATGATGGGGTGGAGATGAAGTCCGACTACTTTGAGGTGTTCGGGCTGCCGCGCAAGCTCCAGGTCGACCTGGACGCCCTGCAGCGCCGCTTCTACGAGCTGTCGCGCCGATACCACCCCGATTTTCATCAGGGGGCGGACGCCGCCGCGCAGTCGCAGGCCCTCGAGTCCTCCGCGCTGGTCAACCGCGCCTATCGCGCGCTGCGTGACCCACTCGCGCGCGTCGAGTACCTGATCGCTCTCGAAGAGGGGCGCGAGGTGCGGGAGGAGACGTCGGCCCGACCCAAGGCTCCCATGGACCTCCTCGAGGAGATGCTCGAGGTGCAGGAGGCGCTGGAGGAGGCGAAGGCCGCCGGGTTGACGGACGAGACGACCGGCCGGCTGCGCGCGGAGAGGGAGCGACTCGAAGATCGCCGGAGGGCGGAGGAAGACGCCCTGATCGCCACGCACGCCGAGTGGGACGCGGCCGTGGACGCCGGCGCGGACCGTCGGCCGCTCCTGGCGCGCTTCAAGCAGCGCCTGGCTGCCCGCGCGTACCTCCGCACCGTGATCGACGACCTCACCCAGGCGCTCGGAGAGGGCGAAGGGAGCCATGTCGCGCATCGTCGGCATTGACCTCGGGACCACCAACAGCCTCGTCGCCTACGTGGACGCTGGTGGTGTGCCACGCGTCATTCCCGATGCCGAGGGACGGAAGCTCCTGCCGTCTATCGTGGCCTATACGCCGAACGGCATCGTGGTCGGCGAGGCGGCGCGGCGACAGCTCGCGCGCAATCCCACCCGCACCGTCTACTCGGTCAAGCGCTTCATGGGACGGGGATGGGAGGACGTTCGCGAGGAGGCGCGCCACGTTCCGTTCGAGATCGTGCCGAGCGCGGAGGTCGTCACGATCCGCGCGGGCGATCGCGAGGTGACGCCGCCCGAAGTGTCGGCCCAGATCCTGCGCACGCTCAAGCTCCAGGCCGAGGCCCACCTGGGCGAGGTGGTCGAGCGTGCCGTCATCACGGTGCCCGCGTATTTCAACGACGCCCAGCGCCAGGCGACCAAGGACGCCGGGCGCATCGCCGGACTCGACGTGCTGCGCATCGTCAACGAGCCGACCGCCGCCTCGCTGGCCTACGGGCTCCAGAGGCTCGCGCAGGGCGTGATCGCGGTCTACGACCTCGGCGGGGGCACCTTCGACATCTCGATTCTCCGCGTCAAGGACGGCGTCTTCGAGGTTCTCGCCACCAATGGCAACACGCATCTCGGCGGCGACGACTTCGATCGCGCGGTGGTGCAGTGGCTCCTCGAGGACATCCTGGCGGTCCACGGTGCCGATCTGTCGACAGACCTCGAGGCGATGCAGGAGCTGCGGCTCGGAGCCGAGGCCGCGAAGTGCCGGTTGTCGTCCGAGGAGCGAACCGTGCTGACCATCCCGTTCGAGCGGTTCACGTACCGGCGCCAGATCGAGCGCGCCGAGCTCGAAGCGCTCATCGCGCCCCTCGTGGACTCGACCCTGGGCCCCTGCCGGATGGCGCTCAACGACGCGGGCCTGGAGGCCGGACAGATCGACGAGATCGTCCTGGTCGGGGGGTCGACCCGGGTGCCGCTCGTGCGGCAGCGGGTCCAGGCGCTCTTCGGCAAGACGCCGCACAGCCAGCTGAACCCCGACGAGGTGGTGGCCCTCGGCGCGGCGGTGCAGGCCCAGATCCTCGCCGGTGGCATCACGGACATGCTGCTGCTCGACGTCACGCCGCTGTCACTCGGCATCGAGACGCTCGGCGGCATCGTCAGCATCCTGATCTCGCGCAACACGACCATCCCCACCGTGGCCAAGGAGTACTTCACGACGTCGGTGGACGGCCAGACGGCCGTGGACATGCACGTGCTGCAGGGGGAGCGCGAGCTCGCCAAGGACAATCGCTCGCTCGCGCGCTTCGACCTCTCCGGGATCGATCCCATGCCGGCGGGGATGCCCAAGATCGAGGTGACCTTCCTCATCGACGCCAACGGCATCCTGCAGGTCCAGGCCAAGGAGCTCCGGACGGGCAAGGCGGCGTCCATCGAGGTCAAGCCGACCTATGGTTTGAGCGAGGCGCAGGTCGCGCAAATGGTGGAGGACTCCTTCACCTTCGCCGAGGAGGACGTCAACGCCCGGCTCCTCATCGAGACGAAGACCGAGGCCGAGACCGTGATGAACCACGTCCGGCGGGCGCTCAAGCAGGGGGGCCACCTGGCGAGCCCCGAGGAGCTTCGCACGATCAGCCACGCCATCGACGCGCTGCGGGCCGTCGAGTGCGGCACCGATCGGGACGCCATTCGGGAGCGCACCATCGACCTGAACAAGGCGACCGAGCGTCTCGCCGAAACGATGATGGACGCGGCAGTCAGGGGAGCCGTCACCTCGAAGCGCGCGGACCAGATCCTGGAGCAGAAGTGATGGCTACCCACAAGGTGACCTTCCTGCCGCTGAACGTCACGGTCGAGGTCGACGACAGCAAGTACCCGCTGGCCGACCACGGCAGGCCGGGCTCCCTGCTCGACATCGCGCTGGCCACGGGCGTCCATCTCGAGCACAACTGCGGCGGCAGCTGCGCCTGCACCACCTGCCACGTCATCGTGCGCGAGGGCGAGCAGAACCTCTCGCAGATGGAGCAGGACGAGGAGGACCGCCTCGACACGGCGGAAGGGCTGACGCTCCACTCGCGACTCGGCTGTCAGGCCATCGTGCGAGGAGACGTGGTGGTGGAGATCCCCAAATGACCTGGCCAACATGACCTGGAAAGACGCCGAGGACATCGCGCTCGCCCTCATGGAAGCGCATCCGGATACGGATCCGCTGTCGGTCCGCTTCACGGACCTTCACAAGTGGGTAGTGGCGCTGCCGGGCTTCAGCGATGATCCGAAGGGCTCGAACGAGGGAATCTTGGAGAAGATCCAGATGAAGTGGCACGAAGAGTACCAGGACAGGTAGCTACCAGGTCACGACATGATCGCTTGCGAAGATCAGGTCCAGCAGGGCGTTGTAGTCGAAACCGGGGCCGAGGCGCTTGACCTCAGCGCCGGCGGGGGCGCCGGCGGGCAGGAATGCGCCTGCCCCGTCCAGGAGCACGACCGTCACCCGGGCGCCGGGCTGGCGTATCTGTTGCTCGATCACGGTGCGGGCGAGCGGCGGCGAGTCGGGCTTGACGAGATGGAGGAAGCTGGCCATCAAAACACGAGGTACCGTTGGGCCTTCGCCACGAGCGCTGCGATACCGTCGGGCGTGATGGGTACCACCGGATGTCCGTCGGCATTCCAGGACGCCTCCGCCGGGGCCGCGTCCTTCTCGACGTGGAAGGAGACGCCGAGCTTTTTGAGCGCGGCGCGGAACTTGGCGATGTCGTCGCCGTCCACGAGGTCGTCGGTATCCTCGTCGAGGAGGTGGACGGCCGGGCCGGTCAGCACGATGTCGAGGGGTGTCTCGCCGGCGACGATGCCGAGCGCGATGCGCATGGCCTCGTTCGCGCGGTGGGAGACACGGGGATCTTCGGAGATGAGGACGAGGACGGGCTGCCGTGCGGCCACGCTAGTTGAGCGCGATGAAGCGATCGGTGGCGTTGACGATGTCGGACAGCACCACGAGGCCGCAGTTGGTGGCCTTGTCGGACAGCGGCTGGCGGCGCTTTTGGCACCCGTAGGCGCAGACGAACAGCTTGGCGCCCCCATCGGCCAAGGCCTGCACGCGCGGATCTTCCACGCCGGCCACGCCGTCGTCGATCAGGTAGAGATACACCTCGGCGCCGCGCTCGAGCGCCGCGCGACCGAGGCCGACGGCGGTGTCGAGGTTGGGATGCTCGGGCGCCGTCGAAACCATGAGACCGAGCTTACGCTTCGTCAGTTCCATGACGGGGCCGAGCGTAGCATCCACCGAGAGGAGCGTCAATGAACCGCAGGGTCTATCTCGATCACAACGCGTCCACACCGGTGCACCCCGAGGTGCTCCAGGCGATGCTGCCTTACTTCAGCGAGCACTACGGCAATCCTTCCAGCGTCCACAGCTTCGGTCGCGACGCGCGCGATGGCATGGAGACGGCACGCGAGCAGATCGCGGGCTTCCTCAAGGTCTCCAAGGACGAGATCGTCTTCACCTCCGGCGGCACCGAGTCGGACAATCTCGGCATCAAGGGCATCGCCGCCGCCAGGCGCGCGGGGCATATCATCACCTCGCAGATCGAGCACCACGCGGTGCTGCGGACGGTGCAGACGCTCGAAGAGCAGGGGTTCTCCGCGACCTATCTCCCCGTGGACGGCTTCGGCATGGTCGATCCCGATGACGTCCGGAAGGCCCTGCGGCCCGACACGATCCTCGTGTCTCTCATGGGCGCCAACTCGGAGGTCGGCACGCTCCAGCCGATCCGGGAGATCGGCCGCATCACGCGCGAAGCGGGCGTCCCCCTGCACGTGGACGGCGTCCAGACGTTCGGCAAGGTGCCGATGGACGTGGATGCTTTCGGGATAGATCTCCTGTCCTTCTCCGGGCACAAGATCTACGGCCCGAAAGGAATAGCCGGCCTGTTCATTCGTAAAGGCACGAAGATGGCGTCGATCCAGCACGGCGGGGAGCACGAGCGGCGCCGGCGTGCGGGCACCGAGAATGTCGCGGGGATCGTCGGTCTGGGCAAAGCCGTCGCGGTCCGCGCCCGCGACATGGCCGACGAAACGGTGCGGCTGACGGCGCTCCGAGACCGGCTGTGGCAAGGCGTGCGGGCCGGTGTGCAAGAGGTACGTCTCAACGGGCACCCGACGGAGCGGCTGCCGGGCACCTGCAACATGTGCTTCCACAACATCGAGTCGGAATCGGTCGTGCTGGGCCTCGATCTCAAGGGCGTCGGCGTCTCGGCCGGTTCGGCCTGCACCTCGGGCAATGTCGAGCCCTCGTACGTGCTGGTGGCCATGGGGATTCCCGTGGACTGGGCGATGGGCTCCGTGCGCTGCTCGCTTGGCCGCGGGACCACGGGCGAGGACATCGAGTACGTGATCGAGGCGACGGTGTCTCTCGTGGCCAAGCTGCGGGGCCTCTCGCCCGTCAAGGCCTAGTGCAGTACAGCGACACGCTCATCGACCACTTCCGCAATCCGCGCAACGCGGGCATGATGCGTGAGCCCGACGGGGTGGGCGAGGGCGAATTCGCGCAGTGCATGGACCTGGCGCGCTTCTACCTCCGCGTGCGCGAGGGGCGCGTGGAGGAGGCGCGGTTTCAGGCGTATGGGTGCGGGCCGACTCTGGCCGCCTGCAGCGCGGGCACCGAAGTAGCCGCCGGTGTAACGCTGGAAGATCTGGAGGCGGTCACCGAAGCGCGGATCGAGGCCGCGGTGGGCGGGCTGCCACCCGAGCGTCGACACGCGGCGGAAGTCGTGGCCCTGGCCCTTCGCGCAGCGGCGCGCGATGCCTTGGCAAGACGCGGGGTACACTAGGAGAAATCATGTTCGACGGGATGCGGCGGGATGTCCGGACGGTGAAGGAACGGGACCCGGCGGCGCGCTCCACGCTCGAGGTCATTCTCTGCTACCCGGGCGTGCACGCGATCTGGTTCCACCGCCTGGGCCACGCGCTCTGGAGGGCGGGCTGGACGACCCTGGCCCGGTGGGTGTCCCACGTGAGCCGCTTCTTGACGGGCATCGAGATCCACCCGGCCGCCCGCCTCGGACCGGGGCTGTTCATCGATCACGGCATGGGCGTGGTCATCGGCGAGACAGCCGAGGTGGGCGAGAACGTCACGCTGCTCCAGGGCGTGACGCTCGGGGGCACCAGCCTCAAGCGCGAGAAGCGCCACCCCACGCTCGGCGACAATGTGGTCGTGGGGGCAGGGGCCAAGGTGATCGGCGGCTTCAGCATCGGCAGCGGCAGCAGGATCGGCGCCGGGTCGGTGGTCGTGCGCGAGGTGCCGGAGAACTCCGTGGTCGTGGGCGTCCCGGGACGGGTCACGTTCCGCGACGGCGAGCGGGTCGGCGGCATCGATCTCAACCAGAGCGACCTGCCCGACCCCGTGGCGCGCGCGCTCGAGCAGCTCGTGGACAGGATCCATTCCCTCGAGAGCGAGCTGGAGTCCCTCAAGAAGTCACTCAAGGAGGCACCAGGGACGTGATCCCCAAGGACACCATGACGGTCACGGAAGCCTCGACGTACCTCTCCATGGACGCGGGGGCCCTCGAGCGCCTCGCGGCCGAGCGGCGGATTCCCGCCCTCGAGCGCGACGGGCAGTGGGTGTTCTCGAAGAAATCCATCGACAAATGGCGGATCCGCTCCAAGACCTGATGGAGCGCGACCGCGCCTGGGATCTGCTGACCGAGTTCACCCAGTCCGACAGCCTCCGCAAGCACGCGCTGGCCGTCGAGGCCGCCATGCGGGCCTACGCGGCTCGCTACGGCGAGGACCCCGAGACATGGGGCGCGGCCGGCATGCTCCACGACTTCGATTACGAGATGCACCCGGCCGCGCCGCAGCATCCGATGAAGGGCGGGGAGATCCTGCTCGCGCGAGGCGTGCCGGCCGACGTGGTCCACGCCGTCCTCGCCCACGCCGACTACTCGGGCTACCCGCGGGTTTCCCTGCTCGACCACGGCCTCTACGCCTGCGACGAGCTCTCGGGCTTCATCACCGCCTGCGCCCTCGTGCGACCCGGGCGCGCTATCGCGGGGCTCGAGCCGGGCTCGGTCAAGAAAAAGCTCAAGGACAAGGGCTTCGCGCGCACCGTCAACCGGCAGGACGTCTACCGCGGCGCCGAGGAGCTGGGTGTGGAACTCGACGAGCATATCGGCTTCGTCATCGGCGCGCTCACTGCCGTCGCTCCGTCGATCGGTCTCGCGGGATCTCCGTCGTAGGCCGGCCGTGGGCCAGGCGACCGGGCCCCGGACGATCATCCATGTGGACATGGACGCCTTCTACGCGTCCGTCGAGCAGCGGGACCGGCCGGAAACCCGCGGCCGCCCCGTCATCGTTGGCGCCGACCCCCGGGGACGCGGCGTCGTCTCCGCCGCCTCCTACGAGGCCCGCCGCTTCGGCGTCCACTCCGCCATGCCGATCAGCCGGGCCTTCCGCCTCTGTCCCGACGGGGTCTTCCTCCCCGTGGACATGGACAAGTACGCGAGCGTCTCACGCGAGATCATGGCGGTCCTCGCGGACTTCACGCCGCTCGTCGAGCCGGTGTCCATCGACGAGGCTTTCCTCGACGTCACCGCGAGCCGGGCGCTCCATGGCGACGGCGCGGCCATCGCGCGCGAGATCAAGGAAAGGATCAGGGCGAGCGTGAGCCTGACCGCCTCGGTCGGCGTCGCCCCGAACAAGTTCCTCGCCAAGGTGGCTTCGGAGCTGCGCAAGCCGGACGGTCTGGTCGTGGTCGAGCCCGGCCGCGAGGCTCTCTTCCTGGCGCCGCTGCCGGTGTCGCGGCTCTGGGGTGTGGGCCGGGTGACGGGAGCCGAGCTCGAGGCCATGGGCATCCGCACCATCGGCCAGCTCGCGCTGACGCCGGCCGCCCACCTGGAAGCCCGCTTCGGCAAGCACGGTCCCGATCTCCTGGCGCTGGCCCGCGGCCTCGATGACCGGGCCGTCGAGCCCGACGCGCCGCCCAAGTCGATGGGCGCCGAAGAGACCTTCGAGCGCGACACGCTCGACGTGGATCTCCTGCGGGCGACGCTGCGCGGCCAGAGCGAGCGGGTGGGGCGCGAGCTCCGGGCCGAGGGGTATGCGGGCCGGACCGTGACCCTCAAGCTCCGCTTCGCAGATTTCTCCACCATCACCCGCGCCCACACGGACGATCCGACGCAGGACGGCCTCGCCATCTACCGCCGTGTCGAATCGCTCTTCGACCGCGTGAGGCTGCGCCAGGCTGTCCGGCTCATCGGGCTTTCCGTCTCGGGCCTGGGGCCCGCGGGCGCCGGCCAGCTCTCTCTCCTCGCGCCGGACGCAGTGCGCCGGGAGCGGCTCGCCCGTGCCGTGGACCGTCTCGCCGCCCGCTTCGGCGAGGGGGCGGTGCGCCCCGCGAGCCTCGTTCCGAAGCGGGGCTCGCGGCCGAAGCTGCCTGAGGCGAAGAGCGAGTGAGCGCAGCGGGTACCCACGTTGCCTTCGAAGGCGGGTTCGGCTACACTCGCTGAACAGTCGTTCAGTCGAGGCGGGGAGGCTCCATGGAGCGTCAGATCGCGTTTGACAAGCTGGCCCGCGAGGACCGCTTCGTCCGCATGCGGGCCCGAGAAGTGGCGGAGAGCAAGATCGGCCAGGGGCTGGCGCCGTTCCCCGAGCTGACGAGCCGCGAGTCCATCAAGGAGCGCGCGCACGGCATCATGGTCGGCGAGATGCAGGCCATGGAGGGTGCCGGCCGGAGCGTCTACGACTTTCCCGACGCGCCGTGGGAGTTCACCATGGACATGGCGCGCCAGGTGTGGGACGAGTCCCGCCACGTCGAGATCTACATACGCCTCCTCGAGCACCTGGGCGGCTATATCGGCGAGTACCCGGAGACGACCATCCTCTGGCGCTGCGCGTGCGCCGAGGACGCCGCCGCGCGAGTCGCGGGTGTCAATCGGGGTCTCGAGGGGCTGGCCTGCGACGTCTTCAACCAGCTCGTCTACATCGGCAAGAAGATGGGCGACCCCATCCTCGAGCGGGCCGTGGACTTCGTCCTGGCCGACGAGATCACCCATGTGCGCATGGGCTCGAAATGGCTGACCAGGCTGACCGAAGGCGACCCGGAACGGCGCCGCAAGGCGATCGAGTTCCAGGAGACCATCGACGAGCGCTTCAACCTGGGCGGCGCGCGCCGGCTCGGTGACCATGAGGTCGTTCCCATCTCCATCGCGACCGAAGCCCGGAAGCTCGCGGGCTTCACCGATGAGGAGATCGAGCGTCTCATCAAGTCGACGCAGCGCTCCCAGGTCTACTGATCGCCGCTGTACTGACCCCCTGGGGGCGCTGATCACCATGCAGATCCTCGAAGGGCACTTCTCGGCGGACGACTCCGCCCGCCTCTGCCGCAACTACCGCTACGCCACCGAGCGCATGACGCGCATCCTGGCCGGCTGGATCGCGCTGACACCAGAGCTCTCCGCCAAGCTCCTCCTCGGCCGCCACGTGTGGGACAACGCCCAGCACGCCGATGCCTGGGGCAAGCGGCTGCCCGAGCTGCGCGCGCACGCCCAGCAGTCCGAGCCGGCCAACGACGCTTTCGCCGCCTTCATGGACGCGATCGAGGCGCCCGAGGCGCCGGGCGAGACCGTCGAGCGCCTCGCCGGAATCTACCGCGTCCTCAAGCCGCACCTGCTTGCCGTGTACGTGAAGCACCTCGAGAGCGCAAACCCGATCTACGAGCCGCCCACGTGCAGGATTCTCTCGCGCTGCATCGAGGACGAGCGGCGCCACATCGGAGCGGGTGAGACGATCATCCGGCACCTGGCGGCTTCGGCCGAGGTCCAGAGCCGCGTGGACGCCTGGCAGGCCAGGCTCGCCCGGATGCTCGAGGCGGCGGGTGGCGTGACGGGTCAGGGATCGCCCCCCGTGATGTCCGCGGCGGGTGATGCCGCCGTGCCCATCTCAGACGACGCGCGGGAGTTCATCCGTCTCGAGCATGCGGGCGAGAAGTGGGCCGTCCCCGAGGATCTCGAGACCGCGGTCCGGGCCTTCGGCAATGCCCTGGTCGCCGGTGACGGCATCGGGCTGGGAGGATTTCTCGAGGCGGCGCCCGACGCGGCTCTCATGCAGGCGCTCAAGGACGTCGGGATCGCGCGGCATCAGGTGGCCGCCTTCGCCAAACTCGGCCGCCACCGCATCATCAAGTACCGGTTGAGCGGACCGGGAGGCGCCGTCACGCTCAATGCCCGCTGGGAGCAGGGAGAAAGCGGCTGGCGCGTCGGCGCCGTCGATCTGGTCAAGATCGAGCAGTCCCAGCCCGCCTGAGCGTGCTCGAGAGCGTCCTCGTCGCCAACCGCGGGGAGGTCGCCCGACGGATATTCCGCGCCTGCAGAGCCCTGGGCATCCGCACCATCGCCGTCTACTCCGAGGCCGACGCCGGGTGGCCCCACGCGCTCGAAGCCGACCAAGCCGTCCTGATCGGTCCCGCGCCGGCCCGCGAGAGCTACCTCAGCGTCGAGCGCGTGCTCGAGGCCGCGCGCCGGACCGGCGCCGCGGCCATTCATCCCGGCTACGGGTTCCTCTCGGAGAACTGGCGCTTCGCCAAAGCATGCGAGGAGGCGGGCCTCGTCTTCGTCGGCCCCTCGTGGCGTGTCATTCAGCAGATGGGCGACAAGGTCGGAGCGCGGAAGGAGATGCTGCGGGCCGGAGTGCCCATCGTCCCCGGAAGCGCAGGGCCGGTCGCCTCGCTCGACGAGGCCCGCCGGATCGCGGGAGAGACCGGCTACCCCGTGATGGTAAAGGCCGCCGCGGGCGGCGGCGGCATCGGCATGGTCAAGGTCGCCGACGAGGGCGCGCTCCCGCAGGCATACGCGACGGCCGAGCGCCGGGCCCAGGCCGCCTTCGGCTCGGCCGCCCTCTTCGTGGAGCGCTATCTCACCGAGCCCCGCCACATCGAGGTCCAGGTCTTCGGCGACGGGCAGGGGCAGGTGGTCCATCTCCACGAGCGCGAGTGCTCGATCCAGCGTCGCCACCAGAAGCTCGTCGAGGAGAGCCCGGCTCCGCGCCTGTCGCCCGCGCTCAAGGAGCGCCTGACGGCCGCTGCGGTCACCGGCGCCAGATCGGTCGGCTACGTCAACGCGGGCACCGTGGAGTTCATCGTCCAGGGCGAGGAATTTTACTTTCTCGAGATGAACACGCGGCTACAGGTCGAGCATCCCGTGACGGAAGAGGTGACGGGGCTCGACGTCGTCCAGGCCCAGTTGCGGGTGGCATCCGGCGAATCCCTGCCCTGGCGCCAGGACCAGATCGTCCAGCGCGGCGCCGCCATCGAGTGCCGCATCTACGCCGAAGACCCGGCCAGGAACTTCATGCCCTCGCCGGGAACGATCACGCGTCTCGCCCTGCCTGATGGCCCCGGCATCCGCGTCGAAAGCGGGGTCGCCGAAGGCTGCCAGGTTTCGGTACACTACGACCCGCTGCTGGCCAAGCTCGTGGCCGCGGGCACGACGCGCGAGGACGCGATCGCCCGCATGGAGGCGGCCTTGAAGGCCTTCATCGTGGAGGGCGTGCGGACCGCCATCCCGTTCCACCTGCGCGTGATGCGGAGCGCGGCCTTCCGCGAGGGGCGCACCCATACCCAGATGGTCGAACAAGGAGCGTTCAATGGCTGAGGACGTCAAGGCGCACATCACGGGCGTGGTCTTCCAGATCACGAGCAAGGTCGGCGACTCGCTGGCCGCCGGCGATCCCGTGATCGTGCTGGAGTCCATGAAGATGGAAATCCCGGTGGAGGCGCCGCGCGCCGGCCGGGTGAAGGAGATCAAGGTCGCTGAGGGGCAGACCGTCCAGGAGGGCGACACCGTCGCCGTTCTCGACTAGGAGGTGCATGATGGAGCTCGACATGGACCGTCAGCTCATACAGGGCATCTGGGGCTATCACTGGTGGGGCAACCGCCAGCATTTCGACGAGGTGACGGCGCTCGGGGAAGAGGCGGCGAAGAAAGAAATCGGGAAGCAGTTCAGCTTTCCGACGCTCAAGGGGATGCTCGCCCACATCTACGGCGCCGACCGGATCTGGTTCGAGCGCTGGAAGGGTGCCTCGCCGGCCAGGCTCCAGGGCGACGGCGACTTCGCAAGCCTCGCCTATCTGAGAAACCACTGGGACGCCCTCGAAGCTGAGCAGAAGGCCTTCGTGACAGCGCTCGGGACGGCGGACCTCAAGCGGCAGCTGGACTACACATCGACCGATGGCAAGCCGTTCAGCCAGCCGCTCTGGCAGCTCCTCCAGCACGTCGTCAACCACGCGACCCACCATCGCAGCGAGATTGCGACGATGCTGACCATGGTCAAGGGCTCGCCGAAGTCGACCGACATGGTGCTCTACTACCGCCAACCGAGACCCTGACACCGGTGATCGCGACCGAGGAGGCACGATGAGCATCGAGCTGATCCGGGGACTGTACGGCTATCACCACTGGGCGAACCGCCGGCTCTTCGAGGTGGCGCACGGCCTTGGCGGGGAGGCGGGGGCGCGGGACATGGGGACACACTGGAGCTTTCCGACCCTCACGCGCACGTTCGAGCATATCTACGGCGCCGACCGACTCTGGCTCTGCCGTTTCAGGGGCGACTCGTCGGCGAAAATGACGGGCGGAGAGTTCGTGACGCTTGCCGCGCTGCGCCCGGCCTGGGACGCGCTCGAAGTGGAGCAGCGCGCTCACCTCGAAGGGCTGGCGGATGCCGACCTCAGGCGCGTTGTGAGCTACAGGAACAGCCAGGGAATCCAGGGCCAGGCGGCGCTCGGCCCGCTTCTCCAGCACGTTGTCAATCACGCCACGCATCACCGGAGCGAGATCGCGACCATGATCACGCTCGTCAGCGGCTCGCCGCCGGACACCGGCATCGCCACCTATCGGGCCACCGTGGTACAAGGCTGACCATGGGCATGAAGGAGCTCGTCGAGGACCTCAAGGCCCGGCGCGAGCGGGCGCTCGGAATGGGCGGCGCGGAGGCCATCGCCAAGCAGCACGCCGGGGGCAAGCTGACCGTGCGCGAGCGCATCGACCGGCTCTTCGACGAGGGCTCCTTCAACGAGATCGGGCTCCTCGCGACCCACGCCAACATCTCGCCCGCCATGAAGGGCAGGGAAACGCCGGCTGACGGCGTCGTCACCGGCTTCGGGAAGGTCAACGGCCGGCCGGCGTCGCTGATCGCCTACGACTTCACGGTGATGGCGGGCTCCATGGGGCGGACGGCGGAGGTCAAGTGCAATCGCGCCCGCGAGATCGCCCTGTCCAAGCGCATGCCCATGATCTGGCTCATCGACTCGGCAGGCGCCCGGATCCAGGAGGCCATCGGCTCCACCTTCGCCGGCTCGGGCTTCCTCTTCCGCGAGGAGTCCATCATGTCGGGTGTTGTCCCGATGGTGGCTGCGATGATGGGCCCCGGCGCCGCGGGCACCGCCTATATCCCGGCGCTGGCGGACTTCGTGCCCATGGTCAAGGGCACGAGCCACATGGCGCTCGGCGGCCCGCCGCTCGTCAAGGCGGTGGTCGGCGAGGATATCAGCGCGGAGGAGCTTGGTGGGTCCAGGGTGCACACGGAGATCTCCGGCGTGGCAGACCTGGAGGTGGCCGACGACGCCGCGTGCATCGACGCGATCAAGGCGTACCTGTCCTACTTCCCGTCGTCGAACCTCGAGCAGCCGCCGATCGTCGCGTGCGATGACCCCGCCGACAGGATGGACGAGGCGCTCCTGTCCATCGTTCCCGACAGCGCGCGCCGCGCCTACGACATGAAGAAGGTCATCGCGGCCATCGTGGACCGCGGGCGCTTCTTCGAGATCAAGCCCGGCTGGGCCAAGAACCTGATCACGTGCCTGGCCCGCCTGGGCGGCCGTCCAGTCGGCATCGTCGCCAACCAGCCCATGGTGCTGGGCGGAGCGCTCGACGTGGATTCGGCCGACAAGGCCGCGCGCTTCATCATGCTCTGCGACGCCTTCCACATCCCACTCGTATTCCTGCAGGACGTGCCGGGCTTCATGGTCGGCTCCAAGGTCGAGAAGCAGGGCATCATCCGTCACGGCGCCAAGATGCTCTATGCCGTCAGCGAGGCCACGGTGCCGAAGGTCACGGTGGTGGTGCGCAAGGCCTACGGGGCCGGGTACTTCGTCATGTGCGGCAAGGCCTACGAGCCCGACCTGATCGTCGCGTGGCCCACCGCGGAGATATCCGTGATGGGGCCCGAGGGAGGCACCAACATCATCTTCCGCAAGGAGATCGCCGCCGCCGTCGACCCCGACCAGGAGCGCGCCCGCAAGGTCGAAGAGTTCCGCGGGCTCATCAACCCCTACATCGCCGCCGGCGGCGCCTTCATCGACGACGTCATCGATCCGCGTGAGACCCGCCCCGTCCTGATCCGCGCTCTCGAGATGGCCGCCACCAAGAAGGTCGACCGCCCCTGGAAGAAGCACGGAGTGATGCCGGTATGAGACGCGTGGTCGCGGCAGCCCTCTTGCTCCTGTTCGGCCTCCTGTTCGGCGGGCCCGCCTGGGCCCAGCAGTCAGAGCAGCGGAACATGCGCCTGGTCGGCCAGGACGATCTCCAGGCGCGCTCGGCCTACCAGCCCGTCATCCATCGCCAGGGCGAGCGGTGGATCGCCTACGTCGGCCACCACGGCGGCCGGCGGCTCAATCCGCTGACCGGGCAGACGGAGCAGAACGGCACCTCCATCGTGGACGTCACGGACCCGCGTCAGCCGCGCTATCTCCACCACATCCCAGGCGCCCCGGGTGAGGCGGAGGCGGGCGGGGCCTCCATGGTACGCATCTGCGACGGCAAGACGCTGCCCAAGGCCGACCCCGCCAAGACATATCTCCTGCGCACGCTCGGCAATCTGTCTCACGAGGTGTGGGATGTGAGCGCGCCCGCACAGCCCAGGCACGTGACGACGGTGGTGCAGGGGCTCAACAGCACCCACAAGAACTGGTGGGAGTGCGACACGGGGATCGCCTACCTGGTCTCGGACGGGCGTCCGGAGGGCTGGGGCACCAACCGGATGACGAAAATCTATGATCTGAGCGATCCGTCGCAGCCGCGCTTCATCCGGGATTTCGGCCTGCCTGGCCAGCAGCCCGGCGCCTCCGGGACGGCGCCCGAAGGGCTCCACGGCCCCATCGTTTTCCGCAACCGCGTCTACATCGCCTACGGCACGGGCGCCAAGGGCGTCCTGCAGATCATAGATCGGGACAAGCTCTTGAAGGGCAACCCGCAGATCGCGGACGCCTTCGCGCCCACCGTTGACAATCTCCTGTACCCACAGGTGGGGCGGCTCGACATGTCGCCGGACTGGGGTGGCCACACCTCCTTCCCGGTGCTGGGGATCACGGTGCCCGGCTGGGCCGGAAATTCGGCGGGCCGAGTGCGCGACTTCGTCCTGCTGGTCTCGGAGTCCTTGAAGAACGAGTGCCAGGAGGTGCGCCAGCTGACCTTCATGGTGGACGTGACCGATCCATCCCGACCCTTCCCGGTCTCGACCTTTGAGGTGCCCGAGTCTCCCGGGCACTTCTGTCGCCGCGGAGGGCGCTTCGGACCTCACTCGTCGCAGGAGTCCTTCACGCCCATCTACTACGGCAGGCTCGTCTTCATCGCGTACTTCAACGGGGGTGTCCGCGCCGTCGACGTCCGCGACCCGTTCCAGCCGCGCGAGGCCGGCTTCTACATTCCGGCGGTGACGCCGAAGACCGACAAGCGCTGCGTGAACGTGGGCGGCGCCGAGCGCTGCAAGGTGGCGATCCAGACCAACAATGTCGAAGTGGACGACCGCGGGTACGTCTACATCGTGGATCGCGCCGACACGGGCATGCACGTCCTGGAGCTCACCGGGGCGGCGCGCGCCATCGCCAATTTCACCGGCAAGCCCAACTGAGCCTGCCGGTGAAGAAGGCGCCGCCCTCCTGCGCTACTTCTTGATCAGCTTGCTCCACTGGTCGAGGAGCGGGAGCACCGTCTCGCGTCCCTCCGGCGGCAGCCTCAGGATGGCGCGCGTGATACCGGCCGCCGCGTAGGACTCGACGGTCAGCTCATCGGGCTTGGCGCCGAAGACGGAGATGGAGATCGTCTTCATGTCGCGCCCGGCCTTGGCCGCGCGCTCGCGCAGATCCTTCAGCGCGGGCAGGATGACCTCGGCCGCGCGGCCGCGCGGGAACCATCCGTCGCAGAAGTCCACCACGCGCTGAAGCGTGTGGCCGCTCTCTCCGCCCAGGAGAACGGGCGGGTGCGGCTTCTGGGCGGGCTTGGGCCAGGACCAGATCTTGTCGAAGTTGACGTGCTGGCCGTGGAACTCGGCCTCGTCCTTTGTCCAGATCTCCTTCATCGCCCGCACCTGCTCGCCGAGACGCTTGAAGCGCGTCTTGTAGTCCGTGCCGTGGTTCTCCATCTCTTCGGCATTCCACCCGCCCCCGATGCCGAACTCGAAGCGCCCGCCCGAGAGCACGTCGAGGCTCGCAACCTCCTTGGCGGTGACGATCGTGTCGCGCTCGATGATGAGGCAGATGCCCGTGCCGATCCGGATGCGCGTGGTCGCCGCCGCGGCGGCCATGAGGGACACGAACGGATCGAAGGTGTGGGAATACTCCGTGGGTAGCTGGCCGCCGCTAGGGAAGGGCGTGCGGCGGCTCACCGGGATATGCGTGTGCTCGGGAACGAAGAGCGACTCGAACCCGCGCGACTCCGCCTCGCGGGCCAGCTCGTCGATGCGAATCGCGTAGTCCGTGGCGAACATGCAGACGCCGATGTGCATGGGAACCTCCCGGGGTTAGTCGAATGCGCCGTGGTGGAGGGGAGTCTAGCGGCGAAACGGCGCAAAGTCCAATGCTCCGCGGACCCACTCCTGTTACTCTTGATCCGGCTCGCGGCGGCTGTCAGGGGGGCGAAGCCGACGCTACACATCGGGGGAGCGTATCACGCGATGAGCAATGGTCTCGGCAGGTGGGGCCGGCGGGTGTACCGCCTGCGCTGGTGGCTCTTCGGCCTCTCGGTCCTCTCCCTCGCACCTGCGCTCTGGGTCGTGGCGCAGGGGGGCAGGCTCGAGACGGGTACGGTGCTCGTGACGACGGAGTCAGGGCGGGCCACCGACCTGATGGCCCGTCAGCTGCCCGGGCAGCCCGTCTCCTTCGACCTGATATTCGGCAGCCCCTCCTTGAAAGCCACCGATCGCGCCTTCCGGGACGAGGTAGCTCGGGCGCTGGCGCCGCTCAAGGCGGACCCGAGGGTTGCGCGGATTCGCACGGCGTACGACAGCGAGCCGCCCGACCCCGCGTCTCTCTCCCGCGACGGCCGCCACGTCCGCGCGGTGGTCGAGCTCAGAACCCGCTTCTCGGGCCAGGCGTCGCTGGGGTTTTCTTCGGTCCCGCCGGAGGAGTATGCCTCGCTGCGCGCGCTGGTGCGGTCGAGCATGCTCGAGGTGGTGGCGGCCGGCATGGTCCCCCTCAACCATGATTTCGGCGAGGTGGCGAGGCGGGACCTGCATCGCGCCGAGCTGGTCATTCTCCCGGTGGTGGCCCTGTTCCTGCTCCTGGCCTTTGGTTCGGCGGTGGCGGCCCTGCTGCCGCTCGGGGTCGGGATCCTCGCCATGGTCGGAGGCCTCGCCGGCACCGACCTCCTGTCACGCCACCTGTCCGTGTCGGCCTATGCTCCGAACATCGTCAGCATGATCGGGCTGGGCGTCGCCATCGACTACTCGCTGTTCATCGTGAACCGCTTCCGGGAGGAGATCGCGCGCCATCCCGTGCCCGAGGCCCTCGAGGCCACCCTGGCTACGACGGGGCGGGCCATCCTCTTCTCCGGCGTGACGGTGGCCATCGGGCTCCTCGGGATGCTGGTGCTCGGATTGGGCAATATCGGCTCCTTGGGGCTCGCGGGCACCATCGTGGTGGTGCTCTCGGTCGTGTATGGATTGACCTTCCTGCCCGCGGCCCTCGCCATCCTGGGGCCGAGGGTCAACGCTCTGTCGCTGCCGGTCGTCCGTCCTGTGCAGCTGGACTCGGGCCCGGGTTTCTGGCCCCGGCTCGCGACTCTGGTCATGGCGTATCCCTGGCGCGTCTTCCTGCCCGTGGCGGCTCTCCTCCTGCTGCTGGGGCTTCCGTTCATGCACATCCGGCTCGGCGCGGGCGACGTGTCGTCGCTGCCGCCCTGGGCCGAGGCCCGCCGCGGCGCCGAGCTGCTCCGTCGGGAATTTCCCGGCGCGGCCGCCACGCCCATTATCGTCGTCCTCCGGTACCGCGACGGATCGCCACTCGAGCCCGCGCGCGTGGGGCAGGCCTATGACCTGAGCCGCTGGCTGGGGCAGCGGCCCGGCGTCAGCGGGGTGCAGAGCGCGATGGACCTCGCTCCGTACATGAGCCGCGAGGAGTATCAGCAGCTGGTCAAGGTGCCGACCGCTCTCTGGCCGGAGGAGATGCGGGCCGCTATGGCGCAGATCGTCGGCGAGCGCATCATGGTGCTCGCGGTGTCCACGGAGCTGCCGGCAGGCAGTGACGAGGCGCGGGCCCTCGTCCGCGCCATTCGCGCCTCACACCCGCCGGTGGACGGCGAGCTACTCGTGACGGGTCCCACGGCCTTCGACCTCGACTTCATGGGCGTGGTGGCGGGCAACGCCCCCATCGCCATCGCGCTCGTCGTGGCCGCGACCTACGTGGCGCTGCTGATCTTGCTCCGCTCCGTGCTGCTGCCGCTCAAGGCCGTCGTCGTCAACCTGCTCTCGATCAGCGCCTCGTACGGGGCCCTCGTGTGGATCTTCCAGGAGGGCCACCTGGCCGAGTGGCTTCACTTCACGCCGGGGCCCATCCAGACCGCCACGCCCATCATCATGTTCTGCCTCATCTTCGGGTTGTCGATGGACTACGAGGTTCTCCTCCTCAGCCGCGTGCGAGAGGAGTACGAGCGCACCGGAGATAACGTGCAGGCGGTGGGCGCGGGATTGGAGCGGACCGGGCGGCTCATCACCTGGGCGGGCGCCATCATGGCGAGCGTCTTCTTTGCCTTTGCGCTCGCCGACTCGGTAGTCATCAAGACGGTGGGGGTGGGGATCGGGATCGCGGTCATCCTGGACGCCACCGTGGTGCGCGCGCTCCTGGTGCCAGCGACGATGCGGCTGATGGGGCGCTGGAACTGGTGGATACCCGCGCCGATCGCGCGTCTCTGCCGGTGGGTGTCGGCCCCCGCCGCCCGTGAATACTCCTCGGGCGGCGGGTAGGGACTCAGTTCTCGACGAAGGCCTTGAGCGCCCGGCCGCGCAGCGGGTGGCGCAGCTTGCGGAGCGCCTTGGTCTCGATCTGGCGGATGCGCTCGCGGGTGACCGAGAAGCGCTTGCCGACTTCCTCGAGCGTGTGCTCGCCCTCGTCACCGATGCCGAAGCGCAGGCGCAGAATCTCCTTCTCCTTGGCCGAGAGCGTGCCGAGGGCCCGCTCCACCTGATTCGTCAGATCCTGGCTGATCAGGTTGTCGTTGGGCGACTCGGTGCTCTTGTCCTCGAGGAAGTCCCCCAGCTCTGAGTCCTCGCCGATCGGCGTCTCGAGCGAGAGCGGCTTCCGCGAGGACTCGAGGATGAGCCGGACCTTGCGCGCGGGTACTCCGGTCTTCTTGGCGAGCTCCTCGGGCGTGGGATCGCGGCCCATCTCGTTGACCAGGGCGCGGTTGACGCGCGAGATGCGGTTGAGCGTCTCGACCATGTGCACGGGGATGCGGATGGTGCGCGAGTGGTCGGCGATGGCCCGCGTGATGGCCTGGCGGATCCACCAGGTGGCGTAGGTCGAGAACTTGAACCCGCGCCGATACTGGAAGCGGTCCACCGCCTTCATGAGACCGATGTTGCCTTCCTGGACCAGGTCGAGCAGCGTCAGCTCGCTGCCGAGGTAACGCTTGGCGACCGAGACGACCAAGCGCAGGTTGGCCTCCATGAGCTCGCGCTTCGCCTGGCGCACGACACGGTCGTGCTCTTCGATCATGCGGAGCGCGGCCTGGAGCGTCTTCTTGCCCAGCCCGATCTCGCGCTCGAGGGCGCGGATGTCCTTGGACGTCCTCGCCTCGGCGAGGCGCTTCGCCTGGCGACGGACATCGCCCACCAGCTGGTCCACGAGCCCGGGCTTGAGCGGCAGCTTCTCGACCGCGGTCTGAATTGCGGCGCGGTTCTGGGCGATCCACTTGTGGTAGTTCGCCCGCGTGCTCTTTCCGCGGCGCTTGTCCTGGAGGGACTCCTGGAGCCGCTCGATCTCGCGCTCGAGCCGCCGGATCCGCGTGAACACGGCCAGCAGCGGCTTGATCTCATCGGGCTTGGGCTCGCCGCCCTCGGGCAGCACGATGACCTCGTCGAGTCCAAGCTCGGCGTGCCGGATCCGGTCCACCCGCGCAAGGAGCTGGGCTGTCGCCATGGGAATACCCGCCAGCGCCCGGCGGAGCTGGATCTGCCCTACTTCGATCCGGCGGCCGAGGCTGACCTCCTGCTGTGCGGTCAGCAAATGGACCTTCCCGATCTCCTTGAGGTAGAGGCGGACGGGATCCTCGGCCGGCGCCGCGCTGGGGCGGAGCGCCTCCTCGGACAGGGCAGGGGTCTCCTCGAGGACGACCTCCGCGACCTTTTCCTCGTCCTCGAGCTCGGTTCCCGTCGGTTCGGCCTCGATCTTGGGCAGGGCGCCCTTGCGCATCCTGGGCTTTGGCTGTGCGATAGGCGTGCCGGTGCCAGGGTGAGCGGCTACGTGGATCTCTGAGTCGCCTGTCTCCCTGAACGTCATGTGCGTAATTTCTCCTTACCGTTTTAGACGCTTACGAACGCGAATCCGTTTCAGATTTTCACCCTCGAATCTTAAACTTCCGCACGCGTTCCGGCGTTCCCTAATACCCCGTTTTTATTACCGACGGTGGCCAGGGTGGTCTTATTCGCGGGCGACTGCGCGAGGGCCTGGTGGGGCTGCTCCGGCGCCCTTCCTGACCAGGGCTATGGTTGGCGCTCGAGGAGGAGGTCGAAGCCCACGCCGACCTCGTCCTTGACTGGTAGCAGGAGGTATTGCGGGGGCTTGATGCCGAAGTCGCTCATCTTGAAGCGACTCTCGCCGCGTACCCAGAGCCGCCCCTGCTTCAAGCGGACTCGACCCGAGAAGCGCTTCACGCGCTCGATGCCGGCGATGGACAGCCGGCCCTGAATGGTCAACAGCGTGTCCGTGTGGTCGGCGACGCCCGGCGGAAACGAGGGCGCCTCGACAGTCTGGATCACGAAGTACATCGTCGGATGGCGGTCGGCCGACAGGGCCTTCCACATTTCCTTGTCACGCCCTTCGTTGCCGGTGCTGAGACCTGCCACCTGCACGGTGAGGCGGCCGCTCACGCCGCGGCTCAGGTCGTCGCCGTCCGCCTCGAACTCGCCCGAGAGGTCGCGGCAGTAGCCGCTGAAGTCCGCCGGCGGGAAGCTCGCATCGAAGGACACGATGCTCTGTCTGGACACGGGGACCCACCGGGCCGGCTCGCCGAACGCCGGGGATGTTCCCAGCCCGGCGATGAGGAGCCACACGAGGGCGGCGGCGGAGCGCATGGGGGTGGATAGCACGGCCGCGCGGCGCGGGTCAAACGCGGGGTGCAGGCCCGAGCCGGGAAATCGATTGACACGACCGGAGGAAGGGTCCTATCGTCAAAAACCCACATATGGCCGCTCGCGTGCGAGAATCGGAGTGATGGCCGTCGCGCCGAGCGCCTCCCACAGCTTCACGGTTCGCCTGGCGATCCTGAACCGCACCGGCATGCTGGGACGCGTCACGATGGTCATCGGCAAGGCCGGCGGTGATATCGGCGCGGTGGACCTGGTCGAGATGACGCGCGACCGCGTCTTTCGCGACATCACCATCAAGGCGCGGGACAGCGAGCACGGCCAGCGCATCATCGACAAGCTCCGCCGCCTGACCGGCGTCACCATCGCCAACATATCGGATCGCACCTTCCTCATGCATCTCGGCGGCAAGATCGAGGTGCGAAGCAAGGTGCCGATCCGGACGCGCGACGATCTCTCGATGGCCTACACGCCCGGCGTGGCCCGCGTGTGCATGGCCATCAAGGAAGATCCGCAGCGCGCCTTCTCGCTGACGATCAAGCAGAACACCGTGGCCATCGTCACCGACGGCACCGCGGTGTTGGGGCTCGGCGACATCGGCCCCGAGGCGGCGATGCCCGTGATGGAGGGCAAGGCCATGCTCTTCAAGGAGCTGGCCGGGGTGGATGCCTTTCCCATCTGCCTGGATACGAAGGACCCGGAGAAGATCATCGAGACGGTGAAGCTGATCGCCCCCGCGTTCGGCGGCGTCAACCTCGAAGACATCTCGGCCCCGCGCTGCTTCGAGGTGGAAGCACGGCTGCGCAAGGAGCTCGACATTCCCGTCTTCCACGATGACCAGCACGGCACGGCCGTGGTGGTCATGGCGGCGCTCCTGAACGCGCTCAAGATCGTCCGCAAGGAGCCGAGACGCCTCAAAGTCGTGGTGTGCGGCGTGGGCGCGGCCGGCACCGCCGTCATCAAGATGCTGCTGGCGCACGGGGTCAGGCACATCATCGGTGTGGACGAGCACGGGACGATCTACCGCGGGCGCGCCGCCGGCATGGACTTCATGAAGACGTGGGTCGGCGAGGCGACCAACCCGCAGCAGGTCAAGGGCAAGCTTGGCGACGCGACGCGGGGGGCGGACGTCTTCATCGGCCTCTCCGTGCCGGGCGCTTTGAGCCTGCGTGACCTCAAGCGCATGGCGCGGGACCGCATCGTCTTCGCGATGGCCAACCCGGTGCCCGAGATCCAGCCCGAGCAGGCCATGCGCCACGCGCGGGTCATGGCCACCGGGCGCAGCGACTACCCGAACCAGATCAACAACGTGCTCTGCTTCCCCGGCTTCTTCCGCGGGCTCCTCGACATCCGCGCCCGGCTCGTCAACGACGAGATGAAGCTCGCGGCGGCGCACGCCATCGCCTCCTGCGTGGCGAAGCAGGAGCTCGGCCCCGAGTACATCATCCCGAGCGTCTTCAACAAGAAGGTCGCCCCGGCCGTGGCCAGCGAGGTGGCGCGCGCGGCCCACAAGACCGGCGTGGCGCGCCGCCGGCCGCACGCCAACTCGCCGATCTGGTCCTGAGCGCCGTGACGGCCGTGGCCGAGCTGCGCTGGTCCGTGATCATTCCCGCCTACGATGAGGCGCTGCGCCTGCCCGCGTACCTCGCCAAAGTCGTGGCCTACTTCGACGGGCGGGGCGAGTCCTACGAGGTCCTGGTCGTGGACGACGGCAGCCGCGACGACACGGCCGCGCGCGTGCTCGAGGCGCAGGCGGCGCATCCGCCGGTGACGCTCCATCGTCTGGGCGCGAACCACGGCAAGGGCTTCGCGGTCCGCACGGGCATGCGTGCGGCGCGGGGCCTGTTCCGGCTCATGGCGGATGCCGACGGCGCCACGCCCATCGGCGAGGTCATGCGCCTCGAGGCGGCGATCCAGGCGGGCGCGGACATTGCGGTCGGCTCGCGCGCGGTGCGCGACCCGTCGGTCAGCCGTCAGGTGCGGCTGCACCGCCAGCTCTCGGGCGAGCTCTTCAATTTCCTGGTGAGGTGGCTGGGCGTGCCGGGCATCAAGGATACCCAGTGCGGCTTCAAGCTCTTTCGGGGCGCCGCCGCGGAGACGCTCTTCGGCGAGCTCAGGACCGACGGGTTCGGCTTCGACGTGGAGCTGCTCCTGCTCGCGCGCCGGCGGGGCTATCAGGTGGCCGAGGTGGCGATCAACTGGGCCGACCAGCCGGGCTCGAAGGTCGGCGTGTGGAAAGACGGCCCGCGCATGCTGGCCCAGATCCTGGCGGCGCGCCGTCGGCTGACGCAGTCGGGGAAGGAGCCGCGGTGACGTCGAGGCGCTCGCAGGTCATCCAGCCGTTTCTCGCCGTCGAGGTTTTCCAGCGAGCGCAGGAGCTGGAGCGCG
>WNFS01000261.1_pt1 | contig 38389 bp, 29 predicted proteins | sample 5400141 | NCBI WGS metagenome assembly WNFS01 (sample SAMN13153358, study PRJNA577476) | soil metagenome | isolation source: 60 cm saprolite under Madrone tree | place: USA:California | collected 2016-06-14
GGTGGTTCCCGGGCATGCGGCAGGAGGAAAGAAATCGCGAGCAAATGCGCGTATCGGGCTGGCGCGCCTGACCTATCGCGCCTTTGTACGTCAAATACGTGGGGTGTTGCAGGTTGCCATGTCCCTGATTCCAATGGTGAGTGAGAAGCGGCCGTTCGCACGCGGGCCCCTGCAGTACCAGTACTCGGCCGCCAAGCAGATCAGTGTGTCTCTTGGAGCATTCAAGGCATATTTGCAACGATTCAGTTATGTAACAGAGAGGGTGAGCGAGTAATGCAGGGCTTGCGGAAAGACGTCCGGTTCGGCCTGCGAATGCTGGCGAAGAGTCCGGGATTTACGGCCATTGCCGTGATTACCCTTGCACTGGGAATCGGCGCGAATACGGCAATTTTTTCGTTAATGAACCAAATCTTGCTGGCTCAATTACCGATCAAGAGCCCGAATGAACTTGAGATTTTGCGCTCGCCCGGGCCGCAAACGGGTCATGTTTCGACCGACGGCGATTCCACGGAATCATTTTCCTACCCGATGTACAAAGGGCTGCGTGATACGAATTCCGCTTTCTCGGGAATACTGGCGCGGTATGGCTTTTCCGCCAGCGTCGCAAGTCATGGCCAGACAGACCGAGCCTCCGGGGAAGTCGTGTCCGGCAACTACTTTGAGGTTCTCGGTGTGCACCCGGCAATCGGACGCATGTTCAGTCAGGATGACGACCGCCTGCCCGGCGCTCAGCCCGTCGTGGTGCTAAGCCACTCGTACTGGACGCGGCGATTTGGTGGCGACCAGAGCGTGCTCAACAAGGTCTTGCTGATCAACAATATGGAAATGACCGTTGTGGGCGTATCGCAATCGGGCTTTACTGGCGTGCAGCTGGGCAAAACGCCGGATCTCTTTGTGCCCATGATGATGACCCGGCAGATGACACAGTATGGCGAAACGCTCGACCAGTGGAACGATTATTGGATGACCCTCCTGGCAAGGCGCAAGCCAGGAGTCTCTGAGAAGCAGGCTGAAGCAGGGATCAATGCTGCGTACAAGCCGCTGCTGGAAGAGCAATTGCCGCAGATCAAATCCACATGGAACGAAGAGAAGCGCAAGCGATTTCTGGACAAGAGAATTGTTCTTTCGGCCGGGGCCCACGGACGAACGGTTTTGCAAAGAAATTCCGGAGCGCAGATTGTCACACTTTTCGTGATGGTAGGACTGGTGCTACTAATTGCGTGCACGAATGTGGCGAATTTGCTGCTGGCGCGAGGCGCTGGACGGCAACGGGAATTCGCGATCAGGACGGCCTTGGGAGCGACCCGCAGCAGGATGATTCGTCAGTTGTTCATCGAAAGCTTGCTCTGCGCGTTTGGTGGCGGCGCGCTGGGCATTTTGCTGGGCACATGGCTGATGAAAATCCTGACTCCCATCGTGGTCGCGAACGCCGGCATCCAAGGCTTGACGGAAAAGCTCGATCCGAGCGTTTTGACGTTTGCGATCGCTGCAACATTGCTCTCCGGAATATTCTTCGGTTTGATTCCCGCTTGGCGCGTGACACGCATGGGAGTCTCAGACGTTATCAAGGACCAAGGCTCGACTTCCTCCGCCAGCGTGTCCCATGTGGGCTTCCGCAAGGTTTTGGTTGCCGGGCAAGTTGCCTTCACGATGCTTCTTCTCGCCGGCTCCGGACTCTTTATGCGTTCGCTATGGAACCTGCGAAATCAAGACCTGGGGTTGAAGACCGACAACGTAATTGCTTTCTCCATCCAGCCTTCTCTCAACGGATATGACACTCCGCGTGCGATAGCGCTGTTTGATCAACTCCGCGCGCGATTGGCTGCTCTGCCTGGCGTCAGGTCTGTCGGCACGGGAGATGTTCCGACGCTCTCCGGCGACGATGCAGGCAGCAACATCACCGCGGAAGGCGGCCCGCAGCTCGCCGAAGAATTGCAGGATGTGGACTACGACTCGGTGAGTCCGGGCTACTTCTCTACCCTGGGCATTCCACTGCTTTCTGGGCGCGAATTTACCGAAGGCGATGGAGCGACATCGCCCAAAGTTGCCGTCGCGAGCGAAGCAATGGTCAAACGGTTTTTCCCCGGACGAAATCCTCTCGGGGCCCACTTTGCCTTCGGCGGCGGCAACAAGGTGAAGCCGGACATCGAGATTGTGGGAGTGGTCAAGGACGTAAAGCAGGAGCACGTGAGCAGCCCAATCCAGCCTTACGTGTATATTCCTTATGCGCAAAGGCCCAAGCTAACAGGCATGACTTTCTATGTTCGGTCGACGCAGGATCCGCTGCTGCTGGGATCAGCGTTGCAGGGCGAAGTCCGGCAGATGGACGCGAATCTCCCCGTTTATGATTTGAAGACGATGGAACGCGTAGTAGAAGAAGATTTGTTTTCTGCGCGAATGGTTGCCGTGCTTTCGGCGAGCTTCGCTGCTCTGGCGGCGCTACTGGCAGCTCTTGGGATCTATGGCGTGCTCGCATACCTAGTGGTTCAGCGCACGCGCGAGATCGGCATTCGAATGGCCCTGGGCGCTATGGCCGGGCAAGTGCGCTTGTTGATCGTCAAGGAAGTTGGATCGATGGTCCTCATAGGCGTGGGAGTTGGCGTTCCGCTTGCCTACGGCTTGGCACGGTTTAGCGAATCGCTGCTGTATGGCGTACGCGCGGGCGATCCCGCGGTCTACGCCCTTGGCTTGGGATTGATCGCGCTTATCGCGCTTGCGGCATGCTTCATTCCAGCGAGGCGTGCCACTCGCGTCGATCCGTTGGTGGCGCTGCGCTATCAATGACCGGACAGATTTTTGGCAGGTAGAACATCAGTCGGGGAGCACGGCAAAGAGTTTTGCAAGTTAAGCTTCAAGACAAATATCGATTAAGGAGAAGAAATGTCAGACGCAAACAGCACACTCATCAAAATGGAAGGCGTAAAGAAAGTCTTCTATACAGACGAAGTGGAGACTCACGCTCTCTCTGAGATCCATCTCGAGATCAAGAAAGGGCAGTACATCTCCATTGCAGGTCCTTCGGGCTGCGGCAAGTCGACTTTGCTCTCGATCCTGGGGCTGCTCGATTCGCCGACCGATGGAATCTACATGCTGAACGGGCAGCCGGTCGGCAAGCTCACCATCAGTGAGCGCACGCGCATCCGCAATCGCGAAATCGGTTTCATCTTCCAGGCATTCAACCTGATCGGCGACCTCACCGTGTACGAAAACGTCGAGCTGCCCTTGACTTACCGCGGCACAAGCGCAGCCGAGCGCAAGCAGAAAGTCCAGAACGCGCTCGAGCGCGTAGGCATGGCGCATCGCCTCCGTCACTACCCCTCGCAACTCTCTGGCGGTCAGCAGCAGCGTGTGGCCGTGGCTCGCGCACTGGTCGGTGATCCTCTCATCCTGATGGCTGACGAGCCGACCGGTAACTTGGACTCGAAAAATGGCGAAGCCGTCATGGAACTGTTGCGCGATTTGCACCGCAACGGCGCAACGGTCTGCATGGTGACCCACGACCAGCGCTATGCGAACTTCGCTGAACGCACCATCCACCTGTTTGACGGCCGCATTGTCGAAGAAACCAAGGAAGCCGGAGTGACCGCTTAAGAGCGTCCGGCGAAAGAGTGCGCTCCATGGAAACGATTTGGCAGGACATCCGCTATGGTGTGCGGATGCTCGTTAAGTATCGGCTTACGACATTAGTCTGCATTGCCGCGCTGGCGCTGGGCATCGGCGCGAACACGGCGATGTTCAGCGTCGCCGAAGCATTCCTGCTCCATCCCGTTCCCTTCGAAAATGCGGGCCGCTTTGTTGCCTTGGTGGATTCGCGGCCCGCGCAAAACGTCGACATGAATTCGGTCGCGCCCGCGACCTATTTTGAATGGCGGGACCAGGCGCGCTCCTTCGAACAGGTGGGAGCGTATACCTGGAACTCCATCAATCTGACTGGCGACCGTGAACCTGAGAAAGTCCAAGGGTTCGCGGTCAGCGCGAATTTTTTTGATCTGCTCAAGGTCCATCCACAGTTAGGCCGTGTCTTCTTGCCCGAGCAAGAGCAGGTTGGAAAAGATCAGGAAATCATCCTGAGCCGCGGCCTTTGGGAGCGGCGGTACGCCTCCGACCCGAACATTCTTGGCAAAAAACTTAAGGTCGATGGCAGGACCTTTGAGATTGTTGGTGTGATGGGCAAAGGATTTGACTATCCCAAGCCGGCGGAAGCGTGGGTGCCGTTGTCCTTTGATATCAAGAGCCGCGCGGCACGCGATGAGCGGTATTTGTGGGTGCTGGCGAGCCTCAAACCGCAAATCTCTGTCGCACAAGCCGCCGCCGAGATGCGCACCATCACGGCGCGGCAGGCCGAAGCCTTTCCGGATACCTACAAAGGCTGGAATCTTCGCGTCATGACCATTGGTGATTTCTCGACGGGCGACCTTACGCGGCAATACACGTTCCTCCTGTTGGGCGCGGTGGGGTTCGTTCTCCTGATTGCTTGCGCGGACGTGGCCAACGTGCAGTTTGCCCGAGTGACAGGTCGGCAGAAGGAACTTGCTGTGCGCACCGCCATGGGCGCGAGCCGCAGCCGCATCATCCGCCAATTGCTGACAGAGAGCGTCTTGCTTGCCCTTGCGGGCGCTGCGCTGGGGCTCGTTGTCGCGCAGTGGTGGGTGTATTTGATCGTCAATCATATGCCCCCGGAAGTTGCGAGATTTATCGCCGGCTGGAATACCATAGGCCTCGATGCCAACGCATTTTTCTTTACGCTGGCCATTGCCGTTGCCAGCGGCATTCTTTCCGGGATTGCCCCGGCGTGGCTGCATTCGCACACACAGATCAGTGAGACGCTAAAAGAAAGTGGACGGGGAGCAAGCACCGGTCCATCGCGCCACCATTTGCGCAGCGTTCTTGTTGTCGCGGAGATTGCGCTTGCCCTCATTCTTTTGGTCGGTGCTGGCCTTCTCGTGAAGGGCGTTCGTGCACTCATCGTCGTGCACGACAACTATCGTCCAGAATCGGTCCTGACGCTCAGGCTGAGCTTGCCCGAAGATCAGTACCAGCAAAAACCCGGGCGTGTGGCGTTCCACGAGCAGGTCTTGCAGCGGCTCGCGGCAATTCCTCACATCCAATCGGCCGCTCTTGCTACCTATGTCCCGTATGCCAACGGGGGTGGCGCGGCCATGCAGCCCTTCAGCATCGCGGGGCGCGTGCCGGAGGAGCGAGGCGAAGTTACCGGCTCTATCGTTGAAACGGTGAGCCCGAACTATTTTCACTTGATGAATATCGGCTTGCGCGATGGTCGCGAATTGCAGGATTCGGATGCCGATGCCACGCTTCGCGTGGTGGACATCAGCCGGTACTTGGCGACACGCTACTTCCCCGGAGAAAATCCCATCGGGAAGAAAATCAAGATCGGCAAAAACGACTCTGACAGTCCGTGGATGACGATTGTAGGAATCGTGGACGACGTCCACTATGGCTGGATCAACAAGCAAGAATTGCCGACGATCTATCGAAGTTATCGTCAGTCACCTTCCTTCTACACCTCCGTGATTTTGCGGACCGAAGGCGAGCCGATATCGTTCATTCCGGATGTGCGCAGTCAGATGGCTTCGGTCGATCCCAACCTGCCACTCTTCGACGTGCTGCCCTTTGACAAGGTCATCGCGGATTCCATTGTGGGCATCGCCTACGTCGCCGCCATGATGGCCGTCCTTGGGCTTATCGCGCTGGTCCTCGCCTCGGTCGGCATATACGGCGTGATGTCCTATTCCGTCGGCGAGCGCACGCATGAAATCGGTGTTCGTATGGCTATGGGCGCGTCGTCGAATGACGTTCAGAAACTTATTCTGGGAAACGGTTTGGTCCTGACCATGGTCGGCATGGCCATCGGTCTCCCGCTGGCTTTGGGGCTTGCCTATGCGCTTTCGAGCCTCCTGTTCGGCGTAAAAGTGGCCGATCCATTTGCCTTTGTGGGGCTGCCCTTGCTTCTGGCTGGAGTCGCAACAGTCGCCTGCTACCTCCCCGCGCGGCGCGCTGTGCGCCTGGATCCACTCACCGCACTGCGCTACGAATGAAGACAGGCCGGCTGGCGGAAGTCGCGGCTGCCGTGGCGTGGTGTGTGCCCGCGAGCTGGCTAGGCCTGGTTGATCCCCTGTGGCAGGGGTCCGTCTGCCGTCTGGATTTAAGTATGATAGTCTCGAAACGGAATAGGTATTCGGGCGTTATCTTAGTAACGGCCAAGGAGCGAGCGTGGAACCTCTGATTCAGTTACGAAACCTGGAGAAAGTTTACGAAGCGGGCGGCAGCAAGTTTTATGTTCTGCGCCGCGTGTCATTGGAAATCCAGCCGGGCGAGTTTGTCACTTTTATGGGCCCCTCGGGAGCTGGGAAGTCAACACTCCTGAGCATCATCGGGATGCTCGATGGCTCCTGGACGGGCGAGTACTACTTCAACGGCGAGCCGGTCCACCGCCTCAATGTAAAGAAGCGCAACGAGCTTCACAAAGCCAATATTGGCTTCGTTTTTCAAAGCTACCACCTCATCGACAACCTGACGGTCTTTGAGAACCTCGAGATTCCCCTCTCCTACAAAAATGTCCCCCACAAAGAGCGCGTCAGCCTCGTTTGCGACATCCTTGACCGCTTTAACATCGTCGGCAAAAAGGATCTGTTCCCCAATCAGCTCTCGGGCGGACAGCAACAGCTTGTTGGCGTAGCCCGCGCCGTGATTCAAAGCCCCAAGCTCATCCTCGCCGACGAGCCCACCGGCAACCTGCATTCCGCCCAAGGTGAAGAAATCATGGAGCTTTTCCGTAAACTGAACGAAGCCGGCACCAGCATCATTCAGGTGACGCACTCGGAGAGGAACGCCGCCTACAGCCATCGGGTCATCCAGCTCAAGGACGGCTGGGTGGTCAGCGAAACCAGCAATGCCGCACGCGTCGGCTAAGAGGTGCCCAGAGTCGGCTAGGCGTTTATCGTCGGACTCGACTTCGAGTACAGGCTAGAACGAATCATTACTGCCAAGCTATTGATTTAATTGCTTCAAAGAGGGTTTACATAGCGGCTCACGGCAAATAGAAGTGCCCACATATTTAACTAGGTGGTTAAATATGAGCCCCTAGAGTTTAGGTTGCGATTTCTTCCGACACGCATGAAAAACCCTACGATCCATCCCTATCGCGTCCTTGTGGCCGACGATCAGGCGGATATCCGCGACGCTTTGCGTCTGTTGCTCAAGCGGGAAAACTATGAGACACAATCCGCGGCCTCGCCCGCGGAGGCTCTCGCAGCGATTGAGTCGCGCGAGTTTGACGCCGTGCTCATGGATCTAAACTACGCTAGGGACACGACTTCCGGCCAGGAAGGGCTTGATTTGCTCAGCCGCATCCAGGCAGCAGATTCGACGCTGCCTGTGATCGTGATGACCGCGTGGAGCAGCGTAGAAGTCGCCGTGGAGGCCATGCGGCGAGGCGGCCGCGATTTCATTCAAAAACCGTGGGACAATGCGCGGCTGCTGACCATCCTGCGCACGCAGATCGATCTGCGCAACGCGTTGCGGCAGGCATCGCGGCTGGAAGCGGAGAATCGCCTGCTTCGCGCGGAATCGCGCCCCACACTCATCGCCGAAGCCGCAGTGATGCAGCCGGTGCTTGATCTGATCTCGCGCGTAGGTCCTTCGGATGCCAGCGTGCTGATTACTGGTGAGCACGGCACAGGCAAAGAAGTTGTCGCGCAGACGCTGCACGCGCTTTCGCCGCGCGTCGGAAAGCCGATGGTCACGGTGAATGCGGGCGGCCTTTCCGAAGGACTTTTCGAGAGCGAGCTGTTCGGGCACGTGAAAGGCGCCTTCACCGACGCGCGCAGCGATCGCGTGGGGCGTTTTGAACTTGCCGAGGGCAGCACACTTTTTCTGGACGAGATTGCCAATGTGCCGCTGAATCTGCAGGCCAAGCTTTTGCGAGTGCTGGAAACCGGCGAACTCGAACGTGTGGGATCTTCCTCGACACGGCGCGTAAACGTCCGCGTTTTGGCAGCCACAAATGCGGATGTGAATTCCGAAGCGGCCGCAGGACGTTTTCGCCAGGACCTGCTTTTTCGGCTGAATACCATCGAAATTCATCTTCCACCACTCCGTGAACGCCGCGAGGACATTCCACTGTTGGCGCATCATTTCCTCCGCGGTTATGCGCAGCGCTATCGCAAAAGCATCTCGGGTTTCGATCCCGGCGCGACGCAGCTTCTCACTGACCATCCCTGGCCAGGGAATGTGCGCGAGCTTGATCATGCGGTCGAGCGGGGCGTGTTGCTCGCGCAGGGGCAATTCGTCCGTTCCGCTGACCTCGGCCTGCGCGCGGGCGCCGCGGGCGGCACGATGCGGCTCGAGGAGATGAGCCTCGATGAAGTGGAGCGCCACCTCATCCAGCGCACGCTGGCGCGCCATGACGGAAACGTCAGCCAAGCGGCCAAGGCGCTGGGACTCAGCCGCAGCGCGATGTATCGGCGCCTGCAAAAACACGGCTTGGAATGAGACGCCTCACGTACGAACGTCGCATCCAGCTTCTGGCGCTGGCGGCGGGATTACCCGGATCGTTCATAGCGTTGATTCTCCTTTGGAATGGTCCTTATTCGTCGCGGACGGCATGGACATTGACTTTTTTTATCGTGAGCCTGTGGCTAGGCTTCGCAGTCTCTTTGCGGCATCGAGTGGTCTTCTCCCTGCAGACACTTTCGAATCTGCTCTCCGCGATGCGCGAAGAGGATTTTTCCTTCCGCGCCCGCGATGCGCGCTCCGATGACGCGCTCGGCGAAGTCATGATGGAAGTCAACTCCCTAAGCGAGACACTTCGTTCGCAGCGATTGGGGGCGCTCGAAGCCACCGGGTTGCTGCGTACTGTGGCGGAAGAAATCGACGTGGCCATTTTTACTTTCGATAACCACAGGCAATTGCGCCTAGTCAATCGTGCCGGTGAGCGCCTTCTCTCAAGGCCCAGCGAACGGCTTCTTGGATTTACCGCCGCCGAGCTTGGCCTTGAAGCGTGCCTCGAAGGCGAGCCAGTCCGCACAATGGAATTGAGTTTTCCTGGCGGGTCAGGCCGTTGGGGCGTGCGCCGTGGTTCCTTTCGACAGGGGGGCTTGCCGCATGATCTGATTGTGCTCAGCGATCTAAGCCGCGCGTTGCGCGACGAAGAGCGGCAAGCCTGGCAACGGCTCATTCGCGTTCTCGGCCACGAACTCAACAACTCTCTGGCGCCGATCCAATCCGTAGCGCAAAGCCTGGAAAGTGGCTTGGCAGGAACGGCGAACGTGCCAGAACTGCAAGGTGGCGCTGCCGCTTCTATTTTGGAAGATATGCGTCACGGGTTGGGAATTATCCGGTCCCGTACCGAAGCGCTGGGCCGATTCATGGCCGCTTACGCCAAGCTCGCGCGGCTTCCCCAGCCCACGCTCGCTCCAGTCAATGTGACGGAGTGGATCACGCGCGTCGCCAAGCTCGAAGCGCGCACCAAAGTTCAGCTAGAGAAAGGTCCGCCACTGGTTATTTCGGCGGACGCGGACCAACTCGAACAGCTTCTAATTAACCTAGTTCACAACGCAGCTGACGCAGCACATGAAACGGGAGGCGGAGTGAAGGTAACCTGGTCCAGGTACAGCTCTTATCTGGAAGTCTCGGTTCTCGATGAAGGCCCGGGAATCTCCAACACTGCAAATCTTTTTGTTCCTTTCTTCACCACAAAACAGGGTGGTTCGGGAATCGGTTTGGTGCTCAGCCGCCAGATTGCAGAAGCGCACGGCGGCACTCTGACGCTGCAAAATCGCCGCGACGGTCGAGGCTGTGAGGCGAAATTACGCCTGCCGATTTAGAAGCCTCTCGTTCTTCGGTCTTCGCTGCGTCGAGAATTTCCCTTGTGAAGCTTGAAAAACCAATCTGGTTTTTTCTCCGGACCGAAACGGAACATTTCGTAAATGTTTCGCTGCCGGCCTGCGCGCCGCGCTCCAAGAATTCCGTAACACATTTATGAAAAGCGATTTAGCCACCCCCCCCCCGAAATCTCGGTTTCGCCATGGAGTGGCCAGTACTCCTCGGACGCAAAAGATAACTTGGTTTTTGAGAGGTCGAAGGAGGCGTGTCCTTGGACGCTGGAGATTCGCTCGGAGCAGCGAGCCCCGCGTCAATGTCGTCGAGTTGAATCGCGATCTCGACGCATCGCATCCCATAAAGATAATCCTTAACTTTTCCGCGAGCCGGATTTTGCGGGAACGCCCTTTGGCGCCTGGAAGCGGTAGCCGACCCACGGCTCCGTCAAAATGTATTTCGGACGCGCAGGGTCATTCTCGATTTTCTTTCGCAACTGATTGATCACTACGCGCAGGTTTTCCGTTTCTTCCCCGTACTCCGGCCCCCACACCGCCTGCAGCAGCCGGCGATGCGACAGCGGTTTACCGAGATTGCCGACAAGGTGTTTCAACACATCGAACTCCTTCGGCGTGAGATGCACGTCACGGCCGCGCACGACCACTTGGCGGTTTTCGAAATCAATGGTCAGATCTTTGGCAGTAAAAGTTGGAACCGCATCACCTGGTGCGAACCGCCGGAGCGCCGCCCGGATTCGCGCAAGTAGCTCTTCGATCCCGAAAGGTTTCACCACGTAATCATCAGCACCGGCGTCGAGCGCGATGACTTTGTCGCGTTCTGCGTTGCGCACCGTCAACATGATGATCGGCGCGTCGCACATCTCTCGAATTTCGCGAGCCGCTTCGACGCCACCGATTCCCGGCATATTGACGTCGAGCAGAATGATGTCGGGCCGCTCCTTGCGCACCGCTTCGACGGCCTCTTCGCCCGTCGTTGCCTCTCGGATGACGTAGCCATGGCTCGAAAGCGTCGTGCGCATCACGCGCCGGATCTGCGGCTCGTCGTCCACCACGAGAATGGAAGCTCCGTTCATCGTGCTTCCCCTGCGCTGCGATCCACAGGCAAAGTGAACGAAAAAACCGAGCCGTGCCCCAACTGGCTGGTCACGGAGATCGCGCCTTTGTGCGCCGTGATAATTGCTTTAGCGATGGGCAACCCCATTCCTGTACCGCGCACTAAATAGCGCTGGTCCTTTCCGCGATAAAACTTGTCAAAAATCATGCCCTGTTCGAAATCATCGATTCCAGGTCCGCGATCCGCCACGCTGATTGTGACCGTGTCTCCGTTGACTTCCGCGGAAATGGTGATCGACGCGTCTTTCGGTGAATAAATGTTGGCGTTGTCAATCAGATGGACTAACGCATCCTTGATGCGGTTCAAATCGGCCCGGACAGGCGGGAGATTCGGGCTGAGTTTTACGTTGACGCTGCGACCCGCTAGCGCCGTGTCGCATTGCGCCAGAGCGGCCTCGATGATGTCGCCAATTTGCGCCGGCGCGAGATCCAGTTCAAATTCGCCCGCCTCGAGCCGGGACATCTCTGCAGCCTCATCGACAAGGCGGTTCAGGCGGTCGCACTCCTCATTGATGATCGTCAACAGCTCGCGGGTCTGTCCGCGATTTGGAGTTTCCTCCGTCAGCAGGCTCGTGGTCGCTGCCTTGATCGACGTCAGGGGCGTGCGAAAATCATGCGCAATGGAATCCAGAAGAGCGGATTTCAGACGCTCACCCTGGCGTTCCGCTTCTGTCTCTCCAAGCTTCTCGACTGCCCGTGCTCGTTCAATCGCGATCGCCACGAGACTGCCGACCGCGTCCAACGTTTGGCGCGAAAGGCGTGAACCGGAAATCCCCAGGCTTCCAATCGGGCGCACGCCCATGCGCACGGGGATGAAGTACAACCCATCTTGCGCCTCGACGAGGCCTTCATCCCGGAGAAAGACAGCTTTCATTTTTTCTTCATCCAAGTGCGCGGCGCCAAATCCTGAACGGTAAAATTTGTCCTTTTGCGGAAGAAAAAGCTCGGCGGCTCCGCCTTCGAAACTCTCCACGATGTAATTCGGGATAGCATTCATCAGCTGAATGACGTTTCCTTCCGCAAGCAACTTCTGACTGAACCTGTAGAGCCGTTCAACTTCCCGACGGCGTTGATGCGCTTCGTCGGCTTCCTTGCGAATCCGCGCCGAAAGCTGGCTTCCCATTATGGCCGTAACAAGAAACGCAAACAGCGCCACCCAATTTTGCGGGTCGGCGATCGTAAATGTTCCGACGGGTGGAAGGAAAAAATAGTTAAATGCCAGCACAGCGGCAACGGACATAAAGACCGAGACAGCCATCCCCCACACGGCCGAAACTGCTAGAATGGCCAGCAAAAGGGCCAGCGCGATGGTTGTCTGATTGACGTCGCGCGCGTGCCGAAAGAAAACAATGATCCCCGCGACGATGGCCAGCGACACGGCAAATCCGAAGGCGCGGCCGGCGAGCAATCTCTGCATCCTGCTATTCTATCGTATGCACATTATCTGAAACGGAGAACCTGACGCTTTGCCGAAGAAGCCCGAGGACTGGCTGGAAGTCGCCTCGCCGCCACAGAAAGCGCGCGGGATTTTTAAGCTATTCCTTGGCTATGCTCCGGGCGTCGGCAAAACTTATAGCATGCTGAGCGAAGCGCTCCGCCGCCGCAGCCGCGGCGAAGACGTGGTCATTGGCGTTGTGGAAACGCATGGCCGCAAAGGAATTGAAGAGCTGGCCTCGCAAATCGAAGCGGTCCCACGGAAGAAAATCGAATACAAAGGAACGCTGTTCGAGGAGATGGATGTGGATGCCATCCTAGCGCGCAAGCCCGAGGTGGTCCTTGTGGATGAGCTGGCCCACACAAATATTCCCGGCAGCCGGCACCGCAAACGCTACGAAGATATTCAGGATCTTCTCGCTGCGAAGATTGACGTCGTCTCCACGCTAAATATTCAGCACATTGAAAGCATTGCGCCGGTGGTGCGCTCAATTACAGGAATTACGGTGCGGGAAACGGTTCCGGACTGGGTACCCTTGACGGCTACGGAAACCGTCATGGTCGACCTCACTCCTGAAGCCTTGCACAACCGTATGAAGCGCGGGGACGTCTACAGCGCCGAAAAAGTAGAACGCTCCCTCAAAAACTTTTTTCGACGTGGGAATCTGATCGCGCTCCGCGAACTTGCCCTGCGCCAGGTCGCCGAACAGGTTGACCGCAGCCTCGAAACCTACATGGAAGACGAGGACATCCGCAAAAACTGGGGGGTCCGCGAACGGATGGCCATTTGCATTTCGGGGAATCCCGCCGGCCAATACCTTGTGGCTCGCGGCGCTCGCATGGCCCGCCGGATGGACGCGGAATTGTACGTGGTTCACGTCGACCGGGAGCTGGGCCCGAAAGAGTCCAATACGGGCGCGCTCGCGGCCAATCTGCGCTTCGCCGAAAGCCTCGGCGCAAGGGTGGTTCGCTTGAAAGGCCGCAGCGTGGCCGACAGTGTCGCGGAGTTCGTTCGTACCAAGCACATTACGCAAGTGATCTTTGGCCGGGCGCCGATTCACGACTGGCGCAAATACCTTTACCTCTCCGCCGTGCACCGATTCCTGCGGGAGTCTCCACCGGTGGACGTTCACATCGTTACGCAAGAGGCGGAAGAATAGCGCCCTTCACGGCGCGATGGCTCCTTGCAGCGTGCCGCTCATTTCCAGATCAATCTCCACGGCGGGATCGGCCTTCAGAAGAAAGGTGTTCGGACTCTTCAGTCCCCACTGGATATAGGGCACCCTGAATTTTGCCGAACCCTTCCACCGATTGCCATTCAGTTCCGCCTGGACTGGCATGTCCAATTCATGCTCCGAGCCATGCAGAAGAAAAGTTCCGCGCACCTGCACGTTCGACGAGCCCTGCGTCAAAACCTTCCCTTCGATTCGAGAGGGTCGAAAGATTACTTCGGTGTAGCGCGCGCTTTCGAGAATCTCGCGGTGCATTTTCTTGTCGCGTCCCTCGTTACCGCTTTCTCCACTGGTGGCATCGGCGACAAACTCTCCGCTGGCACTACCGCTGGCTGGATCGAATTTCACTGCGCCTCGCTTCAAAGCAAATGTTCCATGAACGGTGTGCAGCGTGCTGCCCAGCGTCCATTGCAACTTGCTCTGCGCGGGATCGAGATTCAGAGTTACTTCGCCGGGATTCGTCTGAACTGCTGGCGGTGGTGTTTGCGGCCAAGCGCATGTCGCAATTACCAAGAGAACGAAAACCCACACGCGTCGAACGACACTGCCGGCGTACCGTCTTCGGTTCATTTCCATCTCCATCGGAATTACGCCGCCAGAAATCTCCAGCCGAAAACTGCGCCGGCTGTTGCAAGTTGCAGTGGTCGAGACGCGCCCAGATGATAGGCAAGCATGCGTTCGAATAGTTGTGGGGCTGCTTCGAGTGCCCGCATGGAACGTCTTCGAAGCCCAACTCGCCGGTCAAGCAAAAGCAGCAGGTTCCCCATGAGCCGCGGCCGGCGAAACAATCGTCGATGCGCTTTCTGATAGCCCTTTATATCGTTGCCTGCAAGGGCATCCGCAAGCGCGCTCGCTTGCTTAAAGCTCAGAGAAAGGCCTTCTCCAGTAATTGCATCCACGCTGCCCGATGCGTCTCCGATGAGCGCAACATTGCCCCGGCACACGCGTTTTAGCTGGAACATGCCTGTCACCGCTCCGCGTTCGGAGCTCGCCTGCGGCCCTCCTCTTAGCCGGCTGGCCAATTTCGGGAATCTCCGGAGTATCTCGTCAAAGCGCGAATCTGGTTTATTCGAAATCAGCACAACACATATTTCTTTTGAGCCCACCGGCGTGACGTAAGCCTGCTCCTCTTCGCCCCAATGAATCTCCGTGAAATCGCACCAGGGCTCTACACGATAATGCACCCGAAACGCAAACCTGCCTCTCTGGGGTGCCAAACTCTCCAAGCCACTCCAACGCCGCACCCGCGAGCGGCTTCCATCAGCACCAATGACCCACCGCGCCTGTATTCTATTCCCACCAGCCACGACTCCATGTTCATCGAGTCCCGTCACCGGAGTGTTCCACAGTAAGGAAACTCCGCAGTCTCGCGCTCGCTCCATCATTCTCCGGTGCAAAATTTCCCGGCGCACTCCGAGGCCATGCCCCTCGGGAAAACGGGCGCTCACCGACGAACGAGAATCCTCAAATCGAATGCCTCGAAACGCGCAACCATCCGTTTCGCGCAGAGCAACTCCGAGTCCGCCTAGCGCCGCTACGGCATCTGGCAAGAGGCCTTCTCCGCATGCTTTTGTAATGGGTGGTTTCGCGCCGTCCGCAACGATCACTCGAAATCCCTTCTTGCGTGCTGCAATCGCGGCGGCAAGCCCAGCCGGGCCTCCGCCGACTACCAACACATCTATGTCCTGACCCATCTATTCCCTGCCCTCTCACAGCAATCTACGTGGTCTGCCCTAGCTCTGCACGATTAGATGTCGTCAACGGAAATAAGATTGCCTGCTTATTCTCTAAAAGCCGTTTGTGGCGAGTTGCGCCGCTGTTTGTATCATAAGTCGTGCTTATTTCTATGAGCAGAACTATTAATTTGACTGATTGACTTCCCGGCGTACATCCTGTTATCTTCATGGCGACGAATTATGGTTACCGCCGCCATCTCGAACGATCGGCCCTTCTCTGCGGAATTTATGCAAGGCATTGAAATTGGCGCCGTCGGACGAATTATCCCTGTCATCGTACGGGAAGTAACATACAGATGATGGCCGCCTAGCAAAGCACCACCAGAGAGTTTCGGGGCCATCATCAAAAACCAGATGATGGCCCCAATTTTTTGGGATGGGAAGTGCAAGAGAAGGCTCCAGAACGCCAGCAGAGGAGAATGCCACTGTGACCGGATCTTTGCTCAAACCTCGCAGCAGCGCGTTGACCGACGGGCCTCATCGTGCCGGAGCCCGTTCGATGTTGCGCGCCTGCGGACTGCGCGACGATGATTTCACTAAGCCGCTCGTGGGAGTTGCCAATACCTGGATCGAAATCGGTCCGTGCAATTATCACCTTCGCGAACTTGCCGCGCATGTGAAGGACGGCATTCGCGCTGCGGGCGGTACGCCGCTGGAGTTCAACACGATTTCCATTTCAGACGGCATCACCATGGGCACGGAGGGGATGCGCGCTTCCCTAATTAGCCGCGAGGTCATCACCGACTCCATCGAACTGGTAACGCGCGGCAACCTCTTCGATGCTCTCGTCGTCCTCGTCGGTTGCGACAAAACCATTCCGGCGGGCATTATGGCTCTGGCACGATTGAATATTCCCGGCCTCGTTCTCTATGGCGGATCTATCGCTCCCGGCAAATTTGAAGGTCACGCTGTCACCATCCAGGACGTTTACGAGGCCATCGGGAGCCATTCGCATGGTGCGATGTCCGATGCACGGCTGAAGGCGCTGGAGGAGACTGCATGTCCGGGAGCAGGTGCATGCGGTGGTCAGTTCACGGCCAATACCATGGCTCTCGTCTGCGAATTTCTCGGCATCGCTCCTATGGGACTCTCTAGCGTTCCGGCCACGGACGCGGGCAAGGCCCATGCAGGGCATCGCGCGGGCGAACTCGTCATGGATCTGTTGCGCGGCGACGTCACCCCATCCAAGATCATCACCAAGGCTGCCATCGAAAACGCGATCGCGGGTGTCGCTGCAACTGGCGGTTCGACAAACTCTGTCTTGCATTTGCTGGCCATCGCTAACGAAGCCCGCATTCCGCTGACGATTGACGACTTTGACCGCATCAGCGCTCGTGTTCCCATTATTGCTGACCTCAAGCCTGGAGGACGGTTCGTCGCCACCGATCTTTACGCGGCTGGAGGCACCGCGCTGGTGGCCAAACGGCTCCTCGATGCGAAGTTGCTTCGTGGCGACGCAATCACCGTCACCGGGCGCACGCTCGCTGAAGAAGCGGCCGCCGCCAAAGAAACTCCCAATCAGCAAGTCGTACGAAAAATCGACAAGCCTCTCAAGCCCACTGGCGGCTTAGTCATTCTAAAGGGCAATCTCGCGCCCGAGGGGTGCGTTATAAAAGTCGCGGGCCATAACATTCAAGACTTCCGCGGCCCGGCGCGCGTTTTCGATAACGAAGAAGCGGCTTTCGCGGCCATCGAGAAAAACCGGATTCAAGCCGGCGATGTCGTCGTCATCCGCTACGAAGGGCCGAAAGGCGGACCGGGCAGGCGAGAGATGCTCGCCGTCACGGCCGCACTTGTCGGAGCGGGTCTCGGCGATTGCGTCGCGTTGCTCACGGACGGACGGTTCTCGGGAGCCACGCACGGGTTCATGGTTGGCCACGTCGCTCCGGAAGCCGCGAACGGCGGGCCCATCGCTGCGATTGCCGATGGCGACATGGTTGTCTTCGACATTCCGACCCGCAAGCTCAACGTCGAGCTAACGGACGCCGAAATTCAAAAGCGCCTCGCTTCTTGGGAGCCACCCGCGCCGCGCTTCGCCAATGGCGTGATGGCCAAATACGCTTTGCTCGTTTCATCTGCGGCGATCGGAGCGGTCACCGCGGTGCCCGCGTCTTTCGCATCATCAACTCAGCATCAAACAATTGTGCCGAACCCTGCACAAGCGCAATTGGGAAGGACCGTATGAAGCTTACTGGCGCAGAAATTCTCTGCGAATCGCTCACGAAGCTGGGCGTGCGGCACATTTTCGGGTATCCCGGCGGGGCGATCCTTCCCGTTTATGACGCTCTTGGCAAATCCAAGCTGCATCACATTCTCGTGCGCCATGAACAGGGCGCTACGCACATGGCTGACGGTTATGCGCGTGCGACCGGCGGTGTGGGCGTGGCTATGGCCACTTCCGGCCCTGGCGCAACGAATATGGTCACGGGCATCGCCACCGCCATGCTGGATTCTTCGCCCGTCGTGTGCATCACCGGCCAGGTGAGCAGCAAGCTGCTCGGTTCGGATGCGTTTCAGGAGATCGACATCACCGGCATCACCATGCCGATCACTAAGCACAATGTCGTCGTGTCTCGCGCCGAAGACATCGCGCGCACCGTACGGGAAGCGTTCATCATCGCAAATACCGGACGCCCGGGTCCGGTTCTCGTCGATATCACCAAAGACGCGCAACAAGCTTCTTGCGAGTTTGATTGGGAGGCTTCCGCGCCCAAGCTGCCCTTAAAGCGGGTACGCAATAATCATGATCAGGCCGAATTCGATCGCGCCATCGAATTGCTGAACACGGCGAAGCGCCCAGTCATTCTTGCTGGTCGCGGGATCATGCTCTCCGGCGCAATGCGCGCCTTCGAGCAGTTCGTTCGCACCTGCGACATTCCTGTGGCCATGACGCTGCTCGGCATCGGTTGCTTCCCTGCTTCTGATCCCATGAACCTCGGCATGATGGGCATGCATGGTGAGGCTTGGGTCAATCACGCTATTCAAGAGTCTGACCTGCTGATCGCTGTCGGCATGCGCTTCGACGACCGCGTCACTGGCGACCTGCGCACCTATGCGAAGGGCGCGCGCAAAATTCACATCGAAATCGACCGCGCGGAAATCAACAAGAACGTCAAAGTGGACGCGGCACTTGTTGGCGATGCCCGCGAGACTCTCGAAAAGTTGATACCGCACATCGTGAATCCCGACCGCGGCCCGTGGCTCGCCCATATTAAAGAGCTTAAGGGCGACTCCGCCGTGCGCGACATTCAAAGCCTTCCCGACAACGGCCATCTTTACGCCGCGCACGTCATCAACGACCTCTGGAAAGAGACGCGCGGGGAAGCTATCGTCGTCACAGACGTGGGCCAGCACCAAATGTGGGAAGCGCAGTATTACCACCACAATCAGCCGCGCACGCTCATCACTTCGGGCGGCTTGGGCACGATGGGTTTTGCGCTGCCCGCCGCAATCGGGGCCAAATTCGCCAAGCCGGACTCCGAAGTCTGGGTCGTGGTCGGCGACGGCGGCTTTCAGATGACCATGTGCGAGCTCGCCACCATCGTCCAGGAAAAAATCAACATCAAGATCGCCATCATCAATAACGGCTATCTCGGCATGGTCCGCCAGTGGCAGGAATTTTTCTACGACAAGCGTTACGTCGCGACGCCTCTCGTTGCGCCCGATTTTGCGGCTCTGGCGAACGCGTTCGGCATACGAGGCGAGCGGATCACCGCGCGGGGCGATGTGCTCCCCACTATTCGTTCGGCGCGCGAATCGAACGAAACTGTTCTCATCGACTTCCGCGTCGAACAGGAAGATTCCGTCTACCCGATGGTTCCTGCCGGCGCGTCCCTCCACGAAATGATTCGCCGGCCCAACAACCCGCTCGTCGAAACGGCGTCGGAGCCATGAGCGCCATGACCAAAGAGGACAACATGCAGACACTTGTCGCTTACGTCGAAAACAAACCGGGCGTGCTTAACCGCGTCTCCTCGCTAGCTCGCCGCCTCGCCATAAACATCGATTCCCTGACGGTCGGCCCGACGGATAACCCTGAGATCGCCCGCATGACGATCGTCGCCCACACCGACGAAAAAGGCGGCCATCGTTTAGAAGCCAGCCTTGAAAAACTAGTCGATGTTCTCCTGGCGGAAAATATTTCCGAACGCTCCCTCCTCGAGCGAGATTTAGCGTTAATAAAAGTGCTCGCGGACCAGCAATCCCGTCCGCATCTGATGGAGCTGATCAAAGTTTTTCGCGCACGCGTCGTGGACGTAGCCCCGGAATCGCTCATTATTGAGGTTTCCGGAACTGTCGACAAAATCGATGGCCTACTCGAAGTACTACGGCCATTCGGCGTTCTCGAAATGGCGCGTAGCGGCCGCATAAGTATGACTCGCGGCGGAGACTTGCTGCGTCCGCCAGGCGCCCCAACGGCTTCTGTCGAACCGGACAATGTCACGTAACGTGGGACAGGCATTCCTGCCTGTCGCCTGCTGTTCAGCTATACCTAAAAATACAGCAGAATTTTTGCAGTAAGGGTCTTTCAAGAAATTAAAATCCTGGCCGCAATCCGGCCCAAGAGGACACCATGGCAAATCTCTACTACGACGATTCCGCTGACCTAACTCTAATCCAATCCAAAAAAGTCGCGATCATAGGCTACGGCTCGCAAGGCCACGCACATTCTCTCAATCTTCGTGACAGCGGCGTAAGCGTCCGCGTCGGCCTCCCCGAAGGCAGCGCCTCACGCGCCAAAGCGGAAAAAGAAGGCCTCACCGTCAGCACTCCCGCACAAGCCGCCGAATGGGCCGACGTCATCATGATTCTCGCGCCCGACACCAAGCAGCCTAGACTCTACCGCGACCACATCGAGCCGCATCTCGCCAAAGGCAAAACGCTCATGTTCGCCCACGGCTTCAACATACGTTTCGGCACGATCAAGCCTCCGGCGAGCGTCGACGTCTCCATGATCGCGCCGAAAGCCCCCGGCCATCGCGTCCGCGAAGTCTTCACCGAGGGCGGCGGCACGCCCGCGCTCATCGCGGTCGAGCAAGACGCCAGCGGCAATGCCAAAGCGCTCGCGCTCTCCTACGGCAAAGGTCTCGGCTGCACGCGCGCCGGTGTCCTCGAAACCACTTTCACCGAGGAAACCGAAACAGATCTCTTTGGCGAACAAGCCGTCCTCTGCGGCGGCGTTAGCGAGCTGATCAAAGCGGGCTTTGACACGCTCGTCGCGGCCGGCTATCAACCCGAAGTCGCCTATTTCGAATGCATGCACGAACTCAAACTCATCGTCGATCTCATTTACCGCGGCGGCCTCAGTTATATGCGCTATTCCGTGAGCGACACCGCCGAACACGGCGACTACACTGCCGGACCACGCATCATCACGCAAAAAACACGCGAAGAAATGCGTCAAATTCTCTCTGAAATTCGCGACGGCAGCTTCGCCAAAAAATGGGTCGCAGAAAATGAAGCTGGCTGCCCGAATTTCCTCGCCACACGCAAGCGCGAGCAAAACCACCCCGTCGAGCAACTCGGCCCCAAACTTCGCGCCATGATGCCGTTCCTTCAGCCCGTTATCGCTCCGGGCCTCGAAGAAAAAGCCGCCGCTTCCAAAAAATGATTTTGGGGACGCCAAAAAGAATCCGAAGCGGGAATCACAAGTCAACAATCATCGGCCGCAAGTCACCACTTACGCATTGCGTGTCCAGTTGACATGCTCGCCGTTTTAGGCAATTCTCTGGCGCCATGAAACGATCACCAGTTCCCCCTCAAGCGTCGGCTCCTTCTCTCGCGGAGCGCATCGAACTGCTCAGCGCGAAGCGCCAGGAAATTATCCGCCCCATTCTCGAACACCCCCGCGACTACGTCCTCTTAAGTGTCCGCGCCATGGCCAAGCGCCTTAAAACCGACCCCGCCACTGTCGTTCGCATCGTCCGCGGCCTCGGTTTTGCCAGCTATCGCGACTTTCAGCGCCATCTGCACGACCTCTCGATTGCCTTCGCAACTTCTCTCGACACCATGCAATCCGCAGGCAAGGTCAGCAGCATGCCCGCCTATGTTCGCGATGCCCTTGAGCAGGACCTCAAGAATCTGCATGGGCTGAAGAACAGTCTCGATACGCCGCGACTGGTCTCGCTCGCCAAACGTTTCTACGACGCGCGGCGCATTGTCCTTCTTGCCGGCGATCTCGCCGCCATTCTGGCCGATTATCTGGAATACCAAATTACACTTCTGGGCCTCCCGGTATTTACCGCTACATCTGCGGGACGTATCGCCCACCTCGTTCGTACCGTGAATCAGCGCGACCTCGTCCTGGCCATCAGCTTCCGCCGCGGCCTCCGGCAAACCGTGGAAGGCGTGCACTTGGCACGCGGCCGCAGCGCCTACTGCGTCGGCATCACCGACACCTATGTCTCCCCCCTCGCCCGCGAATGCGACGAAGTCTTTCTCGCCAGCGTCGAGTCCACTTCGTTTGGAGCTTCGTATTCCGCTCCCGTGGCGCTGGTCAACGCCATCCTTGCCGCCTGCGGACAGTACCGCCGGCCGCAGACGCTCGCGATTCTCAAAGAAATAGCCGAAGAGCAGCGCAAAGGCTTCCGCTGGTACACGGTCTGATCCGTTTCCTGCGTAGTGCAACAAATGTTTCTGTGTTCCATTACATAAGCGCTGCTTGAATCGCTATTACAACGCCACTCTGGCGCTTCGCGGCTCTCCAAAAGCTGGGTTAGCCATAGTCCGGCAACATTTGTATCTCGCGCAGATTCCGGTTCTCGGCTATTATGTCTCACCGCTTGTAGCAGACACCTTGATCGGACAAGGGACACGCAAATGCCTCGCAGCAAACCAGTCAGAGCGATGAGCACTTCTGAAAAATCGCGCCTTACGTTTCCCTTTCAACTGTTGCCTCTGCTTCTTGCTGCCCTTTTGCTTTGCGCCCCTGGCATCATCACCGGTCAATCTTCTGCATCTCTCGCTCCCGGACCAAAACCTCCCGATGTCCCGCAGGCTTGGAAACCCTGGATCGGCGAGTATTGGTTTGGTCCTTATTTTCCGCAATCCACGGCGCGAGCTTTCGGCACCGTGTACGCGCTAAGTGAAAAAGACGGCGTGATATGGATTCTGCAGCAAGAAGGCAAAGCAGAGGAACCTAGCTACAAGCCACGAGAGAAATTCGCCTTAAACCAGCCACCGCCGGCGGATGCTGCTCACGGCGGGAGATTGCATTGGGACTCATCTGGGGAACACCGCATGCTGTTGATGGGCGACATTGGGAACGTGAAAATTACTCCCGACTTCAACGCCCCGCAACAGGTCCTTATAACTCCCGTTCGCTCCGTCGCGGAGCTGCGCACGGAGGCCCTCGCCGCATCCCCGCCCCACGAAGATGGCACCTTCCGCAAGCCTGAACTCGTCGAGCTTACAACTCTCGACCCTGCCATTCATCTTGACATCCGCTACGCAACAACAAATGATTTCCTCGGCACGCCGGTCTACACGCAAGCCCGAGCGTTCATGCAGCGTCCCGCTGCCGAAGCTCTTGTCCGCGCACTCCACAAACTCCAACCGCTCGGCTACGGCTTGCTTATCCATGACGCCTATCGCCCCTGGTACGTCACCAAAATCTTCTGGGACGCCACTCCTCCCGAAGGCAAAATCTTCGTCGCCGACCCTTCGCAAGGCTCGCGCCACAACCGCGGCTGCGCCGTGGACCTCACGCTCTACGATCTCGCCACAGGCAAACCCATCGAGATGCCAGGAACCTACGACGAAATGTCTCCGCGCTCCTTCCCTGATTATCCCGGTGGCACCACTCTTCAGCGCTGGCACCGCGACCTTCTCCGCCGCGCCATGGAATCCGAAGGCTTCACCGTCTACGACCACGAATGGTGGCACTTCGATTACAAAGACTGGCGCGAATACCCGATTTTGAACATCAAGTTTGAAGATTTGCATTCCGGTCAAGGACTCGCCAGCGCCCAATAGCGCGCACGAGTCCCAGCCGCTTTTTTGGGGAGGATTTTACCTTGCATACTGGCCGCCGCTTTTCCCAGATTCCCGCCGCACTCTGTGTCGCGATTTTATTCGTCGCAGTTCTTCCATCGCTGTACGCGCAGTCGACGGCGTCTCTCGCCGACCGCATTCAAAAAGTGATGGACCGCCTCGAATTCGCCCACGCGAATTTCGGCATTGAGTTCTATTCGCTCGAAACTGGCAAAGTCGTGTACTCGCTCAACGCCAATAAACTCTTCGTCCCCGCCTCAACAACCAAAACTCTGACCGAAGGCACAATCCTCGCGAAGCTTGGCGCCGACTACCGGTTTCACACCGTCATCTACCGCACTGGGCCCATCGACAAAAAAGGCACTCTAAAGGGCGACCTCGTCCTGGTCGCCAGCGGCGACCCCAATCTTTCCAATCGCATCCAGTCCGACGGTACACTTTCCTTCGTAGACGAAGATCACGCCTACGGCGGCCCCGCAGTCGCGGGTGATCCTCTTGCCGTGATTAAAGACCTCGCCAAATCCGTCGCTGCCAAAGGCATTCATAAGCTCGAAGGCCGCGTGCTCGTCGACGCCAGCCTCTTTCCTGACGGTGGCCGCGAAGGCGGCACAGGCGTCGTGGTCTCGAGCATCGTGGTCAACGACAACGTAATCGACCTCGTCGCCACTCCGGGCGCAAAAGGCGGCGATCCTGTGACTCTCGACGTCTCCCCAAAAACCGCCTACGTCAGTTTCGTCAATCACCTCACCACATCTGCCGCTGGTGGCTCGCCCGCTATCCAAGATCCTGCGACGGTTACGAACCCGGATGGAACAGTCACGGTCACTCTGACTGGCACTCTTCCACTAGGCGCGCATCCCTTGACCGCGCCATACGCAGTCCCATCGCCTACAAACTTTGCGGAAACCGTCCTCGCCGAATGCCTCGCTTCGGCGGGCATCCAAATCAAGGCTCCAAAAAATACTGCTGCGCCAGACTTCAAAATCCTCGCTCACCTCTACACAAGCGACAACCAAGTTGCCGAGCATGTTTCCCTTCCGCTCGCCGAAGAAGTCAAAGTGACCCTCAAGGTCAGCCAAAATCTTCACGCTGGTATGGGGCCTTCTCTTCTCGGCACACTCGTTGCAAAAGATCTCGCCGATCCAGTCCACGCGGGCTTCAAAGTCGAACGCGCCTTCCTTCAGGAAGCCAAACTCGACCTCTCCGGCATCTCGCAAGGCGATGGCGAAGGCGGTGATTGGGCCGACCTCTTCAGCCCGGACTTCATCGCTCACTACATGGCTTATTGGAGCACTCGGCCTGATTTTCCAGTCTTTTTCAAGGCCCTTCCCATTCTCGGCAAAGACGGCACGCTCGCTAAAATCCAGGTCAACAATCCTGGCGCGGGCCACGTCTTCGCAAAAACCGGCACGTTCGGCTCCGAAGACAAACTAAACGGGAAAATGATGCTCAACGGCAAAGGCCTGGCCGGCTACGTGATCACCGCGAGCGGACAAAAGCTCGCCTTCGCGGCTTACGTGAATCACGTAACTTTGCCTCCCGATCCCGAAGCAGCTCAAGCAGTGGGTGGCCAAGCCCTCGGCGAAATCGCAGCGGCGGCCTACGACGGTCCGCTCGACGCTTCCGCAACAGCAACCTCCACCACGGCCAGCTACGACCTAATCATCCGCAATGGCCACATCATCGACGGGACCGGCAATCCCTGGTACGCCGCCGATGTCGCCATCCAAGGTGATCGCATCGCCGCCATCGGCAACCTGAGTGACGCCCACGCCAAACACGAAATCGATGCCAAAGGCCAAATCGTCTCCCCCGGCTTCATCGATATGCTCGGTCAATCCGAATCCGCTCTTCTCCTCGACAATCGCTCCCTCAGCAAGCTCTCGCAAGGCATCACCTCCGAAATCACCGGCGAAGGCGGCTCCATCGCCCCGCAAAACGAAAAAACTCTCGCCCCGCTGAAACCATTTCTCGATCATTTCAAATTCACCGTCGACTGGACTTCCCTCGACGGCTACTTCCGCCGCCTCGAAAAGCAAGGCACTCCCCTCAACATCGGCACCTACGTCGGCTCCGCGCAAGTCCGCGAAGCCGTCATCGGCGATGACGATCGCGCTCCCACTCCTGCCGAACTCACGCAAATGGAATCCCTCGTCGAGCAAGCGATGAAGGACGGCGCGCTAGGCTTGTCTAGCGCCCTCATCTATCCGCCAAATATCTACGCGAAGACCGACGAACTCATCGCCCTGGCCAAAGTCGCCTCAAAATACGGCGGCCTCTACGCCACGCACATGCGCAGCGAAGGCGCCTCCGAAATGCAAGCGTTAGCCGAAGCCATCCGCATCGGCCGCGAAGCCAATCTACCTGTGGAAGTCTTTCATCTTAAAGTCAGCGGCAAAGCGCGCTGGGGCAATATGAAGAACGTCGTCGCGACAATTCAAGCCGCACGCGATTCCGGCCTAGATATCGCGGCCAGCATGTACCCATACCCCGCGGGTGGAACCGCACTCGCCGCCGCCCTTCCCCCTTGGGCCGCGGACGGCGGTGCGCAAAAACTCCTCGCCCGCCTGAAAGATCCTGAGGTTCGCGCCCGGATCAAAAAAGAATTAGCCGGTGATCATCCTGATTGGGAGAATCTCTTCTACGATTGTGGAGGCGGCGCTGGCGTTCTCCTCGCCTCCATCGAAAAGCCCGAACTAAAACAATTCGAAGGCAAAACTGTCGAAGACGTCGCCAAAGTGTGGAAAAAATCTGCTGAGGACACTCTGATGGATTTCGTGATCGCCGATTCCGCACAAACCGGCGCGCTCTATTTCATGGCCAGCGAAGAAGATATCCGAACCGGCTTGGAACAGCGCTGGACCAGCATCGGCCTGGACGCCAACGAAATGTCCCTCGATGGCCCTATTTTCGAAGCGCACACCCATCCTCGCGCTTTCGGCTCTATGCCGCGCTTCTTAGGACACTACGTTCGCGACGAACATCTCATGCCGGTTGAAACCGCCATCCGCAAGATCACTTCGTTGCCCGCGCAGCGGGAGCACCTCGAAAGCCGCGGGCTCCTCAAACCCGGTTATTTCGCCGACGTGACCATCTTCGACCCCGCGACCATCATCGACCGCGCCACCTTCGTCAGCCCCACGCAACTGTCCGAAGGCATCGCCTACACCATCGTCAACGGCCAAATCGAATACGATCATGGCAAACTAACGGGCGCGACCGCGGGCAAAGTTCTCCGCGGCCGCGGCTGGCACCCTGACACCCATTAATGATTCAACTGATCTTGGCTGAGTGAAGGCAATTACTTACGAACACTGCGCCTGTAGGGGCAGCACTTGGCCCGCCCCTTCAAATTGCGCCCCGCAAATCTTCTTTAATGGTCTATTCGAATCGGAGGGAAACAAAGCGAGCCGTGCGCACCAACATGGCGCCACCACTCGTTCTTCACTACCCACTATTCTTACCCAGTTCCTCAACTCAACGACGTCTTCCCCATCTCCGCTACCCGCCGCTCATACGTCATTTCCGCCCAACCATGCTTCCCGTAATAGCGCAGCACAATCTTGTGTCCCGGCACGATCTTCGCCCGCGCCTTCGTCAAAGAATCCGAGAGCGTCACCCATTGCCCGTCTACGAGGTAGCTACCTTCCCAGCCTCGCAGCTGGAACCGTCCATCATTCTTCAGGATCAACGGCGCCGCGGTGCAGGCGAGCACTCTCCCCTGCACTTTCGCCTGTGTGCACGCGTAGCTGCCGCTCACATCCGCTGTCTGCGCCTTGGCGGAAGGATTTAGTACCGAAACAGCAAAGGCAACGTACGGCAAAAAGCGGCGCGCGACCTTACCGAGTCCCATGGGGATCTCCGTCACCAGAAGGGGTAGCTGCGGGCACCGTCCCTGGGCATTAGTACAGGTGCAACTGACTCGCCAACGCTGCACCTTGCAATCCATTCATAATTAATGACTTAACAAATTCTAGAACCTGTACCTCGTCGACTCCTGGGAAGATTCCTTCCCATTTTTCACATTCCAAAGGACTTGCTTCTTGCCTTTGATAGCCGCAAACCACGACTCTGAAATCGTCCTGTCTCGAGACCTAACAGGTCGCTAGAACGGTAATTCCGCCACCGCCTGACCATCCTTCCTCGGGTCCGACGCTCCGTAGTTCACCCTTATAGCGAAATCCCTCAAGACCGCCTGACCGCCTCCCACGCGGCTCGAAAATGTCCCCAGCACCTTAATCTGATGTCCCTTGGCCGTCAACTCGTCTCGTACTTTTCCGTTGAACCGGTTCTCCATTTCCACATCGCAGCCCGCAAACGTGTATTTCGTGAACCGAGGCGCCTCTACTGCGGCCTGAATATTCATCTTGAAATCCGCAATGTTCGCGATGAACTGCGCATGCGCCTGCGCCTGGTTCCACCCGCCCATAATTCCAAACGCCATTCGCGTGTCGCCCTTTTGCGCGAACCCCGGAATAATCGTATGCCTCGGCCGCTTGTGTCCCGCCAACGCATTTGGCGATACTGGATCGAGAGTGAACAAACCGCCGCGATTGTGCAGCACAAACCCCGCTCCCGACGGAACAATCCCCGACCCAAACGCCGCGTAATTGCTCTGAATCAGCGACACCATGTTTCCATCGCGGTCCACGACGCTCAGATAAGTCGTATCACTTCCGCCCGCGATCTCTCCCGCTGCGATATCGCACGCCGCTTTGTCCGCATCGATCAAATTCGCCCGCTCCGCCGCCCACGCCTTCGAAAGCAGCGTCGCAACTGGAATTTTCTGGCCTCGCGGATCAGCCAAATACCTCGCTACATCCGCGTACGCTAATTTCTTGGCCTCAATCATCGTGTGCAGCGCTTTCGTCGAGCCGAATCCCGAATCTTTTTCGCCCAACGGAAATTTCTCCATGATGTTCAACATCTCGAGCGCGCCAATTCCCTGCCCGTTCGGCGGCATTTCGTAAACTGTCCAATCGCGATAAGTCGTCGAAATTGGCTCAACCCATTCGCTGGAATACTCCGCCAAATCTTTCTCCGTCATCGTCCCGTTGTGCCGCTTCTCAGCGTCCAAGATCTTCTGCGAAATCTCTCCCTTATAGAACGCGTCCCTCCCGCGTTCCGCAATCTGCCCGAGCGAGGCCGCCAAGTCTGGGTTCTTAAACACATCCCCAACCTTCGGTGCATGATCCCCCGGCAAATACAGACTCGTCGCCGCATCATCTGTGCGCAAAAGATCCCCTTCCGTGGCCCAATATGCCGCAACCCATTCCGGCACCGGAAAACCGTCTTGCGCCGTTCGAATCGCTACCGCCAAATCCTCTTTCAATTTTTTCCTTCCAAACTTGTCCGCCAATTTCTGCCATCCATCCACGACGCCCGGCACGGTTATCGAATGCACGCCCGTCTGCGGCATGTCTCTCAGTCCCTGCTTATGCAAAAACTCAATTGTCAAACCCTTCGGCGCCCATCCGCTAGCGTTCAATCCATAAAGCTTGTTCGCCTTCGCGTCATACACAATCACAAACAAATCCCCGCCGATCCCGTTCATCATCGGTTCGACAACTCCCATCATCGCGTTCGTAGCAATGGCCGCGTCCACCGCGTTCCCGCCGCTCTCCAATATCCGCACCCCCGCCTGCGAAGCCAGCGGCGACTCCGAAGCTACGATCCCGCCCTTGGAGATCACCATCGACCGCGTCTGCCCGCGGTCCTGCCCCCACGCATCCACAGTCAGCATCAACATCGCTCCCGCACTCAAAAACACTACCGTCGCGCGCAACCTCGTACTTGCGCCGCGCACACTTCCCTGTTCGGCCCTCACCATTCCTTGTTCCTCCACAGCAGCTCGATTCGCACCGCATCTTACGTTAATCCGCACCTCTTTTGTAAGACCACCTCTTCCGCTTCGCACTTCCTTGCATCATCGGATCAGCAGCTTCAGCGCTCGTGTTAACATTTCGCGCGGGAGACGAAAATGAACGCAATGAAGAAAAGCTTGTTTGTTGGCGGTCTGGTGATTCTCATGACTTTTGCCGCATTTCACGACATCCGTTCGCAGCAATCGGCCATGCAGACCCGGCGCTTCCCCCAATTCGAAAATGAAGACGTGAGAGTGTGGAAGTCCGTCGTCCTGCCCAACGCACCGCTAACGATGCATCGCCACGACCACCCCCGCGTAATCGTCGCCCTGAGCGGCGGCATTATGAAAATCGTGGAGCAAGGCGGCGCCACCGAAACACACGTCTGGGAGACCGGCAAAGCCTATTGGCTTCCCGCAAATCCTCCAAACACGATGCACGCCGACGTAAATGCCGGCGACAAACCCATCGAGGTGATGGTCGTCGAACTCAGCCACGAAAAATAGCGGAACGCTACCAGACGTTCAGTCCAATGCACCGTCTCTGCGGCCACGCATCAACCAAGGAAAAAACCTCCTCGAGCTTTCGCTCAGGGAGGTTTTTTACCGTAAGTCCCTTCCCTGCCACTCTTACAGATCACTCGCAACTTATTGAAAACGCAATCACTTTAAGTCCCGTATTTGCCACTCTTACGGGCAGCGTCAACCATGAGCCCTTTGTTTGCCACTCTTACAATAAACACCCGGGGTGGAGCATCCCCTCTCGCCAATCTTCACCCACCACTCGTTTCGCACTACTCACTATCCACTCCTCACTGCTCCTTGTACACTGTACCCCGCCCTCCGTCGCCCGTTTCATCCAATCGCTGCGGAGCAATGCCACATGCCAGAAGAAAAGAAGCCGGCGATCTCTCCGCTCGCAAGCGTCTTTGCGCCTGCACCAACGAAGGACGCCCAGTTGGACGCTCAGATTGACGCTCTGCTCGCTGGCCGCCACGCCGATCCATTCGCTCTGCTCGGCCCGCACCCTGTTTCCACGCCTGGCGGCCTACGCTGGGTCATCCGCTTCTTCCACCCTGCCTTCGCGGACGCCAGCGTGCTCCTGCAAGGTGCATCCGAGCCCATCCCAGCCCGCAGGCTGCGCCCGGAGGGGTTCTTTGAAGTCCCACTCCCCGATTCGCAGCAAAGCGCACCAGCCCCTTCCTCGTATCGCATTCGCTTTCGCACCGGCCACGGCGAAACCGTCGAAACCTTCGACACCTACGCCTTCCCCTACCTTCTCAGCGAGTTTGATCTTCATCTCATGGGCGAAGGCCGCCACTACGACACGTACGAAAAGCTTGGCGCGCATCTCAAAACGCTCGAAGGTGTCCGCGGCGTGCATTTCGCCGTCTGGGCTCCCAGCGCCAAACGGGTCAGCATCGTTGGCGATTTCAACCACTGGGATGGCCGCGTCAATCCCCTGCGTGCGCGCGGCTCTTCCGGAATCTGGGAACTCTTCGTCCCCGAACTCGGCGAAGGCGCCATCTACAAATACGAAGTTATCGGCGCACGCGGCGCCATGCTCCCTCTCAAAGCCGATCCCTACGCGTTCCGCGCCGAACTTCGCCCCAATACCGGCTCGGTCGTCGTCAATCTCGATTCGCACGTATGGACCGACCATAAATGGATGGCCGACCGTTCACAAAAAAAATGGCTCGAATCGCCAATCTCCGTCTACGAAGTCCACCTCGGCTCCTGGCGCCGCGTCCCCGAGGACGGCAATCGCTGGCTCACCTATCGCGAACTCGGCGATCAGCTCATTCCCTATGTCAAGGATCTGGGTTATACCCACATCGAACTGCTTCCCATCATGGAGCATCCTTTCGATGGTTCCTGGGGCTACCAAACGATTGGCTACTTCGCCGCCACCAGCCGCTACGGCAGTCCTGCTGAATTCATGGAGTTTGTCGACCGCTGCCACCAAGCAGGCATCGGCGTTTTTCTGGATTGGACTCCCGCGCACTTCCCCCGCGACACGTTCGGCCTCGCGGAGTTCGATGGCACGCATCTTTACGAACATTCCGACCCGCGGCAGGGCACGCACCCGGACTGGGGCACGCTCGTTTACAACTACGGCCGCAACGAGGTCCAGAACTACCTCATCTCCAACGCCTTATTCTGGCTCGACAAATATCACATCGACGGCCTTCGCGTGGACGCCGTCGCCTCCATGCTCTATCTCGACTATTCACGCAAACAAGGCGAGTGGATTCCCAACGAATTCGGAGGGCGCGAAAATCTTCATGCCATCTCATTCCTCAAGCGCATGAACGAAGTCACGCACGGCCGCTTTCCCGGCATTCTCACCATCGCTGAAGAATCCACTTCCTGGCCCAGCGTAACGCGGCCCACTTACCTCGGCGGCCTCGGTTTCAGCCTCAAATGGAACATGGGCTGGATGAACGACACGCTAAAATATTTTTCCGCGAATCCCGTCCACCGCAAATACGAACACAACAAGCTGACTTTCTCGATGCTCTACGCCTTCTCCGAGAATTTCATGCTGCCCTTCTCCCACGACGAAGTCGTCCATGGGAAGAATTCCCTTCTGCACAAAATGCCCGGCGACCTATGGCAGCAGTTCGCCAACCTCCGCCTCCTGCTGGCCTATCAGTACGCACACCCCGGCAAGAAGCTCCTTTTCATGGGCCAGGAACTGGCGCAGCGCAGCGAATGGTACGAAAGGAGCAGTCTGGACTGGCACCTGCTTCAGTACGATTCGCACAAGGGCGTCCAAAAGCTTGTGCGTGATCTAAATAACCTGATCGCCGCGCAGCCCTCTCTGCATGAAGTCGATTTCAACTGGCAAGGTTTCGACTGGATCGATGCCAACGACGCCGATAACAGCGTCTTCGCCTTCGCCCGCCACGGGAAGAGACCCGAAGACTTGCTAATCGTAATTCTCAACGCCACGCCGGTAGTCCGGGAAGGTTATCGCGTCGGCGTCCCCCAGCCCGGTTTTTACGAGGAAATCCTCAACACAGATGCCTCCAATTATGGCGGTTCGAATGTCGGCAATCTCGGCGGCCAAAGCGCCTCGAATCAGCCGTCCCAAGGCCGCGCAAACTCCCTCTGCCTAACGCTTCCGCCCCTAGCCGCTATCTTCCTGAAGTGGCGGCCGCAATGAGCCAGTCGCTATCCGCATGGAATGGCCGAATGGTTGGGAGTCGCCGTCTCTCTTGTAGGGGCACAGCGTCGTTGTGCCCTGGTTGAGCAAGGTGTCAGCTCTCGCCCCCCTAGGCTTGCCTTGCTTGCAAAAAATCTGGAAACATTTTCGTGCCGGGCCTCGTATGTTTATGCAAATGCCCAAAGGAGGCATCCCGCTATGAGCAGCCGCACCCGGCACCTCTTCCCTGTAATAGCCTTTCTGGCCGCCGCTTTCCTGTATGCCCCGCTAAACACTCCGGCGCAAACAAGTTCCGCCCCATCAAGCACATCCGCCCGTGGCGAGCGCTGGCTGCACGTGCGCGTCGTCAGCAGCAACTCCAAAGGCGAGACCGTTCGCATCAACGTGCCTCTCGAGCTGGCGGAAAAGGTTCTGCCGGCCATTGACCACGACCGCCTTCACAACGGCAAAGTACGCATCAGCTGCATGGATTGCGACGGCGTGGACGTACGGACGATATTTGAAGCGGTGCGCAATTCCAAAGACGGCGAATTCGTGACGGTGCAGAGCAACGATGCGGATATCAGCGTAATGAAAAAGGATGGACAGCTGCATGTTCACGTCCACGACAAGAAAAGGTCCAAGGACGCGCAAATCGAAGTCAAAGTTCCCATGAAGGTCGTCGAAGCGCTGCTGTCAGGCTCGAAAGATGAGCTGGACATCGTGGCTGGACTGCATGCGCTTGCAGGGCAAAGCGACGTCGAATTGGTCTCCGTGAAGGATGACGAGAACACCATCCGCGTCTGGCTGGATTCCAAGAACGTCACGACGGACTAAGCAGAGAATATCGGAGTTTCATCCTCCGGGGGGACGTCTCGCGCAGGAAGCGGGAGACGGGAAAGGATAAGCCACATGGTACTGCTCGCGAAAATCGCTCTGGGTTTTGGGGCGACCGTCTTGCTGGTCGGAGCATACACCTTTCGCGAAGGCCTGATCCGTGTCGATGTCGATGAAAGCCGCGGCGAAGGACACCACGTCCACGTTTGGGCGCCTGCGGCAATCGTTCCGATGGCGATGCACTTTGTCCCACGAGCGCAAATGCTGCGAGCGGGACAACAGTCAGCAAAGTTCATGCCACTGGTGCATGCGGTGGCAAAAGAACTTCAAAAGTATCCCGAAGCCGAGCTGGTCGAAGTCCACGACGGAGAACAGTACGTACGCATCCGCACCCACAATGGCAACTTGCTGATCGAAGCGAATGAACCCGGTCAAACCGTGCATGTGTCTTGTCCGCTGGCCACCATCGATGATGTTTCCAGCGAGCTCGCCGCCCTCGCGCCGGCATCCTGAATTGGCATTATTTCGGAACCGAAAAATTTATTCGTAGGCCAGCGCGACGACCGGATCGTAACTCGCCGCGCGCAGCGCGGGATACATCGCCCCGATTGCAGCGCCTGCTAAAGCCAGCAAAGCCGCTGAAAGTACCCACTGCGGCGTAATCAAAATCATAAGACTGGGGTTCGTCTCCTTCATGATGGCCTGGAAGGCGAACGTGAGGACAATTCCCAGCGCGCTTCCCAAAATCGTAAGCAGAAGAGTCTCTCCGAGCAGCATGCGCATGATTCCCAGACGCGAGAGGCCCAAAGCTTTGAGGATTCCGATTTCACGAGTGCGTTCCATCACCATGGTGTGCATGTTGAGGAGCACAACGAGGAAACTGATGACCAGGCCGAGGCCGACCATGGCGCGCGTAAATGGCTTCAATTGAGGAAGATTGGAAGAACTCATGAGAGTGACGTATTCCGACATGGATCGCACGCGATCCAGCGGAGTGAGCTTAAGAATTTGCGCGCGGGTGCCTTCGGTGTCGCCTTTGCTTCGAACATAAAACATAGAGACGCGTTTTTCCGCACCGGCGATCTCTTGAGCAGTTTTCAGCGGGATAAAATAACGAGCGCCTTTGCCATGGGCAACGATTCCGCAAATCGTAAATGAATGATTCAAAAGAGTTATTTCTTGTCCGACTTTCAGATGTTTGGTTTGAGCGATGATGTCATCGGCGATGGCTTCGTCGGGCGATTCGAATGGCCGTCCTGAGCGAAACAGAAATCCGCGGCTGAGGGCATTGAAGCGCTTGTAATCGATGCCGTAAACGATGTTCAAGTTCTTTGGTTCCGTGAGGATGAGCGTGGGGGCCACCTCATCGACGCCGGGCAGAGAGGCGATTTTGCCTCCCAAAGATTGCTGCATGACGGCACTGGAGAAGGCGAAAAAAATAGAAGCGTTGGGCGGCTGAACGAGCAGGTCGGCGCCGATGCCCTCCTGGCGTTTTCCCCATTCGGAAATAACTCCAGAAGTGAGACCGACAATCAGAAGAACCAGAATAACTTGGATGGCGATGGCGATCACACTGAGAAAGCTGCGCAGCGGGCGTGCAACGATGTTGCCCCAGAGCATTTGTAAGAGTGAGAAGGTTCCGTCGAATGTGTCATTCATCAGAAAATCCGATGAGTCACTGTAGCATCCGCGTTTGGCTCTGGTCAAAACTAGGGAAGTTGCCGCAGGCAAGAGTTGTGCCGAACTCGACGGGAAATATTTCTGCGAGATTAAGTTTTCAACACAAGTGTTGATAAGTGTGTGGAAAATCGAGCCGGACTCTCGACTAAGTTCACTTTCTTCAACAGACTCCTCCTGTTTGCACAATTCCAGTGCAATTATTTTCTTTTAGCGACGGCTTTAGATGCGGCGGTGAAGCGGGTGCAAAGCGTGTGAAATCAGAGCGCTGCGAGAGTTGCACAAGACACTTTTTGAGGAGCCACAGCGTTTGCTGCAAATTTTTCACTGTTCGAAACAGATTAGTACCACTTCGGCGGTCTCTCAAGGCGGATTTTGATGACTTGGTGAGGATCGGTGATGTCGTACCAGCGACCGTAGGTCTTCCAACCTTCGGCAATAATTTGAATGAGAGCGCGGCCAAGAGGAGCTTCGGCGACATGGGCGAGGCCTTCGCGGTTGGTTTTGACGTTTAGTTCGAGTTTTTTATCCTTCCTAATGACATGCTCTTCGACATATTTTACATAGACGCTTGCGTTTTCAACGGGAACAGCTTTGTCGCCGCCAGTGACTTCAATCGTTAAGCGATTAGACTCAGGAGTTTGCGCAGGCGCTTTCGGCCGAGGAGCACTCGGATCCTGAGCGGACACAACAAGCGCGGCAGAGACCAAGAGCGTCGAGACAAGACTACCCAATTTAGGCCAGGAAAATATCATGTTCCAGTGGACCCCATCCTCCACGGAAATACGCTACGGCGTCAAGTTACTCCGCTCTGGTCTAAGATGCAAACGAGCGTTTGGATGCTGCTCGGCTAACATGGCATTGCGGAGGCGAAACGATGCACTCCAGGCTACAACTTGGTGCGGCTGATTTGACTCACTGGTTACGGTCCTGTAAGTTCGGAGGAATCTGCCCGGCAGATACTCGAAGCCGCAAATGCAGCGATGGGCCCCTAGTCCCGAAATTTCCACATCACAGGGGAAGCGCAGCAGGCTTTCCATGCTGCAATAGGTTAGACGCGCAGGGATAAGTCTCGCGAAACAAGAGGAGATCAAAATGGGATTTGCCACGAACGCGATTCACGTAGGCCAGGAGCCAGATCCCGCCACGGGAGCGATCGTTGCGCCGATCTATCAGACCTCGACGTACGTGTACGAGGAACTTGGCAAGAACAAGGGTTACGACTACGCGCGGACGAACCATCCGAACAGGAAAGCGTTGGAACGCACGGTCGCAAAGCTCGAGGGCGGGCTCAGCGCGTATGTTTTTAATTCGGGAATGGCGGCGATCGACGCGGTGTTTCGTCTTTACCGGCCTGGAGATCACATCGTGCTGTCCGAAGCAGTGTATGGCGGTGTGTACCGGCTCTCGACGCAGCTGCTCGTGCACTTCGGATTGGAATTCAGCTTCGTTGATACATCGATTCCGGGGTGCGTGCTGGCGTCGTTGCGACCGAATACCAAGCTAATCTACATCGAGACGCCTACGAATCCGACGATGCGCGTTACGGACATTGCAGCCATTGCAAAGCTGGCCAGCGAACGAAACGTTACGCTGGCGGTGGACAATACGTTTCTAAGTCCTTATTTGCAGCGACCTATCGAACTTGGCGCGCAAATTGTTGTGCACTCGATGACGAAGTATTTGAACGGGCATAGCGATTCCACTGGAGGAGCGGTGGTGCTGACGCGGTCGGAGGATGCGGAGAAAATTTATTTTATTCAGCGCTCGGCAGGTGCCGGGCTGGCGCCCATGGATTGCTTCCTGATTTCGCGCGGGATTAAGACGCTGGCGATCCGCATGCTGCAACACAACGCCAACGGCATTACTGTGGCGCGGCACCTGGATGCGCATCCGAAGGTTCGCAAGACGTATTACCCGGGATTGCCGACGCACCCCCAGCATGAGATTGCGCGACGTCAGCAAAAAGGGCCGGGAGCGATGCTGGCGATTGATTTAGGTTCGCTGGAAGCGGCGCGGAGATTTTTGAATCAGTTGAAACTTTGCTCGCTGGCAGAAAGTTTGGGGGGAGTGGAGACGCTGGTTTCCTTGCCTGCGCAGATGACGCATGCTTCCATGCCGAAGGAAGTGCAGGAGCGGATTGGGATTACGGAAGGATTGGTCAGGATTTCGGTGGGGATCGAGGACGTCGAAGACATTATGGCGGACTTGGATCAGGCGTTGTTGTACGTGTAGCGACGGACGGGCACGGCGTGCCGTGCCCCTACGACCGCATCGACTCGAGTGACTTGCCTCAGACGTTGGGTTTCGTTGGCATCGCCTTATGAACTACCGCTTCTCAGCGCTTATAACCAAGGAAGGCGATTGGTATGTCGCGCGAGGCCATCGAACTCTATATCGAAACGCGGGGCGCCGCTTGGGCGCATTATGTATTTTCGTCGAGCCAGTCGAGGTAGGCGTTTGAGCCGGCGACAATGGGCAGGGCGATGAATTCGGGGACTTCGTAGCTGTGAAGGCGTTTCACTTCCTTTTCGAGGGCGCCGAGTTTTCTTAAGGTGGTTTTTATAAGGAGCAAGAGCTCGCGGGCTTTTTCTACTTTGCCTTTCCAGCGATAGTGAGATTCGATGGGGCTGCGGAGGATATTGACACAAGCGGCCAGGCGTTTTTCTACGACACTGCGGGCGATCAGTTTTGCCTGGATGTGATTGGCGCACGTGACTAGGACGAGCCGATAGTTCTCGCTGGACTTCATGCGGTTCTCTCCGGAAATTCTTCTGAAGGCTTCCGTCTTCGGGAAACTGGGAATAGAATACGACGGTATGAGCGCTTCTCCCATGGTGAATGCCTCACCCATCAAGTTCGGCACGTCCGGATGGCGCGGGTTGATTGCCGACGATTTTACGTTTGCGAACGTGCGGCTGGCAGTGACGGCCATCGCGGAACACGTGAACAGTAAGGCGCAGAACCCGACGATTCTGGTTGGGTACGACACGAGGTTTTATTCTGAGGAGTTTTCGCAGCTTGCTGTGGCGATTCTGCAGCAGCACAAGATTCGAACGTTGCTTTGCGAGACGTTTACACCAACACCTGCCGTCGCTTACGAGATTCAGCGGTCGAAGCTCGATGGAGCGATCAATTTCACGGCTAGCCATAATCCAGCGCAATATCATGGGTTGAAATTTTCTTCGGCGGATGCCGGGCCGGCGCTGCCGGAGGTGACGAAGGATATTGAGGCTCGCGTGACTAGAATCATAGTTAAAGATGGGGCGCACCCTGCGTCGCCTGCCGTGCCTTCTGGCGGACTGAAGACGGAGAAAGTGAATCTTCGCGAGAACTATTTGAAACGGTTGGGTGAGTTGGTGCGGTTCGAGACGCTGCGGAAGGCGAAGGTCTCATTTGTGACAGACGCGCTGCACGGCTGCGGGGCAGGATATCTCGATCGGGCGCTTGCGGAGCACGGCGTCGCCGTGCAGGCGATGCGGACGGACCGCGATTGTTTA
>WNFS01000993.1_pt1 | contig 38322 bp, 30 predicted proteins | sample 5400141 | NCBI WGS metagenome assembly WNFS01 (sample SAMN13153358, study PRJNA577476) | soil metagenome | isolation source: 60 cm saprolite under Madrone tree | place: USA:California | collected 2016-06-14
GACCGGTGAAGCCCCAGAGGAGAATTGGGGAGTCGACCTGCGCAGCGAGTTTGGCGCGGCGAGCGGCGTAGACGCTGTTGGGTTCGCGCTCGCGGCGCTGTTGGGCTTGGGCGGGCGGTGCGGTAAAGATGGAAACGAAGCTGGCAAAGAGAAAGACGGCGAAGAGGGCATGACCGCAGAAAGAAGAGCAGAGGGCACGACCCTTCGAAGCTCTGGGTAAACGTGTCGTGCCCCTACGAGAGCGTGGTAACGGAAAGAGACAGACAGGAATGTCTGTCCCACCGTGACAGGTAACGTGCTTGGGACGACCGGCCATGCGTTGACCTCGCGAGTAAACGGACGAGCATTGTAGCTGAAGGAGGTGAACGGGCAAACCTGCCGACATTGCCTGCCGAACCGCGTTAACTCATTTTGGTTTGAAAGATGTGACCCCCACCCCCGGGTTTTTCCCCAAGTGCGGATTCTAAAAGAGTTAACGACTGTGGGACGTATAAAGCGAAAGAAGACGCGAGCGGGCGAGGAGATCACACGATCCAGGTGCGAACGTCGGCACTTGGAGCAGCCAGCCTTTCATTGGAGCGGGCTGGGCGTTGGTCCTGCGAGACTGTCCAGTGGTAAGAAGACGAACATGCAGCCTTTGCTGAATTTAGAGCAGCTGAGGAGTCCTTGCAGGATGAGCTTCGCTGGGGTGTCGTCGGGAAACGTCTGAGGAAACTTGGCGGCAGTCAGCGTTTTGACGGCGGGGCGGAGTTCCTCAGTACCTTCAACGAATCTGGCCTGCGCGGTTTTTTGGCCGTTGGTGATGATAATGGCAAAAGTGGCGCTCTTTGATTCGGTCGGAAGCTCCCCTGGAAAAGGAACCTTCACGGAGCGCATTTCCGAAAGCTCGATTCCCGCGGAGGAAAAGGGTTTGTAGGCCTTGGCGTTGACAACCATGGAATCCGATGTAGAAACGCCGAGTCGTTTTTGGGAGGCATCGAGTTTGCTCCGCAGGTCCGGTTCATCATCTTTGCCTGGCGCGGCCAGAGCCAGCCGGCAAATGCGGGCGGCGTCCTGCTTCTTGCCGAGTTTTTCGTAGACCTCGATCAGGTGTTCCCCCAAGGCGGCGCGCTGCCAAAGCACCCAAGCGGATTCGATGTACTTCTCGGCGGAAACAGCATCTCCGGAGCGGAGCTTTGAGAAGCCGAGGGTGTCCCACTGGGCAGCCAAGGCCCGCGTTCGCAGGTAATCCGTCGGTGAGGGAGGGTCTGCGGTTAGGTCCATGCTAGCGGCAGAAGTTTTGGCGACGGCCCGTGATGCAAAATCAAGAGCATCGCTGATGCGGAGATTGGCACGAGCCAATTCGTAGGCCACGCCGTTGAGCATGCCGGGATCCGGCGTGCTTTCCATCATTTCCTTAAAGAGAGCCATGGCTTTGTTTTCGTCAGGAACGCGGAGATAGGCACTTCCTAGAGTGAGCTTGAGCAAAATGTTCTCTGGGTTGTCCCGGACTGCTTTTTCAAGCAGTGCGATGGCTTCGGCAGTCTTCCCTTCCTCGAGCAGCGACTGGCTCTTTCCAACGGGATTATCGCTTTCGAGCTCGCCGTTTAGCAGGATGTACCGGTTCTCGTCGTCCTCGACCTCTTTGACGAACGCGCTGTACGCGGCTCGCTCGGGGCCAGGGACTTCGCGAAGCTTAGTCGAGAGGCGGCGCGAGCCGTGGATGACGCCCTTCTCGAAGGAATAGTTCGCCGAGTATTCGGCGAAATCGTTTTTGTGGTCGACGCTATTTGGGAGGACCGGAGATACTCCCGCAGGCAACTTGAGGGAAGTCTCGTAAACAATTTCCTGTGGTGAGCCGACAGGAAGAGGATCTTTGGAAAGTTTCTGCTTTTCGTTAAGTTCAGGCAGGAAGATCGGAGGAAACGGCAAAGTGATGCGGTGTTGCTTCCATTCCGAGTAGTCCGTGCGATGGTAGACGTAGCTGAACCAAAAAGGATCGGACGTACTCTCCGGTTGCGCAGCGGCAACATCGTTGACGGTTCCTCCAAATCCCATTCGTCCAACCATAGCTTGCGTCAATTCTTTCCAGCGGTTTTGAGGAGTATTGCGGTAGGCCATTCGAATCAGGACCTCGCCGTCGCCACGGTCCTCGAAACGGCCCTTGCCGTCGAGGACGCCGTTCAAATCTATAGAACAATCCATTTGATACTTTTCACCGCTGAGAAAAGGAGGATCGGACGGGGTACGAACAAGCTTGGCAGGAGCATCCGAGGGAATTACCAGCGCTTCGCGGTCGCGTAGTTGACGAAGCAGCATGCCGAACGGAGCTACTTCGGGGGTTGTGTCGAGGAAGACAAAGGAATCGCCTTTAGGAATCGCCGTGATGACGTGGTCGAAGAGACTCCCGGAGGGCATGCCGGGATCAAGCCTGTATCCAGAGCTGATGAGCGCGGGAAAGGCGTGAATGCCGGCGGCTTCCAAGAGCGCTGCAAAGAGCGTGTGCTTGTCTTTGCAGTCGCCGTAGCGATTTGTAAGGACCTCGTCGGCGAAGTGCGGCGTGTAACGGCCAGCACCAAAGTCCACGCCGATGTAGCGGAACCGGGAAGCGACAAAATCGTAGATGGCGTGCATTTTTTCGGCGTCGGAGGACTTTCCTTTGATGAGTTCTCCGGCCTTGGCGCGAATTTCTGGAGTGACACGAACGCGCGCCTGCTGTAAACCGCCATACCAAGCGCCAACGTCTGCCCAAGAAGTGAAAGAACTGAGGCGGATATCAGACGGAGAGGCGCCCGCAAAATTCTTCTCCCAAGCGGGAATTTCGTCTTCTTCCTCTTTTTTTAAATGGGAAGTCCTAAACATATAGGTTCGCCGCCCGCCTCCTTCCGTCATCTCAGAGGCAGGAATTGAGACAGTCAGCTTGACAGGAGGCGTGGCGGGGGCATTGATCTCAAGTTCTTCCTTCAGGCAGATTCCCGCTTTGAAGAAGTCGTGGTCAAACCAAAAGTGACCCGGGGCGACGGGATCATGGACGGTCCATCGCAGATTGACCTCGAGGAGGTCGCCGACGCCGAGAGACTTTACGGCGATGTGCTTCTCGCGCTGGTCGGTATACATGGGGGCTTCGCGGCTCACCGCAGAATCGAGTTCCTGGATATCACTGGCAGGAGTTTCGACCATCGTTCCATCCGGCTTGTGCACACGAGTGTAAAGCACGTCGAGACTCTCAAAGCTGGCCATATAGGGGTATACAAGCACGCCAAATTCCCTGATCGCAGATTCGGACTGAACGCGAATACGGAGGTGGAGCTCGCGAAAACCCTTACCGTCGGATTCGAAGTGAACCTTCTTCTGGAGCAACTCGATTACGTAGGGCTCGCAAGCGAAGGGTCGGTCATCCGATTTGGAACAGATGACTTGGGGAATAGCGGGCGATTGTGGGAATGCAGGTGTTAGCAACAAAAAGGAAAGTAAGAGAAATCGAAGGGCATGGAGGGAATGCCGCATTCAAGTAATCCTTAGGATAAATATCCAGGGATACTAACATACGGTGGAACCCTGGGGACTGTGGGCTGCGACCGGTGTTGCGCATCCGGATAAGCCGGAGGATTTGTTTGCGTGGACATTGGGGCAGACGGCTGTTCCCTCAAGGAACAGGTGTGGCGGCGACTTCGATGCGGTTGCGGCCGGCGCGTTTAGCGGCGTAGAGAGCTACGTCTGCCTGGGTGACTAGCCGGTTGTAATCGGCAAGTTGCGAGCCCTCGAAGCCTGCGAGGCCGAAACTTGCGGTGACGGTGAGGCTGCCGCCATCGAAATCAAATCTCGTGGCTTCCAGCTCCGTGCGGATTCGCTCGATTACAATGCCCGCGTTGTCCTGAGTGGTATGGGTCAAAATGAAAAGAAATTCTTCTCCGCCTATGCGACCGCAGATATCGCTGCGTCTGGAATTCGCCTTAAGAATTTCAGAGAATTTTTTTAAGACAGCGTCACCGGCATCGTGTCCGTAGGTATCGTTGACGGCCTTGAAATGGTCCAAGTCGGCCAGGACAACCCAGAACGAAAAGCCATAACGGATGGCTCCGCTCAGTTGCCGGGTGGCCCAGTCTTCGATAGCTCGCCGGTTGGGTAGTCCGGTTAGAGGATCGGTGAGCGCGAGTTCTTCCAACAATAGGTTCTTGGCCTCGAGTTGCCGATGCAGTTCTACAATCCGGCGACCCACTCCCACGCGAGCCAGCAGCTCTTCGCAATGGAACGGCTTTGTGAGGTAGTCATCAGCACCGGCCGCCAACCCTGTCACAAGCTTATCCTTGTCAGTGTTTCCCGTGAGGATGATGAGGTAGGTGTACGGTTGACGAGATTGTTTGCGGATGTGCTCGCAAAGCTCAATTCCGCTAAGGTCCGGCATCATCCAGTCCGTAATCACTAGCGGGGGCTGATGCTCGGAAAAGAGATCGATGGCTTCACGCCCACTTTTTGCAAAAAGCAAGGTGTACTGCTTTTCAGATAAAGTGTCCTCGACGAGTCTACGGTAAACTCGTGAATCGTCGGCTATGAGCACTTTGAAGTCGCGTGCCGCGGCGGATGGCTCATCTTTGGATACTCTCATCTTGATCTTCGGTTCAGTTCCGCTGCCAGGTTCTTCTTCGACCGATTGAATTGCAAAGTCCCGCGAGACGGATAACTTCGTGATGTAAAGTAACTGAATTGTTGGGTTTGGCCTAGACAAATGCTGCCTCGTGTAGCCAGGACTCAAGCAAGGAGGCGCAGCCCGACTCGAGGGCAATGAATTTCACGCCCATCCCCAGGTTCGGGTGCGAATGGGGCCACCGCGCCTCCAGCTGCGAAGACCTGGCCTTGATAGGTGATTTGAATGTCGATGACAGTGCCCGTTGGCAGCGGGCTGATGGTGTCCAGGAAACAACCGTTGGAGCCAAGGTCGCTTGTAGAGGCCTTGCTTCGTGCTCCGGAAGTTAGCTCCGTCAACTCCGCGGATTCAAAAAGTGGGTAACGAGGCGCTCCACGGCGCTCGGATTCCCTCTACGCTTTCTCCGCGGACGTAGGAGACCAACCAAGTACTCATGCTTGGCTTCGACAATGGAGCGGGTACATCTAATGAACAAGTCGTATCCTCGGATCGAGAAGCTTGTGTTTTCTGGCCTTCATAGCATACATTGCGACGTCTGCCGCGCGTAAGAGAGCCTCAATTCTTTCACCATCACGGGGATAAACTGCGACGCCAATGCTGACGGAAAGCTTTGGTCCCATGCCATCCTTGGCGATGCTGTTGCAGATACGTTCCGCCACCTGGTTGGCCGCCTCGGCGTCTGTTTCTGGCAAGACCACAGCAAACTCGTCGCCCCCATAGCGGGCCGCCGTATCGATGTCCCGGCAGAAGCTCAAAACATCGGCTACCCTGCAGAGCGCGTGGCTTCCCGTCACATGACCATGGCGGTCGTTGATCTTCTTCAATCCATCCAGGTCAAAAAGCAGTACGGCAAACTCTCGCCCCGTGCGTTCGGAACGCTTGATCTCCATATCGAGCACTTCCGCAAGACGGCGATAGTTGGCCAATCCTGTCAGAGGGTCGCGAGCCGCCAGTTGACGAAGATGATCCTCCAATTGGCGCTGTTTGGTGACATTCTCAGCAATGACTTCATAAGTGTCCAACTCACTCTGCTCACCCATCACTGCTTGTCCGCTGAGCCGGACCTTAAGGGTACTGCCATCCTTCCGCCGCCATTCTATTTCGATGGGGTCGACCGAACCTTGAGAGTCTGGTTGTCCCAACAATTGGGCGCGCTTGACGGGGTCTTGAATTAGGTCACTAGCCAGGTTTACCGCCAAGAGTTCCTCTCTTGACGTATAGCCCAGCATTCTCACCATGGCCTGGTTCACTTCGAGAAACTGGCCGTCGAGGCTGCAGCGGCAAATGCCGTAGCTTAGATTTCCTGCCAAAGCGTGGTAGCGCGCTTCCGAATGCCGCAAGCCGTTCTCTGCCCGATCGCGTTCGTCGCGCAATGTTTTCTCTTCCAGAGCCCGGCGAATGGCTACGGGAAGATGACCAATATGATCCATCTCAATACAATCGTAGGCGCCTCTGGTGATGAGCTCCGCGACTGACTCTCGTTGCAGGGTACCTCCGACGAAGATAATGGGGATCTGCCTCTTCGATAAGTGGAGGAGTTCCAGTGCCTGCGTTTCCCGCCAAACGAGGCTGGCGTACTCGACGACAACAATGTCATAGGCATGGGAGCCAAGGCGTTCGCTGAACTGTTCGGGAGTTACAACGATCTCCGCGCTGACCGTGAAATGCACCTTGTCGAGCTCTCGCAGGCAGCGCTCAACTTGGATTGCGTGACTATGAAGAAAGAGGATGTTTAGAGGCGGGCGTCGACCTTCTGATCCGGCGGGGACATCACGTTTGAGGCGAGCTGGCGAGCTCAAGGCCATGGGAGGCTCGGGAAAATTCACGGGAGCCAGTCCTTCCCTACGCCAAGCTGGGTCCCGAGAGAGTACATCTCTAAGCACTTAGACCATATGAAGACAGGGTATTGTCGTCTGTACACTTTTGAACAGTCCGAAAAATGTGTTTAATCTTACGACACATATGTGGCATACCCACACGCCGCACACGGAGAGCACGTCCTGGGCTCGATAGCCGCTGGTGAGTCGAACTACAAAGAAAAAACGGCGTGATAAACCTTTCGGCTCGGTGAGGAGTGGCTGCGTGAGCTAGGAGATTTTTTGGGCCTCGAAGGTTTGAGAGCCGGCGTGGAGGGTTAGGCCGGTGACGGCGCCTTGGTCGTCTTTTTGGAAGGTGAAGGTGACGTCGCCGGAGAGGACGAAGAATTGGGTGGGGGATTCGGGGAGGAGTTCCTGGGGGTCGGGGCCGAAGGGCTCGGCTTCCACGTAGAGACCGGTCGGTTTCATCGAGATGGTTAGTTTTCCTACGCTGGGGATTTCGTAGACGCCGGGATAGGTGGCGAAGGTGGCGGGATTGATTTTAATCAGCGTGTGTTCGGCGGGATGGTAATCGGGCCAGCCGTATTCTTTCGCCACAGAGCGGAAGATTTCTTGAGTTAGTTCGCCGCCGCTGTCGGAGTTGGTCATGACCGTGAGGCCTTGGCCGGAGTCGGTGTAGGTGTGCAGGTTGCAGCGGAAGCCTTCGTTGGCGCCACCGTGGCCGAACGTTGGCTTGCCGCCCGCGGATTCGAGGCCGAAGCCGAGGCCCCACGCGCCGATTTGGCGAGTTAGCATCTGGCGCGCCATGTCTTGCGAAAGAATTTTTGAGGATTTTCCGATGTATTCGTTTTGGACTTCGATGGCCAGGCGGGCGAGATCGGAAGGAGTGGTCCAAAGGCCTGCTGGAGCCATTTCGGGATAGGTGTGCGAGCCGCCTTTTACCGGGCCGCCGTTGCTGCGATAGGGAGTGGCGGCTTCGGGCGCGCGATTTTTTGGGAGCGGTTGCTCGTAGGTGCTGTGGGTCATTCCGGCGGGGCGGAGGACGAGTTCGCTCATGATTTGCGGGAAGGGTTTTCCGGTCACGTCGGAGAGAAGCGTTTGCAGGACTACGTAGCCGCCGCCGGAGTAGCGCCAGAGCGTGCCGGGGACGACGTCAACGCGGATGGGATCGGTGTTGGCGGGCTTTTCGCCGTTGAGGATTTGGACCGCGGTGGGAACGGATTCATCGGAGGCGTAGCCGGGGAAACCGTGAACGGTGAGGCCGGCGCTATGGCTTAGGATGCGGCGGATGGTGACTTTCTCTTTTGCGGTGAATACGTTTTCGGGAACTTTCCAGGTGCGAAGCTTGATGTTGACGTCTTCGTCGAGGCGGAGTTTGCCGTCTTGCACGAGGCGGAGAGCGGCGAGGGCGGAGACGGGTTTGCTGATGGAGGCGGCTTGGAAAAGCGTGTCGGCGGTGACGGGCTTTTTGGCGGCGACATCGGCGAAGCCGTAGGTGCGAGTCCAGATAATTTGGCCGTGGTCGAAGAAGGCGACGCTGACGCCAGGAACTTTGTAGTGCGCCATGCGCTCGGCGATGGTCATTGACGATTGAGGAGGCTGGCCTTTGATGACCACGGCAGGGAGAAGGCCATTTTCGATGCTGGAGATGCGGGCGGCGAGGGCGGGATCTGGTTTTTGTGTGCTGGGGGATTGCGGGTCGGGTGTGAGGATGCCAGGGAGATTGGTGGCGGAAAGTTTGGGCGAAAGCAGCGAAGAGCTGGAAGCCGCCACTGCGAGGAGTGCGAACGCGGCGGTCAGGAAGATTAAGAATTTCGTGGTCGTTGATTTCAGAGTGGTTCTCATGGGCGAAAATCGTACCACTTTTGGATGCGCGACGATTCGTTTGGTTGGCTGATGGCCGGGCAAAACCGAGTGGTGGATGCGCTGGCTACCTGCGGAAGAAATCGATGAGAAGTGCGGAAACGCTGGCGGGTTCTTCGTGTTGGAGCCAGTGAGAGGCGTTGGCGAAAGTGTAGAGTTCGGCGGAGTCGCAGTAGCGGAGGCTGTCGTGGGCCATGTCGGAGAGGAGGAAGGCGTCGCGTTCGCCCCACAGGATGCGCGTGGGGACATGGACAGTGGCGTCGGGGAATTTGGTGCGATGGCGTAACGCCGCGCGATACCAGTTGGTCATGGCGGTGAGCGCGCCGGGTTGCGACCATGCGGCGCGATATTGTGCGAGATCTTCGGCGGAGAAAGTGCCGGGGCGGCTGGAACGGACTAACGAGCGAACGCCGAGGCGGAAGTTAAACGCCGAGAATGCGGCTTCGGGAATAAAGGGGAGTTGGAAGAAGAACATGTACCAACTGCGTCGAAGCTGGCTGCGGTTTGTTTTTAGATAGCGGCGCATGACGCTCGGGTGAGGGACGTTCAGGATGGCGAGCTTGGCGATACGTTGCGGATGGAGGAGAGCAACGCCCCAGGCCACGGCGGCACCCCAATCGTGGCCGGCGAGGAAGATGCGATCTCGGCCGAGTTGGTCGGCGATGGCGAGGACGTCGGAAGTGAGTTGGGAGAGCGCGTAGGAGGCGGCACCTCGAGGTTTGCTGCTTCTGTTGTAACCGCGCTGATCTGGAACTATGACGTGGAAACCGGCGGCAGCGAGCGGCTCGATCTGTTTGTACCAGGAATACCAGAATTCGGGGAAGCCGTGTAGGAGGATGACGACGGGGCTGTTGGTTGGGCCCGAGGCGACCGCGTGGAGTTCGATCGCGCCGTTTTGAAAGGTTAGCTTTTCTAGAGTTGGTGGCACAGGTCCAGAGTTTACCCTTGAACGAGAGGCGCAAGGCAAGCGGAGTGGGATCGCAAGGCAGAAATGCAGAGGAAAGCAGACGTCACGAGAAAGAAACGAATGGGTGAGGAGAATAACGGCTGACGAGAATTCCGGCTAGGTGATGGAAGTGGCTTCTAGCCCGTAAGTGGTGATGTAAACGGCGGTGGCTGCGATTTCTGAGACGCGAGCTTCGGAATCGCCGTGAGCGGCGGCGGTGCTGGTCTCGGCGGCGGACTCGGGAGGAAGCGCGCCGATGGCTTGGTTACGGCCGGCGTTCTTGGCTTTGTAGAGGGCGCGGTCGGCGAGGGCGAGGGCTTCTTCATAGCTAAGGTCGAGAGGGGAAGCAACGTTCCAAGGGAAGGCGGCCCAGCCGATCGAGACAGTGCGCTTCAGAGAAATGCCGGCGCCTTTGACCTTGAACGGCTCGCCGGCAACAGCGGAAAGGACGCGTGAGGCGAGCGTGGCGGCTTCCTTGCGCTCGCAAAAACGGGAAACGACCAGGAATTCTTCGCCGCCCCAGCGGACCAGCACGTCGGTTAATCGAATGGCGGAGCTGATGCGGGCGGTCAAGTCGATGAGCATCTGGTCGCCGGCATCGTGGCCGAAGCGATCGTTGATTTCCTTGAAATGATCCGCATCGATTAGATAGAAGATGATGTCGCGATTGCGGCGGCTGAGCGTGGGGTCGGGCGAGGAGTAGGAGCGAATGGCCTGGCTGACGTCGCTCTGGATGGTGGCCGTGAAAAAGCGTCGATTGCGCGCGGCGGTGAGCGGATCGGTGAGAGACATTTCCTCGAGCTCTTTGTTGGCTTGGGCGAGGGCTTCGCTGCGTTCAGCGACGGCTTGTTCGAGGCGGAGGCGCTCGGTCTGGAGCTTGCGCGTACGATAGTTCGCGAGGTAATAGAGACCGAAGACGGCGAGCAAAATGCCGAAGCCGCGGGAGTACCAGCGCTGCCACCACGCAGGAATTACTGTGAAGGAAAATTCCGCGGGGAAACTGAGAGTGCCACGGGCGGAGCGGCAAGAGACGGTGAAGCTGTAGTCGCCGGGAGGCAGAGCGGGATAGCGTGCTTCGCGGCCTGAGGTTTCGTTGGGTTCACTTTCGAGACCAGCCAAGCGATAGGAGCAGCGGACATTTTCCGGGTCGCGGTAAGTTAGAGCAGCGAAATCCACGCGGAAAGTATTGTCGCTGCGCGGAGCTTGCGGATTGTGCTCGCCGATGCGTTCGCTCGAGCCGAGCTGCGCGGAGGTAATCACGGCGCGGGGCGGGAGCTCGACTTGCTCGTCGGCGGAGATGGGATTGTAGCGAGCGAGGCCGCCGCTGGTGCCAAAGAGCAACGTGCCGTCTTCTTCGGCGAAAAAGCCACGCTCGCTCAGATCATTCCAGATGAGTCCATCGGCCTGTGTGAAGCGACGAGAGTGGCCATTGCGGGAAAATTCCGTCAGGCCCAAGGCGCCCCCAGCCCAGACGTTGCCTGCGTGATCGGCGCCGAGCATGTAGACGTCGAGGGAGGGCAGCCCGTCCGCCAAGCCAAAGTGAGTGACCTGCGGTTTTCCATCCACAAGCACGAGCCGACTTAGACCAAGAGCATCGGAATAGCGAAACCAAACTTCATCGCGGCTGACGGCAGCGGCTTCGACAACTTCGTCCTGCCGTAAACCATTGGCGGTCGTGAAATGCAGCCAATGCTTGCCATCGAAGCGGGAGAGACCGCCCCTGCCAACGGTCCAAAGGACACCGTCAGGGCTCGATGCGAAGCGTCCGATGCCTTGATGGATTTCCGGAGGCAGTGGCACATCGACGAATTGAAAAGGGCGCTGAGTTGGACGCACCGCTTTAAGGTAGTGAGCGTTGGCGATCCAGATGCGGCCGTCGGGACCCATGTGAGTACCGGTGGGATTAGGATCAGGAGTGGAGATTTTTTCAGGGGTTAGGGATTCCGGGTCGAAGCGCGTCAGTCCGCCTGGATAGCAAAGGACCCAAACGGCGCCATCCGGGGCGAGGACCATTTCGCGGGCAAAGGCACCGTTGAGGCCGTCTTTCGATTTCCAGATTCGCCACCGAGTAGCCTGGGGATCCCACATGGCGACGCCATTGTTGGTGCCGACCCAGAGGCGCTTGCGTTTATCGCGCAATTCGGACCACACGACGTTATCGGGAAGACCTTCGGCTTGCGTCCAACTGGACCACGTTTTGCGGCCGATCCAACGCTGAATGCCCGCTCCGCCGAGGCCAATCCAATAGGCTCCTTCGCGATCCTCGGCGATGGCAAAAGTGGCGTTGACAGCCATGCCGCGGCTTTGGTCGATGACTTCCCACTGGTCGGAGGCCCGCCGATAGAGCCCTGCCACGGTGGGAATCATGAGACTACCCGAGCGGTCCAGGGCAGCCGAGCCATAGTCGTTGGCGGGAGGCAGATCGGGAAGTTCGGGGATGAAGTGAGTCGAGCCTGGGTTTAGGCGATAAAGATGGCCCGAGGTGCGAACCCAGAGGATTTTCTCGAAGTCCTGCAAGATGCTGACCACCTGTTCATCGGGGAGGCCGCTTTGAGCCGGGAACATGTGGACGTGATCCTGCGAATCAAGCCAGCCGACGCGGTGGCCGGACGCGAACCAAACGCGGCCTTCGGCGGTGATGCTGACCGACTCCGCTTCCATACTAGGCAAGCCCTCGGAAAGGGACCATAGGCGAAGGTCGTTGGGGCGGTCCGGATCGACACGGAGAAGGCCGCTTTCCGTGGCGAGATAGACTTTGCCCCAGGAATCGAGGGCGAGGGCTGATGGTCGTCGGTAAGAATTGTAGGCCTTGGCGAGAGGGAGCTGGCGGAGGACGCCACCTTCCATATAAGAGATGCCGCGCGAAGTGACAATCCAAATTCGGCCGGTGGGAGCCAGAGCGAGCTGGCCAACATTGGTGCTGGGAAGGCCCTGCTCGAGACCGAAGCGAAGAATGTGATTGCCGTCAAAGCGAAGGAGGCCGTCGGGGGTACCGATCCAGATGAAGCCGTCCTGGTCTTGCAGGATGCAGGACGGTGTTAAGGAGCTGAGGCCGAAGTTATCGCCGACGCGCTGGAAAACGTAGTGAGGGTGGCGGGGCAGAGAAAGAACAGGCGTCTCGGTGGGCTTTGCCCGAGCGGCAAGGGAACCGAGAAGCAGAATGACCGGGGTAACCAGAAAAAGGGCGGCGGAAGTCTTTCTCCGCATGAACACTCCGAGTAAAGCAGTCGAAATAGTTTAGCGTGCGGATGGGCGGGGCAGGAGGAGTGGTCCCAAAACGATAATGGCGAATTGTGAGGATTAAACAGCGCCGCGAAGACGGTCGATCACGCCTACGGGGTCTTGCGGCGGCTCATCGCCACGCCAAGCCACGTGCTGATCTGTCGGTGTTCACGCTGGTGCTCTTCAACAATCACGTTATAAATCTCTCTTTTGTGGCAGCCGCTGGCTTTTTCATCATCGGTGGGCAGTTCGTCCTGAATAATTTCACGGCCAATGCCTATGAAACCAGGGTCAGAGCGACTGCAGTCGGGATGGCGGTTAGCGTTGGCCGCGTTGGAGCAATTCTGGGTCCGTGGGTGACGGGAATCCTTCAGGACCTCTATGCCGGCCCCACTGCCATGTTTCTCGCGATTACGGTCGCCGCTCTCATTGCAGCCGTGACTATGGCTCAGGCTCGGGGCGAGAGTTAGCACGTGGGCTAGGAGGGGCCGTCCGATCCAGCAATGTAAATTCTGAACGTCATGGAAGCTAGACGAGGTGTGTTCCCCCGGTGTGAGATATCGCTATCTCCAATTGTTAGACATCTCGCCATCGATAGGCTCCGCGCAAACCGTTTCTGAGAGGCGCAGGTCAGTACACCGAAAACTGAGCTGGCAGCGGGGTTAAAAACCTGGTGCGCCGGAAGCGGCGGGGCGCATTTCTGGGGCGTTGACGCCGAAGCGGAGATGCGCGAAGTAAGTTTGGCCGAGGGACATTAGGCCGGTGTAGAGATAGCCCCAGACAAACAGGAGCAGAAACGGGATGGTGGCATAATTTTCATTGGTGGCGGCGTAGACGATTGTGCCTGCAAAGTAGAGACCTAGCAGGACTTCCGCGTAGGGCATCCAGCCGGCTTTGTTTTTGTATTTTTTTGCGACGAACGTACCTTTTTTGCCCTCGATATTAAATTTGGGTGTGCGCGCGAACTCGCTTTTCTTGCCGACGATCGCTTCCATCACAGCTTGCGCGTTGCGGACGGAAATGCCGATGCCGGTGGCCATGACGAAAGGCATGTAAAGAAATGTGCGCCACCAGTTTTTTGGGCGAAGCTCGCGCTGCGCGACGAGATAGAAACTCGAGATGGAGCAGGTAGACGCGAGAAATAGCGGCAGGTCAATGACAATCATCTGAAACCAGCCTTGGTAGAAGCGCACGATCATCGCAGGGAGGAGCATGGCCGAAAAAAGAACCATGAGCGGGTAGCTGATGTTGGCGGTGAGATGGAAGAAAGCTTCAGCTTTGACATGCCACGGCGCGTCGGATTTCATCACGCGCGGGAGGATTTTTTTCGCGGTTTGCATCAGGCCCTTGGCCCAGCGGGCCTGCTGGGCTTTGAAGCCGTTCATATCGACGGGTAATTCGGAAGCGCATTCGATTTGCGGGAGATAGAGAAACTTCCAGCCTTTGAGTTGCGCGCGGTAGGAAAGATCGGTGTCTTCCGTAAGTGTGTCGTGCTCCCAACCGCCGGCTTCTTCGATGGCTTGGCGGCGCCAAACACCTGCGGTGCCGTTGAAATTGAAAAAAGTGCCGCGGCGGGAACGCGCACCGTGCTCGACGACGAAGTGGCCGTCGAGCAGGATGGTTTCCACTTGAGTGAGGAGCGAATAATCGCGGTTGAGGTAAGTCCAGCGCGTTTGCACCATACCGATTTGGGGGCCGCTGCTGGGATCGACGAAATATGGAATGGTGCGGCGGAGGAAATCGGGTTCGGGGATAAAGTCGGCGTCAAAGATGGCGATGAATTCGCCCTGCGAAGTCTTGAGGCCGTTTTCCAGGGCGCCAGCCTTGTAACCTTCGCGATTGCTGCGGTGAATGTACACGATGGGCATGCCTTGGGCAGCGTGGCGTTCGACGCACCCGCTGGCGACTTGGCAGGTTTCGTCGGTGGAATCGTCGAGGACTTGAACGTCCAGCAATTCGCGCGGGTAGTCAAAGCGAGAAACGGCTTCCACGAGACGCTCGACGACGTAGCGCTCGTTGTAGATGGGAAGCTGCACGGTGACCCGGGGCCAATTCTTAACCTCAGGCGGCGGGCCGGGAACATTTTTCGAGTAGACGTAATAGTCGTAGACGAGCCAGTAGCGGTGAAGACCGTAGACCGCGAGGACAAAAAGCACGAGGAAATAAGGAATCATCATCGCGAGATCGAAAGCATTGGCGTGATAGACGCCGGTGAAGGTGCCGTCCGTCAGTTTGTGCCAGTAATGGCTGAGGGAGGTTTGTGCCGCAAGAACTGTTGCGATGGAGAGATGGGTTTGCACCATGAAAGTTTCGTCCGCAGAGCATTTTGCTCGAGCAACAGCTAGTATCAGAGTCTTTGATTATAAGGCCGCCCTGAGGACAGTCAATGCGGCAAGGCCGCAAAAGGGAGAGCACGCTCAGTACGAAAACCGAGCTTCCATCAGTGCGCTCGGTGTCGGAAACCGATGGCGCACTATGGAATCAGGACGATTTTTCCGGCGGCGCCCGGTTCGAGGATTTCTTTGTGAGCGCGGGCGGCTTCGGAGAGGGGGAGTTCTTTGCCGACGACGGGGCGCAGCGTGCCATTTTCGAGGCCAGCGATAATACCGGCGTGGACGTCGGCTTCTTCAGGAGCAGTGAGGGCCCAAAGGGTAAAGCCTCGAACCGAGCCGCGCCGGCTCATTAGGTCGCGTGGATTGACGGTGATTTCGCCCCGGTTACCGACGACGATAACCCTGCCGTTGGTGGCCAAGAGCTTCATGTCATTCGCAAGATTCACGTTGGCAAGCATCTCGAGGACGATGTCCACGCCTCGGCCGCCCGCGGCTTTCATGATTTCGTCGAGATAGCCGGGTTTGCTGTGATCGAATACTTGATGGGCGCCTTCTCGTTTGGCCAAATCCAGGCCTCTCTGACTGCTGGCGGTGCCAAAGACGGTGAGGCCTGCCGCGCGGGCCAGTTGCACGCCAGCGATGCCTACACCGCCGCTAGCGCCGTGAATCAGAACCGTTTCCGATGCGTGGGCCTGCGCCGAGTGGTAGAGAGCATGGTAAGCCGTTCCGTAGGGAACCCAGACTCCAGCGCCTTGGCTGAAGCTGGCTTTTTCTGGAAGCCGGTGGACCTGGCTCTCCAGGGCGATGGCGCATTCGGCGTAGGCGCCGGTGACGGTTTTCGCCATGTAGACACGGTCACCGTGCTTTACTTTGGTGACGCCGGGACCGACAGCTTCGATGACTCCAGCACCGTCCGAGCCGGGTGTGTATGGCAACGGAGGCTTGATGGCGTAAGTGCCGTTGCGCATGTACGTGTCGTAGGGATTCACGCCTGCGGCGTGGACTCGGACCAATGCTTGTCCGGCGGCGGGTTTAGGCGTGGGGATTTCTTCCAGCTTTAGGACTTCGGGACCGCCGAACTCGTGGACTAGGATTGCTTTCATTTGTGTCTCCCGTTTTTGCAGACCTTGAAATTCACGCTGTTTGAGGATTTTTGGCTTTGCTTTGGATGGCGAAATTCTAGCTGAAGACGGGCCCGGCCCTTCGGCGCTCAGGGCAAACGTGCCGTGCCCCTAGACGAAAACGCGGTTGTCCCGCCACGAGTCTCCTAGAAGTGATCGTCTGCGTGGACATGGGATGTTTCCTTTTCCTTTTCGATTAGGCCAGTTGACTGGCCCCAGGCTGTCGTCTGCCAGTTGTCTTGGCCTTTTTTTTGCGGTATCCAGGGCGGCAGCGTTTGATTCAAATAGGCGGCGAGCGCGTGGATGTAGGGCTCGTACATGCGGCGAAGCTCGAGCAGGCGGCGGTCGGCTTCCTCGCCGTCGCGGAGTTTTAGGCCGTGATGGGCAAGGACGTCGCGGATGTGGCGCAATTCTTCGGCGGGGAGCCGGTCGTGAGGGGAAGCTGGCGCTGTGCCGAAGACCTGAGAAAGATCGACCACGGCATGGCGCGCGATCGCGAAGGTAAGCTCGGCTTGCTTTTCGCAGGAGCCTTCGATGCCGACCATGACGAGCGCCGAAGCATCCAGGATGGCGGTGAGTGACGCTATCCAAGACTGGTTGTCATGCTGCGAGCGGAAGTAGGCCAGGACCGGATAGGAAAGGTGGCTCTCCATCAACTCGGCGGACCAGCGCTCCCAATCTTTCAGAAGTTCGCGTAGAGCATCCTGACCGTTAGGATAACTGTGGCGGCGGAGTAGTTCTCCGGCGGTGGGAGGCGTGCCCGCGCGCGAGTCGAGAAGGGAAATGTCCACTTCGCGTTTTGAAAACGAGCCGTAAATGAACGGCAGATAGCCAATCACAGCCGCAAGGAAACCGAAGCCGAAACCGGCTTCGGTGACGACCAGAGCGCGTGCAATGCCGGATCGAGGGATGACATCGCCGAGGCCGAGCGTGAAAAACGTTGTGCCGCTGAGATAAATGTCGGTGAGGAAGCTAGATTCGCTGCCGGTCATAACAGCGGCTGAGCCGGCTCCATATTGCATGAGGCCGAAACCCAAAACGAGGCCGACGGCCCAAACGCCCACGAGAACGAGGAGTGAAAGCGGTCCGTAAAAGCCCAGCAGCGATTCTCGTGACTTGCGGGACGAGACGAGGTTAGTAGCGAATTTCCACAGTTTCCAGGTGGATCTGTAAAAGAGGCGCGCGAAGCGGAATTTACGCGTCACGCGACGAGGCAGGATGATGGCCTCGAAAGCGTCCCAAAGGACGATGAGAAAGATCGCGACACCGGCGATGAATGCACCTGGAGCTGGAATCATGTGGGGCATTGTACTCGTTTGGCTGGACTACCGATAAGCAGCAGTGCAATCAGGAGTTGAGGAGCGCGCTGACGCTGATCTCTGCTTTGAACAGTTTGGAAACGGGGCAGCCGGTCTCGGCGGCTTTGACGGCGGCGTCAAATTTGGCTTTATCCGCGCCGGGGACGGTGGCGACGAGGTCGAGATGACTCTTCGTGATGGAGAAGCCGTCGCCGACTTTGTCGAGTGTGATAGTCGCCGTGGTTTCGAGCTTTTGCGCGGTCATTCCGGCGCCGCCGAGTTGCGCGGACAAAGCCATCGTAAAACATCCGGCGTGCGCCGCAGCGAGAAGCTCTTCCGGGTTGGTGCCGACGCCGTTTTCAAAGCGCGTGCTGAAAGAATATTGCGTTTGTTTGAGGACGCCACTGTCGGTGGAAATGGTGCCTTTGCCGTCTTTCAAACCGCCTTGCCAGACTGCCGATGCTTTGCGTTGCATGGTGCCGCTCCTTCTGCGCTGTTTGCAGAGTTCGACTGATTGGAATCCCGAGAATTCGATTCACCAGCGGTAGAGAAGGGTATATTGGCGGAATGATTGTGTCGAGCTATGGCCTGGGATTCTGATGGGTGTGGATCTCGAGCAGGTCGCACATCGGCCCTGGCCGCTGCCAGCGGGCGGCTGGGTTATGGCACAGAGCTGGCACGATCTGCTCTTTGCGCACTGGCCGATGCCGGCAGCTGTTCTGCGCCGGCATATTCCCGCGTGTCTCGCGATCGATCTGTTTGGCGGACAAGCTTGGCTAGGTGTCGTGCCCTTCCGGATGTCCGGCGTACGGTTGCGCGGCACGCCCGCGGTTCCCTGGCTCTCGGCGTTTCCGGAGCTGAATGTTCGGACTTACGTTGTCGCGGATGGAAAACCAGGCGTTTGGTTTTTCAGCCTGGATGCTGGAAACGCCATCGCCGTGGCGATTGCGCGAGCGTGGTTTCATTTGCCATATTTCCGGGCGTGCATGTCGTGTGCGGCACGCGACAGCTGGATTGAATATAGAAGCGAGCGCACGCACCGCGGAGCAGCGAGTGGCGCGCTACTCGGGCGCTACCGCCCGGTCGGCGAAACATTTCTTGCGCAAAGCGGATCGATCGAACATTTCTTGACGGAGCGCTATTGCCTTTACACGGCGGATGGCGAAGGACGCGCGATGCGCGGCGAGATTCATCACACGCCATGGCCGCTGCAGGCCGCCGAAGCCGAGTTCGAAAGAAATACCGTGGCCCAGGCCGCAGGAATCTCCTTGCCGCTGGCGCGGCCGCTTCTTCATTTTTCGAAACGCCAAGACGTGGCCGTATGGTCGCCGCAACGCTTGGTGCAGTGAGCTGCCTCGGGCGGGTTCACCACTTGTGGAAAACGAAGAATACCGCCAGCGCGATGCAAGCGAAGCCCGCGGCGTAGTTCCACTTTATTTTTTCGCCGAGATAGAGAACGAGAAAACGGAAAAGACCGAGAGGGTGATCACTTCCTGAATGGTCTTGAGCTGCGCGGTGTTGAACTGCCAAGTCCCGCTGTGATCGAGCAATGTGACGGCGCGCTACCCACCAACCGCGGCGCCATATGACAAGCGGTGTTTCTAGTCTAGGACTATTGCGTATTCCTTAGTGCCAGATTCTGCACACCTGGACCACCAGAAGTTCATCGGGCAAGACGAAATCCGTTAGAGTTGGTGACGAGAGATTGTTTGGCTTCCCCGACCGGTGCTCGAATCAGGCCCATCTAAACGTGGAGGATCTCGTGGGGCGAATTGTTAGAGATGTTTGTGCGCTGTTCTTGACACTGGCGATCCTGCTGCCGGCTGCAACTGACGGGCAAGAGTCCACCGTGCTCGTGGTCACAGGCTCGAGCATGCCGGAACCACTGTACGTGCTCTGGAACGACGAATATCACAAGCAGCAGCCCGCCGTGCAGGTCCGCTACCTGCCCGAAGGCAGCGGCGCGGGCGCCACTCGCGTTTTGACGGGCACGGGAGACTTCGCCGGAGGTGATGCTCCCATTCCGGAGAAAGAGTTAAAAGCAGCCACCATCAAGGTATTCGAGCTTCCGACGGTGCTGATTGGAATTGTCGTGGTTTACAATTTGCCTGGCATAACAGGCGAACTGCACCTTTCGGGCCCAACCCTGGCAAACATATATCTCGGGAAAATCACCACTTGGAACGATCCGGCGCTGGTGAAACTGAATCCCGAGACAAAACTTCCCGCGCTTCCGATCCAAGTGCTGCATCGCTCGGCGGGAAAAGGTTCGAGTTATATCCTTTCCGATTTCCTATCGAAGGCCAGTCCAGAGTTTCTTGCGCGCGTAGGGCGAAGCGAATCGCCGAACTGGCCCGTGGGCGCAACCGCCGGCAGATCCCAGGACATGACCGAAAAAGTGGAGTCCACCCCGGGAGCGATCGGCTATACGGAATTGAATATGGCGATGAAGGCGTCCCTGCGGATGGCAAGCATCCGAAACGCGGATGGTGAATTCGTGAGACCATCCGCCCATTCAGTTGCTGCCGCAGCCAAAGCCTTGACGACCAAAACAACAGACGATTTCCGTGTTTCCCTCACCAACGCGCCCGGAAAAGACAGCTATCCGATCAGCAGCTTTACGTGGTTCTATGTCCCTGCCGTCGCCAAAGAGTCGCAGCGTGGCCGCGCCGTCGCAGAATATTTAAGATGGGTTTACACCAGCGGCGAGAAGATCGCGCAAGAACAGGGTTATCCGCCGCTGCCCGAGGAACTGCTTGCCAAAGTGATGGCGAAAGCGGAGACGATCCGCTGAGCCCCTGCCTGAAGCCCTAAACGTTTAAAGTTAGAGAGACGAGGTCTTGCCGCGGCGTGGGCGGGACGGGTGGCATCTTGGAACGGTCTACGGGACGATACAGCGTGTCGCGCTCGACGGGAATGCGGCCTGCGGCGCGTATCAGTCGCTCGAGTTCGGCGCGCGGCGTGAACTCGGAAGTTTTCGCACCCGCATCGTGGTAAATCTTTTCTTCGACAACCGTGCCATCCAGGTCGTTCGCGCCAAAGCGCAGCGCAATTTGCGCCATGCTCGGCGAAAGCATGATCCAGTACGCCTTGATGTGATCGAAATTATCGAGAATCAAGCGCGCGACCGCGATGTTGCGCAGGTCGGCGTAGCCGGTCGGCTTGGGAATGTGCGAGAGCGCTGTATTTTCCGGATGAAACGCCAGCGGAATGAACGTAACGAAGCCGTGCGTCTCATCCTGCAGCTCGCGCAATTTGATAAGGTGATCGACGCGCTCCTCCTCCGTCTCGACGTGGCCGTACAGCATGGTGGCGTTGGAACGAAGACCCGCTTGGTGCGCTTTCTTCGCTGTACTCAGCCACATCTGGCCGCTGGTTTTGTGGTCGCAGATAATCTTTCGCACTCGCGGATGAAATATTTCCGCGCCTCCGCCGGGGCAGGAATCCACTCCGGCTTCCTTCATTTTGTGCAAGACTTCTTCGATGGAAAGTTTGGCGATGCGCGCGAAATAATGAACCTCCACCATCGTGAAGGCCTTGATATGCACGGCGGGGCAGCGTTGTTTGAGGCCGCGCACCAGTTCCAGGTAGTGATCGAAGGTCAGATCCGGATGCAGGCGCACAGTTTGCAATGCGCCACGCAGACGTTTGTCGGATTGATGTGGCGATTGACGTTGTAATATGTGATGTTGCCATGGCGCTTTTCGCGGACGTAGTTCGCAAGCCAGCCAACCGCCAGAAGATCCGGCGAACGATAGAGCGCGATCCCGTCGTCCATGCTCAGGCGCTCGGCGGCAAGAACTTTGTCCGCGATGGGTTTCAACCGCTGATCCGTGATAGTCAGTTCGCTCATTTTGAATCCGTTGAATATTTCAAACGTGCCAAACCGCTGCGGCGGCGCCCCAGAACAACAGGAACAATAGACTAATATAACCGTTCACGGCGAAAAACGCAGCGTCCAGCTTGCTGAGATCGCCGGGTCTGACAAGAGAGTGTTCGTAGGCCAGCAGCGCGGCGACGACTACGATGCCTGCCCAAGCCGGCCAAGGGAGCGCAAAGCTGTACGCGAGCCAGGAGAGCAGCGCGACCACACCGATGTGCATCACGCGCGCGATCAACAAAGCGTTGGCAATGCCGAACCGCTTGGGAACGGAATAGAGGCCAGCGCGGCGATCGTAATCGACGTCCTGGCAGGCGTAGAACACGTCAAAGCCGCCGACCCAGAGAGTGATGGCCGCGCACAGGATGAGCATGCGAGCGTCAAGGCCGCCGGTTACCGCGATCCACGCGGCGGCGGGCGAAATGCCGAGCGCGAAGCCCAGGAAAATGTGCGACCAGTTCGTGAAGCGCTTGGTGAACGAATAGAAAAAGAGGATGGCGATAGCGAGCGGAGCAAGTTTGAGCGCGAACGGATTGAGCTTCCAGGCCGCAACGAAGAACAAAACTACAGCGGCCAGTGTGAAAAACCACGCAAATTCGAGGGAAAGTGCGCCCGTGGCGAGAGCTCGTTGTTGGGTGCGGGGATTTTCCTTGTCGTAACGAAGGTCGGCGATGCGGTTCATGGTCATTGCTGCTGAGCGCGCCGCGACCATGGCGACAACGATCCAGACGAATTGGCGCAAAGTCGGCCAGCCCTTTGGTGGTTGATGCGTGGCGCGCGCGGCGAGAAGCGCTCCCGTCAGTGCAAATGGAAGCGCAAAGACAGAGTGCTCGAACTTGATCATTTCGAGAACCGTGCGTATGCGGCTAGCCATTGGGAAATTACGCCTCCGCCTTTTTGACGCTTGTCTGGCCCGTCCAGCGATACATATTTTCCTGGGGAAGATTAGTCTGCGCGAGGACGCGATAAATGTATTGCGTGACCAGGTCTTCGATCGTTTGCGGATGATGATAGAACGCCGGGATCGCCGGCATGATCACTGCACCGGCTTGCTGTGCGCGCAACATATTTTCCAGATGGACGCGGTTGAAGGGCGTATCGCGTACGCAAAGAACAAGTTTGCGGCCTTCTTTGAGCATGACGTCCGCGGCCCGGGAGACGAGATCATCGCTGACGCCGCTGGCGATGGCGGCCAGCGTGCCCATGGAACACGGAACCACAATCATCGAATCCACGGCGTAGCTGCCGGAAGCGATAGCCGCGCCGATGTCTTTATTCGGCAGAACTTCGATTTTTGCTGCGGGGCGATTTAGAAGCCGGCTGGGAAGTTGTTTCAAATGGCCAGAAGTGATTCCTAGTTCTTCGGAGAAGAGACGCTGGCCGGCCTCTGTGACGACGAGGTAGATTCGCGCGACGCGAGAATCTTCTTCGAGTAATTCCAGGGCTTTCTGCGCGAGAACGGCGCCGCTTGCCCCGGTCACACCTACGGTAACGACTTGTTTTTGCGTGTCCGGCATGTTGCTCGTGCGGATAGAATCAGTCTCGCAGCCGCTCTAGGGCAAGTCAAGTTGACGGTTGAGGCCGCAGGCCCGTGCGATGATAGAATTTGCGGCGGTCAAACAATATGAATCAGCAGGAATTGTTGAAAATATTGGAATTGGTGAAGCTCGGCGCTTTTTCTCCAGAGAAAGCCGCTGAGCGCTTGAAGCATCTGCCCTTCGAGGACCTGGGATTCGCAAAAGTCGATCACCACCGGGCGCTGCGCCAGGGCTTTGCCGAAGTCATTCTCGGCAAAGGCAAAACGCCGTCGCAGGTCGCCGAAATTGTCCGCGCCATGCTCCAGAAAAAAGATGCGCATCACAATATTCTCGTGACCCGGGCGGACGCAAAGATTTTCGCCGCTGTGAAGCGCGCCAACGGAAAGCTGGCCCGCGCCGCCAAATTCCACGAGAATTCCGGCGTCATCACCCTCGAACGGAATCGCGAAGTCCCCGGCAAAGGAAACGTCCTGGTGGTCTCGGCTGGCACGAGTGACATTCCTGTAGCCGAAGAGGCGCTGCTCACCGCGCAAATGATGGGCAACCGCGCCGAACACTTGTACGACGTGGGCGTGGCCGGCATTCACCGCCTTCTGGAGCATCGCGAGAAATTGACCCAGGCGCGCGTGATCGTCTGCGTCGCAGGAATGGAGGGCGCGCTGCCCAGCGTCGTGGGCGGATTGGTTGCAGTGCCTGTGATTGCCGTGCCGACGAGCACGGGTTATGGCGCGAGCTTTGGCGGAGTAGCAGCGCTGCTCGGCATGCTCAATTCCTGCGCTTCGAATGTGACTGTCGTGAATATTGATAACGGTTTCGGCGCGGCCTGCGTGGCTTCCTGCATCAACCGACTTTAATCAGCAGCCGGGTTCTCAAACTTTCAGCAGAATTTTCATCACCCCGGTTTTTCGAGCAAAACGGATCGCTGCGGGCGCTTCAGCCATCGGAAACGTCCGCGTGATAAGCGGCCTTGGATCGACTTTGCCAGAGCGCAAGAGCGCGATCGCTTTGGCGAATGGGCCGCAGCGCGAACCAACGATAGCGATTTCCTTGACAACGATGGGCCAGGTTTCGATGGGAGCAGTGCCGCGAAATGTGGACTTTAGAACGAGCGTGCCGCGCGGTTCGATCATCTGTTGAGCGAGAGCGAGGCCGGTGCGTGAACCGGTCGCCTCGACGATCAGCGCAAAGGTGTCTTTCAAACGCTTCAAGTCGGATGGATTGCCTGGAATTTGTTTCGCTTCAATTCCGGCTTGGCTTGCGAGAGCCAATTTGTTTTCGTGTTTGCCGTAAATGACGACACGAGGAAGGGCCGTGCGCAGAACTCGTGCGATTAGCTGCGCGAGCTTTCCATCGCCCAGGATGGCCGCCTCCCGAAAAGTTCTTGTGTCGATTTGTTCCAGAATTTCGCAAGCGGCAGCGAGGGGCTCGACAAACACGGCTTGCTCGTCGGGGATCGAATCCTCGACAGTGTGGAGATTCTCCAGGGGCAACGTCAAAAACTCGCCGAACGCCCCATCGTGCGCCACGATTCCAAGAACCGTTCGTCGAGCGCAGTGCGTCTTCAGGCCACGTTTGCAAAAATCGCAAGCGGAGCGGTCACCGTAAGCAGAACAGGAAACGTTGATTTCGCCGCAGACTCGGTGGCCCAGCCATTTGTTCTTTTGCGCCGCGGAAACGCCGTGCACTTCAGCTACTTCACCGACGAATTCATGGCCGGGAATACCGCGAAAGCCTTGATAACCGCGAAGAATCTCGATGTCGGTGTTGCAAATTCCGGCAAGCCGAACGCGAATCAGTGCCCAACCGCGCCGCAGCCAGGGCAGCGGTTTCTCGATTCGCCTTAGCTTTCCTTTGGCAATTTTGAAGGCAAGCACGACAGACTATGTTCGCGTACTTCTCCCAATCGAGTCCAGTTGCACAATGCCTTGAGTAAGGGCTGGTCGCCTAACTCGTTCTTAGTGCGCGTAGCTCGCGTTGATGAAGTCATCGATGTCTTTATGCAGCTTGTGATGCGCTTTTTCGTCGATGTACATCATGTGGCCGCCTTCATAGTATTCAAAACTCACGTTCTTGCGGACCGGCGGCTCGAGATTCATGTGCGCAAAAGTGTTCTCGATTCCATTGAACGGCGTCGCCACGTCGTAATAGCCGCACAGGACCAGCACTTTCAAATAGGTTTGCTGCGTCATCGCCGCGCGCAAAACTTCCGCGACTTCGGTATTTCCAGTCTGGTCCCACGGGCGCACATTGGCCGTAACGGCATAATACGCATCGCTGTCCCATTTTAATTCGCGGCGAACGTAGTCATGAAATGTCGCGACGAACGCGCCTTCATAGGAAGCCTCGCTGGGGTCGTACTCGTTGCGCTCCCCGGCAGCGTCGACGTCCATGCCCTCAAAGCGCGAATCGAGCCGGCCGATGGTGCGGCGCTTGTCGCGCTCGAGTTCCTTGAACCAACGGAACGGCGTGACTCGCAGATTCGCCTCCTCGATGAACTTCGTCGAGAGTCCGGTGAAGCGCGCGAGATCTGCCACGACCTTTTGGCGCTCTTCACTGGACAGCTGGTCACCTTTTTCCAAAGCCTGCGCGTATTCACCATGCGCGAATTCGCGCGCCTTTTGCGCTACCTGGTCGATGGGCAGGCTTTGCAAGTCGGATGGCAACAGGTGGTGGTACCAGGCTGTCGTCGTGTACGTAGGCAAAAAGAAAATGGTCCGGTTGTCGGCGCCCCAATTCGAGAAAGCCACAGACGAAAGCAGCGCGACCCCGCTCATGTAAATCTGATGGCGTTCTTGAATCACTCCCGCAAGCTCGGCTGAACGCGTGGTGCCGTAGCTTTCGCCAATCAGGAATTTCGGCGAAGCCCATCGCTCATTGCGCGTGATGTACTGATAGATGAAATCAGCAAACCAGTTGGCGTCCGCGATGATGCCGTGGAATTGTGCCGGAGCTTCGCCCGGAGCGGGACGGCTGAAGCCGGTGGAAATCGCATCGATGAAGACCAGGTCCGTGGCATCGAGAAAAGAATCCTCGTTATCGATGATGGTATACGGCGCCGGCATTCCGTGGCCGTCGGCGGTAAGCACCACACGCTTCGGTCCCATCCCCATGTGCGTGAAAAGTGAAGCAGACCCTGGCCCGCCGTTATAAACGAAACTCACGGGCCGCTTTGCAGGATCGGCGACTCCATCCTTCACGTAAGCAACGTAAAACATCGTCGCTTTCACCGACCCGTCATCCGCCTTGATGTTGTACGTGGCCGCTGTCGCGGTGTAGTTGATTGCTTGCCCGCCAATGCGCGCGGAATGGTGCGTGACAGCCGACTTTTCGTCAGGAACTGCAGGACGTTCCTTTTTGCCCTGAGCGCCCTCGCTTGCCGGCGCCGCCGGTTCCGCAGGCGGGCGGGTGCGCTCGCGCTGTGGTTGCGGCGGTTGCTGACCTGGGGGAATGGTCGGCTGCTGAGCTGCCGCCGTGCCTAAGCCAAAAGATAAAACAATTCCTGCGAGGACGCACCAATCTCTCCTCATTTCCCATTTCTCCTTTTTCTTACGAGACGTTTTTCGGGCAACCAGGGATGCTGCAAAATTCCGGGAGAATCCGTCCACTCACCCGAAACATCCCGTAGGACGCGCAAAACGACTTCTGAGTTTCATTGTGCAAGGAGATATGACGCGCGTTTGCGGCGAGGAATCAGTGAAGCGCTGCACCGAGTGTCTTGACGAGAAGAGGTTCCTGTTCCGCGAAAACTGTCCTGAGATCCAGAATCAAGCGATCGTTCTCAACGCGAGCAATCACCGAAATTCCTGTAGGCGCGCGGCGAAGCCGCTGTTCGAGTTGCGCTGCGGAATAACGCGCACTTGCGATGCGAATAACCTTTGTGGGCAGCGCCTGTGTCGGCGTCGAACCCCCGCCCGCGAGCGACGTGCCATCCACAATTTCCACCTCCACTTCATCGAGCGGAAGTTCTGGGCGAAGTTCGCGCAAAAAATTCTCGGAACGCCTCTTGATCTCTGCCACACTCGTTCGAATCATGCGCAATGCTGGAATCTCGTCCCAAGCCGCGCGTAAATAGGCGCCGAGAGTTATTTCCAGCGCGGCCGTCGTTAGCTTGTCCACGCGCAGCGCACGGAAGAGCGGATGCCGCCGCACGCGCGTGACGAGTTCTTTTTCCCCGGCAATGATGCCCGCCTGCGGTCCGCCCAAAAGTTTGTCGCCGCTGAACATCACTATCGATACGCCCGCGTCGATGCTTTGCCGAACGACGGGTTCTGAGATTCCGCTCGCGGAAAGGTCGACGAGGCAGCCCGAGCCAAGATCCTCGACAAGCGGAAGCCCGGTTCGCTGGCTAAGCGCGGCCAATTCTTCAAGCCCGGGTTTTTCCGCAAAGCCCGTAATGCGGAAATTCGAAGGATGCACGCGCAGGAGCAGCCGCGTGTTTTCATTAGTTGCGTTTTCGTAGTCAGCGAGCCGCGTCCGATTGGTCGTGCCAACTTCCCGCAGCACCGCTCCGCTTTGCGCCATGATCTCTGGAATGCGGAAACCGTCGCCAATCTCAATCAATTCGCCGCGCGAAACAATAACTTCGCCGCCCTTCGCCAATGCAGCGAGAACAAGAAGCACAGCGGCAGCACAATTGTTCACCACAACCGCGGCTTCCGCGCCAGTGAGCCGTTCGAGCAAAGATGACGTATGCACGTCGCGCTTGCCGCGCGCGCCCACCTCCAAATCATATTCAAGATTCGAGTACTGGGTCGCGGTACGCCGGAATTCCTCGGCGACCGCCGCCGGAAGCGGAGCGCGGCCGAGATTTGTGTGGAGAATCACGCCCGTGGCATTGATCACCGGCTGCAGCGAATGCGCAAGGATGCGCTCAACGATAGAGCTAATGTGTTCTTCGAGCGAGGCAGGATCAGCAGCGAGCAGGGTGAGTTCCCCTAGCACTGCAAATTTCACCTGATTAGTAATGCGCGAGCGCAACTCGGCAAGGACCGTGCGAGTGACTTCAACAAGCAGATTGCGATCGACACGGCCCGCAAGTGCCGCAAGCCGAGGCTGCGCAAGAAGTTCGTCCACCGAAGGGATTTGCCGCAGCAACTCCGCCTGCTCAGCGGAAAGAGTCTGTTTGGCGCGCGCTTCCATGCCCTTATTTCAGCACACCACCACCGCGCGGGCAATGAAGCTTTCTGTTGGCAGGTCTCGGCCGCCGAGCCCCACAAGTGTGATCGACGTGGGATACACAATGCGCAGCGCCGCCCACTCCTTTGGTTGACGACTTCGCTTTGTCCTCCTAGGATGATACTTCAGGGGCTTTTCCACCCATGGCGACCATCGACGAAGAGCTGGCACAGCTCGAACGGGACATCCGTCAGCTCAAGATTGAATACGACCAGTACTTCGGCGGTGGCAGGAAGCGCCCACCGACCGAAATCGAATGGCGCATCGAGTTGTTAATCAAAAGATATGCCGAACGCGGCGGCGACCTGAAGTACGGACAGCGATTCCGCCTGAACAACCTCACGCAGACCTACGCCAAGTACAAGGACATTTTCCGAAAGAAAACACAGCAGAAGGAAGAAGGAAAAATTCAGAGGCACTTTGGTGCAGCCGCGAAAGCAATCGAAGCCGAACGCGCGCACAAGAGTCCCGAGAAACCTGCGGAAACTCACGCGAAGCCCGCGCAGGCAGCAAACGCCGCGCAAGGTGCATTCCGCGTGACCTGCTCCGAACCAGAACGCGAAGCCGAGAAAGTCGACCAGCTCTTCCAGGCCTTTCTCCAAGCAAAAGAACAAGCCGGCGAACAAACTGGAAAGCTCTCGCGCTCCAGTTTTAACGAATTTGTGCTGAAAAAGACGAAAGACCTCCAGAAGCAGAAGAATTGCCGCGACGTGGAGTATGTCGTCGAAGTCGTCGACGGCCAAGTGAAGCTCAAAGCTCTCGTCAAAGCCTGAGCGGAGCGGAGAATCGCAGTTCATACTCGAAAGTAGAAAAGCGCCTCGCCTACGTTTTGCATCTTTGATTCCCTTCGAAGCTCTCCGATTTCCGCAGGCAAATCCGCGACGGGCGCCCTTACCACTTTCCGAAATTCCTCCGGACGCATACACTATTGTGCTTTTCTTTTTCTGGAGGAACTCATGGCAGTGGAGCGCGCGCTCATCAGCGTGTTTGATAAAGCAGGAATAGTGGAGTTTGCAAAGCGCCTCGCCGCCCTGCGCATCGAGATCCTTTCGACCGGCGGCACGTCGAAGCTACTGCGCGAAGCCGGCGTTGCCGTGCGCGACGTCGCCGACTTCACGGGCTGGCCGGAAATGCTGGGTGGCCGCGTAAAGACGTTGCACCCGAAGGTCCACGGAGGCCTTTTATTTCGCCGCAAACATCCCGAAGATCAGAAACAAGCCGCGGAGCACGGCATCGCTCCCATCGATCTTGTAGTCGTAAACCTATATCCCTTCGAAGCAACCGCCGCGAAGCACGGTTTAACGGCGGAAGAGCTCACCGAGAATATCGACATAGGCGGCCCCACGATGCTGCGCTCCGCCGCAAAAAACTTCGAAAGTGTTACGGTCGTGACCGATCCCGCCGATTACAAGCAAATAGCGGATGAACTCGAGGCGGCGCGCGAGACTTCTCTCGCGACACGGCTCGAACTGGCACGCAAGGTTTTTGCAACGACCGCGCGCTACGACGGCCTGATCACTACCGAACTCGAGCGGCTCTCTGCCTCGGCGAGCCTCGTGGAATTGGGCGAAAAGCCGCTCCTGCCGCAGCGTCTGCACATTGCTTTGCAAAGACAACAATCTCTGCGCTACGGAGAAAACCCTCACCAAGCCGCAGCGCTCTACGTACGCGCAGCGAGCGCGCCAACAGGGCTAGCCGCGGCGAAACAACTTCAAGGCAAGGAGCTTTCCTACAACAATTACGTTGATCTGGAAGCGGCGCGAAGCCTAGCGGCGGAATTCCGGCGGCCCGCCGCGGTCATCGTCAAGCACAACACGCCCTGTGGAGCGGCCGAGCGTGATTCTCTCCTCGATGCTTACTTGAAAGCTCTTGCGACCGACCCGGTTTCAGCCTTCGGAGGCGTCTTAGCATTCAACCGCGCGATCGATGCAGCGACCGCCGAAGAGGTGGCGAAGCTTTTCGTCGAATGCATCGCCGCCCCGGGATTTGAAGAAAAAGCAACAACAATTTTCGCGGCGAAAAAGAATTTGCGTTTATTGGAGCTGCCTCCCAACGGCCTCGAGCCCGAGCGCGAAATTCAGCTCAAGCGCATCTTTGGAGGAATGCTGGTGCAACAGCCCGATCTCGGCGAGATCGTAGAAGGTCAGTTAAAAATCGTGACGAAGCGCGCGCCGACCCCAGAAGAAATGCAAACCATGCGCTTTGCCTGGAAAGTTTGCAAGCATGTCAAATCCAACGCCATCGTCTTCGCAAGAGATGGCGCGACACTGGGCGTAGGCGCAGGCCAGATGAGCCGCGTCGATTCTGTAAAAATCGCCGTAATGAAGGCGCAGTCTTCGCTCGCCGGGAGTGTAGTCGCTTCGGACGCCTTCTTCCCGTTCCCCGACGGAGTCGAAGAAGCCGCCAGAGCCGGCGCTGTGGCCGTCATTCAACCCGGAGGTTCAGTCCGGGATAATGACGTCATCGCCGCTGCTGACCGCCTCGGAATAGTGATGATTTTCACCGGCATCCGGCATTTCCTGCACTAAAACGGAGCCCGCTGGTCCGCCCGCTTATTCCGCCATTAATGAATCGGCAGGCCTGCTTCCGTCCGATTAATCCGAAGCTTGCAAAGATTCCATTTCAACTCTTTTGAATTTTCTTGCATCCTAGTAAGGGGCGCGTTTTGGCCTTGGAAACGCCGTACTCTTGCATTTTGACCGCGTTCCAGCAGCATGGGATACTCTCTGTTTCCGGGGCTTCTATGAATCTACTAAGAATTACTCTCGCGGGACTCCTTACCGGCTCCTGCAGCGCCCTTGGCGCCGCGCAAACTCCTGTCGAAGCGCAAGTCCAGAAGAACGCCCAGATGCAATTTAAGGCCGATGCGCCGCCTTCAGAAGCCCCGGCCGCTCCCTCTCCCCGCGCAGAGGCCTACTACAATTTCGCGATGGGACATCTCTTCGAGCAGCAGTATGAGACGACCAACCAGCCGGAATTCGCCACGCAGGCCATCGACGCCTACAAAAGGGCTTATGCTCTCGATCCCAAGTCACCCGTCATCGGCGAACGGCTCGCCGAAATGTATTGGAAAGCGCAACGCGTCCATGAAGCCGTGACCGAAGCGCAGGAACTCCTCAAGCGCGACCCGAACGACCTGCCAACCCGCCGACTTCTAGGCCGCATCTATTTGCGTAGTTTGGGGGATTTGACTTCGAGCGCTCAGTCCGAGATGGCGGCGCGTGCCATCGAACAGTACAAGGAAGTCTACCGGCTCGATCCCACCGACTCCGAGTCAGCGCTATGGCTCGCGCGGCTATACCGTCTGCGCAATGAGCACGATAAAGCCGAAGATGTTCTCCGCACCCTTTTAAAGCAAGACCCCGAGAGCGAAGCCGCCGTCGAGCAACTCACGCAGCTTCTCCTCGACGAAGGCAAATCCGCGGATGCCGTGTTGCTTCTCGAAAGCGTCACCAACCGCACCCCTTCTCCTACGTTGCTGGATCTTCTAGGCGATGCCTATACGCAAACACGTGACCTGGCGAAAGCGGAAGGTGCCTACCGCAAAGCCGCGGAGCTGGACCCCTCCGAGCTGAGCCACACGCGCGGCTTGGGCCAGACGCTGCTCGCGGAAGAAAAATTCGCCGACGCGCTCACCGTTTATCAAAAGCTTGCCGACTTAATGCCCGACGATTCCGACGTCTATCTGCGTCTCGCGCAGATTTACAGGGAGCTGCACCAGCTCGATCGCGCCGAGGAGAATCTCTTGAAAGCCCGCCAGTACGCCCCCGGAAGCCTGGAGGTCATGTACAACGAGGCCATGCTCTACGAGGCGCAGGGCCGCTATGAAGATGCCATTCGCGTGCTCTCCGACGCCGTCACCGGTCTGAAATCGCAATCGACGGTGCTCCCGTCTCGCCGTCGTTCGCTGGCGATTTTGTACCAGCAACTCGGCCAGCTTTACCGCGACACGCAGAATTTTCAAGCCGCCGTTTACACCTTCGAAGAGCTGGGCCGCCTCGGCGAAGAAGAGGATCGCCGTTCGCGCATGCTGATCATGGACACCTACCGCGCGGCGAAAGATTTGCCGAAAGCGCTCCAGGCCGGTAAGGACGCGCTGACAAAATATCCCAGCGACCCTGGTCTTCGCACATCTAACGCGCTTTTGCTTGGAGAGAACGGGCAGACGGAGGAAGCCGTAAAAGTTCTTCGTTCGCAGCTGACAAAGAGCGAAGCGGACCGCGATATTTATCTGAACATCGCGCAGGTCTATGAACGAGGCCGCCGCTACAAGGAAGCCGAAGAAGCAGCCCAGACTGCGGAAGCTATCCCTGGCCATCCTCGCGACAACGAGATGGTCTGGTTTCTGCTCGGTGCGATTTACGAGCGGCAAAGATTCTACGACCGCGCCGAAGTGGAATTCAAGAAAGCTTTGGACGTGAATCCGCGAAACGCTCCCGTGCTCAACTATTACGGCTATATGCTTGGCGATCTCGGCATACGGCTTGATGAAGCGGAATCGCTCGTGAAGCGCGCCCTCAAGGAAGAGCCGCATAGCGGCGCGTATCTGGATAGCCTCGGTTGGGTTTATTTCCGCGAAAATAAACTCACGGAAGCCGAAGCGACACTCCGCAAAGCCGTCGAACGCGAAAGCCACGATGCCACGATTCGTTCTCACCTGGCCGAAGTCTACGCCAAGTCCGGCCGGACCGACCTCGCCGCGATGGAATGGGAGAAATCGCTGGCCGAATGGCGCCGCTCGCTCCCTGCCGACGTGGAAAACGACAAAATTGCGGAAATCGAAAAGAAACTTTCCCAGGTAAAACACCGCGTGGCCCAAAAATCCTCGCCGCAAGATGCGAAACCTCAGTAAGCCGCATGCGCGAAGTCCGCATCCCCGCGTTTGCCAAAATCAACCTGCGCCTCGATATCCTCGGAAAACGTTCTGACGGCTACCACGAGCTCCGCACAATTTTTCAAAGTGTTTCGCTGCACGATGAGTTGCGCCTGCATGCTTCAAAGCAGCAAGGTATTTCGCTGTCGATCCAAGGTAATGCCGTTCTCTCCCAAGAGCCCATTCAGAAGAATCTCGTCTATCGCGCCGCGGATGCGCTTCGCCACGAACTCAAAATTCGTTCTGGCGTCGAGATCGAACTCAGGAAAACCATTCCCGCAGGCCGGGGTTTGGGAGGCGGCTCAAGCGACGCCGCCGCCGCCCTGCTCGGCTACTTGCGTTTGACTGGACGCAAGCTGCCGCTGCCACGCCTCCTCGAAATTGCCGCGTCGCTCGGCGCCGACGTGCCCTTTTTTCTGTCCGGAGGCCGCGCCCTCGGTATCAGCCGCGGCGACGAAATCTACCCCCTTCCCGACATCCCCAAGCTTTCCGTACTCATTGTTTCACCGCGCGACATCCACGTTCCCACTCTTGACGCTTATCGCTGGCTGAAAGCTCGCCCGCTGACATTGACAAAAGGGGGCGCAGACCCTAAACTTTGGAGGTTCTGTGCTCTGTGTTGGAGCGCGCAAGGAAGCGGCCTTTCGAACGATTTCGAGCTGCCCGTCTTCCGGCGTCACTCCCGCCTTGATCAAATCAAGCGGGCCTTGCTTCAAAAAGGAGCTGCAGAAGCCTCGTTGGCGGGTAGCGGTTCGGCGGTGTTTGGAGTTTTCCCGAGCCCAACGATGGCGCGCCGAGCCGCTGTTGGGTTTCCGGACGATCAGACCTTTGTTTGCGAGACACTCTCGCGCGACAGGTACGTTCGTAAAATGCAGGGCACTCGTTGAAGTCGATGGGTGTCTTCCGTTTGTCCTCGGTTGATCCGCAGCGTCTCCACAGAAGCAAGTAGTTACCCTTTGAAATCAAATTTGGGCGAAGAAGTGTGCAAGCCCAAAAGCTGAACTGACGGAGCGCGAGTTTCGTGAACGACGACCGTTTCAAAATCTTCTCGGGGACTGCGAACCTGCCTCTGGCGGAGAGCATCTGCGCGCATCTCGAAGTGCCGCTGGGCAAAGCCAGCCTCGGACGCTTCAGTGACGGCGAGATTTATTTTCAGATTCTCGAAAACGTGCGCGGGGCTGACGTTTTTGTCGTTCAGCCTTGCTGCTACCCCGTAGATAACCACTTGCTCGAGTTGCTCCTGATGATCGACGCGTTCAAGCGCGCATCGGCTTGGCGTATTACGGCGGTTTTACCGTACTACTGCTACGCAAGGCAAGACCGCAAAGACAAGCCGCGCGTTCCGATATCAGCAAAACTCGTCGCCGACCTTCTCGAAACCGCCGGCGCAAGCCGCGCGTTGACGCTCGATCTTCACGCGCCACAAATTCAAGGCTACTTCGACGTTCCGGTCGATCACTTGTACGGATCCCCCGTTCTCGTGGAACACTTCCGGCAATTGGACTTGCCGAATCTGACGGTCGTTTCGCCGGATGCAGGCGGCGTGGAACGCGCGAGGTTCTTTGCTAAAAAGCTAGATGCCCCGCTGGCTATCGTGGATAAACGCCGCGTCGATGTGGACGTCAGCGAAGTTATGAACCTGATCGGAGACGTCCGCGGCCGCAGTACTCTGATCGTCGACGACATTATCGACACAGCAGGCACGCTCGTGAAAACCGCCGAAGCGCTGATTCGCGAAGGCGCAACGCAAGTTTATGCCGCGTGCACGCACGCCGTTCTGTCCGGCCCGGCCATCGAGCGCATCGCGCACTCCAAGATCAAAGAGGTCGTCGCCACGGATTCCGTCCCCCTAGGCGAAGCCGCAAAAGGCATGGGCAAAATCAAAATCTTGAGCGTCGCAGATCTTCTAGCGCGCGGCATCCGTTCGATTCATGAAGAAACGTCGATCAGCGAGCTGTTTATTTAGGTTTTAGTGAGACAGATTTCAGTCTGTCCTTGATGAAGTTAAAGATTTCACGGAAGGAATGAAAGTATGGCTGAAACTCAAATCATAGTAGAAGGAGCGCCCCGCTCCGATCGGGGCAAAAACGAGGCGCGCCGCCTGCGTCAGAGCGGCAAAGTCCCCGCCGTTTTGTATGGCGGCAAAGGCGAAGCCATCGCACTAGCATTGAACACCAAGCAAATCGGCGCGATCTTACGTTCCGCCACCGGCCACAACACGCTCTTTCAAGTGGATCTCGCTGGCAAACACGAGCCTGCCATTTTGAAAGATTGGCAAGTGGATCCGCTCAGCGGCAATCTGCTGCACGTCGATCTTCTCCGCGTAGCCATGGACGTTCGCATGCGCGTAAAGGTTCCCGTGCATACGTTCGGCGAACCCGCTGGTGTCAAACAGCAAGGCGGCGTTTTCGAAGTCGTCACACGCGAAGTGGAAATCGAATGCTTGCCCGCCGAAATTCCCACCGAATTTAAAGTGGACGTCAGCAGCCTCATGCTGGGCAATCAGCTCCGTGCCAAAGAGCTGGCGATTGACGCGAAGATGAAGCTGATCACCGATCCCGAACGCGTCCTGGCTCACGTCGTGGCTCTCAAGGTCGAAGAAGAGAAGCCGGCCGAAGTCGCAGCCACGGAAGCTGCAGCGCCTGCCGAGCCCGAAGTCATCAAGAAGGGTAAGAAAGAAGTCGAGGGCGAAGAAGGCGCCGAGACCGAAGCCAAACCGGAAAAGGCCGAAAAGGGCGAGAAGAAAAAGTAGTTTGGCAATTTGTAAAGCGCGGCGGCTGGCGGCAAGCCAGCTGCTCGGCAGAGGCCTATGCGGCTCATCGTTGGACTTGGGAATCCTGATCCGGAGTACCAATGGACGCCGCATAACCTCGGATTTATGGCGGTGGACGAACTGGCGAATCGCGGTTCGATTCGCGTCGAGAGGCCCGAAGGCAAAGCGCTCGTGGGCCAGGGCAAGCTCGCGGGTGAAGATGTAGTGCTGGCGAAGCCGCAGACGTACATGAATCTCAGCGGCATCTCGGTGCGAGAGCTGTTGGAAAAGTACGAGCTGGGTCCGGCCGATTTGCTGGTGATGTGGGACGAAGTGCAGCTGCCTTTCGGAACGATTCGCATCGACCGCAAAGGCAGCGGCGGGAGCCACAACGGCGCGAATTCTGTGATCAGCGCCGCAGGCACTCAGGAGTTTTCGCGGATCCGACTGGGTTGCGGGCCGGATCATCCGCTGAGCAGCCGCAAAGAATTCGTGCTGCGGCCGATGAAGAAGGCGGAGCTAGGAGTTGCGGCAGAGATGGTTGGCAAAGCCGGCGACGCGGTGGAAATGATTCTCGCGAAGGGAATCGAACCGGCGATGAATATTTTCAACCGGCGAAAGCCCTTGGAAGAGGAAGAGCCGGAAGAAGAGTAAGGGTTAAGCGTAAGAGGATTTTCCCGGGCTTAAACCCGGAATGGATTTTGAAGTGCCGCCGATACCATCGGCGCAAAGAGGAAAGAGGTCATCATGGAAGAACGTTTGTACGATCTGATTTTCATCGCGCGGCCGGCCACGCCGGAAGACGAAATCAAGAAAGTGATTTCCGGTATCGAGCACACCTGCGCGGAAAAGGGCGGCAAAATCGAGAAGACCGAGCATTGGGGCACGCGCAAGCTCGCCTACCGCGTGGCCAAACATCGCGAGGGCATTTACGTCTACCAGCAGATTCGCACGAATCACGGCGACCTGATCGCGGAGCTCGAGCGCCGTCTGCGCGTCCAGGACGTGGTCATCAAGTATCTGACCGTGCGCCTCGATGAAGACCTGAAGCGTCAAAAGAAGCTCGGCGGGAAGCGCGAACAGCGCGCTGCGCGGCGTCCGCGCCGCAGTGCGCCCGCTTCTGTGCCGGCTTCAACTCCCGCTCCGGAACAAACCGCGGCCAGTTGATTTTCGACTTTCGTTTTTCGACTTTCGTTTTTTTTGTTTTTAGAGAGAAAGGCAGGACGGTATGGCAGAGGAACAGAAACAAGCACAGTCTCACAGTGGACCGCCGCGCCGCGAAGGTGGTGGCGGCCATGGCGGGCCCGGAGGCGGGCATGGCGGTCCGCGCCGCGAAGGCGGACCGGGCGGCGGTGGTCCGGGCGGTCCCGGCGGCCGTCCGCGCGGCAAGCGGCAATATTTCCGCAAGAAGAAAGTCTGCAAGTTTTGCGTCGAGAAGATGGACTTCATCGACTACAAGCGCGCGGACATCCTTTCGCAGTTTGTCCAGGAACGCGGCAAGATTCTGCCGCGGCGCATGACCGGAGTTTGCTCGCGCCACCAGCGCTGGCTGGGCGTGGCCATCAAGCGCGCGCGCAACATCGCCTTGCTGCCGTTTGCAGGCAGCGCAGCCGGCACGCAAGCCCCGCGCCAGGTGGTTCCGCAGGCCGCTCACGGAGCGCCGGCTACCCACGCGGCCACACCGACACCCGCGGCTGCGCCAGTCGCTTCAGCCGAGGCCCCGAAGGTGTAAGCCGGATCGGGTCAATGCCACAGGAATTTCGGGAAACAGGAGCTTAGAGAGACAAAATGCAAATCATTCTTCAGGAAGACATCGAAAAGCTGGGCCACCGCGGCGACATCGTCACCGTCAAGCCCGGCTATGCCCGCAATTTCCTATTGCCGCGCAAGCTGGCCATTGAAGCCAGCACCGGCAACATGAAAGCGCTCGAAAGGATTCGCACGTCGCTTGCGAAAAAGACCGCGAACGAACTGGACGCGGCGCAGAAACAGGCAGCACTGCTCAACGGCGTGTCGCTGAACTTCACGCGCAAGACCGGGGAGAACGACCAGATGTTCGGCTCCGTCACCACCGCCGACATCGCCGAAGCCCTCGCCGCGCAGAGCTTCAAGATCGACAAACGCCAGGTGCAAATCGCCGATCCCATCAAGGCTCTCGGCGAATATCCCGTCACCATCAAAGTCTTCCGCGACGTAACCGCGCAAGTGATCGTCCACGTCGCGAAGGAAGAATAATTCCAAATCGCAGGCTGTTTTGACTCTTCGGCCGTAGGGGCACGATATATCGAGCCCCTACTTTTTTTGTTCGTGCGTGGCGCAACCGCGAAAAAAACTTTTTCAACATTTCCGAACTCATGCACAGGCATGCACAGAAAATCTCGTTGACCTAATCCCCTCCTCACCGCACAATGCGCTAACCGTCGAGCAACGCATAGGAAAACGTCGAGCCCAGTTTAAATCTCGCGACCCGAAAAATACCGTCACTAACCTAGCTGTGCAAGCCATCTTGCGCGGCGGAAGGCTTTGTGTTACCGTAGGCGAAATAAAAGCGAATAAGCAATGGCTACTGCCGAAACCACCCTCGAAAAGCCGCTTCCGAGCAATGTGGACGCCGAACGCTCCGTTCTCGGCGCCATTTTGCTCGACAACAACGCTCTGAACGCGGCGATCGAGAATCTCCGCCCCGACGACTTCTTTCACGATCATCACCGCCGCATCTTTACGCAGATGATTTCGCTTGGCGAGGCGCAGCAGGCCATTGACCTCATCACGCTCACCGAAGAGATGCATCGCCACGGTGACTTGGAGGCCGCCGGCGGCGCGCCTTACCTTGCGTCGCTCGCCGACGGCATGCCCAAAGTCTCGAATATCGAGCACTAC
>WNFS01000266.1_pt1 | contig 38286 bp, 29 predicted proteins | sample 5400141 | NCBI WGS metagenome assembly WNFS01 (sample SAMN13153358, study PRJNA577476) | soil metagenome | isolation source: 60 cm saprolite under Madrone tree | place: USA:California | collected 2016-06-14
GCGATCCGGCCCAGATCGCGCCGGCCCTGCGGCGGGCGCGCGAGTCGGTGGCCAAGAGCGGCCGCAGCGCCGTCATCAACATCTGGGTCGACCCGCGCGAGTACGCCCCCGGCACCAAAGCGCAGACCATGTACAAGTAGTGGCGCGGCCAAGTGGCTGACTGTGCAGCTTCGACATCAGAGATGGCAACCGTGACGCTTGTTAAGGCCGCGGGGGGTGCTCGAGGGGGGTCGCAGACCCCACTCGAAGCCGATCCTCCCGCTTTTCCGCGAACAGCTCGGGCAGTGCCGAAGCTACTCCCGACGAACGATAGGAGTCGTGCGCAATGAGTAAGCCACTGGAAGGCATTCGCATCATCGATTTCACCCACGTGCAGGCGGGCCCGGCCTGCACGCAGCTCCTGGCCTGGTTCGGTGCCGACGTGATCAAGGTGGAGCGGCCCGGCTCGGGCGACGTTACGCGAAGCCAGCTGCGTGACATTCCGGATGCGGACGCCCTGTACTTCACGATGCTCAACAGCAACAAGAAGTCGCTCACGCTGGACACCAAGAAGCCCGAGGGTAAGAAGGTGCTGGAAAAGCTGATCAAGCGGTCCGACGTGCTGGTCGAGAACTTCGGCCCGGGCGCACTCGATCGGATGGGCTTTACCTGGGAGCGCATCAAGGAACTCAATCCGAAGTTGATCGTCGCTTCCGTCAAGGGCTTCAGCGATGGCCATCATTACGACGACCTGAAGGTCTACGAAAATGTCGCGCAGTGTGCGGGCGGCGCAGCGTCGACCACCGGATTCTGGGATGGCCCGCCCACGGTCAGCGCCGCCGCCCTCGGCGACTCCAACACCGGCATGCACCTGGCGATCGGCATCCTGACCGCGCTGATCGGCCGCGACAAGACCGGCAAAGGCCAGAAGGTAGCGGTGTCGATGCAGGACAGCGTGTTGAACCTGTGCCGGGTCAAGCTGCGCGACCAGCAACGCCTGGAACGGGTGGGATACCTGGAAGAGTATCCGCAATATCCGCACGGCACCTTCAGCGATGTCGTGCCGCGCGGCGGCAACGCGGGCGGCGGAGGTCAGCCGGGCTGGGTCCTGAAGTGCAAAGGCTGGGAAACCGACCCGAACGCCTACATCTATTTCACGATCCAGGGCCACGCGTGGGAACCGATCTGCCGGGCCATCGGCAAGCCCGAATGGATCAACGATCCCAAGTACAGCACGGCCCAGGCGCGTCAGCCCCACATCGACAGGATCTTCGCCACGATCGAGCAGTGGCTCGCGGACAAGACCAAGTTCGAGGCGGTCGATATACTGCGCGAGTTCGACATTCCCTGCGCGCCGGTGCTCACGATGAAGGAACTCGCGAACGACCCCTCGCTGCGCGCAAGCGGGACCATCGTCGAGGTCGACCACAAGGCGCGGGGCAAGTACCTGACCGTCGGCAGCCCGATCAAGTTCTCGGACCTGAAGCCTGAAATCACCGCCTCGCCCCTGCTCGGAGAACACACGGACGAGGTGCTCACCGCCCTGGGCTACAGCGGGGCCGAGATCGCCTCCTTGCGGTCCGACCAGGCGGTATGAACACGGAGCATCGAGGCAAGCACGCAGCGGCCGCCGCCATCGACCTCAGCCAGCTGGTGGCGGCCGTGGGCGACGCCATCGTCGTGACCGACGCCAGCGGCGCCATCACGCTGTGGAATCCCGCGGCCGAGCGCATGTTCGGCTTCCCCGCATCCGAGGCCCTGGGCCGGCCGCTCGATCTGATCATTCCCGAGCGGCTGCGCAATCGGCACTGGGAGGGCTTTCACAAGACCATGCTGACCGGGCAAACCAAGTACGGTACCGACCTGCTGCGCGTGCCCGCGGTGGACAAGGGCGGGCGCACCCTGTCCATCGCGTTCACGGTGGCGCTGCTGCCTGCGGCAGACGGCAAACCGGCTGCCATCGCGGCCGTCATCCGGGATGAAACCAGCCGCTTCAACGAAGAACGCAGCCTGCGCAAGCGCCTGGCCGAACTCGAAGCGCAGCTTGCGGAGCGCAGCACGGCATCGTGAACGCAGACACCGCGCAGGGCGGCTGCCTGCCGGTCGAATCAGGCCGCCGCAACCGGAATCTTCCCGATCCGCGCCCTCCATTCCCGCGGCCCGGTCTCGTGCACCGACGTGCCCTGCGAGTCCACGGCCACGGTCACCGGCATGTCCTTGACCTCGAATTCGTAGATCGCTTCCATCCCCAGATCGGCGAATGCGACCACGCGCGCCGACTTGATCGCCTTGGCCACCAGGTAGGCCGCTCCTCCGACCGCCATCAGGTAGGCCGAGCGGTGCTTGCGGATCGCTTCGATCGCGACCGGGCCGCGCTCGGCTTTGCCGATCATCGCCCGTAAACCCGTCCGCGACAGCATCATCTCGGTGAACGAATCCATCCGGGTCGAGGTGGTCGGGCCCGCCGGGCCGACCACCTCGTCGCGCACCGGATCGACCGGGCCGACGTAGTAGATGACCCGATTCTTGAAATCCACCGGCAGCGACTCCCCGCGCGCCAGCAGTTCCTTGATCCGCTTGTGAGCTGCGTCGCGGCCGGTCAGCATGCGCCCGGACAGCAACAGCGTCTGGCCCGGTTGCCATGACGCCACTTCCTGGCCGTTCAAGGCGTCCAGGTTGACCCGGCGCGATCGTTCGGTATCGGGCTCCCAGTGCACCTGGGGCCAGTCGGACAGGGACGGAGGATCCAGGTAGACCGGTCCCGAGCCGTCCAGCACGAAGTGCGCGTGCCGCGTGGCCGCGCAGTTGGGGATCATCGCGACCGGCTTGCCGGCCGCGTGGGTCGGGTAGGTGTGGATTTTCACGTCCAGTACGGTCGTCAAGCCTCCCAGTCCCTGCGCGCCGATTCCGAGCGCGTTGACTTTCTCGTACAGCTCGATGCGCAGCTTCTCGACCTCGTCGCGCGGGCCACGGGCGATCAGCTCGGCCATGTCGATCGGATCCATCAGCGACTGCTTGGCCAGCAGTGCCGCCTTCTCGGCCGTGCCGCCGATGCCGATGCCGAGCATGCCCGGCGGGCACCACCCGGCACCCATCGTCGGCACCGTCGCCAGCACCCAATCGACGATCGAGTCGCCCGGATTGAGCATCGTCAGCTTGGACTTGTTCTCCGAGCCGCCTCCCTTGGCCGCGACCGTGACTTCGACCTCGTGCCCCGGCACGAGGTCGACCTGGATCACCGCGGGCGTGTTGTCGCGCGTGTTGCGGCGTGCCCCTTCCGGCGGATCGACGATCGACGCGCGCAGCTTGTTGTCCGGGTCCAGGTAAGCGCGACGCACGCCCTCGTTGACGGCATCATCCAGCCCACGCTCGAAGCCGTCCCAACGCACGTCCATGCCGACCTTCAGGAATACGTTGACGATCCCGGTGTCCTGGCAGATCGGGCGCCGGCCTTCGGCGCACATCCGCGAGTTGGTCAGGATCTGGGCGATCGCGTCGCGCGCCGCGGGCGAGGCCTCGGCCTCGAAAGCGCGCCCGAGCGAACGGATGTAATCGACCGGGTGGAAATAGCTGATGTACTGCAGCGCCGCGGCGACGCTTTCGACCAGGTCGTCCTTCCGTATCGTGCTCATTGCGGTGACCTCCGTGCTCTGAGGTCATTCTAACGAGGCCCGATCGGGCCCGCGCTGCGGCCCTTGAAATGGCGCGCGGCGCCCCAATGTGCCGACCCGGGTCGCTGTTTCTTCCGCAGCGGCGGCCGGCCGGCCCGCGATGGCGCGTCATGCGGCTGAAGTAGACTGCGGAGTGTCCTTTTCGAACTACAGGTGAAATAACTATGAAGCGTATCGCTCTGTTCGTCATCACGAACCTTGCGATTGTGGTCATGCTGGGCATCGTCGCCAGCGTTCTGGGAGTGGATCGCTTTTTGACCGCCCAGGGCCTGGATCTGGGCTTGTTGCTGGGTTTTGCCGCCGTGATCGGCTTTGGCGGCGCGTTTTTGTCGCTGCTGATCAGCAAGCCGATGGCCAAGATCAGCACCGGGGCGCGCACGATCAAGCAGCCGGCCAATGCGATGGAGGCCTGGCTGCTCGACACCGTCCGGCACCACACACAAAAGGCCGGACTGGCGATGCCCGAGGTGGCGATCTACGAGGGCGAGCCCAATGCGTTCGCAACCGGGGCGTTCAGGAACAGCGCCCTGGTGGCGGTCTCCACCGGTCTGTTGCAGACGATGAGCAAGGAAGAGGTGGATGCCGTCCTCGGGCACGAGGTCACGCACATCGCCAACGGCGACATGGTGACGATGACGCTGCTGCAGGGGGTGTTGAACACCTTCGTCGTATTCCTGTCCCGGGCACTCGCCTACGTGATCGACCGGATGATCCTGCGCAACGAGGGCGAGGGGCCGGGTATCGGCTACTTTGCCACCTCGATAGTCCTGAACATCGTGTTCGGATTGCTGGCCGGCATCGTCGTGGCCTGGTTCTCGCGCCGGCGCGAATTCCGCGCGGACGCCGGCTCGGCGCAGATCCTGGGCACGCCCCGCCCGATGATCAGCGCGCTGCAACGGCTCGGGGGCCTGGAGCCGGGCGAGCTGCCGCGCCAGATCAGCGCGTTCGGCATCAACGGCAGGACAGGCGGCCTTGGCATGCTGTTCGCCAGCCATCCGCCGATCGAGGAGCGGATCGCGGCGCTGCGCGCGCTCGGGAACTGATCAGGGCGCGAGCGGGCGCGGCGGGTCCGCGTCGATGTGCCGGCGCGACACGTACAGCGTCAACGACACCAGGCAAACGGCCGCCACGCTCAGCCCCGCGAGCGCGGCGGTCCACAAGCCGACCGCGCCGAGCGCCGGCACCGAGAACAGGCCCCGGTAGGCCAGCCAGTAGCCGCCTCCGAGGCCGATCCCCCACAGGCTGACTCCGTAGATCAGCATCGGAGCCAGCGTCACCTTGTATCCGCGCAGCACGAAAACGCTGACGCCCTGCAGCGCGTCGAAGGTATGGAACGCCGCGGCCAGCCCGATCAGCCGGCGCGCCGCTGCGGCGACCTGCGGGTCCGTCGTGTAGGCCGCGATGATCGGTTCGCGCGCGAGCCAGGTCAGCAGCGCCAGCGTCAATCCACCGGCCCCAGCCAGCCGCAAGCCGTGAACGCTCAGCGCCCGCGCCCGGCGCGGGTTGCGCGCTCCCAGCGCCTGTGCGACCAGGGCGCTGGCCGCGAATCCGGTCGACAGCGGCACCATGAACAGGATCGCTGCGATATTGCCGACGATCTGGTGGCCCGACAGCGTGGCGGGGCCCAGGCGCGCGATCAGCACGGCCATCAGCGTGAACGACGTCACCTCGAACAGCGTCGACAATCCGGCCGGAACGCCGATCCGCAGCAGATCCTTCTGCAGCTGCCATTGGGGCAGGGCCGATCGCCGTTCGGCGCCGTGGCGGAACGGCTTGAAGTACGGATGCCAGCGCCAGACCGCCAGTCCCAGAGCAAAGGTCAGCCACGACTGGCAGGCGGTCGCCACCGCGCAGCCGGCTCCGCCCAGTGCAGGTACCGGGCCCGCTCCCCAGATGAACAGCGCGTTCAGCGGGATTTTCAGCAGCAACGCGGTCAGGTTGATCGCCATCGTGAACTGCGGCCGCGACAGCGCTGAATTCAAGGTCACGAATACGCGTGTTCCGAGCGCTCCCGGAAGCCCGAAGGCGGCCGCAGCCAGGTAGGCGCTGGTGACATGCGCCACGTCGGCGCCCGGCCCGGCCATCCGGATCCACGGGTCGTGCCAGACCAGGGCAGCGCACCCGGGCAGCGACAGGAACGCGGCCAGCCAGATCGCCTGGTGCACGTCGCGGCCGACATGATCGGCTCGGCCGGCACCGAAGTGATGGCCGGCGATCGGTCCCAGTGCGGACAACACACCGATCATCGCGATCGCGATCGACACGTACAGGTTGGTTCCGAGCGCGACGCCGGCCAGCTGCACGGGCGACAGTCGGCCCGCCATCGCGGTGTCGATCGTGAAATTCAGGATGAACGCGAGCTGGGCCACGAGCATCGGCCAGGCCTGCCCCAGGATGGCGCCGCTCGCCGGCACGCGTGATTCGGTCGCCTCGCTCACCGGGCAGGGGCGCGGATGCCTTGTTCCGATTTCAGGGCGCAGGCTGCGCCAGTCGCCACAGCCGCCAGGACTCGTCGGCGCGTGTCGGGCGCTGGCCCTCCCACACCAGGTCCCACGAGCCGGCCGGGTCGAGCGGCGGTGGCGCTGCGCCGGATCGGCGGTACTGCGGCTGCAGTGCCAGCCGGCATGCGCTACTGCCGCCGTCGGGGGCGAAATGCACGTTACCGTAAAACGCGATTACCGCACGCATCGACGGCGACACGCCGACCGCGACCACGCACTCGCCCGCTGGTACCTTCGGCCCGATCTGCCGGGCCAGCACACGGTAGCTGCGGTTGTAATCGGCGGCGGGCAGAAACAATGTCACCGCGACCAGCCACAGCGCCGTCATGCCGGCGGCCGACAGAAACGCGCCCCGCCACAGCAGGGCCGGACGCCGGCGCACGCGCCAGACGATCAGCGCGACCCACAGCCCGGTGACCGCCAGCGCGAGCACCAGCGGAAGCATGCTGTTGCCGGGCCTGTGGCCGGGAATCAGACGCAGCACCGAAGCGGCCATCGCGCGCGGCGACCCGGTGATCAGCGCCAGGAAATAGGCCCACACGAACGCGATGAACAGCGTATAGGCCGCGATCGCAAACCAGTCGAACCATTGCTCGAGCGTGCGTCGCAGCGTCGGAAATCCGAACGCCGCCAGCACGGCCAGCGGTGCGATCGTCAGCACGAGCTTGGATTCGTCCAGCGGCGCCGCAGCGCCAAGCGCCAGAGCGAGCCCGGCCAGTACGGAGGCGGGAAGCGCGATATGCGCGGCGCCCAGGTGGCGCCGCCACGCGTACAGCGACCACGCGGCCAGGGGCCAGAGCGGCCAGACGTACCAGCTCGCGTTGCGCAGCAGCCAGATGCCGTCGCCGCGCGTCAACGGTGCGGCCGTGGACCCAAGTGTGTGCAGCCAGCGCAAGCCCAGCGGGCCGGACCCATCCGGCAGCTTCCACAGCGCCACCGCGGCCGCAAGTCCCAGCGCGCACGCGGTGCACACCGACATGGCCAGCCAGCGCCGACGGCAGCTCGTGCAAAGCGCCAGCCCCAGAATGCAGCCGGCCAGCAGGCCGGCCGCCAGCAGCGGACCGCGGCTCAGGGCCAGTGCCGCCGCGCACAAGCCGGTCAACGCCGCTCCGACCACGGGCCGCTCCGATGCGACCGACAGGCCGTACAGCGCCACCGCCACGATCGCGATGGAGACCGTGTCGCCGCTGGTCACATGCAGCGTGACCAGAATGCCCAGCGTGCTGACGAACATCAGCACCGCGATGTCGGCCAGCAGGCGCGCGTAATCGTTGGCCTCGGTTTCGCGGCCGAACGCCGGCGTGATCGGCTGGGCCTGCTCCCTGACGGCGAGGCGCCGCGTCGCGCCCCACATCGACAGCGCTGCCACCGAGAACCATGCAAGCGCCGACAGGCGGCTTGCCTCCGGCTCGCCGAGCCAGCGTCCCAGCGTGCGGATCGCAACGGCGCCCAGCCAGAACGGGAACGGCCCGTCCTGCGGTGTCGCCAGGCCGGCGACGTTCGGGAACCACCAGTCGGCCGCGGTGCCGTGCGCCATGGTCCACATGCGCCCGAACGCCGAGGCATCCTCCGGCCACAGGTCGCGGCCGAAAACGCCAGGCAGCGCAAACGCCGCCAGCAGCATCAACAGCGCCAGACGCGGCAGCGCGACCGCCGCTTCGGCCGACAGGCGGGAAGGTGTCGGGCGATCGCGATCGAAGTTCATCGGAGCCAAAAAAAAGAGGCAGCCGCTGCCGCCCCTGTTTTTCCGGCACGCCGCAAGACCGGGAGCGGCTTACCTGCGCTTGCTCTTGGCCGCCGAGGCCTGAGCGGCCGCGGCATTGACCGCCTCGGTCTTGGCGGCAAACTTCTGGCGGAACTTCTCGACGCGCCCGGCTTCCACGATCCGGGTTTGCGCGCCGGTGTAGAACGGATGGGACTCGGAGGACGTGTCCAGCTTGAACAGGGGGTACTCCTTGCCGTCCTTCCAGGTGGTCTTCTCCCGGGTTTGAACCGTCGACCGGGTCACGAACGAGAAGTCGTTGGATACGTCCAGGAACACGACTTCCCGGTAATCGGGGTGGATGCCGGATTTCATGATGTCGACCTGAGAATTGAATTTGTTGTGCTGGCCATTTTACCACCGAGGCCGGGCTCGCCCTGCGTAGCCGGCGCAGCCTGCGAAGCAGGGTCAGCCGCCTCGCCGCATCATGTCGAAGAATTCCGCGTTGTTCTTGGTCTGCTTCATCTTGTCCAGCAGGAACTCCATCGCCTCGATCTCGTCCATCCCGAACAGCAGCTTGCGCAGGATCCACACCTTCTGCAGCACGTCGGGCTTCAGCAGCAGCTCCTCGCGGCGCGTTCCCGACCGGTTCACGTTGATCGACGGATAGACGCGCTTCTCGGCCAGCCGCCGCTCCATGTGGATTTCCATGTTGCCGGTGCCCTTGAACTCTTCGTAGATCACGTCGTCCATCCGCGAGCCGGTGTCGATCAGCGCCGTGGCGATGATCGTCAGCGAGCCGCCTTCCTCGATGTTGCGGGCCGCGCCGAAGAAGCGCTTCGGGCGCTGCAGCGCGTTGGCGTCGACACCGCCGGTGAGCACCTTGCCGGACGCGGGCACCACCGTGTTGTAGGCGCGCGCCAGCCGCGTGATCGAATCGAGCAGGATCACCACGTCGTTCTTGGACTCGGTCAGCCGCTTGGCCTTCTCGATCACCATTTCAGCCACCTGCACGTGGCGGGCGGCCGGCTCGTCGAAGGTCGACGCCACGACCTCGCCGCGCACCGACCGCTGCATTTCGGTGACTTCCTCGGGCCGCTCGTCGATCAGCAGCACGATCAGGATCACGTCCGGATGATTTGCGGCGACCGCGTGCGCCAGGTGCTGCAGCATCACCGTCTTGCCGGACTTCGGGCTCGACACGAGCAATCCGCGCTGGCCCTTGCCGATCGGCGCGATGATGTCGATCAGCCGGCCTGTGATGTTTTCATCGCCGCGCATGTCCCGCTCCAGCTGCAGCGGCTTGTCGGGAAACAGCGGCGTCAGGTTCTCGAACAGGATCCGGTGCTTGGTCGAGTCCGGCGTCTGCCCGTTGACCTTGTCGACCTTCACCAGCGCGAAATAGCGCTCGCCGTCCTTCGGCGTGCGGACCTCACCCTCGATCGAGTCGCCCGTGTGCAGCGTGAAGCGGCGGATCTGCGACGGCGAGATGTAGATGTCGTCGGTGCTGGCCAGGTACGACGTCTCGGGCGAGCGCAGGAAGCCGAACCCGTCGGGCAGCACCTCCAGGGTCCCGTCCCCGAAAATCGGCTCGCCCGACTTGGCGCGCTTCTTCAGGATCGCGAACATCAATTCCTGCTTGCGCATCCGGTTGGCGTTGTCGATTTCCAGACCGGCGGCCATTTCAAGCAGCGCGGACACGTGGAGCGCTTTGAGTTCGGAAAGTTGCATGGAGGGGTCTATCGGGAAGGTTGACTGTCGGAGGGGTGTTTGTCGCGAGGATTGCGGTTGAACGGGCGCGCGGGATTTGCGCCGGAGGGTTGCAGCGGACCGGGCGACCTGCGGGCCCGCGAGGATGCGGCGGGCGGCCCTTGCCGCCCGTCGCGACCAACTTTAGAGATTACTGTCGATAAAAGCGACCAGCTCAGGTTTCTTCAGTTGACCAACCCGCGTTCCGACCACGGTTCCGTTCTTGAACAGCATCAAGGTCGGGATGCCGCGAATGCCGTACTTGGCCGGGGTGGCCTGATTCTCGTCCACGTTGACCTTGGCCACGGTCAATCGTCCGTCGTAGTCGTTGGCGATCTCCGCCACCAGCGGCGCGATGGCGCGGCACGGGCCGCACCATTCCGCCCAGTAGTCAACCAGCACCGGGCCGGATGCCTTCAATACATCCAGGTCGAACGAAGCGTCACTGACGTACTTGATTTCACTCATCGGACATCCTGGATAACCCGAAACGCCGGAGCGCTTCTGCCTTTCGGCCCGATCTCCCGGCCACGGAGACGCACAACAAGGGGGCCGCTTTCTGCCGTACGCCGGGGGGAACGACACCGGTGGGGCTGTACCGTTCACTGCGCCTGCTGGTCACGCGGTCACGACCGGCGTGCTGAGCGCGTATGTTAACACTTTGCGGGCCGCTTGGCCGGATTCCGGGAGACCGATTGCAGTGACGTGGGAGACGGCCAACGCGCCGCTCGACGGCCGCTGGTGGGATGCCGCCGCCTCGCGGCTGCTCGAGTTCGGCGCGCGCTGTGGCCTGCCCGCCCGCGATCTGCGAGCGCTCACGGTGCTGGTGCCCAGGGTCTCCGACGGGCCCTGGTTGCGCGCTGCACTGCACCGCGCGCTGGGCGGCAACGGCGCGCTGGTGGCGCCGCGCATCGCGACGCTGGAGCGCTGGGTCGGCATGCCGGCGGGGCCCCAGACCCCGCGTCTGCTCGAGCTGTTCGAGGCGCTGCGTGCCAGCGCCTGGGCACGCGAGGCCTTCGGCGATCGACCCGGGGCGCTTTGGTCGCTGGCGGCCGAGCTGTCCCGGCTTGGCGACGAGCTCACACTGGCCGCCGTCGGCCGCGATCAGGCTTTCGAGGGGCGCTGGCGCGACAGCGTGGCGCGCCATTTTCAAAGACGCGCCGCGATGGCGGCCAGCGCACAGGCTCAACTGGTGCTGCATTTGTGGAGGGCGCACTGCACCGCGCAATTCGGCGCCGGCCGGATGCTGAAGCTGTGGGCCCGCTGCCTCGAGCGCGTCGACGGCCCGCTCGCAGTGCTGGCGCCGTTCGGGCTGCCCGACTGGCAACAGGTGTTGTTGAAGGACCGTGCCGTTGCCCATCCGGTATGCGCAGTGCTGGGCGACCTGTCGGCGGCGATGTCGGCCCACGGATGGCTCGCGCTGACGTGGCCCGAGCTGGCCGATCCGGACCCGGCGCCGGCACCGATCGCGGATCGTTGCGAGGCGGCCCGCACCCGAAGCGCACCCCGCCTGAGGATCCTGGCGACCGGCTCGCTCGAACAGGAGGCCGGCGCCGCTGCATCAGAGGTCGAGGCCTGGTTGCGCAGCGGGGTCGAGCGCATCGCGCTGGTTGCGCTGGACCGGCTGACCGCACGGCGCGTGCGCGCACTGCTGGAGCGGGCCGACATCCTGGTCGCCGACCGGGCCGGCTGGAAGCTGTCGACCACCAGCGCCGCCGCCGCCGTGATGCGCTGGCTGGAGCTGGCCGGGGCTGACTTCCGGATACGAGACCTGCTCGACTGGCTGCGCTCGCCGTTTGTGCTGTGGGGCCAAGCGGAGCGCGTGGCGGTTGCGCGCGTGATCGACCGAGTGGCGGGCGCGGCTGCACTGGCCGGTGGCCTGGGCGCGATCGAGCGGGCGCTGGGCCGGCTGGACGACCGCCAGGCCGACGTCGAAGCGGCACGTGCGACGCTGGCGCGCCTGGCCGATCAGGCCGGGCGCTTGCAGGCGGCCGGCACGCTGGGTCGACTCAGCGGCGCTCTGGACGCCTCGCTCGATGCCCTCGGCATGCGCGAAGCGCTGGCGCGCGATCCGGTCGGGCGCGACGTGCTGCGCGAGCTCGGACAGCTGCACGAGAGCGTGACGGGCAGCGACGCGCGGATGCCGCTGGCGGCGTTTCGCGAACTGCTGGCGCAGCATTTCGAAAACACGAATGCCTCCGACCCGGGTGTCGAAAGCGCGGTCGTGATGACCTCGCTCGGTGGCGCCTGCCTGCGCGGGTTCGAGGCGGCGGTCCTGATCGGCGTCGATGCCGGGCACCTGCCCTCCGGAACCGAACCCGGCGTGCTGATGTCGGCGGGCGTGCGGCGCGACCTGGGCCTGGCCACGGCGGCCGACCTGCATCGCGCCCAGGCGGTCGAACTGGCAACGCTGCTGTGCTCGGTGCCGCGCGTGGCGGCCACCTGGCGCGTGCGCGAGGGCGATGAACCGCTTGCGCTTTCGACGTGGCTGGATCGGCTGCGCGTGATGGCCGGGCAAGCGGGCTGGGCCGATCCGGTGATCTGGTTCGAGCCGCCGCGTCGAACCGTGGAAGCGCGGACCCCGCACAGGCCTGCTCCGTGCGCTCCGCACAGGCTTCCGGATGGCCTGAGCGTCGGCGCCTGCCAGAGCCTGGTCGATTGCCCTTACCAGTTCTATGCGCGCCACCTGCTCGGGCTGCGTCGGCGCGAGTGGGTGGCCGAGACGCCCGACAAGCGCGACCTGGGCATCGCGCTGCATTCGATCCTGCATCGGCTGCACCTCGACTTCGATGCGGAGCGGCTGCAGCGGATGGCGGATCCGGAGCTGCAGCGGACGCTGGAGCAGATCACGCAGCAGATGTTCGGCCGCGATCTGCGCGAGCGCCCCGCGCTGATCGGCTACCGCCGGCGCATGCTCGACCTGATTCCCGGCTACGTGCAGTGGCTGCGCCAGCGTGCGGCGGCCGGCTGGCGCCTGCAGTCGGCCGAAGCCCAGTTCCAGGTGACGCTGCCGATCGATCCGTCGCGCGCGATCGAGCTTTCCGGACGAATCGACCGCATCGACGTGCGCGGCGATGCCGACCGCGAAGTGATCGATCGCGAAGTGATCGACTACAAGGCGCGCTCGCACCGGGCGGTGCGTGCAGCCGCGGCCGATCCCGGAGAAGACATCCAGCTGCCGCTGTACGCGCTGGCGCTGGGCGCTGGCGTCACCGCCGCGAGCTACCTGAGCTTCGAGCGCTCCGCCGACCCGGATCGCCGTTTCGCCACCGTGCAGCAGATCCCGGCGGCCGAGCCGCTGGGCCGGTGGGTGCGCCTGGTCGACCAGCGGCTGCGCGCCGACCTGGCCCGGATCGCCGGCGGCACGGGGATGGCTGCGATCGGCGTCGAACCGACCTGCTCGCGCTGCGAAATGCGCGGACTGTGCCGCCGCGGCGAGTGGGGCGACAGATGACGTTGCGATGAGCGAGTACCTGTGGGATGGCGAGCCGGTGTCGCACGAGCGATTCGTGCAGCGCGCGCTCGACCCGGGTGCCAGCGCGGTGGTCGAGGCTTGCGCGGGCAGCGGCAAGACCTGGCTGCTGGTCGGACGGATCTTGCGCCTGCTGCTGGCCGGCGCGGCGCCGGCGCAGATCCTGGCGATCACCTTCACGCGCCGGGCCGCGCAGCAGATGCGGCAGCGGCTGCTGCAGGATCTGGCGGCGCTGGCGCGCGCCGATCCGGACGATGCGCGGGCGCTGCTGGCGCAGCGGGGCTTGAGCGGCGCGCAGGCGCAGCAGGCGCTGCCGGCGGCGCGCGGGCTGTACGAGCGGGTCGCCTCGACCGAGCAGAGCGTGAGCATCGAGACCTTTCACGGCTGGTTCTGGCGGCTGCTGCGGCGCGCCCCGCTCGGAAGCGGTGTCGCGCAGTCGGCCGATCTGCTGGAGGCGCCGCGGCGGCTGGTGGACGAAGCCTGGAACGAATTTGCCGGCGAGCTGCTCGAGGCCGATACGCAGGCGCTTTCGGACTACGAGGAGCTGGTGACCCGGATCGGCGACTTCAGCACCGACCGGCTGCTGCGCAACTTCCTGGACAAGCGCGCCGAGTGGTGGAGCTTCGGCGGCGCCGACCCGGTGCAGGCCATCGATCGTGCCTGCGAGCCGATGCGCGAGGTATTGCGCGCCGGCGGCTTTTCGGCGTCGCGCCACCCGGGCGAGATCCTGCGGCAGCCGCGCTTCATCGAGGCGCTGCGGGCGCTGCTGACGTGCTGGCAGAGTGCGCAGCGCCCGACGAAGACCCTGCTGAAGGCAATCGAAGCGGCCCGCTCGTTCCTGGGCGAGCCGGCCGATCCGCTGCAGGACCTGGCACGCGCGAGCGATCTGCTGCTGACGCGCAACGGCGAGCCGTTGAAGGACTTCGAACCGAAGGCTCTGGCTCCGCGCCTGCCGCGGCTCCAGCCCGGCGAAGCGGTCCGCGTAGCGGGGCCGCAGCCCGGTCACGCAGACCCTTACCCCGCGCGATGGGCCGAGGCGATCGACATCGTGCGCGGCGTGCGCGCGGCCGAGGTCGAATGGGACGCGCTGCGGATGAACGAGTGCGGCTTGCGCTGCGGTGCGCGGCTGCTGCAGGCGTACGAGCGACGCAAACGCAATGCCAATGTGCTGGACTTCACCGACATCGAGTGGCATGCGGATCGACTGCTGCGCGATGAATCGACCGCCGCGTTCATGCACGCGAACCTGGATTCGCGTTACCGGCATCTGCTGGTGGACGAATTTCAAGACACCAGCACGCTGCAATGGAGAGCGCTGCAATGCTGGCTCGACGCCTACGAAGGCGATTCGGATCGTCCGACCGTTTTCGTGGTCGGCGACCCCAAACAATCGATCTACCGCTTCCGGCGTGCCGAGCCGCGCGTGTTCGACGCGGCGCGCAAGGTGCTGGCACAACGGTATGGCGCAGCGACCCTTCGGACCAACGTGACGCTGCGCAACCCTGCGGCGCTGGTGTCGATGCTGGATTCGGTGTTCGCGGACCGCAACCCGCTGTACCAGGCGCAGAGCTCGCGCGTCCCGGTCGACGGGCACTTCGTGCTGCTGCCGCTTCCCGAGCCGTCGCGGGGCCGATCGCAGAGCGCGGCACCCGGCTCTGCGGCATCGGTGCCATCGGATCCGGTGCTGCGTGATGTGCTGAGCCAGCCCCGCGCGGCCCCGCGCGCCGATCCCCACGAAGAGGAGGGCCGGCTGCTCGCGGCCGAGATCGCGCACTGGGTCGGCCGCCTGCAGGTGGAGGTGGGGGACAGCGGCGGCCCGGCCAAGCGGGCCGCGCGCTGGAGCGATGCGGTCGTGCTGATGCGGCGCCGTACTCACATGGCTTCGCTCGAACGCGCCTTCCGGGACGCGGGCATACCCACGCTGTCGGACCGTCGCGGCGGCCTGCTGGGGCGGGCCGAGATCGAGGACCTGGTAGCGCTGCTCGAATTCCTGTGCTCCGAGGACGATCTGAGCCTGGCGCACGCGCTGCGTTCACCGGTGTTCGGCTGCACCGATCAGGACCTGCTGAGGCTTGCCTCGAGCGCGGGAGCGACCTGGTGGTCACGCCTGGCTGCGCTCGCCGAGCCGGGCGCCGGGCTGGAGCGGGCCCGCAAGCTCTTGGGCGGATGGTTGCAGGTCGCCGGCGTGCTGCCGGTGCACGATCTGCTGGACCGGGTCTTTTACCAGGCCGACCTGCGCGCGCGCTATGCGGCGAGCATGCCGCGCGAGCGCGGCGTGCAGGTGCAAGCCAACTTCGATGCGTTTTTGCAGCTTGCACTGACGCTGGATGCGGGCCGCTTCCCGACCCTGACGCGCTTTCTGGACGATCTGCAGTGGATCCGCGAGAAGGATGCGGAGACGATCGACGAAGGCGTGGCGCTGTCGGACGACGCGGTGCGCCTGATGACGATTCACGGCGCCAAGGGACTGGAGGCACCGATCGTCGCCATCGCCGACGCACGCGCCGACGACGGTCCGCCCGACCGTTACGATGTGCTGCTGAACTGGCCGCCGGAGCTGTCGGCGCCGGAGCACTTCTCGCTGATCGGTCGCGCCGGGCGGATCGGATCGGCCCGGCGGCGCTGGCGCGAGGCCGACCGCGAGCAGCGCGCCCAGGAAGACTGGAACCTGATGTACGTGGCGATGACTCGTGCCAGCCAGGTGCTGATCGTCTCCGGCAGCGGCGAGCGCAGTGCCCCGGACAACTGGTATCAGCGGCTGCAGGCGGCGGCCACGGCCGCCCCGCCGCGCGCGGACGCCTGGCGCCAGCAGGCGCTGCCGTTCACCGCCGGCGCTTTCGAGCGCAGCTTCGCCGAGTTTCGGCCGCAGCCACTGCCCACGGGCCAGCGCGTGGCCGTGGGCGAGTCCGACGCGATACGGATGGGCCAGGCCTGGCATGCGCTGCTCGAGCGCGCATCGGAGCCCGACTTCAATCTCCGGGACCGGATCGGATCCGACTATGCGCTCAGCCCGGAGCAGGTGCGCGAAGTGCTGCAGGCCGCGCAGCGGGTAACCGGATCGGCGGTGCTGAAGCGATTTTTCGGGCCGTCCGTCGCGGCCTGGAGCGAGCTGGAGCTGGTCGACGCGCGCGGCGACAACCTGCGGATCGACCGCCTGGTCGAGCTCGGCCAGACCGTGTGGATTCTCGATTACAAATGGCGCTGGCTGGAGGCGGAGCGCGCCGGCTACGAGCGGCAGCTGGCCCGCTATGCGCAGGCGATCGCCTCGTTGTGGCCGGGCCGTCCGATCCGTACGGCGCTGGTGCTGTCCGACGGCTCGCTGGTCGAAATCGGCTCTGGCCCCGGCGCTGATAAGATCGACAGCGGCGGGCCCCCTCGCATCGAGGCGCCGTGAACCTGGTCAGGTCGGGAACGAAGCAGCCATAGCGGAATTCCCCGAGTGCCGAGGATCAGGCTCGCCTTTTCCGACCTTCGGACCATGAACGACATCGACAGCTCGCTGCGCATCGAGGCGGCGCGGCCGCAGCACGCGGCGGTGCTGCTGTCGCTGGTGCGCGACCTGGCCCGCTTCGAGAAACTCGAGCACCAGGTGGTGGCCACCGAAGAGCAGATCCGCGACGAGCTGGCTGCCAGCCGGCCGGTGATCGAGGCTTTGATCGCGTGGGATGGTGCCGAAGCGGTCGGCTTTGCGTTGTACTTTCATAACTTTTCGACTTTCCTGGGACGGCGCGGCCTGTACCTGGAAGACCTGTACGTGGTTCCGAGCGCGCGCCGGCGCGGCATCGGCCGTGCGCTGATCGCGCACCTGGCATCGATCGCGGTGGCGCGCCGGTGCGGCCGCTTCGAGTGGGCGGTGCTCGACTGGAACGAGCGCGCCATCGACTTCTACCGTTCGATCGGCGCCGAGCTGCTGCCCGACTGGCGTATCTGCCGCGTCACCGGCGATGCGCTCGGCCGGCTCGGGCAAGACGGTACCATCCATAATCGATGACCTACCAGGTTCTTGCCCGCAAGTGGCGGCCGCGCGACTTCCAGTCGTTGATCGGCCAGGACCACGTGGTGCGCGCGCTGACGCACGCGCTGCAGCACCAGCGGCTGCACCACGCGTACCTGTTCACCGGCACGCGCGGCGTCGGCAAGACGACGATCGCCCGCATCCTGGCCAAGGCGCTGAACTGCGTCGGTCCGGATGGGCAGGGCGGCATCACCGCGACGCCGTGCAACGCGTGCCGGGTCTGCAGCGCGATCGACGCGGGCCGCTTCGTCGACTACATCGAGATGGACGCCGCCAGCAATCGCGGCGTGGACGAGATGACGCAGCTGCTGGAGCGCGCGATCTACGCGCCGGTCGATGCGCGCGTGAAGGTCTACACGATCGACGAAGTGCACATGCTGACCACGCATGCCTTCAATGCGATGCTCAAGACGCTCGAGGAGCCGCCCGATTTCGTCAAGTTCATCCTGGCCACCACCGACCCGCAGAAGATTCCGGTGACGGTGCTGTCGCGCTGCCTGCAGTTCAATCTGAAGCAGGTGACCCCGCAGGCGATCGCGCAGCGCCTGGGCCAGATCGCGCAGGCCGAGCAGGTCGAGGCCGAGCCGGCGGCGCTGCAGGCGGTGGCACGCGCGGCGCGCGGCAGCATGCGCGACGCGCTGTCGCTGCTGGACCAGGCGATCGCCTACAGCGGCGGACGTGTCGACGCGCAGGCGGTCGACCAGATGCTGGGCGCGATCGATTCGACGCTGCTGGTGCAGCTGCTCGACGCGCTGCTCGAGCGCGACGCGGCCCGTCTGCTGGCGCTGGCCGATGCGATGGCCGAGCGAAGCCTGTCGTTTGCGCAGGCATTGCGCGACCTCGCCAGTCTGCTGCACCGGATCGCGCTGGCCCAGCAGATCGCCGGCGACGGGCAGGGCGACCCGACGGATGCCGATGTCGGGCGCCTGGCGCAGCGGCTCACGCCCGACGAGGTGCAGCTGTACTACCAGATCGCGCTGCATGGGCGCAACGACCTGGGCCTGGCGCCGGACGAATACGCGGGATTCACGATGACGCTGCTGCGGATGCTGGCCTTCCAGCCCGAAGTGGCGGCCGCCGCGCCCGCGGCCAGCCGCAGCGCCGCGCTGAACGCGCCGCGTCCGCCGCGCACCGCCGCGCCGGCGCCGCGTCACGAGCCGGACGCGACGCCGACGCCGTCCGCGAGCGCGGCCGGCCGAGCCGGACCGCAGGCGCCGGCCGGGGTGGATGAAGATCTGGACTGGCCCGCGCTCGTGCAGAAGCTGAAGCTGGCCGGGATGCCGCGCGAGCTGGCGCTGCGCAGCGAGCTCGTCTCCCGCGAGGCCGATCACTTCCGGCTGCGGGTGCCGGTGAAGACGCTGCTCGAATCCGGCGCCGAAGCGCGGCTGCGCGCGGCGCTCGCCGAGTACTTCGGGCGGCCGGTGCGGATTTCGGCCGAGATCGGCGCCACGCAGGGCCCGACCGCGGCAGGCCTGAACGAGGAGGCCCGCGCGCAGCGGCAGCGGCGCGCCGAGGAGTCGATCTACGCCGACCCCTTCGTGCGAGAATTGATCGAGAATTTCGGGGCCAGCGTGGACCCGGCTTCGATCAAACCGATCCAGGACACCTGAGCACCGTGGATGAGCCGACTATGAAGAACCAACTGGCCGGATTGATGCAGCAGGCGCAGAAGATGCAGGAGAACATGAAGCGCCTGCAGGAAGAGCTGGCCGCGACCGAGGTCGAGGGGCAGTCGGGGGCCGGGCTGGTCAAGGTGGTGCTGACCTGCAAGTTCCAGGTGCGGCGCGTCACGATCGACCCGAGCCTGCTGGGAGAAGACCGCGACATGCTGGAGGACCTGGTGGCGGCGGCGTTCAACGACGCGTCACGGCGGGCCGACGAGATGACGCAGCAGAAAATGGGTTCGATCGCCACCGGGCTGCCGCTGCCGCCCGGCTTCAAGCTGCCGTTTTGAATTCCGGGTGAAACTCGGACCTGCGCTGGATTCTGTAGTCGATTCGCTGAAACGGCTGCCCGGAATCGGGCCGAGGTCGGCGCAGCGGATCGCCTTTCATCTGCTGCAGTTCGACCGCCCGCTGGCCACTGCGCTGGGTCATGCCTTGCTGGACGCGGTCGATCGGGTCGGTCACTGTGCGCGCTGCAACACCCTGAGCGAGCGGCCGCTGTGCGAGACCTGCGCCGATCCGAAGCGCGATCCGGGCCTGCTGTGCGTGGTCGAGTCGCCGGCCGATCAGCTGGTGATCGAGCAGTCGCTCGCGTACTCGGGCCTGTATTTCGTTCTGCTGGGGCGACTGTCGCCGCTGGATGGCGTGGGGCCGCGCGAGATCCAGTTGGACCGCCTGCTCGAGCGGGTCGGCGATGGCGTGGTGCGCGAGCTGATCGCGGCCACGTCCTTCACGCCGGAAGGCGACGCCACCGCGCATTACGTCGCGGAGCTGGCCCGCGCGCGCGATCCGCGCATCAAGGTGACGCGCCTTGCGCGCGGGGTGCCGGCCGGGGGCGAGCTGGAGTACACGGATGTGAACACGATCGCCCAGGCGATGCTGGACAGGCGCGTCGAATGACTGCGCCCCTTGACGGCGTCAAAGTGCTGGAGCTCGGCACGCTGATCGCCGGTCCTTTCGCGGCGCGGATGATGGCCGAGTTCGGCGCGGAGGTCATCAAGGTCGAGGATCCGGATGGCGGTGACCCGTTGCGGCGCTGGCGCTACTTGCACGAGGGCACTTCGCTGTGGTGGGCGGTGCAGGCGCGCAACAAGAAGTCGGTCGCGCTGAACCTGAAGGATCCGCGCGCCTGCGAGCTGGCCCGACAGCTCGCGGTGCGGGCCGACATCGTGATCGAGAACTTTCGTCCCGGCGTACTGGAAAGGCTGGGGCTCGGTTACCCGCAGCTCGCCGAGCTCAATGCGGCCACCATCATGGTGCGGTTGTCGGGCTATGGACAGACCGGGCCGATGCGCGATCGGCCCGGCTTCGGGGCAATCGGCGAGGCGATGGGAGGGATCCGTCACGTGACCGGCCACCCGGACCGCCCGCCGGTGCGGATCGGGCTTTCGATCGGCGATTCGATTGCGGCGCTGCACGGGGTGATCGGCGCGCTGATGGCGCTGCGACACCGCGACGCGACCGGCGGAGCGGGTCAGGGGCGCGGGCAGATGGTCGATGTCGCGCTGTACGAATCGGTGTTCAACATGATGGAAAGCGCGGTGCCCGAGTACGACCGCTTCGGGGTCGTGCGGGAGCGCACCGGCACCTCGCTGCCGGGAATCGTGCCGTCCAACACGTACACCTGCCGGGACGGCGATGCGATCGTCGTGGGCGGCAATGGGGACGCGATCTTCAAGCGGCTGATGGGGGCCGTCGACCGCCCGGATCTCGGCGCCGACCCGCAGCTGGCGCACAACGACGGCCGTGTGCCGCGTGCGGCCGAAATCGACGCGGCAATCCAGCACTGGTGCAGCCGTCACCCGATCGATCAAGCCCTCGCCGTGCTGGAGCAGGCCCAGGTGCCGGCCTCGCGCATCTATTCGGTGGCCGACATGTTCGTCGACCCTCAGTTTTCGGCGCGCGCGATGATCGAACAGCAGGCGCTGGCCGACGGTACGCCGCTGAAGGTGCCGGCCGTGGTGCCCAAGCTGTCGCAGACGCCGGGCGCGACGCGCTGGCTCGGGCCGGCACTGGGCCAGCATACCGGCGAGGTGCTCGAGTCGATCGGCGTGACCCGCGGGCAGATCGATCAGCTGCGCCGCGACGGCGCCATCCGGTGATTCCCGCCAGGGCCTAGCCGCGCGGAGGAAAGCGTGTGTTGGAGCGCGGTATCGACGTGAACAGCGTGGTCGGTGGACGCGTTGCTGGAGGCAGGCCGCCCAGGTCATTCGTCGCCTCGAAGTACTGGGTCAGGCGCGACTGGATCGTTTCGGCCAGCGTGGTCAGGCGCCGCCGCACGTAGCCGGTGTAAATGCCGAGCAGGCAGTCGGCGAGCTGGCGTGCGTACAGCTCGCGCAGGTGGTTGTCGGACAGGATCGCATCGAGCACCTTCAGCGCCGCCGCATCCTCGTGCAGCTTGACCAGCCGGCGCGCAAGCCGCAAATGCTCGTCGATCGGAAGCACCTTCAGCACTTTCGGCTGGGTCAGCTGCAGGAAGGCCTTGCGTAGCTGGTCCGAGTGCGATTTGGAACGCAGCCACAGCAGGCGCAGCGCCGCATCCTGCAGCGCAGTCTCGTCCGGGCCGAGCAGCGCCGTGTTCAAGTAGGCGGACAGGTGCTCGACGTGCCGCGGCTCCAGGTCGGCCAGTTCCTTGTAAAGCTGAGTCGCGCGGCGCGTTTCCATCCGCGTGGCGGCTTCCCGCGCCTGCCGCGCCAATGCCGATTCCTTGAGACCGTTGGAATCGACGGGATGGGCGCGGGGGCGCGCGCGCGCAGTCAGAGCCCGGACCCGGCGCGAATCGTGCAGCTTGAAGGTCCACGCCAGCGCGCCTCCGAACGCAGCGCCGGACACGTCGGCCGACAGATCGGTTGCTGAGCGCCCGACCAGCGCCCAGCGCAGCACCTCCACTGCGACCACCACCAGCAGCGCGGCGATCCCCGGCACCAGTGTCGGGCGCCGACTCGCGATCAGCCGACCGGACATCGATCGGGTTCCGACCGAGACCGCCAGCATTGCGGCCAGTGCGGCCAGCGCGCCCCAGTCTCCGGCGGCGGCCCGGCCAGACAAAAGCAGGTTCACGACGCCGCTGACCGCGCCCCCGCCCAGGTAGCACAGCAGGAACAGCGCCGCACCCGCCGAGGCCTCCGCGAACGGGCCCACCAGCAGCAACACCAGCAGGTTGGTCAGACACAGGGGTGCCGTCGGGTGCAGCCACAGGTACGTGACCAGGCGCCACGGCTCGCGCCAGCTCTGTGCGGACAGTGCCATCCGCTCGCTGAGCGCGGAGCGCGTCAATTCGTCGAACCGCTGACGGTCGCGCTTCCACTGTTCGTAGCCCGGCTCCGATTGAGTAACGACCTTGTCGGCGTGCAGGCCCCGCTCGAACCTGCGGTCGCCGTGCAGCACCTCGAGCGCGCGCGCCGGGTCAGTCGGCTTGCCGGTCGCAGGGCCGACCGCGTGTTCCAACTGCAGCATGCGGCCGACCGCGTCCGGGTCGGCGGTTTGCGCCAGGTATTCCCGGTAGCGTGGAAGCTCCGTCGCCGCCAGGCCACTGTCCACGTAAAAGTCGACAGCCGCGCTCAGCGCGGTTCGGTCGAGCGGCGCGAACACGAAAAATACGATCGTGCTGGCCAGCGCCAGCACTAGTGTGGCGACCGGGACCGCAGGGGTCCTGGAGCCGTGTGGGATCGGCAGCACGAGCACGCGGGACGTACCTAAACCCGCGCAGGCCGGATGCCGGCGCGCGGCCGGTATAATTCAGCAGTTTAAGGCGGCGAGCGGTCACTTCGGTCGATGGAGGTGGCACGCTGCGCTGCCGCATATCGCCGCTCGGGGGCCGATCGTCGCGCTGGGCGGCCCCGACCGGCCCGCGTTGTCCGGACCTGCTGACCAGGAGACTGTTTGGCCCGCCTGTTCGACGATACCCGCCCGCCGGCGCTGCTTGCGCTGGCTGACGGCTCCGTCTTTCAGGGGGTCAGCATCGGCGCTTCCGGCTCGATCTGCGGCGAAGTCGTTTTCAATACGGCGCTGACCGGGTACCAGGAGATCCTGAGCGACCCGAGCTACTGCCGCCAGATCGTCACGCTGACCTATCCGCACATCGGCAACGTCGGCGCCAACCCTGAAGACGACGAGTCGTCGCGGGTGTACGCGGCCGGGCTGATCGTGCGGGACCTGGCCCGCTGCGTCTCGAACTTCCGGTCTACCCAGTCGCTGGACGAGTACCTGATCGATCGCTCGGTCGTCGGCCTCGCCGGGATCGACACGCGCCGCCTGACCCGGTTGCTGCGCGACAAGGGCTCGCAGGCCGGCGCCATCGTTACGGGCGGCGACGAGCGCTCCGCGGTGCAACTGGCGCGCTCGTTCCCGGGGATGGCCGGCCTGGACCTTGCCAAGGTCGTGTCGGCGCGCGAGCCGTACGACTGGAGCGAGACGGGCTGGCAGCCGGGCCGTGGTTACGGCACGCTGTCCGAGCCGCGCTGGCACGTGGTGGCCTACGATTTCGGCATCAAGCGCAACATCCTTCGGCGGCTGGCCGAGCGCGGCTGTCGCGTCACGGTCGTGCCGGCCCAGACGCCGGCCGGCGAGGTCGAGCGGATGCGGCCGGACGGCGTATTCCTGTCCAACGGTCCCGGCGATCCGGAACCTTGCGGCTACGCGATCGAGGCCACGCGCCAGCTGATCGGGCGCGGCTATCCCACCTTCGGCATCTGTCTGGGCCACCAGATCATGGGCCTGGCCGCCGGGGGCCGCACGCTGAAGATGAAGTTCGGCCACCACGGCGCCAACCATCCGGTGCTGGATCTGGATTCGGGGCGCGTGCTGATCACTTCGCAGAATCACGGCTTCGCAGTCGACCCGGCCAGCCTGCCGGCCCACTGCAAGGTCACCCACCGGTCCCTGTTCGACGGCAGCCTGCAGGGGTTCCGTCACACGGACCGGCCGGCGTTTTGCTTCCAGGGCCACCCGGAAGCCAGCCCCGGTCCGCACGACATCGGCGGCCTGTTCGACCGGTTCGTGCAACTGATGCAGCAACGACGTTAGTGGAGTCTTCACGATGAGCACCGAAGGCAGCGGTTTGATCCGAAGCGCGCTCGAGGAAGCGGCGAGCGGCCTTGAGCGCTTGCGCCGCAACGACGCGGCGCTGGCCGCGATCGAGGCGGCCGGCGGCGTGCTGGCAAAGGCCTTCATCGCGGGCAACCGGGCCTACAGCTGCGGCAACGGCGGCTCGATGTGCGATGCGATGCATTTTGCGGAGGAGCTGACGGGCCGCTTCCGCCGCGACCGGCGCCCGCTGGCAGCGCTGGCCATCAGCGACCCGGGGCACCTCACCTGCACGGCCAACGATTTTGGATACCCGCAGATCTTCGCCCGCTTCGTGCAGGCGCACGGGCGCGCGGGCGACGTGCTGCTGGCGATCAGCACCAGCGGCAGCAGCGCCAACGTGCTGGCCGCGGCCGAGGCGGCGCGCTCGCTGTCGATGCCGGTCATTGCGTTGACGGGCCGGCCGGCCTCGCCGCTGGCGGAGCTGGCACAGGTCGAGGTGTGTACGCCGGCCGGGCGTTTCGCCGATCGCGTGCAGGAGCTGCATATCAAGGTGATCCACGTGCTGATCGAGCTGGTCGAGCATCAGCTGAATCTGGCCGACGCAGCCCACTAGCATGCCGCGCCGCCAGGACCTTCAAACGATACTGATCATCGGCGCCGGCCCGATCGTGATCGGGCAGGCCTGCGAGTTCGACTACTCGGGCGCGCAGGCCTGCAAGGCCCTGCACGAGGAGGGCTACCGGGTCGTGCTGATCAACAGCAACCCGGCCACGATCATGACCGATCCGGACATGGCCGACGTGACCTACGTGGAGCCGATCACCTGGCAGGTGGTGGAGCGGATCATCGCGCGCGAGCGGCCGCAGGCCGTGCTGCCGACGATGGGCGGGCAGACCGCCCTCAATTGCGCGATGGACCTGTATCGAAACGGCGTGCTGGAGCGCTACGGGGTCGAGCTGATCGGCGCGTCGCCCTCGGTGATCGAGAAGGCCGAGGACCGGCTGAAGTTCAAGGAGGCGATGACGCGGATCGGGCTGATATCGGCGCGCTCCGGAATCGCCCATTCGCTGCAGGAGGCGCTGCAGGTGCAGGCGATGGTCGGATTTCCGGCCGTGATCCGTCCGAGCTACACGCTGGGCGGCACGGGCGGCGGGATCGCCTACAACATGGAGGAATTCACCTCGATCTGCCAGCGCGGCCTCGATCTGTCGCCGACGCGCGAGCTGCTGATCGAGGAGTCGCTGATCGGCTGGAAGGAATTCGAGATGGAGGTCGTGCGCGATCGCCACGACAACTGCATCATCGTGTGTTCGATCGAGAACGTCGATCCGATGGGCATCCACACCGGCGACTCGATCACCGTGGCGCCGGCCCAGACGCTGACCGACAAGGAATACCAGCTGATGCGCGACGCCGCGATCGCGATCCTGCGCGAGGTGGGCGTTGACACCGGCGGCTCGAACGTGCAGTTCGCCGTCGATCCGGCCACCGGGCGGATGGTCGTGATCGAGATGAACCCGCGGGTATCGCGCTCTTCGGCGCTGGCCTCCAAGGCGACCGGCTTTCCGATCGCCAAGGTGGCGGCCAAGCTCGCGGTCGGCTACACGCTGGACGAGCTGAAGAACGAAATCACCGGCGGCGCCACCCCGGCCTCGTTCGAGCCGACGATCGACTACGTGGTGACCAAGGTGCCGCGTTTCGCGTTCGAGAAGTTCTCCCAGGCCGACGATACGCTGACCACGCAGATGAAATCGGTCGGCGAGGTGATGGCGATCGGCAGCAACTTCCAGGAGTCGTTCCAGAAGGCGCTGCGCGGCCTGGAGATCGGGGCCGACGGACTGGACGAGCGCCTGACCAACCCGGAGGAGATCATCGAGCAGATCGGCGAACCGGGCCCGCAACGGATCTGGTACGTGGCCGACGCGTTTCGGGCCGGCATCAGCCGCCAGCGCGTTTACGAGAAGACGGCGATCGACCCGTGGTTCCTTGGTGAGATCGAGGATCTGGTGGGCACCGAGCAGCGGCTGGCCGGACGGGCGCTGTCGTCGCTGTCGGCCGGCGACTGGCTGCGGCTGAAGGGGATGGGTTTTTCGGACGCGCGCCTGGCGCGATTGCTCGCGGTGAAGCCGGCCGACGTGCGGCGCGCGCGCCGCTCGCACGGCGTGCGCCCGGTCTACAAGCGGGTGGACACCTGCGCGGCCGAATTCGCGACCACCACCGCGTACCTGTACTCGACCTACCAGCAGGAGTGCGAAGCCGAGCCGACCGACCGCCGCAAGGTCGTGGTGCTGGGAGGCGGCCCGAACCGGATCGGGCAGGGCATCGAGTTCGACTACTGCTGCGTGCATGCGGCGATGGCGCTGCGCGAGGACGGGTTCGAGACGATCATGGTCAATTGCAATCCGGAGACCGTGTCGACCGACTACGACATCTCCGATCGCCTCTATTTCGAGCCGCTGACGCTGGAGGACGTGCTGGAGATCCTGGACCGGGAGCGCCCCGAGGCGGTGATCGTGCAGTACGGCGGACAGACCCCGCTGAAGCTGGCGCGCGACCTGGAAGCCGAAGGCGCACCGATCGTCGGAACCTCGCCGGATTCGATCGACATCGCCGAAGACCGCGAGCGCTTCCAGCAGCTGCTGCAGCGGCTGCGGCTGAAGCAGCCGCCCAATCGGACGGCCCGCAACGAATCGGACGCGCTGCGGCTGGCCGAGGAGATCGGCTACCCACTGGTGGTGCGGCCGAGCTACGTGCTGGGCGGGCGCGCGATGGAGATCGTGCACGAGCCGCGCGACCTGGAGCGCTACATGCGCGAGGCGGTCAAGGTATCGAACGACTCGCCGGTCCTGCTGGACCGCTTCCTGGATGACGCGATCGAGGTCGACGTCGACTGCGTCGCGGACGGCCGCCAGGTGCTGATCGGCGCCGTGATGGAGCACATCGAGCAGGCCGGCGTGCACTCGGGCGATTCGGCCTGCTCGCTGCCGCCGTACTCGCTGCCGTCCCACACGATCGAGGAGCTGAAGCGGCAGACCGAGCTGATGGCGCGCGCGCTCAAGGTGGTCGGGCTGATGAACGTGCAGTTCGCGATCCAGCAGGGCGTGGTGCACGTGCTCGAGGTCAATCCGCGCGCTTCCAGAACCGTGCCGTTCGTGTCGAAGGCGACCGGCCAGCCGCTCGCCAAGATCGCCGCCCGCTGCATGCTGGGCCGCTCGCTCGCCGACCAGGGGGCCCGCGTCGAGATGTCGCGCTCCTACTTCGCCGTCAAGGAGGCGGTTTTCCCGTTCGTCAAATTCCCAGGGGTCGACCCGCTGCTGGGCCCCGAGATGCGGTCCACCGGCGAGGTGATGGGCGTGGGCCGCACGTTCGGCGAGGCGCTGTTCAAGTCCCAGCTGGCCGCGGGCGCCACGCTGCCGCCCAGCGGCACCGTGTTCCTGAGTGTGAAGGACTCCGACAAGCCCAAGACGGTCGAAGTGGCCCGGATGCTGCATGAGCTCGGCTATTCGCTCGTGGCCACGCGCGGCACCGCGGCGGCGATCGCGGCAGCCTCGATTCCGGTTCGCACGATCAACAAGGTCAAGGAGGGCCGCCCGCATGTCGTCGATCTGTTGAAGGACGGACAGATCGACCTGGTCATCACGACGGTGGACGAGAAGCGATCGGCCATTGCCGATTCGCGCTCGATCCGCACCACGGCGCTCGCGCAGCGAGTGACCTACTACACGACGATCGCCGGCGGGCGCGCGGCGGTCGAGGGCATGCGGCACCTGGCCGCGCTCGAGGTATATGACCTGCAGTCGCTGCATCGCGAACTGCGCTCGGACCTCCGCTCGGCCTAGCGTGTCCGGTTCGCCGGCGCTTGCCAGCGGGGGCGGGCGCCGGTAAAGTGATCCTCAGTCGGCCCCGGCAGTGCTGGGGCTTCGTTTTTTCTCATGGTTTATTTCCGATGGCGGCGATCCCGATTACGGCGCGTGGTGCCGAGATGCTCAAGGCTGAACTGAATCGCTTGAAGGCGGTGGAGCGGCCGACGGTCATCCAGGCGATAAAAGATGCCCGGGAAAAGGGCGATCTGACCGAAAACGCGGAATACGAGGCCGCGCGAGAGCGGCAGGGATTCATCGAGGGCCGCATCAAGGAGCTCGAGGGCAAGCTGTCGGCTTTGCAGGTGATCGACCCGGCCAGCGTCGACGCCGGCGGGCGTATCGTGTTCGGAGCCACGGTCGAACTGGAGGAGCTGGAGTCGGGCGCCCGGGTCAAGTACCAGATCGTCGGCGACGACGAGGCCGACATCAAAGCCGGGCTGATCTCGGTGTCGAGCCCGATCGCGCGGGCGCTGATCGGCAAGAGCGAGGGCGACGTGGCCGAGGTGGCCGCGCCGGCCGGCCCGCGCGAATACGAGGTGCTGGACGTCCGCTACGTCTGAGGCCGTTTGCGACGTCCCCCACCCTCGGCTTCGCCGGGCGTGGCCCGGCTACGCCGGGCGAGGCCCGGCCCTGTCCCACTGCGTGGGCGAGGGGAGGTATCAGACGCTGTCCCGCGCGCGCCAGAGGGTGCGCGCGAAGCGCGCGGGTGAGGGTCGTCGGGCAGTGGCCGGAACATCACCATCAGGCGCCCGATCAGCTGGATGCGGGCTGCGCCGAGCCGTTCGGCGATCTCGAGAAACAGCTGTTCGCGCTCCGGGCGCTCCAACGCGGGGCTGCGCACCTTCACCAGTTGATGCGTGGTCAGGGCGCGATCGATTTCCTTCAGTACCGCCTCGGTGAGGCCATTGGCTCCGAGGAGCACGATCGGGTCCAGGTGATGCGATTCGGATTTCAGGCGCAGCCGCTCGTCGCGGGACAACGTGAGTTCGCTCATACGCCTTTGCACCCGACAAGATGAACGGCAAGAATAGCCCGCGCACGAAGAACCGCTCGAAGCGGGAGTGGATCAGGCGTCACCTTGCGGATCCCTTCGTGCAGGCGGCCACCCGCGAGGGCTATCGTTCGCGCGCGGCGTACAAGCTGATCGAGATCGACCAGCGTGACCGGCTGATCCGGGCCCCGGCGACCGTGGTTGAGCTGGGCGCCGCACCCGGCAGCTGGACCCAGGTGATCGTGAAGCGCCTGTCGGATCGCGCGGGACGGTTGCGCGGGCGGGTCATTGCGCTGGACCTGCTGCCGATCGAGCCGATCGAGGGCGTGGAACGGATCGAGGGCGATTTTCGCGAGGAAGCGGTCGAGCGCCGCCTGGCCGAGGCCCTTCAAGGCCGACCGGCCGATCTGATCGTGTCCGACATGTCGCCGAACCTGAGCGGAATCGAGGCGGCTGACGCGGCGCGCAGCCAGGATCTGTGCGAACTCACGCTGCGGTTCGCCCTCAATCACCTCCGACCCGGAGGAGATTTGTTGGTGAAGACCTTTCACGCCAGTGGCTACGGGCAGTACGTACAGCAGCTTAAGAAGCGCTTTAAAACCGTGTCGGTTCGCAAGCCGGCGGCCTCGCGCCCCGGATCGGCCGAGGTCTACCTGCTCGCGAGGGGCTTGAAGCCGGATCCCGACCCCGTAACGGAGTCCATGTAGGGCAATGCGAGGTAAAGCGCCTTGAAACCGGGCGGTTCCGCCCCAAATGCGGTTAGGCGGAAAGGACCCCGAGGGACCCTGCGCCGCGCCTCGCTCCTTAAAGGGAGGGGGGAGAGCCTAGAATAGACGCACCGTATCGGTTTTTCGAAGTGCCTGCTCGGAGTGACGCCACTTGAACAACAGCATGCTTGCCAAGGCCGCGATCTGGCTCGTGATCGCGCTGGTCCTGTTCACGGTTTTCAGGCAACTCGAGCGGGGCACTGGCGGCAGCGCACGGCCGGTCGCCTACTCGGAGTTTCTCGATCAGGTGCGGGCGGGCCACGTGAAGAGCGTGCGCCTGCAGGACTCGGCCGGCGGGAACCTGGACATCACGGCGCAGACCGACGAGGGCTCGCAGATCCACAGCACCGGGACGCTGGCCGACCGGGGCCTGTTCAAGGACCTGTTCGACAATAAGGTGCGCGTCGAAGTCGAGCCGCACGAGCAGCCGTCGCCGCTGCTGAGCTTTTTTTACGCGTTCGGCCCGGTGATCCTGCTGATCGGGGTCTGGATCTTCTTCATGCGGCAGATGCAGGGCGGGGGCCGCGGCGGGGCTTTTTCGTTCGGCAAGTCGCGCGCGCGGATGCTGGACGAATCCAACAACAGCATCACGTTCTCGGACGTGGCCGGGTGCGACGAGGCCAAGGACGAAGTGCAGGAACTGGTCGAATTCCTGCGCGATCCGTCCAAGTTCCAGAAGCTGGGAGGTCGCATTCCGCGCGGCGTGCTGATGGTGGGCTCGCCCGGGACCGGCAAGACGCTGCTCGCCAAGGCGATCGCCGGCGAAGCGAAGGTGCCGTTTTTCTCCATCTCGGGCTCGGACTTCGTCGAGATGTTTGTCGGGGTGGGCGCCGCGCGCGTGCGCGACATGTTCGAGACCGCCAAGAAGCACGCGCCCTGCATCATCTTCATCGATGAGATCGACGCGGTCGGACGCCAGCGGGGTGCAGGCCTGGGCGGCGGCAACGACGAGCGCGAGCAGACGCTGAACCAGATGCTGGTCGAGATGGACGGATTCGAGACCGGCAATGGCATCATCGTGATCGCGGCAACCAACCGGCCCGACGTGCTGGATCCGGCGCTGCTGCGGCCCGGCCGCTTCGACCGGCAGGTGGTCGTCCCGCTGCCCGACATCCGCGGGCGCGAGCAGATCCTGAACGTGCACATGCGCAAGGTGCCGATCGGCGCCGATGTGAAGGCCGACATCCTGGCGCGCGGCACGCCGGGCTTTTCCGGGGCGGACCTGGCCAACCTGGTCAACGAGGCGGCGTTGTTCGCCGCGCGTCGCAGCGCGCGCGTGGTGGAGATGCAGGACTTCGAGCAGGCCAAGGACAAAGTGATGATGGGCGCCGAGCGCAAGTCCATGGTGATGTCGGAGGACGAGCGGCGCAACACGGCTTACCACGAATCGGGGCACGCGGTCGTGGCGAAACTCCTTCCGAAGTCCGACCCGGTGCACAAGGTGACGATCATTCCGCGCGGGCGCGCGCTGGGCGTCACGATGCAGCTTCCCGAGCAGGACCGGTATGCATACGACCGCGACTATCTGTTGAACCGGATCGCGGTGCTGTTCGGCGGACGGGTGGCCGAAGAGGTCTTCATGAAGCAGATGACCACCGGCGCCAGCAACGATTTCGAGCGCGCCACGCAGATCGCGCGTGACATGGTGATGAAGTTCGGGATGACCGAGGCGCTCGGCCCGATGGTGTACGCCGAAGACGAGGGAGAGATATTCCTGGGCCGCTCGATCACGCGGACCACCAACGTGTCCAGTTCGACGCTGCTGAAGATCGAGAACGAGATCCGGCGCATCATCGACGAGCAATACGGGCTGGCGCGCAAGCTGATCGAGGACAACCACGACAGGGTCGACGCGATGGCGCGCGCGCTGCTCGAGCTGGAAACGATCGACGCCGATCAGATCGACGACATCATGGCCGGCAGGCCGCCGCGCCCGCCGCGCACGGGCGGCGCGGGCGCGCAGGCCGGGCAGGCCGCCGCGCCGGGCAGCGGGGGCGTTCAAGGCGCGACCCAGCCCGCGTAAGCCGACCACAGCTCCCCGCTCTGGCTTTATCCTTCCCCAATGGCTGGGGAAGTGCCTCGTCCAACCCACTGGCGCTGCGGTCGCTTCCAGCTTTCGCTCGAGCGCCCGCTGGTGATGGGCATTGTCAACGTGACGCCCGACTCGTTTTCCGACGGCGGGCACTTCCTGCAATTCGATCGCGCACTGGAGCACGCGCGGCAACTGATCGCCGAAGGCGCCGACATCCTGGATATCGGGGGCGAATCGACCCGGCCCGGGGCAGCCGAAGTCAGCCCGGATCAGGAGATCGAGCGCGTGCTGCCGCTGGTGCAGGCGTTGCGCGACGATGCAGTGCCGCTGTCGGTGGACACCAGCAAGCCCGGCGTGATGCGCGCTGCACTGGACGAGGGAGCCGCCATCATCAACGACGTGCGCGCACTGGCCCTGCCGGGCGCGCTCGAGCAGGTCGCCCGGGGCGATTGCGGCGTCGTGTTGATGCACATGCAGGGCACCCCGCAGACGATGCAGGTCGACCCCAGCTACGTGAACGTGGTCGGTGAGGTGAGCGATTTTCTGGGCAGTCGGCGCGACGAGGCGCTGCGTGCGGGGGTGGCACGCGATCGGATCGCGCTGGATCCGGGATTCGGTTTCGGCAAGCGCGGCGTGCACAACCGTCGCCTGCTGGCGCACCTGGGCGAGTTGCAGGCGCTCGGCCAGCCGCTGCTGGTCGGGCTGTCGCGCAAGGCCTCGCTGGGGGAGATGACCGGACGGCCGGTCGACCAGCGGCTCGTCGCCTCGGCGGTGGCGGCGCTGCTCGCGATCCAGGCCGGCGCGCAGATCGTGCGCGTGCACGATGTGGGCGCCACGCGCGATGCGATCGCGGTGTGGGAGGCGGTGCGACAGGAGCAAATATGAGCAAGCGTTACTTTGGAACCGACGGCATCCGTGGCACGGTCGGCACGTATCCGATCACGCCCGAGTTCATGCTGCGGCTCGGCCAGTCCGCCGGACGCGTGCTGTCGCAGCAGACGCCCGGGCGCCGGGCGACGGTACTGATCGGAAAGGACACGCGCGTGTCCGGGTACATGCTGGAGGCGGCCCTGGAGGCCGGGTTTTCAAGCGTCGGGGTCGACGTGGTGCTGTGCGGCCCGCTGCCGACGCCGGCTGTCGCCTATCTGACGCGGGCGCAGCGGCTGTCGGCCGGCGTCGTGATCAGCGCTTCGCACAACCCGTACCAGGACAACGGCATCAAGTTCTTCTCGGGAAGCGGCAGGAAGCTCGATGACGTCATCGAGCAGCAGATCGAGGATCTGCTGGAGCAGCCGTCGGGCTGCGTCGAGTCGGCCGAGTTGGGCAAGGCGCGCCGGCTCGACGATGCGACCGGCCGCTACATCGAGTTTTGCAAGAGTACGTTCCCGGGCGAGATCGACCTGAAGGGCCTGAAGCTGGTGGTGGACTGCGCGCACGGCGCCGCCTACCACGCGGCGCCGGACGTGTTTCATGAACTCGGCGCCGAGGTGGTGCCGCTGGCGGTCTCGCCGAACGGATTCAACATCAACGACGGCGTGGGCGCGGTTCACTCCGGTCAGCTGGCGGGGCACGTCCGCCGTAACGGGGCGGATCTGGGCATCGCACTGGACGGCGACGGCGACCGCGTGGTGTTGGCGGACGGCGAAGGGCGCGAGTTCAACGGCGACCAGCTGCTGTACGTGATCGTCAGGGACCGGATGCGGCATTCGAAGGTGCAGGGCGCGGTCGGCACGCTGATGACGAATTTCGCGCTCGAGCGGCGCTTCGCACAGCTGGGCGTACCGTTCGAACGCGCGCGGGTAGGCGATCGCTACGTGCTGGAGTGCCTGGAGAAGAACGGCTGGCTCTATGGCGGGGAGGGATCGGGCCATCTGCTGTGCCTGGACAAGCACAGCGCGGGCGACGGCATCATCAGTGCGCTGCAGGTGCTCGCCGCGACGCGGCGCGCCGGCCGCACGCTGGCCGAACTCACGCAGGAGCTGAGCCTGCTTCCGCAGCACCTGATCAACGTGAGGATCGAGCCCGGATTCGACTGGCATTCGAGCGAAGCGCTCAAGCGCGAGCTGTCCGAGGTTCAACGCGAGCTCAGCGGGAGCGGGCGCGTTCTGATCCGGCCGTCGGGCACCGAGCCGGTCCTGCGGGTGATGGTCGAGGCCGAGGATCCGGATGCCGCCTGCCGTTACGCCGAACGGCTGGCTCTGTCGGTCCGATAGCCCGGTCCGTCCATTACATGTCATGATTCCGTGATATCAATGACATAGCCTCCGGGCATGCCGGGGTGGCGGAGCCGAAGTGGCGATCGAAGCGTTGGAGCAGCCGAACGCGGGGCAGGGGTTGCTCGTACTGAAGGCCGAGGTCCGCGAGCTGAGCTTTTTCTACGGCGACTTCCAGGGACTGAAGAATCTTTCCCTTCCGATCTACAAGGACCTCGTCACCGCGCTGATCGGCCCGTCCGGCTGCGGCAAGTCGACGCTGTTGCGCTGCTTCAACCGGATCCACGACCTGTATCCGGGCAACCGGTATGACGGCAGCATCACGCTTCATCCGGAGGGAATCGACATCCTGGACCGCGCGATCGACCCGATGGACGTGCGCATGCGGATCGGGATGGTGTTCCAGAAGCCGAGCCCGTTTCCGACCACGGTGTTCGAAAACGTCGCCTATGGGCTGCGGCTGCGCGGTGTGCGTGCCAAGGCCGTGCTGGCGGAGAAGGTCGAACGGGCGCTGCGCGGGGCGGCGCTGTGGGACGAGGTGAAGGACCGCTTGAACCAGGATGCGTCGAACCTGTCGGGAGGCCAGCAGCAGCGCCTGTGCATCGCGCGCGCGCTGGCGACTGATCCGGAGCTGTTGCTGTTCGACGAGCCGACCTCGGCCCTGGATCCGATCGCGACCGCCTCGATCGAGGAATTGATCGATGAATTGAAGCGGCGCGTATCGATCCTGATGGTGACGCACAACATGCAGCAGGCGGCGCGCTGTTCGGATTACACGGCATTCATGTATCTGGGCGAGCTGGTCGAGTTCGGCCCGACCGAGCAGATTTTTCTTAAACCCTCGAAGAAGCAGACCGAGGACTACATCACGGGTCGATTCGGGTAGGCGACTTCGGCGGAGACACTTCGATGGTCACGGGCGAACACACGATCAAGCAGTATGACCAGGAGCTGGAGTCGTTGCGCGGGCGCATCCTGCAGATGGGCGGGCTGGTCGAGACCCAGCTGCGGATGGCGATCGACTGTTTCGAGCAGGGCGACCTGCGCAAGGCCGACGAGGTGGTCGAAGCCGATGAAAGGGTCGATGACGAGGAACTCGAGCTGGGCCGTCTGATCGTGAACCTGATCGTGCGCCGTCAGCCGGCCGCCAACGACCTGCGCCTGATCATGGGCGTATCGCGTGCGGTCACCGACCTGGAACGGATCGGCGACGAGGCCACCAAGATCGCGCGTGCCGCGCGCTGGGTCCACGAAAAGGATGTCGTGGTGCGCACGCCGCGGATCCGCGATATCCGCGTCTCGGGCGAAGCGGCGCTGTCGATGCTGCGCGGTGCGCTGGACGCGTTTGCGCGCCTGGACGCGGTGGCGGCGGCCGAAATCATCCGCGAGGACAAGGGCGTCGATGAGCAGTTCCGCTTGATACTGCGGCAGCTGATCACGTTCATGATGGAGGACCCCCGCACGATCACCGGCTCCCTGGACACGGTCTGGGTGGCCAAGGCGATCGAACGCATCGGCGATCACTCGAAGAACATCGCAGGGGACGTGATTTTCATCGTGCAGGGCGAGGACGTGCGACACGCAACGCCCGAGCAGCTCGCCCGCGCGGTCTCACAATCTACCTAGGGGATTGCATGTCCAACGCCTCCATACTCGTTGTCGAGGACGAGCCTTCGATCCAGGAGCTGATCGCGTTCTCCTGCAGCAGCAACGGCTACCGGGTGCGCCGCGCCGAGTCGGCCGGCGCGGCCGAGTCGGCGATCCGCAGCGAGCTGCCGGACCTGGTGATCCTGGACTGGATGCTGCCGGATCGTCCGGGTATCGAACTGCTGCGCGACTTGCGAGTGGCCGATCGCACGCGCTCGGTTCCGGTGATCATGCTCACCGCCAAGGGGGCTGAAAGCGACCGCGTGACCGGGCTGGACGCAGGCGCCGACGACTACGTGGTCAAGCCTTTTTCGCCCCGCGAGCTGGTGTCGCGCGTGCGCGCGGTGTTCCGGCGGCGCGCGCCCCAAAAGAGCGGCGAGGCGATCGAATACGGGCCGTTGAGGATCGATCCGGCGCGGCACGAGGTCGCGGTCGGCGAGCGCCCGGTCAAGATGGGCCTGGCGGAATTCAAATTGCTGCGCTTTCTGGCCGGACACCCGGAGCGGGTCTTCTCGCGCAGCCAGCTGCTCGACAACGTGTGGGGCGACCACGTGTTCATCGAGGAGCGCACGGTGGACGTGCACGTGCTCCGGCTGCGCAAGGCGCTGATGCAAGCCGAAGCGCAGGACCTGGTACAGACGGTGCGCGGGCTTGGCTACCGGCTTTCGACCCGGCCCGACCGCTGAGCGGCGACGCCCGCGCGCGCGTCGGTGAGGGCACGACCCGGTCGCGTATCAGGGCTAGACTCGTAACGATGTCGAACGTTGCGGGTGGGCGCCATCGCGTCATCTTGCCGGCCATCGTACGGCTGGCGATCGTCGGCGCAATCTGCGCCGGCTCGGGCTGGCTGTTCGGGGCGCGCGTCGGACTGTGGCTGGCGGTGGCCGGCCTGGGCGCGCTGTATCTGGGGCAGCTCGTCTACCTGGCTGCTCTGGGCAACTGGCTCGAGCGGCCCTCCCTGTCCACGATCCCGAACGGCATCGGCGCCTGGGGCGAGGTGTTCGCGCGCCTTTACCGCCAGCAGCGCGCCAGTGAGATCGCCCAGCAGCGCCTGATCGACAACGAGGAACGCTTCCGGCGCACGATCAGCGCGCTGCCGGACGGCATCATCCTGATCGATGCGTCGCTGCAGATCGAATGGTGCAACCCGGTGGCAGAGCGGCACCTGGGGGTCTCGTTGAAGCGGGACCTGGGGCTGCGGTTGACCAACCTGGTGCGCGATCCCGCGTTCGTCGCGTACATCTCTGCGGGGCGTTACGAGCAGCCGCTGCTCTTTACCCCGCTGTCGCTGCCCGGCGCCACGCTGTCGCTGGCGGTGGTCGAATTCGAGCCGGCCCGCTCGATGGTGCTCACGCGCGACATCACGCAGAGCGAGCGGGTCGACGCGATGCGGCGCGACTTCGTCGGCAACGTGTCGCACGAACTGCGCACTCCGCTGACCGTGATCAAGGGTTTCCTGGAGTCGATCATCGACGGCGGCTCCGACCTGGATTCGACCCGGCTGCATCACCTGCATTTGATGCACGAGCAGGCCGACCGGATGCACCGCCTGGTCGAGGACCTGCTGACGCTGTCGCGCCTGGAGTCGCAGCAGGGCCCCGATGTGGAGGAGGAGGTCGACGCAGCGCAGCTGGTGTCGCAGGTGGCCGACGAAGCGCGCACCTTGTCGGCCGGGCGCCACCGGATCAGCGTCGAGGCGCAGAAGCTGAAAATTCGCGGCGCGCGCGACGAGCTTCGCAGCGCCTACGGCAACCTCGTGTCCAACGCCGTGCGTTACACGCCGGTCGGCGGGCATATCACACTGCGCTGTGTCGAGCAGGACGGAGGCATCGCGCTGCAGGTGCAGGACACGGGCATCGGCGTGGCCGCGGAGCACATACCGCGCCTGACCGAGCGCTTCTACCGGGTCGACAAGAGCCGCTCACGCGAGACCGGGGGCACCGGGCTCGGTCTGGCGATCGTCAAGCACGTGCTGATCCGGCACCAGGCGCGTCTGGACGTCCAGTCCGACATCGGGAAGGGAAGCCTGTTCTCGGCCTGGTTTCCGCCCGCGCGGCGCATTCCGACGGCCGGCGAGCGCGAGGCTGCGTGAAGCGGCGAGGGCGGTCCATGCGCCGCGTTGCCGCTGCCCGGGCCGACCGGTATCATTCAATACTTTCGGGGCGTGGCGCAGCCTGGTAGCGCACCTGCCTTGGGCGCAGGGGGTCGCTGGTTCGAATCCAGTCGCCCCGACCAGACCTTTGCCGCGCAGCTCCGCTCCCTTGCCCTCAGGGAGAGGGGCGGGGGTGAGGGTCCTGAAGGGATATTTTCTATGTTGATAGTGCCTGGCCGAAGACTTGCGGGCTGCCCGTAGCTCAGTCCGGATAGAGCATCAGCCTTCTAAGCTGAGGGTCACAGGTTCGAGTCCTGTCGGGCAGGCCATGGAAGTTCTCCCGCGGTGGACGTAGCTCAACGGTAGAGTCCCGGATTGTGATTCCGGTTGTTGCGGGTTCGAATCCCGTCGTCCACCCCACTGATTACATTCAAATTCTCCTCAACTCCCGAATCTTCCGAAACCGCCACTGTGGACGAATTTGTACCCGCGGATAGCAGCGCGCTCGGCAGTCGGATCGCGTTTGCATGGTCCAGCAAGTCGACCGCGGCAAGGTGCGTATAGGTTCGCACCATCCGCGAATCCTTCCAGCCCCCAAGGGCCTGAAGCACGATGGCCGGAGTGCCCGCCTGCGCGTGCCACGTCGCCCACGTGTGCCGAAGGTCGTGCCAGCGCAGCGCAAGCAGACCGGCGCGCTTGCGCGCCTTCCTGAACCCTGTGTTGTTCGATCCGCTCGTCATCGGCCGGCGCCAGAGGATCTTGCCTCCCTTACCGATCTTCGCGTACGTGAAGACGTGCGTCGGATGGTGCCCCAGGCAGCCTTGGAGGACTGCGATGGCGCATCCGACAGCGGCACTGCGATCAGCTCGCCCGCTTTCGCGTCCTCACCCCAGACTCGCG
>WNFS01000345.1_pt1 | contig 38155 bp, 36 predicted proteins | sample 5400141 | NCBI WGS metagenome assembly WNFS01 (sample SAMN13153358, study PRJNA577476) | soil metagenome | isolation source: 60 cm saprolite under Madrone tree | place: USA:California | collected 2016-06-14
GAGAGTTATGTCGTAGTTGATCGGTTTCCACGAATCGATCAGACGCTCGTGGCGCGCAGCGCGGGCCGGCGAAAATGTCACGAGAAGAACGGCGGATATTAGAACCGCAAACCACACTCGTCCAGGATAAGCATCCCTTGCCGGGCCCGAATGTGTACATGCGATTCTCTCCATCACCATTTCAATCTCGATTGTGGTTGTCCGTGCACCTAGGGCCGAACCCTGTGCTTCGCCGCAGAGCCGGCGAAAGGTTTATTGCTCTCAAAAGCCCCTCGAAATATTTTATCTGCGGAGTGAAAGGCTGCCTTTCACTCCGCAGAGAAAAGTTAAAACTGCAAGTTTTAGGTCTATAAACATTCGGTGCCTACGGCACTATGCGATTTCCATTAGCGCTCGTTCTCTGTCAACGATCCGAATCGTGCGGGGTTTCACCTGATCCCCAACAGCAGCAACGCCGAGCGATCGGAAACTCTGCGCTCACCCTTCAGCCATGCGCGATACCCAGCTAGTTCTTCTTCCTGCACCGCTCGATTGCCGAGGCGTGCCGCGGGCGTGCGTTCAAAAGCGCGATCGGTAAGCGCCAGGTGCGCGTTTCGAATGTTCAGTGAGCCGGGTGCAAGCGCGCGCTCGGCAGATTCCGTGTCAGGAAAAAACTCGTCATAAGCGAGCAAATGCCAGACTGTGTCTGCTCCTTCGCCTTCAACCGCGATCACGCGCAGCAGGCCGAGACCGCTTTCCAGTTGAAATATCAGATCGTCGCCCGGTGCAAATTGTTGTGCCATGGTTTGGAACCGATGTTACGAAACGCGCACCATAACCGCAAAGGTCGCCGCGGATTCACAACGGAGCAGTTTGATTGCAAATCCGCAAACGCAAAACTAAAATCGCCGCATCTCCATGAGCGAGTTTGGTTCAGCTAAGGATTACTACGAGATTCTCGGTGCGCGTCAAGGCGATTCGCGTCGGGAGCTTGAACGCCAGTATAAGCGCATGGCTGGACGCTGCCATCCGGATAAGGGCGGCAGTGAAGAAGAGATGAAGCTGCTCAACGAAGCCTATCGTGTGCTGCGAAATGAAGAGACGCGACGGCAGTATGATACCGAGCGCCATGTCGCTCGCCGGCCGGCGTTTGTGCCAGCTTCGTCACCGGCGGCCCAGGATATCGGCGTGCTGGGACACAGCTTGAGCGCGCTGATGTGTTTACTGGTCGGTTTGTTCTTACTATTTCTGGTACGGTTCCAGTGGATCTGGTTTCTATGGCCGCTGGCAATTCTGGCGGGCTTCGTGATTCTTTTTGGAGTGGTCATGGCCCGCAGCGCCATGCGCGCAATGAACGATGCGTTGCCGCAATCAAGCCGAATTCGGCGCCATACGCGCGTGCAGGAAGCAATGTTCTGGAGTCTGGTTGCGGGTAGCGGCTATGGTATTTATCTCCTCTTGACGTCGGTTTAGGTGGCAGCAATGGCAATGGCGCTCGACGGAATTTCTACAATGCAAATCACCGGCTTAGAATTTTTGTTCCTTGAAGTTAACAATCTCGAGGAGTCGCTCGCTTTCTATGAAGGCTTGTTGGGCTTTGAAGTCAGCAGACATAGCCCGGAGTCGGAACCGCCAATGGCGACAGTGCAGGGCGGCAGTTTGAAAATCTCTCTAGCCCAGCATCTGGAGACGATGTTAAAGCGAGGCCGCGGCGTTAGCTTCTTCATTGGCGTGAGTGACGTCGATGAGTACTACAATCAACTGCGCTCAAAAAGCGTCGAAGTCTACCCGCCGGCGGATGAAGGTTGGGGCGGGCGATTCATAACTTTGCAGGATCCCGACAAGTATCGACTCTTCTTTGTTACCTGGACTGACGGCCGGCGCTGACGCGCCAATTGATCTGAGAAACTGTTGGCGGGGAGGACAAATGGAACGACAGCATACTGAAAATTTGTTTCGCCGTTACAAAGGCCAACTCGTAAATGTGAAGACGCTTTCTGCCGGCATCTACAGAGGACGCGTCGGCGAGATCACCAACGATTACGTGGCCCTCAGCGATCGTGACGGCGAAGACGAAACACAAACCTTTCTGTTTTTTGACGCGATCGAATCAATTGTAGTCATCGAAACTGCGATCTCGCCTTAGTTGCGCTCGCCAAATAAAAACAGTTCTGCTAAGCTTTGTTGCATAGATAGGACGGGCTTGCAGTCATGCATTCCATTAAAAATCCTCCCAATCCCTGGCTAACGCATTCGGTTGAATGGCTCGGTGAACCGCCGGAAGCGAAGCTCGAAGTCTTTGAAGAAACTGAGACGCGAAGAATAATTACACACAACGACAGTCCCGACGTTGGTTTCGACTATACGATCAACTGCTACCGCGGCTGCATTCACGGTTGCACTTACTGTTTCTCGCGACCAACACACGAATATCTCGGCTACGGCGCCGGCACTGACTTTGATCGCAAAATCGTGGTCAAGATCAATGCGCCCCAGTTGCTGCGCAAAGAGCTGATGCGGCCTTCATGGAAAGGCGATGAGATTGTTTTCTCGTTCACTTCCGATCCATATATTCCACTCGAGGCGAATTACAAACTGACGCGCCAGTGTTTAGAAATCTGCGCCGAGTTTCGCAATCCGGTTGGTGTGATCACCAAGTCGGCCTTGATTCGCCGCGACATCGACGTGCTGCAACGGTTGACGCGCGAGGCAAGTGTCGGCGTGTTTTTTACCATACCGTTTACCAGCCGCGAAGCCGCACGCGCAGTTGAGCCCTACGCGCCGCTGCCAACTGCGCGCTTTCATGCAATGGCTCAGCTCGCTGCAGCCGGCATCGCGGTAGGCATCGGCATCGCACCAATCATTCCCGGATTGACGACCGATATTCCCGAACTGCTGGAACGCGCAAAGGAAGCCGGCGCAACCATGGCGTTCGTCAACATGCTGCGCCTGCCCGGCAGCGTCGCGCCATATTTTGAAGAACAGTTGCGCGAGAAACTGCCGACGAAAGCTGATCGCATCATGAATCGCGTGCGCGAGGCTCGCGACGGCAAGTTAAACTCGGCGGTTTTCGGCGAACGCATGCGTGGCAAGGGCGAATATTGGGATGCAATTCACAAGCTTTTCAAAATTCACGCGGAACGGCTCGGCTTTAACAAGAAATCACCACGCGCAGATGCCGCGCATACAACTTTCCGCAGACCTTCCGCCCAGGCAAACCTTTTCAGCTAAACAACGACCGTCGTTGCCTGTTTCACTAGAGACAGATTTTCCCTGTTTCTCTATAATGGGAATCGATCCCTGCCAGCCCGACGAATAATTAGGAGGCTCCCCATGATGCTTATCAGACATGTCATCCGTGACCGTGAGCCCTACTCGATGAATGCGTCGGCGTCGGTCCAGGATGCAGCGGAGTTTATGGCAGCGCGCAACGTTGGTGCGGTTTGCGTAGTTGACGATAGCGGCAAGCTGCTGGGCGTTTTTTCCGAGCGTGATGTGCTGCGCCGTGTCGTCGTGTTACAGCGCGATGCGGCGTCGGTGAAGGTGGGCGACGTTACCAGCGAACTGCGCGCGGTTATCAACTGCGATGAAACGCCGCATCAGGCGCTCGAGCGGATGGAGTTGATTGGCACGCGTCATTTGCCGGTGGTTGATGGCGAACGTTGGGTAGGCATGCTCTCGATGCGCGATCTGATGCGAGTCGAGTTAAGCGAGCAAGGCGACGAGATCAAATTGCTGCACGAATATATTCAACATTAGATCATCGATCACCCGCCAAAACGAACACGCGAATTGAAACAGATGAAAGTTTTCTAGGGCGCGCTTCGTCAATTAAGCTAATGAAACGAATTTTATCTGCGGTCTTTTGTGCGCTCATCATTCTGACGTTCGCCTGTGGCCATCCGCCGCCGGGACGCGGAGCGGGCGAGGTCGAATCCAGTTCCGTGTCGTCGGAACAGAGTCAGGGTCAAAATGCCGGACAAGGCGCGGTCAAGTTCCGAGTTGAGACAGTGGTAAGCGGATTGGAAGTGCCATGGTCGATTGTTTGGGCGCCTGATGGCCGCATGATTTTTACCGAACGCCCCGGGCGTGTTCGCGTTTTCCAAAATGGCAAGCTGCAACAGCAACCGCTTTTTGTGGTTCCCGATGTAGAGCCGGGCGGCGAAAGTGGTTTGATGAGCGTCGCGCTGCATCCGCAATTCGCTTCCAATCATTGGCTCTATCTTTCCTACGCTTACAAAGGCGATGGCCAACGCGTGCGCGTGGTGCGCTACCGCGAAAGCGCCGCCGGCCTGGTTGATCGAACGGTAATCGTCGAAGACATTCCCGCAGCGCAGTATCATGCCGGCTGCCGTCTTCGCTTTGGACCAGACGGAAAGCTCTACATCACTACCGGAGACGCGACCGAACGTGAACTGGCGCAACGACTGGATTCCCTGGCCGGAAAAACATTGAGACTGAACGACGATGGTACGGTGCCTGCCGACAATCCCTTTGTGGGGCAGGCCAATGCGCGTCCCGAGATTTGGACGTATGGAAATCGCAATGGGCAGGGAATTGATTTTCAGCCCGGCTCGAATCTTTGTTTCGAGACCGAACATGGTCCAAGCGGCTTTGATGGGCCAGGCGGCGGCGATGAATTGATTTTCAGCCAGGCTCGAATCTTTGTTTCGAGACGGAACATGGTCCAAGTGGCTTTGATGGACCAGGCGGCGGCGATGAAGTAAACATTCTCGAAAAAGGAAAAAACTACGGTTGGCCACTGATTCATCACACCGAAACCCGGGCCGGGCTTGAATCGCCGCTGCTTGAGTACACACCGGCTTGCGCACCTGCCAGCGGAATGTTTTATCGTGGCTCAGCCTTTCCGCAGTTCAAAGGTAATTTCTTTTTCGGCTGCTTGCGAGGCACGCGCATCATTCGCGTCGTCCTTGATGGCCGCCGGGTTGTTAGTCAGGAGAACTTGCTTTCCGGCAAGTATGGCCGCATTCGCGACGTGGCCGAAGGACCTGACGGCAATCTTTACTTCTCAACTTCAAACCGCGATGGCCGCGGTTCGCCGGCAAATGATGACGATCGCATCATTCGTCTGACGCCCATTAAATAGGGACTGACAGGAAACAACCATGAACCTTGCGCGAACTAAAACAACACTCGCAACAATCCTATTAGCGCTTGTTGGTTTTTGTGGCGCGATGGCAATGGCCCAGTCGGGACGCGGCTCCGTGCATGGTTACGTTGCTTTCGAGGACCTTTCCTATCTTGAGGTCGGCGAGAAAAAGGTGCATGCCACGATCGAACTGAAGGGCAAGACCGAATTCAATAACGAAGTCTTCACTGCGAAAACAGACGAGCATGGCTCATACGACTTGAAGAGTATTCCAATGGGCCAGTACGTCCTGAAGATATCTTCACCCGGTTATCGCGACTATCAAACGGAGATTTATTTGCCGTCTGATTTCAATTGTAGTTTGGCAGTGATGCTGAAAAAGGAGAAGCACTGAAGGCAGAGGTCGGAAGTCAGAGGTCAGAGGTCAGAAAAATCGAGGGCAAAAATGACGACTGCACAAAAGCCGGCGAGTATCCGCGAACAGATTTCTAAAGAGGAATGGGAAGCGCGCGTTGATCTCGCTGCTGCTTACCGTTTGGTGGCGCATTACGGTTGGGACGATCTGATCTTCACTCATCTTTCGGCGCGGGTACCCGGCCCGGAACACCATTTTCTGATTAATCCTTACGGAATGATGTTTGAAGAGATCACAGCGTCGAGTTTGGTCAAAACAAACCTGGCCGGCGAGATCGTCATGCCCTCTCCATATTTCATTAATCCGGCTGGTTTCACCATTCACAGTGCGGTGCATGCGGCGCGCGAAGACGCGTTGTGCGTCATTCACTTGCATACCGATTATGGCATCGCGGTTTCCGCGCAGGCGGAAGGATTGCTGCCAATCTCGCAGCAAGCATTGTTTGCTCTATCGACGCTTGCTTATCACGATTACGAAGGGCTGGCACTGAACGAAGATGAAAAATCACGACTGGTAGCGGACCTGGGTGACAAGAGCAACATGATTCTCAGGAACCATGGTCTGCTGACGGTTGGAAAAAATGCGGCTGAAGCGTTCCTGTCGATGTACATGCTTGAGCGCGCTTGTCGCATTCAGATTCTGGCGCAGGCGGGCGGGGGCACTTTGTTGTCAGTGCCGGATCCAATACTTCACAGTGTCGCTGCTCAATTGGGAGCGGTTACAGTTGGCCAGGGCGCACAACTGACGTGGCCAGGTTTGCTGCGCAAACTCGATCGAATGGATTCGTCTTTTCGCGAGTGAGTGGAACGAATGGCACTATCGCTTTTGTGCCAACATTGCGGTCTTGCTCCAGCCAATGATGTGCAGCGGCGGGAAGCGGTACTCGTGGACCATGCGGAAATGCCGTTCAGTCTCCGTAAGAATTTTCGGACGTGGATGGGACTTAAAGCGGAATAGAATTTCCAAAAATGTGCTGGCAGGCGTGGGCCGGCAGGGAAGATGAAGCATATGTCCTCCCGGCGCGATCACGCGCGCGATTTCAGCCATGCCTTCGCCGAGCGGAACATATTCAAGCGCGCCGCTCGTCACCACTAAATCCAGCGAGTTGTCGGCAAAAGGAAGCGATAGCAGATTACCTTCGGTGAAGGTGACATCGCGCGTTCGCCCGGAACTTTCGGCGAGCGCTTTTTTCGCAGCGCTGATCGATGTTGCGGAAAGATCCAGAGCTGTGATGTTGACTGGGAAATGCAGATTTCGCAGCAAGGCCAGCGTTAGCAGGCCGGTGCCGCAGCCGGCATCAAGAATTCCTGCGCCGCGCGAGACCGGCAACGGATGATTGGAAAAATACTGATCGAGCGAACGGCCATAGCCATTAAGCTTAAAAGTAAGATCGTAAAAAGCCGCAATCTTGTCGTAATACGAGCCGGCGGGTGCCTCGTCTTTGGTTGCGGTCAGGGCGTATTCCATCAGGTGCTCCTAAAAAGCCTAATATATGAGAATAATCGTCTCCGTTGAGAGCCGCTAAGATTGGCGCGTAATTGTAGCGTCACCTGCTTTTTTACTCAACAGCTTAAGGCCTCTGCCAAACCATCGAAACCCTTTAGTTTTCAAAAAACTAACCCTCCGTTTGCAAGCATCGCCAGCTTGGCTCGTTCTTGAGCAGCGAACTCTTTCTCGAGAAAGGAATAACCCATGAAAAAAGCGTTGATATTCGGCTGTGCGAGCCTGGCCGCGATTGTTGGACTGGGGGGCTTATTCGCGCGCGCCGGTGTGGAACCCGCGTCCATTAATGTCCTGGGAGCCGCACAATCAGATGTGGTCGTCAGAAACTTCGATCTGGAGATACTGGTTGGAGGCCGTCCGCTGGAGGAGTACTACGCTCGCGGCAAAGGCTACGTGGAAGCCATTCAGGGAAGTGAATATGAGGTCAGGATTCGCAACCCATTCCCGTTCCGCGTGGCGGTGGCGCTTTCCGTCGATGGCTTGAACACAATCGACGCGCGCCGCACGACTGCATGGAATGCGAGCAAGTGGGTGATCGAACCGTACGCGACGATTAGCATCAATGGTTGGCAAATGAGTTCTGAACGCGCGCGGCGTTTCTATTTTACTTCCGAACAGGATTCGTACGGAGCGAAGCTGGGACAGACTGCAAACCTTGGCGTCATTTCAGCAGTCTTCTTTCGCGAGCTTCGTCCCCTTCCGGTTCCGATCACGCCTGCGCCGCCACCCCGCCCGCGGTATGAAGAAAGGGATGAACGCGAACGCAGCTCAACCGTGCCTGACAGCGGGGCCGGAATTCGACAGGCGCCAAGTGATCGTTCGAGTAAAGGAGGGCTGGCGCGCGATGACGACTACGCGGCCACTGGAATTGGACGCTCAGTGCGCAATGATGTTCAGTGGGTCGAAATGAATCTGGATTCGAGGCCCGCCGGTGAAGTGATAATCCGCTACGAGTATTATGCGACGCTGGTGCGTTTGGGAATTTTGCCGCGTCACTATCCACGTCCGGATCCTTTAAGGAGAAGAGAAAGCGCGAGCGGCTTCGAGGATCGAAGATTTAGTCCGGAGCCGTGAGAAGCAGAAAGCAGAGAAGGCAGAAGGCAGTAGGCAGAGAAGGCAGTCGGCAGTCGGCAGAAGGCAGTAGGCAGCGTGCTCTTTTGCTTTCTGCCTACTGCCTACTGCCTTCTGCCTACTTTCTTTTCAGGTCAGCGGTGTACAGTTGCTGATAGACGCGGTAGTTGTTCATCACTTTCTGCACGTAGGCTTTTGTCTCATCAAAACCGATTTCTGACGTGAAGACACCGGCGTCTTTTTGTTTTGCGCGACGTACCCAGCGGGCCACGTTGTCTTCGCCGCCGTTGTAGGAAGCAGCTACGGCTTCAGGCAGATTTGGAAACATCGTCGCTAGCTCCGCGAGGTATTGACTGCCCAGGCGAATTGACGTCTCGGGTTGATAGAGTTGGTTTTCCTCGACGGACGTCATCCCGGCGTGCGCGGCATATTTTTGTGCCGCATCGATCGTCAGTTGCAACAAACCGCGCGCGCCCGATGGCGATTTAGCCTGCGGACGAAAAACACTTTCCTGCTTGATTAGCGCCAGCACGAAGCGCGGATCGAGCTTTCGTGCTTTTGCGGCATTAATGATGATTTGCCGATAAGGCACTGGATAACCATCCGATACTTGATCTACCTGTGCTTTAACTTTCTCGATCCGGTCGCCTGCAAAACCGCGATTGCGTCCGTCCGCAACGCTTGCGAGATGATCAGTTGCCAGCCAGCCGTAATAGGAATCAATGCCTGAGGGAACCGCGAGGTATGCGTTATACGCCTGAGCTTGTTTGCCGCCACGCTCCAGGCTGTAGGCTTTGAGATAAGCAACTTCAGAAGGAGAGGTTGCCACACCCTTTTGAAAACTCTCGCCGCTCAATTCATCCGCAGTTGTAATCGCCTGCTTCCAGTTGCTTTCTGAAATCTCCAGTCGCAGTTGCCCAAACAACGCGTTCGTTGCTGTCGGCGTGCCGGCGAAACGCTGCCTCGTCCGCGTGACCCAGGCAAGCGCTTCCTGTATCCGGCCCGCCTCTCTTAAGGTGTCGATTGCGTTGAGGTGCGCTGTGTCAATTCGTTCACCAGCGGAAAAGCGATTGATATATTGAAGGTAACGATCAGCCGCCTCTGAAGTTCTGCCCAATCGCAGCAGGGAAGCGGCGCTAAAGTTGAGACCTTCGCGGCCTTCTTTGGTCGTGGGGTACTCGCGCGCCAGACGATCGTAGGCGACGTAAGCTTCCATATAACGACGCGATTGAAAAAATGCTCGGCCCATGCCCAGTAAAGCTTGAGCAACCCTGGGATCGTTTGGGTAATAGTTTATGAGCGCTTGCCAATGCTCGCGTGCTTCATCGAAAGCGCGATTAGCAAGATAGATGGCGGCGCGACGAAGATGCTCGTCAGGGGTAAGCCGCGTCATTACGCCGTTCGCGTTGCGCGTCACACGATCCTGGCGTCGCACGGCTGCAAGGGCTGCGTCCGTGTTTGAACCGGACTGTGCGAGCAAAGGCGCAGAACCCGCACTAATCAATCCTGCCAATGCAAGAATCGAAACTGAAGCAATCCACGCTTTGCTACGGTCAGAGAGATTCATCACAACAACCAATCTACCCTTCGATGATTTCAAAGCTCGAAACGATTTCTGCGGTCGGCCGTAATGTTGCCGCCACGCTACAGTATTTCTCTTCAGAGAGTTGTATAGCTTGCTCGACGGATTGCTCGGAAATGCTACGGCCGGTGACAATGTGATGCACTTCCATGCGCTTATAGCTACGTGGGTGCTCATCGCGGCGCTGGCCTCGCACCTCAACCCGGTAGGCCGAAACGTTCTGCCGCTTTTTCCTCAAGATGGAAACGACGTCAACCGCGGTGCAGGAGCCCAGGGCGACAAGCAGGAGTTCCATTGGCGTAGGAGCCGAGTTTCGAGTGTGGTCCGTATCTATCAATATCGGGTGCCCAGACGGTGTATGACCAACGAATAAGTCTGTCGCCTTCAGCTCGATGACCGCTATGGCATCGTCTGCACTCATTTACCAGCCCTCCGAATTGGAGAATATCACATCCCCTCAGTCCATATGCCTGGCGAAGTTAAGGCTCAAGCAAACAAACTTTCCACAATAAGCACACTTTCGCAAACCAATCGGAAACGAATGGCACAGGCATTGTAGTCATATCCTCACATGCACTTTACTTTCTTGTTTCAATGAGAAGATCTGGGCACGTCTAAGCTCGCAATGACATCTTAGTTAGTGAACCAGGAAGTGTTTTCAAGTTGAATCTGGAGGAAACAAAATGATTATGGTTAGAAAAACAATGGCCGCGTTTCTGGTGGCGCTCGTCTTTGCGGCGGGGGCTTCTTTAACGCAGGCACAACGGCAACCGTATCGTGGAACCTACCGCTCGGTGCAACAGCTTTTAAGCCGAATAGGGACTGGCACTGATCTGCTGCTGAGTAGGGTGAACACTCGGAATCGAACCAGTGTCTATGACCGCAACATTCAAGCCGATCTTGGCAGTTCGGTGCAGAGTTTGAACTCGACGGTAATGCAGTTGAGGGAGCGGTTCAACAATAGGACCTCAACAACTGCCGATGTTCAGGAAGTACTTAACAGCGCCGCGCTCGTTGATCGCACCATTCGCACGAATAGAACCGACACAGTGACACTTCGCACCTGGACCAACCTGCGGGCTGATCTCAATCAACTGGCGAGCGTTTACAGGTTGAGTTGGCCGAACGTTTCACAGACTTACCCGTATCCTTCGAACAATCCGCCGGCTCAATATGGAGTTAGCCGCCTAACTGGTACCTATCGCCTGGATCCATCGCGAAGCGACGATCCTGGTCAAGCAGCCGACCGCGCCACGCAGTCGCTTGGCTATGGCGACCGAGCGCGCATGCGCGATCAAGTCGCTGCCAGATTGGAATCACCGGATCAGATTGCCATCGAGCTTCGGGGCAGGGACGTGACGTTGGCATCATCGCGAGCGCCGCAGATTACTTTTACTGCTGACGGCTCTGAACGCGTAGAAACCGCACCCAGTGGTCGTACAATTCGCGCGCGGGCAACATTGAATGGCGAACAACTCATTGTCAGTTCGACGGGAGATTCCGGCAATCAATTTAATGTAACCTTCGATCCGATCGACAACGGTCGTGGGTTGAGCGTCACGCGTCGCGTCTATGTTCAGGGCTTATCTCGCCCCGTAGTTGTTCAGAGCGTTTATCAAAAGACGTCTGACGTTGCCAGGTTCGATATTAGTACCGGACCGCAAACATCTCCGGGCAACACCACGATAGCTAACGGCGACTTCGTTATTACCAACGGTGAAACTGTGATCGGAGTGCTCGAAAACGGGCTTTCGACGCAGACTGCTCACGAAGGTGATCGTTTCACGATGACCGTGCGACAGCCCGCACAATACGAAGGCGCAATCATCGAAGGACACGTTTCCAACATTCAACGCAGTGGCCGTTTGACGGGGCGATCGCAGATGACGTTGAACTTCGACACCATCCGTCTTCGCGACGGTGGCTCATATCGCTTTGCGGGTATTCTTGAGTCGGTCAGAACAACTCAGGGAGACACCATCAGAGTTGATAACGAAGGTTCGGTAAGAGACACCAGTCAGACAACGAAAACCGAGCAGCGGGCAGCCATCGGTACGGCTGTCGGTGCCATCATTGGCGCCATCGCCGGCGGTGGCAAAGGCGCTGCCATCGGTGCCATAGTCGGCGCCGGAGGCGGTGCAGGATCTGTTTACGTTCAGGGCCGCGACGACCTTGACCTCGGAGCCGGCACGGAACTAACCATCCGTGCGTCGGGTCCAAGGTAATAAGTAAGGTTCGCTGCTTGCACACGGGGCTGGTGACAAGTTGCCAGCCCTCTTTTTATTTCGCAAGAGTTGATTTGTGTTATTATCAAATCCCAGGGCCGCTCACTCGTTAACAACTTGTCCTCCCTTTTTTCTAAAATGACTATGTACCTGCTTAGGTGAACGGGGGAGGCCAAAGTGCCAAGAATCCTTTTAGTAGACGACGACGAAACTATCCGCGACACGCTCTACGAACTTCTGTCCGAGTACTACATCTGTCAGACTGCGGAGACAGCGGAAAAGGCGTTCGCGCGGTTAGAGGCGGATCAGTACGATGTCGTCCTTACAGACATCTCAATGCCAGGTCTAAGTGGCCTGGAACTTCTGGGCCATGTGCGGCAAAAGTTTCCGGATACTCCGGTAATAATCATTTCCGGTATCGGCGATCAGGAACACGCTCAGGGCCTTATCAAGCTGGGCGCCTTCGATTTTCTATTGAAGCCGTTCAGTCTTGACGTAGTTGAAAAGAGCGTTAAGAGGGCCGTTGAATATCGCAACCGACTACTGGAAGGAAAAGGATCGGAGGACGATGAGAACTCGACGAAGAACCTGGTTGCCGATTGGAAGATCATAAAAAACTGATGCTGGTGCGCCGCCGGGTTATGCGGCAACAATAGCCATTGCCGCGCGTTTGACCGAAACTGCACGTTGCCTGGAAATCTCCGCGGCAATCTCAGAAATCTTTTCTGCATGGAATGGCTTGGCAATAACCCAGTCTACGCCCGCTTCTTTCTGTTCATCTGATCCCACCGCTTCGCCCCAGCCAGTGACGACCGCAATCGGTATTGTTTTGTGGCGTTGGCGAATGGCGTGCGCCAACTCCCAGCCACTCATGCCCGGCATGCCGACATCAGTGAATACGCCATCAAACTGATGCACTTCAAAAAGTCCAAGCGCTTCGCGACTGCCTGGCGCCATGTAAACTCGACAGCCGTCGTGTTCCAACAGGTCGCGCAGCAGTTCGCGCACCGGCGCCTCATCGTCCACGACCAAGATCCTGGGTTGATTTTCACTGAATGTACGCGGAAGGTTTGCGCTGCGGGCGTCGATCGTTTGCGCTTTCGTAAGTTCCACCTCGGGAACGTTTGCTTCTTCGGTGACTTCCGCTTTAGGCAAACTGATCATGAACTTCGTGCCCATATTGACTTCTGACTCGACCTTTACCGAGCCTTCGTGCCGACGAATAATCCCGAAGCTCACTGCCAAACCCAAACCCATTCCCGCTTTGCCCTTCGTCGTAAAGAACGGATCAAAGATCCGCGACTTCACTTCGGGACCCATACCCGAACCCGTATCTGCGACCATGATGACCACAGATTCGTCGATGTCGAATGCCGCCAGCGTTAATTGACCGCCGTCGGGCATCGCATCCACGGCATTGAAGACCATGTTCACCAGTACCTCTCGCAATTCGGATTCGTCGCCCATAACTTTTGCTTTGGAGCGGATTTGCAGATCGAGACTAATCTGAACGTTTGCAGCTTCAGCTCGGTCCTTCCAGCGCGGCCGCGTCATCTCGCTGACATCCAACAATATCTGATCAATCGATACGGGTTCGAAATCATGATCGCGCCGCTGCCGCGCAAAGTCCTGAATCCTTTTGACTGTCTTGGCGCCGTCTTCGGCAGTCTTGATAATGATGTTGAGACCGCGACTGATCTTTTCCGGATCATTGGTGCGCAGGATCAACTGCGCGCGGCCAAGAATGCCGGCAAGTGTGTTGTTAAAATCGTGGGCCACTCCCGATGCAAGTTCCCCCAGCGCGGAAAGCTTCTCTATCTGTGAAAACTGTTCCCGGATTCGCTCTTGTTCCGCAATGTAGTGTGACAACTCGGCTACGTGACGTTCAGCCTGTTCGGCCTGTGCTACCGAGGCCTCAATGTTCTTCAGGTAGGTACGGTAAGTGAAAAATACGATGGCGATAATCGGAATTGTTATTGCCAGCGCATAAAACCCGAATTGCAAGATCAGCTTGGTGATGAAAGCGGCGGCGGACGCGCCCGCTAAATAGGTAATCGACGTCCAAAGGTAATGTTTCTTCCACGTCTGCCAGATAGGCTTTCTGGCCTGCAAGGCACCGCAGGTGGCTACAATACCTGAATTCGCGCCGTATTGAACCAACGCCATCAGGGCCACGGCCCAGACGAACCTGGCAGAAAGAGGAGCGGAACTGAGTTTCGCAGCGTCTCCGAAAAAGAAGTGCAACGAATACGCCGTGATGCAGGTCGAGAGTGAAGCGCACCCCCAATTGAAGAGCACAGTGGTTGACTTTCGGCAGAATCGAGCCGAAGAGAGCAGTGCTTCGGTCGCCGCCATCAGGATCGCAGCTTCGCCTCCATAAAGGAATAGCGTGAGAAAAATAAAGGTATCAGAAACCGAAATATGTGAACTGAACTGGGGAATCTTGATTGCAACTCGCGAGCTGAGTAACAGCGTCAAAATCGCGATGGACAGAAACCGGACGTCAAGCAAACGAAGGTTTAACCAGTACGCCGCCAGAAAGTAAACTGCTCCGCCACCAAGAATAGTCGCCCAGATGTACGTCTTAGTTAACTTTTCGTTGCTGGTATTGGCTTTTAGTAACATCAGTTCTTGTTAAGCTAAGCTGCGAATGCTTTCTCATATTGCAAGCGCGAAGTTGTTCAAGTCAGAATGCTCGTAATGGGGCGCGGATTCAGCGCGTGCCGGGGAAAAACGTTGGTCGCCGAAACCCAGCGGAAAAACGTTCGCCAGCACTGCTCTCATTCTCACTTGGCCCAGTAGGGTTTCCAGGTAACAGCGAAATTGATGAAGCACTGCGTCTAGTTGCTGTCCCTCTCGTTGCGGATCGATCTGTTCGCAAAGATTCTCAAATTGCGGCCAATCCGAATACATCAGGAGCTCCATGCTTTCGTTGCGAAACTTCTGGATACCCTCGGAGAGCGGACCGAACACTGCTTGATTTTTTTCCGCCGCTTCTACGAGCTGGATTAGCTGGGCGAGGTCTTCGCACAATTCCAACGACTGGCGAAAGCGCATGTCTGAATTGTTGAAAAGCTTCGCACCGTTAAGTTCCGGATCGAAGACCATAGCGAGTGTAATTGTTGACTGTTGGAGACAATTCGTAAGGACGTCATGGGCCCGATATAGTCTGCCGGTAATAGCGTGCGTTTTACTGCGCTCGCCCGAAGGGCTCGGATTGGTTTCAAACACGCGTTGCAAATCATGAGTGACCGCGAATGAAATGCCATCGAGCGTGTCAAACAATTCTCCCGTCACCGCCTCGGTTCTCAGCGCTTCGGTTTGCATGAAATCAACGAGCGCGTGCGCGTCGTCATGAATCAGTTGGAACAGCGCAAAGGTTTGTTCCGCAGAATCCACCTTCCGCAGGTGAACCTCGATCATATCCAAACATTCCAACAGCCGCAGCAGGTCATCGAAAACCACGTTGACGATTTCCCTGACAGCAGGCGACTCGATGTCTCGCACGACGCGGCTTATTTGATAGCGGCAGTCATTACTGTCCGGCGCCGCAAGGGTGAGCGTCTGCCTGGAACGAATAAGGTTCGCAAGAGACGAAGTGTTGGAAGTTGAATTGTTTATGGTCATTTCCGCACTTAGACCTTTACAACAGAATTTCTTTACTTCAGGAAGACCGTGTCGTAGACCGAGCGAAGGTGATAGCCCGATTGCTTATAGAATCGTTGCGCTTCCTGATTTTCGTTGTTTACGAACAAACATAGAGATTTCGTACGCCACAAAAGCGTTCTTGCGAGTTCTGACATGCAAATCCGGCCATGCCCCTCGCGTCTTGCTTCAGGATTGACCCAAACGCCTTCAATGTAGGTTGCTTCGGGCGTATCGGACATGACCTCGGCTTTGAATATGAGTTTCTTATCTTGAGTCAAAACCCAGGTCCTACCCTGCGAGATGCGACGCGCATAGCGATTGGCAAATCCTTGAGCATCATGATTTCTTGGATCGATCCCGCTCTCCTCAAAGGCCATTTCCGCATGCACCGGAATAAGAAGATCCAGGTCATCGACCGTCGCTAAGCGCAACCTTGGAACTTCGCTTGAAACATCAATGGGCCAGCGGAGTTCAAATAGAAGTTCCCGGCAGACACGGCGCATCTCCTGGCCTGTTTCGGCGTAGTAGCCCCAAAACTTATCGATGGAATCCTCTTTACACATGATCAGGTGAGCGGAAGTGCATCCCTGAGCAGTCTGCGCGAAAGCTTTGAGCGCTCGATCGCTGTCCGTTTCCATCAAAGTTGCGTGGCCAATGAGAGCAACGCCTTCAAGTTGACCAAGGTAATCGCGGCAGCCATAAAAGGCTCCGCGGTTGAGCGGGCTTTGCAGGCCATTGTCGTGAATCAGGCCTGCCATGGCGACCGTTTGGATTGGGTGTCTGCCGAGAAATGACAGGACCTCATCCAGGTTTTCATCGTGCAAGAGCTCTACTCCATTTGCTGCGCCCGCAGCCGGAAAGAATTGAGCCTTGGATGGCATTGGGCTTGTCGATGACGAGATAGACATCTTGATTCTCCGTGGTTCCGTCGGTTTGACTATCTAGTCTTCGTGGTTGTGTTTACGGTGCTGGAATAGGTCGAGTTGGCGGCGCTGTTGTACGCTCGAACTCGATAATAATACTTAGTCGCCTTCAGCAAACCGGTACTTGAGTACGCTTTGACGCCGGCGCCTACGATGGCAATCTGCGCGAAACTAACGCCGTCCGGCGATCTCTCAATCTTGAAGCCAGACTCGTTGTTTGAATTATCACTCCAGGCGAGATTGATTTGCGTTGTGGAGTATGCGGTGGCGGTCAATCCGCTGGGCGCATTTGGCGTTTGATCGACGACCGGCAACATACATGAGGTGTTGTCCCCATTGGAAACTACCGACTGTGCCATGGTCGTACCATCGGACAGCAGGACGCCGTCAGAAAGCAGGACGCCGTCAGAAAGCAACACTCCATCGGATAAAAGTACGCCGTCAGAGAGAAGCACACCATCGCCGAGTAAAACACCGTCACCACAAAACACTGTGCCGTCACCAAGCAGAACTCCGGAACTGATCATGATGTTGTCGCTTAGCAGCACGCCACTCGACAGCATGGTGTTGTCTCTCGTTAGACTTCCACTGGAGTTTACGATTGTGCCGTCAGATAGCAGAACGCCCGAGCCATAGATCTTTTGGTATTTATTGACAAGGTCTCCGCCGCTCACGGTTGTTTGGTCCAGAACAAGGCCCTGTGACCATGTAAATGTATATCCTGCGATGGTCGATTGGGGCGCGGGTGCCGGCGCGGTGAGTAACGCTGAGCCGAGAGACGTACTTGATGAAAGATCGGCGCGAACAAGGTTAGCTAACCTAATCGATCCGTCGATATTGATCTCCCCTGCTCCTTGCTCAAACGCATTGAAGCCGGGAAGCTGTTGGGCTGAATACATCATCAGGGCTTTTATCAGGTTTGGTGTGAGGTTTGGATTAGCCTGAAACATCAAAGCCGCAGTGCCCGAAACGATCGGGGAAGACATAGATGTTCCGTTGAGATACATCTCCTCTCTCGTGGAGGAACCACTGATTCCGCCATCCAGGTATGGATAGGTAGACACGAGATAATTACCGGCCGCTTCTGCATCCAAGATTTTGTTGCCGGGAGCGACCAGATCGGGCTTGATGAGGTTGTCGTAATGCTTGATGCCTGAAGAATCTGTTCTATAGCTTCTCGTTGGTCCGCGAGAACTGTAAGTGGTCACTGTGTCGTCCACGCGCGTGTCGGACCCATATGTGTTGGACGCGCCAACAGTGATAGCAGAGGGTTCGATGCCGGGCGAATGAATTTGCCCGTACACTTTTTGGCCCGATGCATTTTTGCCTTCGTTGCCGGCAGCGGCCACGACCACGACTCCCGCATTCACCAGTTGTCGTACGGCCTGGCATAGGGGATCATCGAGATAAGAAACAGTTGCGGTCGTGCCCAGGCTCATGTTGACTACGCGGATGTTGTAGGAAACGCGGTTGGTCATTAACCAATCGAGCGCGCTCAACAGGCCTGAGACAGTTCCCATACCTTGAGAGTTGAGTACGCGGAGATTGATAATGTTGGCGTTAGGTGCAGTGCCGACATACGCGCCCTGCGAAACCGCGCCATTGCCCGCAGCAGCAGAAGCCACGTGAGTGCCATGGCCGTAAGGGTCGTCGGTACGATTCTCTCCGGTAAAATCCACGCTGACTACGATGCGAGATTTGTTGCTCCCATCTTTCAACGAGGCATGATTTGGATCGATTCCGGAGTCCAGGATCGCGATGCCAATTCCGCTTCCATCGAGCGTGTAGCTCGCGCCGGTCGAATCCTGTTGCGCGCGAACCGCGTCGGCGCCGGTAGTACTCGATATGTGGCCCTGAGCTTTCAGGTCAGCATCCAAAGAGACAAACTTAACGTCAGTGCGCGCTGCGAAAGCTTCAACGGCGCCTGCGGGCAAGCTCACGGCTCTGGTGTTGAGGTTGGAATACGAGCGAGTCACCGAGCCACCGCTATCCGCGGCAGCGGCGTCGAGGCTGTTGGTCCAGCGGCTGTTTGATTGAATCAGCACGCTAACGCGGTCGGCAGGCTGCGACTTCTTCACCTTCTCACGAAGGTCGGCGGCCACTTTGTTTGGCGCCGAGACGCTTTGAGCATGCGCCGAATCATTTAGCATGATTCCCACCGCGAGTGAAAAAACCAGCGTTAGCGACGTAAGGAAGAAAGTTGATCTGGTGTTTCTGGATTTACTCATTTTGTTTGCCTCTATCGTCATCTGTAATTAGTTCAAAGGCGCAGATTATTCTCCGCCGGCTGACCCTATTGCAGAGACTGTGCCAAGGGCGGGCAGTCTAAAGGCCCTGATTTACTGGCATAAATTACCTGGACGCAACGAGGCAATTGAGCAAGTTGACCTGTGTGGTCAAGTTGAAGTGCCCCTGCTTTCAGATTGACTCAAACCTCTGTCGTTCCTTAGGGAGTTTTTTTGACCGCAGAGTTTTATCGAGGAGAGTGCTGTTCGCGCTTACAGAGTCGCGCCGCCGCGCAGTCTTTGCGTCCAACTGCATGAACGAAGACACGATCACACAGCGTAGTGTTCATCAGATTCAGCAAGGCATTCTGCTGAACCTAGCTGAGCGGCGTAGGGTGGGGGGTTGAACATCGCCGAGAGCCGGACGTTCTTTGTTTCTCGTATTTGGCAGGCAAGGCGGGCGCCGATGTTTCATACCCCAGGGGATAGGCCCGAAGGAGCGGTGGGAGCTGAAAGGCGATCAGGCAATTAAGGTGTGTTCGTAGTCGATTAGGCTGTCAGAGGCGGGAGGGAAGAGTTTATTAGCCGAGTCCGTGGCTAAAAATCCCACCGCGTTTTCAGCGTTAAGTGCCTTCGAGAAGTAATAGCCTTGGCCATACTCGCAATTCATTGCCCTTAGCTCTGTTGCCTGGTCCAGAGTTTCCACGCCCTCAGCAATAACATCCATCTTGAGATTCCGCGCAAGCGCTATGATGGTACGAACTATTTCCCGGTGTTCCTGATTGTCGGTCATTGAGCTGACGAACGAACGGTCCACCTTCAACACTGAAATCGGAAAACGGTGCAGACAACTAAGCGAAGAATATCCTGTTCCGAAATCATCGAGACTGATCTCAACTCCCAACGCTCGCAGTTGACCTAGCATTTGAGTGGTTGATTCCACATTTTGCATAACCATGCTTTCAGTTATTTCGAGTTTTAGGCTCGCTGCATTCAAGCCACTCTTATCGAGGGCCAGACTCACCTGTTCTATGAGATCAGGCTGCATGAACTGTTTGGCAGAGAGGTTTACACTCACGTACAAAGGGGGATCCTGTGGACAACGTTTTTGCCACTCACGAGTCTGAGAGCACGCCTGATTTAGAACCCATTGGCCTATCGGTACAATCAGGCCAGTCTCTTCCGCGACGGAAATAAATTCGAGTGGCGAAACTATTCCGCGCGCCGGATGTAGCCAACGCAAAAGGGCTTCAAAACCGGCAATCCTTCCTGTTTGCAACGAAACAATGGGTTGATAGTCCAGCGCGAGCTCTTTGCGCTCAAGCGCGCGCCATAGATCAGTCTCAATCTGGAGCAGTTCCCTGGCATCCGCGTGCATTGTCTTATCAAAGACCTCGTAGCGCGCTTTGCCCAGGCTCTTTGCCCGGTACATTGCCGTGTCCGCATCGCGCAAGACGTCATCGGCCTTCTCGTAGCCGGCAGCGCTGAGCGCAACACCAACGCTGGCCGTGATAAACACCTCCCGGTCCGAAATACCGAAGGGCTCTGCCAGGTTGCGCAGCAGCCGTTTGACCACAACGATGGCCTCATCGGGACTATTCAGGTCTTCGAGCAGGATCGTGAATTCATCGCCACCCAGCCTGGCTACCGTGTCCCCCGGGCGAACGCTCGCCTCAAGTCTACTGGAAATTGCGATTAGGAGCTGATCACCAACCAGATGGCCCAGGCTGTCATTGATAAGTTTGAATCGATCGAAATCCAGGAATAAGACTGCAAACGGAGAGTGCTTCTTGCGCTTGATCCTCTGCATCGATTGCTTGAGGTGGTCCATAAAGAGAATTCTATTCGGCAAGCCAGTCAAGGCATCGTGAAATGCGTCATGGACCAGTTTCTCTTCCGCTTGCTTACGATCAGTAATGTCCTGCATCTGGAAAATCAAGTTAGCAGAGCGCTTTTCGGCATCGTTGACCTTCGTGACGCTCAGCAATACCCATCTCACCTGCCGGTCCTTATGAAGGTAGCGCTGCTCCAACTGAAGACTGGAAATCGTGGCTTCATTGAGCTTTTCAAGCTGCTCGAGCATGATCTTGAGGTCGTCATGATGAGTGACGAGCTGGAAGTTTCCGGCCAGGAGTTCTTCCTCAGAGTATCCAAGCATCTCGCAAAGAGATCTATTGACCTGAATCCAGCGACCGTCAGGTGCTACCAGCGCCATCCCCGCGGCGTGGTCAAAAGCGCTCCGGAAGCGCTCCTCGCTCTCGCGCAGGGCGTCGACGTGGCGTTCAGCCTGCTCCGCCTGCGACTTTGAGGCTTCGATGTTTTTCAGGTAAGTCATGTAGGTGAAGTAGACAACTACGATAATGGGAGTGGTTGCGAGGAAGGCGTAAAACCCAAAGGTGCCAATCAGCTTGGACACGATGCCGGCGGCAAAAGCCCCCGCGAAATATGTGATTGAGGTCCACAGGAAACCTTCTTTCCATGTTCGCCAGAAGGGTTGATCGGTTTTCAAGGCCGCCCCCAAGGCGACAATCCCTGAATTACTTGCATATTGGAGACACGCCAGAATTGAGAGTGCCACAATATAGTCGGCTGAGTATCCCTCATGAAAAGCAGACGGCCCCCGAAGGAATCGCAGTGAAGAGACTGCGAAAAAGGTAGAACAGGCCATGACACACATGTTGAAGAGAATTGTCGTAGTCTTCTTACTGAAGCGCACAGACGAGCACAGTCCTTCGGCAGCGGCGAGCAGTGTTGCCGCTTCTCGACTGAATAGCAGAATTGCAAGGAATACAAAAGTATCGGAAACGGAGATGAGTCCCTTTACTCTCGGAATCTGAATAGTAATTCTAGCGGTGACGATGACTGCGATAGCGACCAGCAGAAGAAAACGCAAATCGATTTCCGATGGCTGAAGACGGAAAATAGAAACAAGACAAATCACCAGACCAACGGCGATGACCGACCATTGATAAACTCGAAATTTGTTTGGTGTGTTCATCTGTTCGAAAAGAGTGGAAGGCACTACGTTAGCCAATGGAACGGGTGTACCTCTCCAAATTCTGGGCCGACGCCAGGGTGAACGGCAGCGGATTTTAGTATTCTCACTAAGAAAACCTCTACCCTTCGACGAGCGGGTTCTGATTCAGATCTCTCTGGAAGCCTTCGTTGATTATCGTCTGCTGACCTGCGTTGATGAGAGTTTCGCAGGGGTTAAAAGATTGGCCCTTAATTCCAAGCCTGGCGGTTTAGTTAACCGGCCGAAGCCACCGCGGTTGGAAAGCAGTTTAGAACAGGGTCGCTCATGTTGTCGAGACATTTCGCGGTCGAATCGGATTTCATGAGAGGTTTCTTGGGGTTTAACGGTCCGGCCTGCTGACGGGGTAGTAGGCTTGGTGGCCCAGTAATCAATGTGATGATAGCATTCTGCGGTGCCCATCGTTCAATCAGCCCTTCCGGAAGCTATTGAAGCTCACCGTGACAAATTGTGGTGTCGCGAACCGGAATTGCGCATCGAGGATTCCCTCGCAGCTGAGAGGCTGATTGAACGAGTTGGTTTTTGTGCGGCACTTACCGATTCACGACATCCCGGTCCTTCATTGTATATAGCCGTGTGCGGACGTCGCGATGCGCATACGCCCCGCAACGTGCAGAAGGATCCGGAAAGCAGCCTTGCGTGGACCATAAAGGACGAGGTCGTGCGGCGCGGCCGAGTCTACTACGGCAAGTTGCGTGGCAATCGGTCCATCTTTGTGGCGCGAAGACTGGTGCCGTATTTCAACGCGCTTGCGGGCAGCCATCGCGCCCGCATTCAGCCCGGCCTTTCTGAAGATGCACAGAGCATCCTCAAAGTCCTGCGTAAGGAATGGGAGATGGCATCGCGAGACCTGCGACGCGCAAGCGGAATACACGACCGCCATTCTTTTAATAAGGCGATCGACGAATTGCAGAAAGCATTCAAAGTGATTCCAAGCGAGGTAGTTTATGAGCCGGTGCTCACCTACATCTGGTCGTTGGCGGAAGCGAGATTCCAGGATGAATTGAAAACAAAAGCCAGCAGGGAACAGGCGCTTACCGAAGTAGCGCGTGCCTATCTTTCGACTGCGGGCATGACACTTCGCGGGGAGTTGGCGCGAGTAACCGGATTGTCGAATCCCGACGCTGGTGTTGGCAACTGGGCTCTGGTTGATGAAGATTTTGCCAGCCGTCTGGCACCTGGTGTTTATCGGCTCACGGAATTGGAAGTTTAGTTCATTGCCCTTGCGATTCTACTTCTGATTTCCCGGACCCGAGTTGAGGGCTCTTAACCCCACGCATAGTTTCCTGTTCCAGACTAAGCATTTCGAGCGCGAGTGGAAACTGTTGCTGAGCTGCGGCCAGGCGCCGAAGCATCAACTCAGTCTCGCTCTCGCTTAACGAGCGGTTGGCAGCGGCCTCAATGGTTTGCAGACGTGCCTTGGCTTCAGACAAACGAACCGTTGCTTCACTGCGAATCAGATCAAACCGCTGACGATCAGCATTTAGATCGTTTAGCAGCGCGCCCGTATCTATTCCGACCAGATTTCGAGTGCGGTTTATCTGCCGTTCAACTTTCAAGATTGCACCGCGAGACCTGGCAACAATCCTGGTTGCGGTCAGACGCGCGGCCAATGTTTCGCAATAGGCGTCAGCCAGCAGCGGATTTTTTTGTTTCAGCTCTCCCCAAACACTTCGCTCCTCTGACAAGAGCTCCGCAGAAAACCATGGCACCTCACTCGCAGTGATTCCGTCTGTGGCCAGGCGGTCACGGAGCCGGGCCTGCCAACGGCGCCGGTAAAGCAAAAGCAGGATTAGCAGAACTAAACCGACAACTAATCCGGCTCCCAGCGAAACAAAGGAGAGAAGCAAATAGATTGCCGCTGAATCCGTGGTCGCCGAGGCCACGAATAGCAACATAAAAACTATGGGCAGCGGAAGCGTCGCGAGAACGAAGGACAGCCACGGCGTCCAGGCGAGTAGATTCGCCGTTCTTACATCGCTGGGTTTAAGTTTTCCGAGACTGGACTGATTCATACTGCGCCTGTTCCTGGTTCCATGAACACGTCGGATCTTAGCCCTGATGCCTTTGACAAGCCAGTTTCAAACTCTATGACAAGCGTCCGTTGGCAGATGCTTGTATAATGCCGTCATCGCACGACGCTAAGGAGATCCCATGAAGCGAGTGAAAAACGGGGAAATTATGGTTGCCTGTATTGCTACGATCTTTTCTATCGTTCTTCCGTTCGCCACCATCAATAACACTTTGGGGCAGTCAACCGGATCATCTGCTGTGTCTGCTCGGCCAGTGACTATTCCGGTGACTATTCGAGTCAAAGGACGTGTACCGCCTGAGTCGGAGTTGCGGCCGGTGGATTTTACAATAAGTGAAGATGGGGACCCGCAAACAATTCTTTCGATAAGGGCGATGGGTACCAACTCGCCTATCAACTTGCTTGTATTGATCCAGGATGATGTTGTCTCGTCTGTCGCGCTTGAGATAAAACCGCTCGCTGAGTTTATAAGGAAATTGCCGCGAGGATCCCGTGTGTCGGTCGGCTATCTGCGCGCTGGCAGTTTACAGGTCCGGCAAAAATTTACTTCTGATTTGGAAAGGGCCGCTCGCTCGCTCCGGTCGCCGCTTGGTGTAGCGAGCGCAGCACCTTACAACCCGTATGTAGAACTTGTCGATGCGCTTAAGCGTTTTGATTCTCAGCCCGCAGGTCGACGTGCTGTGTTGATGGTGTCTGACGGTGTCGATGTTTCGCGCGGCTTTGATTCCAGTTTTCAAAGTGTCGATCTGGATCGGGCGATCAGTGAAGCGCAGCGGCGAGCTGTTGCAATTTACGCGTTTTTCGCGCCAACCGTGGCAGCGGAGGGAAATGGAACCCTGATACCAAACGGACAAAGCTCGCTTCAAAAGCTTTCGGATCAAACCGGAGGTCACGCATTCTTCCAGGGCTTTCATACGCCCACGAGTTTTGATCCGTTCATTAGGGAACTGAGCGCAGCATTAGACAGGCAAATAGCGCTGACCTATCTGTCGACGCACCCGAAAAAGGGGTTTCATCGCATCAAGATTGTTTCGTTGACACCGGACGTGGAACTGAATTATCCAGCGGGTTATAGGCGCTGAGACTCAGGGCTTTCGTTATTGAACCGCTGAGGGCAGGAGCGAACCACGTCGATCGGTAGCGGTGGCCCAGCCATCGGCAAATCTACCAATCATTCCGTGAAAATGAATTTCGCCGTCTGAAAGAACCACCACCACGTCGCCGGCCTGATAGCGAGAATCTTCCAGCTGGAAACGAACGACTGTGGCCTGACCGTTCTGCTGCTCCAGTGTTTCATAGGAAAACGTGTCAGCATCGACTACGTAAGTTTGCGAATTGTTTGCGACTCTTTGCTCGTCTGGCACGTTAGTCTCCTCAATCTGCTGCTTGTCTCACTCGAACGGGGTTAGTTATGTTGTTGTTGCGCCGACCATCATTATTGAGGCAAACGCGATAATCGGCAAGCGAGCGTTCCAACAGCAGCTTGCTCACAGCAAAAGTTGTCTATCTGAAAACGGGCTGATGTAGGGATCTCAAAACCAACAGGCAGGAAGCGTGATGGATCTGAATTACGTAATCGAGCGCTTGGCGGCGAACACCGGGATATTCGAGGGTCTGGCAAAGACCGTAAATAGTGAGCTGGCAATCTGGAAGCCGGCGCCTGACAAGTGGTCCATTCTCGAAGTCGTGAATCATCTTTACGACGAGGAGAGGGAAGACTTTCGGCAGCGGCTTGAACTGGTTTTGAAGGATCCTGCTTTGGATTGGCCGCCGATTGCACCGAAGGAATGGGTAACGACCCGTGCTTACAGCGAGCGTCATCTGGCTGAATCGCTTAGCAACTTTCTCAGCGAACGGCAGAAATCATTGACGTGGCTGAGGAGCTTGAGGTCGCCTAACTTGGAAAGCCGCCACGAACGTGAAGCCGGGTTGCTTAGAGCAGGAGACCTTCTGGCGTCGTGGTTGGCTCATGATTTCCTTCACATTCGCCAAATAACCCGGCTTCACTGGCAATACCTGGCGGCAAATGCGAATCCATTCCAGACGGAATATGCCGGCCCATGGCAAGAATCATGGTCGCCAAAATTGGATCTTCTTTAACGGAGGTACTAATGCATCAAGTCGTTACCAATCGACCTCGCTTGAGTGTTGTTAACACTCTCTTGCTGGCCGTCAGTCTCGCCTCGTTCTCGGGCTGTACAGCGGTGCATCAGGCGCATTCCAATCTACAACCTGACCACAACCATTCGGATTCGACGACGGCAGCTGAGAGTCAGGACTGGGCCAAACAGCGATTGGCAAAATCGCCGCGTCATCAGGAATGGGTCAAGGTCAAGTACAAACCTGCAAACGCCAGTACGGAACGTGAAGTAAACGCATTCGTCGTTTATCCGGAAGTGAAAAACAAGGCGACAGCCGTGCTTGTAATTCATGAAATTTTTGGTTTGAGCGATTGGGCACATAGCCTAACTGACCAACTTGCCGAAGCTGGCTACATAGCCATTGCTCCCGATCTGCTTTCGGGCATGGGTCCAAACAAGGGCGGCACCAGCGACCTTGCTACAGTTGGCAGCAAAGCGATCGGTACCGCGATACAGGCCTTGCCTCCTGATCAGATAACGGACGATCTCAACGCTGTGGCCGATTATGTTGTTGCGCTGCCATCGGCTAACGGCAAGCTCGCGGTCGCAGGCTTTTGCTGGGGCGGCGGACAGACATTTCGTTTTGCGACTAACCGACCAACTCTAAGAGCTTCATTTGTTTTTTATGGCGCGCCGCCGATGACTGGTTCTCAAGACAATCAGGTTATTGACAAAGCCGCGCTGGCTCGAATTGGCTGCCCCGTTTACGGCTTTTATGCCGAGAACGACATGCGCATTAGTGCGACGCTGCCTTCCACGATTGAGGCAATGAAGGAACTAAACAAAACTTATGAGCCAGTAAGCTATGCCGGAGCCGGTCATGGCTTTATGCGCGCCGGAGAAGATCCAAACGACAAGAACCCCGCGAACAAGAAGGCGCGAGAGGATGCGTGGAAGCGCTGGCGGGAAATTCTTAGGCGCCTATGAAGCTTGGCTTTATGTTTTTACCTCGGCGGGTCGATTCCGAGAAACTGAGATATTCGCGCGATCGTTTTCTGCGGCTGTTCTTCCTGGGGGATGTGTCCGCACTCTTCGAATACTTCCAGGACAGAATTGGGAAGCGCTTGGCTGAGAAGTTCACCTACTTTCAACGGAATGATTCTGTCATGTCGTCCCCAAAGAATCAGAGTGGGTGTTGAAATGTTCTTGAACTTCGCCACAAGTTCGTCAGCGTCGGAAGGAATGCATCGCCGCGCCGTTTCCAGCAACGCCGTGCGCGTTCCCGGATCGGCGAGAGGAGCAGCATACGCGTTGATCTGTTCTTCGCTGATTTTTCCTTTGTCATAGTAAGCAAAATTCAGCACAAATTTTGCGGCTCGTCTCGCCGGCAGCAAGAAGACCATTGCCTTACCCAGGAACGTTCGCATCAGTTTTACGTATCCCGGCAAATACTCTTTGTGAGCGCCAGCGTCAATCAGCACCAACTTCGAAAGCCGCGGAGGCTGACTTTCCTCAAGTCGCATAGCGAGAAGTAAAGCCAGGGCTCCACCATAAGAGTTTCCGATTAGTGTTAGTTTCCGCCAATCATTTTTGAGAATCAGTTCGTAAACTGCGTCGGCGTGATCATGAATGGAATAGCGCTGATCTTCTGGTTTCGCCGACCTGCCGAATCCTTTTAAATCAACCAGAATTAGTTTGTGATGTTTGGAAAGAGGCTCGATAAAGTAACGCCACGTAAATGTGTTGGCGCCGAGGCCGTGCAGGCACAGTATCGGGGCCCCCTGGCCGTATTCTTCTTTGTAAAGATATGTCGAGACCATGAGGATCCATTTTGAGCGCATCAGATTGCGCGCGCGTGACGCTGAAGTTTGTGGATTACGGAAAGTAGAGAAGGAACTGAGAGGTTTTTGTGGGGCGGCTAGTGGGACTCGAACCCACGACCTCTTGATCCACAATCAAGCGTTCTAACCGACTGAACTATAGCCGCCACAATCAACACTTACGTTTCGAAAATGCCCCTGGCAGGACTCGAACCTGCGGCCCTCTGCTTAGCTTCCAGCATCAAGTTTCCCTGACCGCCCGTTCACACAGGTTTGCTGGCTGGACTATATCTTGGACATCCCAGTCCCGGCCCGTATAGTCTCTGAGGATCCCAAGACAGTTCAAATTACCTGAAAAGGTTTCCTGCGGATTACCCAATCCTCCCGGGTTGTTACTCAGCTTGCGAGTACCGGAGGCTCTAAGGGCGTCCCCGCATATGGGGCCGTCCACTTAATGAGTTCTTGAAACGATTCCTCATTAAGGCTCCTACAAGGCAGATGCTCTATCCGCTGAGCTACAGGGGCACATGCCTGGCGCCGGGATGTTAGCACGGGGATGACAGGCATGGTCAATCGTACCTGCAAAATTAAAGAGACCGCCAAAAGAACAGGCGATCTCTCTAGGTTAGGTTGGACTACGGATCAGGCTGCTTGCGTTTGTTCCGTCGTTTCAGCAAAAACTCTTCGGCCGTTTACGGCATCATCGATGATTTCACGCACGGCAGAAGTGTCAGGGTTTACGTCCATGCGATCGCAGGCGCGCAAATGACGGAGAATTCCCTCCGTAGCGATTTCCGCAGCGACCCCGACCAGTTTCGAATAACGTCTCGCTTGAATATGATCTATCCTCAGAATCCGCTCGTCGAGCGGCAAATGTCTATCAAAAGTCACGATTACCTTTTCCCCTCCAAAACCGCCCGCGCGGTCAATTTTTAATTGCGAATCTTAGATGCCTTTGCTGCCCCTCAGGATGCAGATCGCTTGCAATTTGAAACAATTTCGCTCCCGGAAGAAGCACTCTTCCTATCAGCCACGATTTTGGGGGTGCAGCAAAACGAAAGATTATAGCGGAGGACGCGTTCGATTACCAGACTTTTTTTCGTGTAGCCGCAACTACCCTAAAGAGGGTACTTAGGAGTAACTTTGGGTTGTTTACGACTCTTGCTCAAAAGCCTTTCGCGGCCGAATCAAAACGTAAGCGCCGCCCCATGCTCACTCAAGATGAACCAACGGGCGACGCTTGTGCTTTTATCCTCGATAGCGAGGACTAGACTTACATTATTTCCGTGGTAAGACCGTATCTTTCATGCCTTTGCCAACGCGGAACTTAAGGGTTGTTTTCGCGGGAATTTGGATTGTTTCCCCCGTTGCCGGGTTTCTTCCTTCTCGCGCTTTCCTTTCGGACTTCACAAGCTTGCCGAAGCCGGGAAGTACGAATTCACCATTGGACTTAACTTCGCGGGAAGCCAGGTTGTAGAGTTCATCAAAAAACTCTTTTACCTGCGCACGTTTCATTCCCGTCTTTTCGGCGAAATGGTTGAAGACTTCCGACTGAGTCATGCGCTTTCTGCCTGTCGCGGCTTTGGTCGCCATAGTCTGGTGTGACACCTCCGATGAAACTTAAATTGAAAAGCTGGTCAGGCACTCATATATCACACTCAAGCACCAATGTCTGCAAGAAATCTCGATTTCAGGCGGGTTTTTGAAAAATATTTGCCACCTGAAGGGTTGAGCGCGTGGGCCCGACCCCGAACCAAGCGTCCGTCGATGCGCAACAGCCCAATACACCCCTTGGGGAGTGAACTACTTCAGTGCGCTTTTCCGCTTGGCGCGTTTCTTTGATATCTTCTGACTAACGCACGTCAGAACGTCGCCCGGTTGACAATCTAGCGCCTGACATATCTTCTCAAGCGTTTCAAAAGTTGATGCCAAGTGCCTTACCTTTCTTCAAGCGCTAGAGTGTTGTGTGGCTGATCCCGGTCGTTTTGGCTAACCAGTCGAAGGTTCGGCCGTACGTCCTAATTACCTTATCAACGTGAACTTCAATCATATTTCCTATGCCTCGTATCTAGTAATTACCACATACGAGAAATATCATCTTGCGTCACGTAGCGGAAGGCAGCAAGGTGCGGCCGTTGTCGGGTCCATCGCAAAACTGTCCATTCAAGAGATACGGCCACCAAGTTTGGTGACCGTTGGATTTGATCTAATGGTCGGGGCGAGAGGATTCGAACCTCCGACCTCTCGGTCCCAAACCGAGCGCACTACCAGGCTGTGCTACGCCCCGAACTTATCTCCACCTTAAGGAAAGGCAGTGCATTCTATGAAGCGGTTCCACCTGCGGTCAAGTTTGGCCCAAGGTAGCGCTCTAGTTGTTGTTGCATTAAGTTTGTCGCGAGCGCTCGATGACTGATCTTGCGCTTGATGGCTCGATCAAGTGCCGCAAATGGCACCTCGTAAGCATTGGGAACAAATATCGGATCAAATCCGAAGCCTTCTGTTCCCATTGGCTCCATCGCTAACGAACCCTCGCAAACACCCTGGGTCACAGCCAGAACTTTTGCTCCTGATAACTCTGCTGGTTGGAGGGGCAGCGAGCCATAAAGCACCATGCAGCAAACGAATCTTGCCGTGCGTTGTGAAGGACCAACATCATGAAGTTCGGCCAGCAACGCTTGGGTGCGTTCGATGTCGGACAAGTCATTTCCACCGAAGCGTGCTGACAACATACCTGGTCCGCCCTTTAAGGCATCTACTTCAAGACCGGAATCATCTGCGAGCGCCGCAATTCCGGTTTGGCGCGAGTAACCCACAGCTTTTAGCGTTGCGTTCTCTTGATACGTCTTACCAACCTCTGCGACCTCGGAAATGTTGGTGAACTCATGCAGTAAGCGCAATGCGAGCGGCAGCGTGGAAAAAGAGTCGCGCAACTCTTCAATTTTCCCCGCGTTGCGAGTTGCAATTAATAATTCAAATCGAGCCATCACAATTCCACGCTATTACGGTTTCAAGTTTTCATCCGTTTTTGTTCGCGCGGGCAAAACCAGCGGCAGCAGCGTACTAAACTGGCCGAGTGCAGAGCGCGTTATGCGGTCAATGCCATGTTCTTCGAGCGTTGTCTCAGTTGCCGAATAGGGCAATTGCATCAAAAAGCGTTCTGTTTGATCTGACCAACGTGCTGGAGCGCCGCGTGCCATTACTATGGATGAAACAAATGTGCGGACGCGGTCTGTATCATTCGTGTAAGTAAGAACGCAAGCTGCGTTAGATAAAGGTGTTAACAGAATGCGCGGCGACATGCCCGACGGACCTGCCCGCGCCTGTTCAATATATCGCGCGACTTCAGGTTGAGAGCCAATGACGATAAGGCCGTTCACAAAATGAGCGGCAAACTCATTGTCGGAATTCCCGAAAGCTTCCGCGTTTGGCGTTGCATCGATTTTCTCGAATCCCATTCCCTTTGTCAGCAGTTCACGCATCGCCGTTTGATCGCGTAGTTTTGCAATGAGCAATGAGCCTGGAGTTTCAGAGTCCATTCGTGCGGTGAGCACCGGGCTGTCCAGCAGACTGAGGAATTTGTCAGGTTCGTTGATTCCATACGGAAGTAAAGCTGATTTTAACAACGAGGAAAAGAGTATCGCCGAGAGCACGTCCACCTGAGACGAAACCGAGGTCTTGAGCCCCTGCCATGCCATCGTAGGCTTCTGGAACTGGTAAGACGTAACAGATGAGAAGTTCTCGGGCAAACCTGTTCGCGAAGCGGGATCAGACTGCTGGCATGAAAAACTTTCTCTAAGCCTGGCTACAACAGCAGGCTGAAGATTAATTCTGTACCGATCTTCGATGCCGTTCATGAATGGCATAGAACTCCACGCCAGGCTACTGACTATCTTCGCTGAGGCTGAGTTAATGAGTCGTTCAAACTCAGTGTTGCCGGGCGCACGGCCCAGGGCCATCGGCACCGCCACTGAAAGTAAGTGGCCACTGTTTGTCGCGGGTACATAACCAAAAGCGAGCGCGCGGTCTGACTGAAGCTCTAGTCGCAATCTTTGCAAGTCTGCGTCATCCTTCAGACTTGCATGCCGGCCCAGAGTAACGGCAACAACCTTCTGCACCGCTCGCTGTGTATTTCCGACTATTACGAGAGTTCCTATTATTGTCGCCACCACTTGTCGAGAGCCACCGGGCGCGATCCATTCGACAAACTCGAGACCGTCCACGGTTGTTCGCTTCAGAGTAGGCTGACCATAGGCGGTCTCGGCAAAGTTTTTTAGCGCCTGTTCAACTGCCGGCTTGATACGGTTTTCGGAAGTGTGGGTCTCTATCAGTAAAGCGCCTTCCGGCTTGACCGTAAGAGTTTCTTCGTCTCGTGCGACGCCTAGATCGGTTACTACCACAGCAAGTTGCGCTCGTGTAAGTATCACCGAATTGATTGGGCCGATGCCGGTCCACCTGACAAACTTCCCGGACCAGTTATTGTTTTCTACGTGCCGCCGATTGCCCGTTACGTCATCGACTAATTGCCAGGCGTCAGTCTTGGTTAGGGTCGCGAAGACATCCGCAGGATTGTTTGACTCGAGGTAAAGGAGCGAATCGGCGGGTGCAAAGGTCGACATATCGACAGATCGAGGTCGAACCCACCAGAGCCAGTAGCCGAGGATTGTAAAGATTAGAAGGGCGGTAACCAGAAACCAGCGGGTCCGTGTCATTAGCCGCATGCTAACCGCGCGCCCTGTGATGCGCAAGCACGATAATACTCAACTACTGTCCTTTCTGGAATTCAGCGCCTGCCTTCCAGAATTGGATAGAAAGGCCCAAACCGGTGAACACAAAGTCGAGCGTAAGACAGGGCAGGACATAGAGTTAAACGATGAAAAATAGTGGTTGACATTGTTAGGTCGGTACTGTAGTCTGCTTGACGACAGCAGTGAGGAGCGCTGTCCGATCAGACTCTTGCCGTTCTCCTCATCCTCGTTCCAGCAGCCTTCGATTTTCGGAAGGCTAAATTCCAAGCGAACCAGTGATTCTTGAATTGAGCGCAAGCGAATGCGCGTCCCGCCTCGGAGTCATGACCCTTCCATATCAGCCTACCGCCAAGGGAACCAGTCTTGAAAATCGATAAGCCAGTTAGTTCTACGAAAACAGCCAAAAGCCGGGTTTCAAGAGCAATGAAAGCTCGCGCCCGCCTGCGGCAACAACACAGAATTCGTTCTCTCTTCGCCGTGAGGAATAAATAGACATGTTTAAGAAAAGCTCGGGCAAAAAAAATCTCGTCGGCCTCGACATCGGCTCCAGCTCCGTAAAAGCTGTGGAGCTGCAAAAGAAGGGGAACAGCCTTCAGTTGGTGAACCTGGGCTTTGAGAATCTTCAGGCCGACACCATCGTCGATGGTCAGATCATGGAGCTGAATAATGTATCCAACGTTATCAACAGCATTTTCAATGAGCACCAGATTAAGACTTTGCGAGTGGCAGCAGGTGTCAGTGGCCATTCAGTTATTGTTAAGAACATCGTCCTGCCGCAAATGAGCGAAGACGAGCTGCAAGAGTCATTCAGTTGGCATGCGGAAGAACACATACCTTTCGACATTTCTGACGTAAACCTCGATTACCAGGTTACGAGCAGCTCATCGGACGCTCTGAATGTGCTGATGGCCGCATGCAAGAGCGACAAGATCGCTAACGTCAAACAGGCAATTCAATTGGCCGGCAAACAACCCGTTGTCATCGATGTCGATTCGTTCGCGCTGCAAAACTGTTATGAGCTCAACTATCAACCGAAGGCGGGCGAAGTTGTGGCATTGCTTAACATTGGCGCTTCAACGATGAACATCAACATCTTGAACGGCACGCGCTCAGTGTTTGCGCGCGACGCTTCAGTCGGTGGCAGCCAATACACCAGCTTGCTGCAAAAAGAGTTAGGCCTGACGTTTGAGCAGGCGGAAGCTGTCAAGCGTGGTTATCCGGTGCCAGAAGGCATCGAGCCGCGTCCGATACAACCAATTATTGAAACCGTCTCCGACATCCTGGCCCTGGAAATTCGCAAGACCATGGATTTTTATCGGGCCACAGCGGAAGAGAGCGAAGAAGCCATCCAGAAGATTCTGGTATCGGGAGGCGGTTCAAAGCTTCCTGGTTTGCCTGAATATCTTGCAAAGCGGTTCGAGATTCCGGTCGAATTATTTGACCCCTTCCGCGAGATCCAGGTTGACGGTAGAAAGTTTGATCCGGATTACATGAAAGAGATCGTCCCGAACATGGCAATCGCCGTGGGTCTCGCCTTGAGAGGAGTAGAAGCGGCATGATCAAGATCAATTTACTTGAGTCTATTACGGACCGCCCCACTGGGGCTGCGATGGTTGAAGCACGGGTATCGAGCCCGCGCATCCAGACGCTCCTGCTGGCTCTCACCGTACTAGGTGTTTTGATTCTCGGCGTCGGATACGACTACGTCAGTTCAAAGTCGAATCATGAAAGCGCGCGAGTGGAACTTGAAAAGCAGAAAGCCATCAACTTGCAGATGCTGGCAGTGAACAAGGAACAGGCGGAGCTGGAAAAGAAGGCACAGGAAATTCAGAGCCGCATCGACGCCATTAAGAGCCTGCGCGAGTCGCAACAGGGCCCAAGTGCCGTGCTGCGTGAGATCAAGGCTCGCTTCGATGGCGTACCTGGGTTGTATCTGAAGAGTCTGGAACAGAAGGATGGCGAACTTACTATCAAGGGCCTTTCACCAAACGAGTCGTCTGTGACTCGCTTTGGCCAAAGCCTCGAGTTCTCGTCAGGTTTGTTTACCAATCTGAACATTGAGACTCAGCGCGAGACCGTGCAAACGGGCGGCGCGGGCAGCGCCCTTTCAGTAACTCCCGATGCCAGCGTGGCCCCTGTTGAAGTTGTAGCATTCACCGTGAAGTGCAGTTACGGCGCAAAGTCTCAAGCGCAAGCGGCTGCGCCGGCGGCCCCCAACCAGGTGGCACTGAAGAAGTAACTACCGAGAGGTAATCCCGTTAACGATCGGGGAAGGAACTAAACAGATGAAAATAGGTAATCTAAAAGCGCTGCCCTGGTACCTGCGACTGGTAATGTTCGTCGCAGTCGCTACCGTCTTGTATGCCGGCTTCTGGTATTTCGTCACGCGGCCGACGCGCGCAGAAACGCAGCAATTCAACAACCAGATTGCTCAGCTTCTGCCAAAGAATGCGCAAGCGCAAATCGCCTCTCAACGATTAAACGAATTTCGTGCCGTTTACAAAGCACGCGAGGAAGAATATGAAGAGCTAAAAGCGTTGCTGCCCGAGCAGCGCGAGATAACAATGGTATTGCAGGGCGTCCAGGATCGAGCTCGCGGCAACGGTTTAGTACTGAAGAAATTCTCGCCGAAGGACGATGTGCAGGAAGGGAACTACAGCGGCAAGAAGATCGAAGTGAGTGTTACCAGTTCGTTCGCTTCACTCCGCGCTTTCTTTGAACAGTTGGCCCACTACCAGCGCATCGTTTCGATCACCAACTTCCAACTTACTCAGGTCGACAAGCAGACATCTATGAAGACCGTCGATGCCACCTTTGATCTGACTGCCTACTACGTCTCTGCGGAAAAACTGAAACCAGCCGCCGCGCAGCCTGCCGGCTCTGGCCAGGTTCCAGCCGCCGTTCCGCCCGCTAAGAAGTAAGCCTTGCGCTCAACGCCAATCAGGAAAACAAATGACCATGAAATATCAAACGAAAACCTTTCAAAGTGCGTTAGTGATGTTCCTATGCGCCGGCACGGTGGCTTTCAGTGCGGCTGTTTCCGCAAAGGCGCAGGATAAGAGTGACGTTAAGACATCACGAACGAACTCCGGCGGCCGCGATCCGTTCAGGAAATATGAACCACCGCGCGTCGTTGTGAAGAAAACGGGACCGCTCATGGCCCCCTCCGTTCAGGAAAGAATTGAACAGTACCGGGCCCAGAAACTTGCGGCCATGAGTGCTCATATTGCGGCGCCGAAACCGACGACGGCTTTCCTGCTTAGCGAAATCCAGGTAGTTGGTATTTCACGCTCGCCGCGCGGTTATGCGGCGATCGTTGAAGCATCGCCGATCAAACTCGCCTATGTCATTTATCCGGGCGAACGTTTTTACGATGGTCAGTTAGTGGCGATTGAAGACAATCGTTTGGTATTCCGTCGCGAAGTGGTTTTTGCCGACGGCAGACACGAGCGTTCGGTCGAAATGAAGCCACTACGCCAACCGAGCACCGTTGATGCTCTTGCGGCCGTGAAGAAGGCCCCTGCCAGTTCCGCTGCTGTCGACGATAAGAAGCCAGTCGCGGACAAGCCCTAGTAGTTTCCGGTTTTTGATCGTTTCTACAAGTTCAAAACCATTCCCGCGTAGTCACCCATCATTACCTTCTGCTACGCAGTTTGACAACTAACCCCGGACGAGCCGCGTGTGCGGCGCGCGCTTCAAGCTGAAGGCAGCCAGAGCGTAGCGTGTGGCGGCCCCCGTCCCGCGATTCCCCAGGAGGGAAAGATGCTTTATCTGCCTCTAATTCAAAAAGCAACTAAAAGGACCACGCTCGTCCTTGTCTTCATCTGTCTGTGCAGCGCTCAGTATTTTGCTGCCGGCGATGCGGCCGCAGTGCCAACCGCAACTTCTATCGACGCAACGGCGCCGATCGATGAAACGGCCGCGCAACAGAATCCTTCGCCTGCGCCAGTGGTAGCGCCGAGCCCAGGCATTTCGCCGGCGTCGAATCAAGCGACGCAGTCGCAACAGGGCAGGCAGTATGGCCAGCCCGGCTTTGTCGGCGAACCGATCAATCTGAACGTCGTCAATGCAGACATTCGCGACATCCTCAACTACATCACCGAACAGTATGGCGTGAATTTTGTGATCGACTCTTCAGTCGGGGCTGTACCGGTGACTGTCAACGTTCAGGATGTGCCCTGGAACGTCGCGCTGGATGCAGTACTAAAGGCCAACCGCTTGGGTGTCGAATCGAGTGGCAATATTCTGCGCGTGGCCACTACGGAAGTGCTCGCGAAAGAATCAGAGACGCAGCGAGTAATCAATGACTCGCGTCTGGACGCATCTCCGTTGGTAACCGAGTTTATTCGTCTAAACTATGCCCGCGCTTCGGGCACGTTGGCCCAAGCTGCCGGTTCAACCGGTGCATTCTCTGGTGGTTCAACTAACCTTAGCTTCAGCGGTGGAGCAGGTGGCGACGCTACCGGGGGCAGCGGCGATCAGGGCTTACTGCCGATCATTTCGCGCAGACTTTCACGTCGTGGTTCCATCGAGGTCGATGGCCGCAGCAATACGCTGATCATCACTGACGTCAAAGAAAACATCGATGCAATTCGTCAACTAGCTGCGATTCTGGATCAACCGGAACCACAAGTTGAGATCGAAACACGAATTGTTATCGCGCAGCATAACTTCAGCCGCGATCTTGGTGCCCAACTCTCCGCAGTGGTATTGAATAACGGTCGGGGTGGGGTGGGTTCGCTGGCCACTTTTCCCCAGCCCAGTCAGGCCGGAAGCTCAGGTACTGGAGGTACTGGAGGTACGGGGGGTACAGGGACCGGAACCGTGCCGACCTCGACTAGTCCTTTCAATGACAGAAGCGGGCGTGTAACTGGTCCGTTTCAGCCGACTAACAGCCTGGCGGCAGCCGCAGCCAGCACAATCATCGGTTTGACTACCGGACTTTTCGGTAGTGCTCAAATCAGTGCGCTAATAACGATGGCCGAAAGCCGAGGCGAAGCGAAGACAGTTGCCACGCCACGCGTCACTGCTTTGAATAACCGGCCAGCGCAGATTGAAAGCGGCTCGCAGATTCCTGTGCAAACTACACAGGCTGCCAGCGGCACCGCCGTTGTCACTACGACTTTCGTTTCAGTTCCTTTGCGGCTTTCTATTACTCCGCAAATTACTGATGTAGGCACTGTGATTCTTCGCGTTACTATCGAAAACAACACTATCAACACGGGCATCGCCGTTGGTGGCGTACCGGGAATCGACACCCAGCGCATGCAGTCTGAAGTGCTCGTGCCAGATGGCGGCACCACTGTTATGGGTGGCGTGCTAGCCGACACCGAAGGCGAAACCCGACAGAGAACGCCCGGCCTCGCTTCAATTCCTATTGTTGGCAACATGTTCAAGCGCAAACTGACCACGCGCCAGAGCAGCGAAATCCTGTTCTTCATCACGCCGCATATTTATCGGCCTGATTACCAGGGTCGGCCAACTGCCGGAGCCATCAGCAATGGACCGCGAACGACAACCATCTCGCAGCCAGTGCCGTTGGGCAATCCACAGAGCAACACACCGACACCGACGCAGTTGCAACTGCAACAGCAGGCTCCGCAGTCGGCGCCACAGGGCCTGAACGCTCCGGCGCCAAACGCTGCGCCCGCTAACGCTCCCAGTGCCCGTCCTGGTAGCTTGGGCGGTCAGCGTCCATAAGGGTAAAAGACATGTTCAAGGAAGTATTGGAAACAATAATTGAGCGCACCGAGGGAAGCCTC
>WNFS01000581.1_pt1 | contig 38124 bp, 34 predicted proteins | sample 5400141 | NCBI WGS metagenome assembly WNFS01 (sample SAMN13153358, study PRJNA577476) | soil metagenome | isolation source: 60 cm saprolite under Madrone tree | place: USA:California | collected 2016-06-14
CCCCACGGCGAGATAGACCTCGACGCGTTTCCCCGCGGGGATCGCGATCCGCACGTCGGCGTGAGCCTCGAGCCCCCCGCCCGAGCTCGTGATCCGGACGCGCCGGCCTTCGTCGGACCAGTGCCTCCCCTGGTCGCGGTCGTTGAACGTGCCGTCGTCCCGCACGTGCAGGGTAGTGTTGGCGCCGCGACCCAGGCCGCGATACACGATCTCATCGTCAGGATACACGACGCGCAGCGCTTGGCGCCCGCGCACCGGTCCAGTCGCGATCTCGAGCTTGGCTGCGTCCGGGCCACCACGCGTCAGCTCCACCACGACGTCGCCGCCCGTGCCCCGCTCCAGGCGCATCACGCCGGCGAGGTTGTAGACGGCGACGTGGTCACCAGCGAGCGTGCGCCGCTCGGGCTGCTGCTGGGCGGCGAGCGTGACGGGGAACAGCAACAACGCGGCGATCCGGAGAGCGGGCATGGGGGACCTCCTCCAAGGGGGAGCGCTGACGGCGCTACGGGCGCCGGGCGCGGCGTGTTTCACGACCGTGCTGCCGGTTGGATGGGGGGAGCCACTCAAGGGTTGCGGCGACCGGGCAGCCCCGCAGGCGAAGGTCCGGGGTGCGGCGGCGTGGGGATGTCAGGGACCCCGAGCCGGAGGGGCTGCCCGGTGGCCGCAATTACCGGGTCTCCCTGAGCGCGCTAACTTCTCCACATGCACGAATGGCAAGTCTGGCTCGTCGCCTCGCTGCTCTTGTTCGTGGCCGAGATGCTCGCGCCGGGCTTTTGGCTGCTGTCGGTGGCCGTCGGCTGTCTGGTCGCCGGGGGCGTTTCCCTGGTCATCCCGGGAGCGGTCGTGCCGGCCCTCAGTTTCGCGGCTGGGACCCTCTTGTCCCTGGTGGGCATCCGCCCGTTCCTGCTCCGGTACCTGCACCCGCGCGGCACCGAGATCCGGACCAACGTGGACGCGCTCGCCGGGCGGGTGGGGATCGTGTCGGAGCGCATCGACCCCACGACCGGCAAGGGACGGGTCCTGGTCGAGGGTGAGGATTGGCGCGCGGCCTCGCTGATGGACGCGGCGCTCGAGCCCGGCACCCGGGTGATGGTGGTCCGGGTGGAGGGGGCGACTCTGTACGTGGACAAGGAGACCTAGGCATGGACAACATCGGCGCGCTGATCGTCCCCGCGGTGATCGCGCTGGTCGCGATCTCGATCGTCGCCAAGGGCGTCCGCGTGGTGCAGCAGGCGCAGACGATGATCATCGAGCGGCTCGGGAAGTACCACCGCACGCTGGCCTCGGGCGTGAACCTGATCATCCCGATCATCGACAAACCGCGCGCGATCGACTGGCACCAGGTGATCGTCACGCCGGCGGGTGATTCGTTCGCGCGGCATTTCCGTACGGAGAAGATCGACCTGCGCGAGACGGTGTACGTGTTCCCGCGCCAGAACGTGATCACCAAGGACAACGTGGTGGTCGAGATCGACGCGCTGATCTACTCCCAGATCACCGACCCGGTGCGCGCGACCTACGAGATCGCCAACCTGCCGGATGCGATCGAAAAGCTGACGCAGACCACGCTGCGGAACGTCATCGGTGAGATGGAGCTGGACCACGTGCTCTCCTCGCGCGATACCATCAACGCCAAGCTGCGCGAGATCCTGGACGAGGCGACCCACAAGTGGGGCGCCAAGGTCAGCCGGGTGGAGCTCAAGGACATCAACCCGCCGCGCGACATCCGGGACGCGATGGAGAAGCAGATGCGCGCCGAGCGGGATCGGCGCGCCGCGATCCTCACCGCCGAGGCCGAGAAGCAGTCGCGCACCCTCCAGTCGGAAGGCATCCGGCAGTCGGAGATCAACCAGGCCGAGGGCCAAAAGCAGGCGAGGATCCTCGCGGCCGAGGCGGAGGCCAACGCCCGCCTCAAGGTCGCGGAGGCGGAAGCTCAGGCGATCGAGCGGATCACGACGGCCATCAAGGGAACCGGCGGGGATCCGGCACGGTACTTGATCGCCATCCGGTACATCGAGGCGCTCAAGGAGATGGTCACGAGCCCGCAGAGCAACAAGGTCATCTATCTCCCGTACGAGGCGACGGGTGTGCTGGCGTCCCTCGGGGGCATTCGGGAGATGTTGGCGGGTCCACCCGAAGGGAAGAAGGCATGAACAAGGCGAAGGCGCTGCTTGTCGGAGTGGTGACACTGTTGCTGTCCGCCCGTCCGACCGACCGCCAGTCCGCCGCGCTGCCGGCGTGCGATCCCGACAACGGCGGCATCACGCTGCCCGCGGGCTTCTGCGCGGTCGTGGTCGCGGACCAGGTGGGCGCGCCGCGGCACCTCGCGGTCGGCCCGAACGGCGATCTGTTCGTCGCGCTGCAGAGTCGCCCTGGCGGTGTGCTCGCCCTGCGAGACACCACCGGCGACGGTAAAGCGGACGTCACCGAGCGTTTCGGCTCCGAAGGCGGCACCGGGATCGCCCTCGGCAAGGGCGTGCTGTACTTCAGCTCGGCGACCACCGTCTACCGCTACACGATGGGGGCAGGCAGCCTCGTCCCGCTCGGCGCGCCTGACGTGCTCGTGCGGGGCCTCCCAGACGGCGGGCATGCGGCGCGCAACCTGGCGCTCACCGCCGACGGCCGCACCCTGTTCGTCAACGTCGGATCCGCCACCAACTCTTGTCAGGTGAAGGACCGCTCGAGCGAGTCGCCTGGGGAGGACCCCTGCTCCGAGCTCGCGTACCGTGCCGGCGTGTGGCGGTTCGACGCGACCAGGCCCGATCAGACGCAGGCGAGCGGCACCCGCTTCGCAACGGGCATCCGCAACGCCGTGGGGCTCGCCTTCGCGCCGTCGGGCGAGCTGTACGCGACGCAGCACGGTCGCGATCAGCTGGGTCAGAACTGGTCCAAGCTGTTCACGCTGGCGCAGAGTGCGGAAAAACCCTCGGAGGAGTTCTTCAAGCTCTCGGCGGGGGACGACTACGGCTGGCCGTACTGCTACCACGACCTCGAGCTGGGTCACCTGGTGCTCGCGCCCGAGTATGGCGGCGACGGCAAGACGGTCGGACGCTGCAAGGAGAAGAAGGAGCCGCTGGTCGTATTTCCGGCGCATTGGGCACCGGATGGACTGGTGTTCTATCGCGGCACTCAGTTCCCCGCGCGGTATCGCGATGGGGCTTTCATCGCGTTCCACGGTTCGTGGAACCGCGCGCCGCTGCCCCAGGCCGGCTATCGTGTCGTGTTCGTGCCCTTCAAGGACGGCAAGCCGGTCGGGACGTACGACACGTTCGCGGACGGCTTCTGGCATCAGGACGGCGCCGGTCCGCAACACCGGCCGGTGGGTGTGGCGGTGGGCCCGGATGGCTCGTTGTACATCACCGACGACGCGGCGGGGCGGATTTGGAGAGTGATGTATAGAGGGCGGTAGGGGTGGCCGGGTACTCGGGCAAGCCTCTGGTCGCGAAACTCGGCATTAAGCCGGGCTCGACGATCGCGATCCTCGGCGCGCCGCGCGGCTACGACCGCCTGTTAGGAAGGTTACCGGAAGTGAGGCGGCGAACCCCTGCGACCGGCCGCCTCGATTTCGTTCAATTCTTCACGACCGAGAAACACGAGCTCGAGCGTCGGTTCGCGACGCTGGCGCGCTCGCTCACCCCTGCGGGCATGCTGTGGATCTCCTGGCCCAAGAAGGCCTCCGGTGTGACGACCGATCTCACGGAGGACGTGATCCGCGCGGTGGGCCTGGCGCACGGGCTCGCGGATGTGAAGGTGGCGGCGGTGGACGACGTGTGGTCGGGGCTCAAGTTCGTGCGGCGGCTCGAGGATCGGTGAGGAACGCGGCCCCGGCAGAGGATCGCCGGGGCCGCGCCTTGCATGCCGCAAACCGCCTCCCTTAGGGCAACGAACAGCTCTGCTTGGCGAGGTTGTTGTTCCGCGCCGCCGCCTCGTTGAAAGGAATCGGGAAATTCCGATACGGCTCACCCGGGGCGGGCTCCTGCTCCGCACCGACACCCACGGGTGGCGGGTTGGAGTTGAGCTTGCCGAACATCCGCGCGTCGAGCCAGCGACTGCCGCTCTGCCACAGCAACGAATAGCGCTTCTCGTAGAGGATGCTGTTGAGCACCGAGTCGGGCGCCACGCTTGTGTCCGCGGTCAAGCCACCGTCGTTGGTGCGGATGAAGTTCGCCTCCGCCAGGGCCGTCGCATAGGCGCCCTTTCCCCAGTTGACCTCGGCCTGAATCAGCAGCAGCTCCTTGTTCGTGAGGATCGACGTTGGCGTGGTCGGGTCGGGGTAAAGCTTGAACACGTACTTCGATGAGTACCCCGACACGCCGATCGTGGCGAAGGAGGAGTCGATCTTCCGCCCGACCCGAAGGTCTCCCGCCGCCGCATCAGTCAGCACACGCGGGTTTGCCCGAAAGGACGTCTTCGCAAGACCCTGGTCCCACAGACCGTTCTGCGCGTCGCCCGTCGACGAACTGTACGTGTGGGCCGGGCCGAGGTCGAGTTTGCTTGCGTCTGCGACCATGAACGACCCGGTCAAGGCCGCCTGGGCCGAATTGAGGTATGTCGCATCGATGGTACTGACCACGGGCCCGAGCGGCGCATACCCACGGAAGGCGAGGTACACGTCTACCTTGGCCGCGAGCCCGCGGTTGAACTGGAGGAACTTCGCCGGCGTATCGAAACCGGCAAAGCCGGGCGGCAGCACGACGGGGAACGTGCCTCCCCCTGCGGCGAGGTTGGTGGCCGCCGAGTCAAGCAGCGCCGCGACGTACGCCAGGACATCGTTCTTGCAGCGCAGCGCCGCGAGCGGACCAGTGGGGTCGACGTCCACATCGACCGGTGCACCGGTCGTGTCGTGCGACTCGATGACCCGCAGCATGATCTGGGCCTTGATGGTCTGGACGAGGCCCGCGGTCGCAGGCTTGTCCTGGGCGTTGAGCAAGCCGGACGGCGCTCCGGCTATTCCGTGCAGGCCGATGTTGGCGAGCCGCACGGTCGCGAACGGCCACAGCGCGCCGCCCAGGAAGTCGCTCGGGTCGATGCTACTCGGCCCGAGCAGCTCGGTCACGAAGCGCGGCTCCGATCCCGTCAGGCGCATGCCGTCGCGCCCCATCGTCTCTCCGTAAATGATTTCGTTTTCGTTCTGGACGCGGTCGCCGCGAACCACGCCGGTGACGAGCGCCTGCAGATGCGGCAGGTCCGTGATGACCGAGTAGTCGTTCGCGCTCGGGTTGTTCAGGTTCGCCTCTTCGGGGAGATTGCACGCGCCGAGGACGAGCGCCCCGAGTGCCAGTGCCACGTATGTAGTCCGCATGGCTCCCTCACAGTGCGGAAGCATCGGTCGAGTGTTGGGTCGCGTGGTCATGGTCAGAAGTCCACGGCGATCGTGAAGAAGTAGCTGCGCGACGGCGGAAATGGTGCCAGGTCCTGACCACGGTTGATGTTCTGGTTGCCGAAGTTCGAGACCTCGGGGTCGAGCCCGGGGTACTTGCTCCACGTGATCAGATTCCGGCCGGAGAGTTCGGCCCGCGCGCCGGTCACACTGCCGCGGAAGAGCGATTGCATCAATCCCTGGGGGAGCTGATACGAGAGCGTGACCTCCCGCAGCTTCACGAACGACGCATCCTGGATGTACACGGCGAGACGTTTGCCGGTGGCGTGGAAGGCCGCGAGCCGTGCTCCCGAAGCGGCGGAATCGGGCGCGATGCCGTCTTCGTCGAACACGTTTTGGGTGATATTCACGACATTGCCCCCATGCCGCCACTCGAGCAGTCCGGAAAGGCGGAACCGGCGGAAGGTTACGTCGCTCGAGAACCCCATGATGAACTTGGGCTCGTAGTCGCCGAGGGCAGCAACTCCTCCCTGCCCGTTGCGCCCATAGATCTGCGACGGCGACGCGCCTTGCTGAATGAACCCGGCGCCGTAGGAAAACCCGAAGTTGTTCGCCGGCGCGAAAGCGGAGACGGACAGGGTGTCCATCGTGCCCGTGTTCTTGGTGAACGTCACACGGGCGAGCCAGCTCAGGTCTGGTGTGCGCACCGCGTACACCGAGACGGACGCGTCGATACCGCGATTCCGGATCCTGGCCCCATCGCCCCCGTTGAAGATTCGCGTGCCGTATCCGGTGCTCGGCGCGAGCGTTTGCTGGAGGATTAAGTCAGTATTGTCCTTCTGGTACACGGTCGCCGATAACGCGACCCGCGAGTTGAAGAGGCCGGCGTCGAAGCCGCCCTCGATCTCCCGCTCGCGCTCGGGGTGCAAGGTCGGATCCGCGACGACGTTCGCCGGGGCCGCGATGGCTACACCGTTCTGTCCCGCGTACGTCACGCCGAGGATGAGGGGCGACTTCTGGCCGTATAGCGGCTCGTTGCCCGTCTGACCATACGCGACCCGAACCTTAAACTCCTCGAATGGCCCGAGCGTGGGCCAGCGGTACGATGCGGCGGCCTTGGGATAGTAGAAGAACTTGTTGACGTCGACGTTGTTGGTGCTCTTCTGTGCCAAGACGCCGCCGGACACGAAGAGGCGCTCGTTGAGGAGCAGCAACTCCTCCTGGCCGAACAGTGCCTGCGTGCGCGTCCGCTGGCGGTTCTCGAACACGCTCCCCGAAGCGCCTCGGTCGACGTTTTGCTGACCCGGGAGCAGATCCTGGGTCACATTGTTGGTCGTTCGCAGGTAATCATAGCCCGAGCGCATGCCGACGGACGTCGTTGCCGTGAAGGCCTTTGAGCTCGGCGAGTAGCTGTGCGTGAGCGTGCCAGCGAGCGTCGCTACTGTCTCGTTCCCCGTCAGGTCGGTGGCGAGCCCCGGCAAGCTGCCCTGCTGCCAGTAGAGCGTCGCCGGCGCATAGATGTTCGCCTTCATCAGGTAGGAGTCGATCCCGCCATCGATGGACGCCCGCAGGGTGTGATTTTCGCCGTTCACGAAGGTGTAGGTCGCGTTCGCCGCACCGATCAGACGGAACACGTCCTCCGGCGCTTGGAATTGGGCGAGGGTCTGGAGCAGATTGTCGCCGCTGCCAGATGTGAACGGATTGAACGGGTACACGCCGTTCACGGGGCGCATGTCGAAGAAACTCGGCGTTTCGCCGATCACGAAGTAGGGCGTGATGTTGACGTTGTCGTTGTTGCTGATGCCGCGCTTCGTGAGCGAGTGGATCAGGTTCGTGTTGGCCCTCACCTGTAGCTTCGATCCGACGAGCTGCGTGAGGTTGAGGCGGATTCCCTGCTTGTCGTAGCCCGTGCCGTACATGGTGCCGTTGTCATGCTGGTTGAGCGCGGAGAAGAAGTACTGGGTGTTCTCGTTCCCCCCGCTGATCTGCAGGTTGGTCTCGTAGGACAGGCTCTTGTCGCCGTACACCTGGTTTTCGTAATCCTGGTATCCACCAGTCTGCTGGAACCAAGCCGTTGTGGTGGCTGCATCGATCTTGCAACAGGCCGAGTCGTACTGAATCGCGTCGGCAAGCTGGAACCGCCGCAACCCGAGCGTGTTGGACGCGGCGTTCGTCCCGAGGCGTTGTGTGATGGAGAACCGCGCGGGTCCGGGTGCGCCGCGCTTGGTCGAGATGACGATGACGCCGTTCGCCGCGGAGGAGCCGTAAATCGCCGCCGCCGACGGTCCCTCGAGAAACTCGATGGACTCGATGTCCGACGGATTTAGGTCGGCGATTCGGTTGACCGGGTTGTCCTGATTCGACGCATCGAGCCCCGCACCGGCGGCAGTGGCCGCGTTGAGGCCGTTCGAGATCGCCGTGTTGGCCACGAGCACGCCGTCGACGACGTAGAGCGGTTGCGAGCGGCCGAAGATCGAGGTCACCCCCTGCATCCGGACCTGCATGCCGCCGCCTGGGGCTCCGGAGTTCGCCGTGACGACGGCGCCGGGCACCACGCCTTGCAGCGCGCTTTCGACTGTTTGGCTGTGCGCGACACTCAGCTGGTCGCTGCGGACCGACTCCACGTTGTTCGCCAGGTTGCGTCGGGAGATCCCGGTCCCCTGGCCAGTCACGATGACCTCGCTGAGCTCGAGGGCGGTGGCCTTCAGCCTGATCTCGACCTCGTTCTGATCCGCCGCGACCGCAACCTCGGCCGAAACGAATCCGATGCGACGGACGTCGAGCGTCACGGCTCCGGCCGGTGCGCCTAAAGCGAATTGACCATCCGACGATGTCGACGCCCACGTCCTGGTCCCTCGGACCGAGACTTGAGCGGCCGCGATCGGCGAACCGGTATGGGCGTCCTTCACAGTCCCGTGGAGCGATCGCTGTCCCGCGGCGCTGGCGGTCCAGCCGACTCCCCACAACATCGCGATCACGAACGGACGGCACGTCTTCACGGCCCCTCCTTTTTCAGGGTTGAAAACCGCGCGTGAGCGTTTCATTGTGAAGCTGAGTTAGTTACTGCAGCCGGGCGGGCGGAGGCCGTGCGCAAGCGTTGCAGCGCCGCGACGCCCGTTGGCAGGGCGGACTAGTGCAGGGTTGCGACGGCGCAACACTCAAAATGGGACCTGGCTCTCGGCCGATGGGAAGTGTGCGTTGCGTCACGCATTGGTCGTGCCAAGCGTGGACGGGTAGATTGGGCACCGATGGCCGAGATCACCACGACACCCCCCCTCACCAAGCTCTCCGAGGAAGAGGAGCTGTTCCGCAACACGGTGCGCGACTTCGCCGAGCGCGAAGTTCGGCCACGCGTGGCCGCCATGGAGCGGGCGTCCTCGGTGGACCCGGCCCTGCTCGCGAAGTGCTTCGAGCTCGGGCTCATGGGCATCGACATCCCGGAATCCCACGGCGGCGCGGGCGGGAGCCTGCTGATGACGGTGCTCGCGGTGGAGGAGTTGTCGGCGGTGGACGCCTCGGTGGCGATCTTCGTGGACGTCCAGAACACCCTCGTGAACACGCTGTTCCGCAAGTGGGCAAGCGATGACGTCAAGCGGCGCTTTCTCCCCCGCCTGGCGAGCGACCTGCTGGGCGCGTACGCCCTGTCCGAGCCGGACTCGGGCTCGGACGCGTTCGGGCTCCAAACCCGCGCCACCAAACGCGGGAACACGTGGATTCTCGACGGCCGCAAGCTGTGGATCACGAACGGCGCCGAGGCGGGGCTGTTTGTGGTGTTTGCAAACAGTGACTTCGCCAAAGGCTACAAGGGGATCACCGCCTTCGCGGTGGAGCGTGGATTCACGGGGTTTGGGGTCGGCAAGAAGGAGGACAAGCTCGGCATCCGGGCCTCGAGCACGTGCGAGCTGATCCTCGACGGTTGCGAGGTCCCGGAAGCGAACGTGATCGGGGAGGTGGGCGTCGGCTACAAGGTGGCGATCGAGACACTCAATACCGGCCGGATCGGAATCGGGGCGCAGATGATCGGCGTGGCGCGCGGTGCCCTCACGGCGGCGCTCACGTACGCCAAGGAGCGGAAGCAGTTCGGGAAGCCGATCGGGGAGTTTCAGGCGGTCCAATTCCAGCTGGCGCAGGCCGCCACGGAGCTCGAGGCCGCCCGGCTCATGGTGTACAACGCGGCGCGGCTCGAGACTGCGGGGGAGGCATACACCACCCAGGCGGCGATGGCGAAGCTGTTCGCCTCCCAGGTCGCGGAGCGGGTCACGTCGCTCGCGGTGGAGCTGTTTGGCGGTTACGGCTACACCAAAGAGTACCCGGTGGAGAAGTTTTACCGCGATGCCAAGATCGGGACGATTTACGAGGGGACGAGCAACATGCAGTTGAACACCATCGCGAAGCAACTCTTGCGGTAACACCATCACGACACTATTGCGTCTCTAACGACGCACATAGCACGTCTAGCTATACTATTTTCTGCACGAAATATGGCGTTATGCAAGTCTACCTGCCAATCACCAGTTGGCCAAGTGACGTGTTTCCAGGGCCCGTGGGCATAGGGCACCCTTCTTGCTCCATCCTCATTCCGGAATAGTAAGTGGCGCGCCCGCTTGTGCTTAGGTAACTGGGTGATATGCCACACGGCCCGCCCGAGTCGCCCAAGCGACTCTTAAGGCGAGCCGGATTGGGTAGGCGGGGACAAAACTCGTGCGGTGATGCACCCCCGCAACAAGTTCAGCTGAGGCCGCAGCGCCCCTCCTCAGCCCTAACAAGTGAGGAGTGACACATGCGAGCCCTTATAGTCCTGTTTGCGCTGGTCGCGACGCCGTACGTGGCGGGTGTGGCCCAAGGTCGTACGCTGAAGGGCAACACCAGCGTGCGCCCGGCGGACGTCACCCAGCCCGGTCTGGGCCACGACGACGCGCATTGCGCGATGCGTGCGGATCTGCACCCGGACAGCGATATCAATAAGTGTGACGCCGTTCCGACGCCGCCGCCTCCCCCGCCCACGGGCGCGGAGATCCACGGCTTGGTGTTCCTGGACGCCAACGCGGACGGCCTGCGCGATCCCACGGAAAGCGGCATCCCGAACTGGTCCGTGATGCTCTCGGGCACGTCGATTCCGGCGGTGCAGACGGACGGTAACGGGAACTATGCCTTCACGGGTCTTCCGGCTGGCACCTACACGGTGTGTGAGGGGCAGCGTTTCGCCTTCTTCCAGACCGCCCCGCAGACCGGCACCGCGTGCGGGTCCGGCATCGGGTACACGATCACGCTCACGACGGGCGAGGTCCGGACCGGCATCGATTTCGGGAACTTCAACTAAGTCTCGTGCAGTGCTGACGCAGCTGGGGCCCCGGGCCGTCTGGCCGGGGCCCTCAGCACAAACAGGTCGGCTGAGGCCGCGGCGCCCTCCCTCAGCCAAAACGCTAGGAGGGCGTCATGCGTGCGGTCCTTGTACTTCTAGCCTTGGTCGCCGCGCCGTTATGCGCGAGCGTTTCCCAGAATCGCACCGGGCCCACCCGCCCGGCACCGTCGGACCGCGACGCCCTTCGGAATTCGAACGGGCGAGACGGCGATCGGGACGACAACGACGAGAAATGCGACAATGCAGCAGGCCGCGCCGCGCGGCACCGGTCGCCCCGGTCCTTCGAGGTTCGGCAAGACGGGCGGCACGAGAAGCGCGCGCGACATCGGGACGCCGGCAGGAAATACGATCAGGACAGTGAGGATTGCGTCGGCGACCCGCCGCCCCCGCTCCCGCCGCCCCCGTCCGCGGGTGGGGAGATCCACGGGGCCGTGTACAATGACGCGAACGGTGATGGCCTGCGTGATCCTACTGAGGTCGGTCTCGGAAGTTGGTTCGTCATGCTCTCCGGCACGACCATTCCGCCGGTTCAGACGGATGCCAACGGGGACTATGCCTTCACCGGTCTTTCGGCCGGCAGCTACACGGTCTGCGCGCAGCAGCGGAATTTCAATATCCAGACCACCCCGCTGGGAAACGCATGCGGCACCCAAGGCGGGTTCCCGATCGTGCTCTCCGCGGGCCAGGTCGTCACCGGCCAGGACTTCGGGTTCTTTTTCTAGAGCATAGGTAGCGTAGCACGTGAGGGCCCCGGGCGGTTTCGCCGGGGCCTTTCTCTTGTAACTTCCGGGTGTATGCACACAGCCCGACGCACCCACTCGTTCACGGAGTCGGTGATCCGCGGGATGACCCGTCTCGCGAGCGAGCACGGGGCCATCAACCTCGCTCAGGGATTTCCCAACTTCGCGGCTCCGGACGTCCTCAAGGAGGCTGCGGCGAAGGCGATCCGGGACGAAGTGAACCAGTACGCCATCACGTGGGGCGCCAAGCGACTGCGGGATGCGCTCGCCCGGAAATACGCCGACTGGTACGGCATGACGGTCGACCCGGAAGCCGAGATCACCGTCACTTGCGGCGCCACCGAAGCGATGGCTTCGGCGCTGCTCGCGATCGTCGATCCGGGCGACGAAGTCATCGTGTTCGAGCCGTTCTACGAGAACTACGGGCCGGACGCGATCCTGTGCGGCGCGAAGCCGGTGTATGTGCCGCTGGCGGCGACCCAGGAGCTCGACCTCGATCGGCTCGCGGCCGCGTTCTCGGCGCGGACGCGCGCGATCATCGTGTGCACACCGAACAACCCGACGGGCCGGGTGCTGTCACGGCGCGAGCTTGAAGCGATCGCCGAGCTGTGCCGGCGGCACGACGCGTATGCCGTGACGGATGAGATCTACGAGCACATCTACTATGAGGGCGAGCACATTCCGATCGCAACGCTCGACGGGATGGCCGAGCGTACCATCACGATCAGCGGGGCGTCGAAGACGTTCAGCGTCACCGGCTGGCGGATCGGCACGATCGTGGCCCCGCCGGGCGCGACCGACGCGATCCGCAAGGTGCATGACTTTCTGACCGTGGGAGCCCCGGCCCCGCTTCAGGAGGCCGTGGCGGCGGGACTCGAGACGCTGGGGGAGGACTACTACGAGCGGCTGGCGCTCGACTACCGGGCGCGGCGGGATCTGCTGTGCCGCGCGTTGGTCGACGCCGGGTTCCGTTGTACGCCCCCCCAGGGCGCCTACTACGTGCTGGCGGACTACTCCGGCGTGTCGGAGCTCCCGGACGACGAGTTCTCCTTCTGGTTGACGAAGGAGATCGGCGTGGCGCCCGTGCCGGGCTCGAGCTTTTTCAGCCGCCCAGAACTGGGCCGGCGGCTGGTGCGGTTCGCGTTTTGTAAGACGGAGGAGATGCTGGCCGAGGCGGCGCGGCGCCTCGCCCGCGTCAGGCGTCCCGCGCGTCCGGTACGGGCGTAGCCTCACCCCCCTTTCCCCTCTCCGCAACTACGGAGAGGGAGAGCGAGGCGGTGAGGTCCAGCCCCGCCAGCGTAAACAGCCACCCACCTAGCGGCCCGCTCCAAAACCGCAGCCGCCGCTCGGCCTTGGGATCGGTGCGATGCTCGGTGCGCGCCCGTGCCGCGATCGCGGCCAGCAGCCCGGTCCCCGCGACGACGCCCAGCAGGGTGGGCACTCCTGCCACCCCGGCTAACCCCGGCAACCGCTCCATGGCCAGAACACCGCCTCCGGCCGCCGCGACGCACGCGTAGCACAGCCGCCGCAGCGCGCGCTCCAGGGGGGACCGCCCCTCCCCGTACAGGAACGCCAGCTCTTCGCGCCGGTGCGCCAGCTCCCCACGCAGGGCATCGACCAGGTCGGCTCGCCCGTATCCCGCCTTTCGGAGACGGCGCACGCGCCGGACCATGACGACGACCGGCAGCGCCGCGATCGCAACCGCCGCCGCGAGGATCGCGGCCCGGGCCTGGGGCTCGTCCGCCCCAAACAACCGAATCGCCAGGAGCGGGAGGGCGACGGCTGCGAACGCGCCGTACAGCAACGCCGAGGTCGAGAGCTGCCGCGCCTCGGTCGCGAACGCCCGCACGGCCACGGCCGCGCGCCGATCGAGGGCGGCGGCGAGCGCGTCGGCGAGCGCTTCGCCGTTGGGGAAGCGCGCGCCCGGATCCTTGGCCAGGCAGCGGTCGATCGTCTCAGCCAGGCGCGGCGGCACGCCGGGCGCCACCGAGGCCAGTGGGGGCGCCGGATCGTTCACGTGGCGCGCGAGCACCGTCATGTCGTCGGAGCCGACGAACGGCAACTCGCCCGACAACGCGAAGTACCCGACCACGCCGAGCGAGTACAGGTCGCTCCGCGGGTCCACCCGCTCGCCCAGCGCCTGCTCCGGACTCATGAACTCGGCCGTCCCGACCACGCGCTGGGGCCCCGTCGTGACGTCCGAGCCGACACGCGCGATCCCGAAGTCGGAGACCAGCGCGCGGCCGGTCGCCAGGTCCAGCAGGATGTTGTCGGGCTTCACGTCGCGGTGCACCACGCCGCGGTCGTGCGCGTACGCCAGCGCGCGAGCTACCTCTTCGAGCAGCCGGGCCGCGGTGTCGTGCGGCATTGGCCCGCGCTGACGCACCCGCCGCCCCAGCGTGTCTCCGTCCACGTACGCCATCGCGAAGTAGACGAAGTCCGAGACCTCGTGTACAGCAAAGATGGGCACGATGCCCGGATGCGAGAGCTGGGCGGCGGTCCGCGCCTCGCGCAGGAAGCGCTCCCGCGCCCTCGGTTGGATGGCCCGCTCGGGCGGCAGCAGCTTGATGGCGACTTTGCGGTCCAGGCGCAGCTCGCGGGCGAGGTACACGACCCCCATGCCGCCGTGTCCCAGGCGTCGCTCCAGCACATAGCGCCCCGCGAGGGCGCGTTGCAGACTCGGGAAGAGTGGGTCGGCTGTCACCGTCACGGGGCCTGTCTACCCCGAGGGGTGTGCGCGAGGTTCCGCGCGGAGTGCGCAGTTCGGTCACGAGCGGGAAACGGCACGATAACGGCGCGAGCGTGATGACGAGCACGCGCGCGCTGGCCTGATGTGGTCCCGCTCCCTCTATCGCCTCTTGCCGCTCGCCCTCAGATTCAGCCCCCTATGCCCGACCACGAACCCTACGTCCCGGCGAGCCAGTCGCCCGCGGAGCTGACGCCGCGCGCGCTGTTGCTGGGCGTTGTGCTCGGCCTGATCTTCAGCGCCTCGAGCGTCTACCTGGCGCTCAAAATCGGGCTCACGGTCAGCTCCTCCATCCCGATCGCCGTACTCTCGATCACGATCTTTCGCGCTCTCGGCAAGACCTCGATCCTCGAGAACAACATCGTGCAGACGACCGGATCGGCCAGCGACTCCGTGGCCGCCGGCGTGGTCTTCACGATCCCCGCCATCCTGTTGATGGGCTACGACCTCGACATCGGCCGAGTCGCGGTGCTCGCGACCGCCGGCGGTCTGATGGGGATCCTGATGATGATCCCGCTGCGCCGCGCCTTGATCGTGAAGGAGCACGACACCCTGATCTACCCCGAGGGCACGGCGTGCGCCGAAGTGCTGATCGCCGGCGAGGAACGGGGTCTCCAGGCCAAGCGCGTGTTCCAGGCGTTCGGAGTGGGTTTCGTCTACAAGTTCCTGCAGGCGGGACTCAAGTTCTGGCCCGACGTTCCGGGCAAGGCGCTGAGCTTTTACCCCGGTGCCGCCATCTTCACGGAGGCGTCCCCTGAGCTGTTGGGGGTGGGCTATATCATCGGTCCGCGGATTGCCGGCTACCTGTTCGCCGGTGGCTGCCTGGCCTACCTGGTGCTCGCTCCAGCCATCAAGCTCGTGGGCTCCGGCCTCACCGAGCCGTTCGGCTTCCCGGCGGTGAAGCTGATCCGCGATATGAGTCCGGGCGAGATCCGCGCCAGCTTCGTTTTCTACATCGGGGCAGGAGCCGTCGCTTCGGCTGGAATCATCGCGCTGGCGCGGTCGCTCCCCACGATCATGAGCTCGTTCGCTTCGAGCCTCCACGACCTGCGTGACTCCCGGATGGGCCAGGCCGTGGCGCGGCTGCGGACCGAAGACGACCTGCCGATCTCCGTCACCGTGGGCGGGTCGGTGGCCCTCGCCATCGTGCTCACGCTGCTCCCGCAGGTCGGGGTCAACCTGCTGGGCGCGATCCTGATCGTGCTGTTCGGGTTCTTCTTCGCCACCGTGTCCTCGCGCGTCACCGGCCAGATCGGCTCCTCGGCGAACCCGATCTCCGGCATGACGATCGCCGCGCTGCTGGGCACGTGCTTGATCTTCGTCGCCGTCGGCTGGACCGGCGTGGACCACCGGGTTCAGGCGATCTCGATCGCGGCCGTCGTCGCCGTGGCCACGGCCAACGCGGGCAACACATCGCAGGACCTGAAGACCGGATTCCTGGTCGGCGCCACGCCGCGTCGCCAGCAGATCGCCATCCTCGTGGGCGCGCTCGGCTCGGCGCTGGTGGTGGGGTGGACCCTCACCCTGCTCAACCGCGCCTACACCTACCCGGTGCCGGAAACCCATCCCGCGTTCAGCGCCGAGGCGCTGGCGCCGGCGACGGGCGGGGGCCGCGCGGCGGTCGAGGTCCTGCCCGAAACGATGTCGCGCTTCCGCATCGCTGCCAGCGACTCGGTGGACCACGCGACGTATCAGGTCGTCCGCGTCTATGTCGTCACGGAAGGCGTGGCCGCGGGCAAGTACCTCATGGACCCGGCGGCGCATGAGCTGCGCTATGTGGTCGATCCCGGCATCGGCGGGCGCATTCACGAGTATCGCGGCAGGACCATTCCCCGCCTCGATTCTCCCAAGGCCACGATCATGGCGCTGATCGCCGACGGCATCCTCACCCACAAACTCCCGTGGGTACTGGTGCTGCTCGGCGTGTTCGTCACCATCGCCATCGAGCTGATGGGCGTGCAGGCGTTGCCGGTCGCGGTCGGCGTCTACCTCCCGATTTCGACCTCCTCCGCGATGTTCGCCGGTGGCGTGGTGCGCTGGCTCATCGAGCGTCGCGCGCACGCCCAGCAGCAGTCGATCGCGGAAGTCGAGTCGGGACCAGGCGTGCTGTTCGCGAGCGGTCTCATCGCGGGGGGCGCCATCTGCGGGATCGTGCTGGCGGCGATCGCGGGCGTGCTGGGCTCGGCGGACGCGCTCGCCGAGAGGGCGCCGTTGTTCCACGCGCTGGGCGGCCTCGCCCGCTCGAATCTGCTGGCGTTCGGGTTGTTCGCGGCGCTCGGCGTGCTGCTCTATCGCATCGGCCGGCAGCAGCAGTGACGACCGCCACGACTGTGTAGGGGCGCAGCATGCTGCGCCCCTACATTTCAGGATGCCCGCTTCCGAAGTCGCCTGATGCGCGTCGTGTCGCTGCTGCCCGCCGCCACCGAGATCGTGGCCGCCCTGGGGGCGCTCGGCCGGTTGGTGGGGGTGTCGCACGAGTGCGACTTCCCGCCCGAGGTGCGCTCGCTCCCCCGGGTCACGCGAACCCGAGTGGACCCCGCGATGCCGTCCGCCGCGATCGACCGCGCGATGGCGGAAGCGAGGCGCACCGGTATTTCGCCCGTGGAGGTGGACGTCGACCTGATGGCCCACCTGCGGCCCGACGTGTTGATCGGACAGTCGGTGTGCGATGTCTGCGCCGTGGGCGAAGGCGAGCTGGCGCGCGTGGTCGCGACGCTCATGCCCACACCCTGGGTCGTCACGCTGCACGCCCACACGCTGGACCAGGTGTTGTTGGACATCGGCAAAGTGGGCGAGGCCCTCGAGCTGCGCGACGAAGCCGAGGAGCTCGACGGGGGCCTGCGCTACCGGCTGCGGCGCGTGCAGGCCGGGGCCACGCGACAAAAGCCGCGCGTGTTGGTGCTCGAGTGGCTGGATCCGCCGTACGTCGCGGGGCACTGGGTCCCCGAGCTGGTGGAGCTCGCCGGGGGCCAGGACGTCGCTGGCGCGGCGGGCGAGCCGTCGCGACCCCGTCCGTGGGAGGAGCTCGTCGCGCTCGCGCCCGACGTCGTCGTGGTGGCGCTGTGTGGGTTCGACGTTCCCCGCGCTCAGACCGAGCTTGCGGCCGTCACCGACCCGCAGGCGCGGGCGCTGCTCGGGCGACGCGTCGAGTTTCTCGACGGCAATGCGTATACTTCGCGACCGGGACCCCGCCTCGTGGACGCGGCTGAGACGCTTGCCCGGTTGATACGCGATTGACGGCTCCAACGAGGGTTTTGTGATCGGGGTGCTGCTGCTGTCGATCAATGTCGCATCGTGCAACGTGCATCAGGAGCTGCGCCAGCAGCCCACCGACACGCTGCGTCTCTACGCGGTCGGGGACATCAATCTTGGTCGACGGCTCGCGAAGGAGCGGCTGATGGAGGGAGACACCCTCTATTCGTTCCTCGCGCTCCGCGATTCGCTGGCCGCGGCGGACATCACCTTCGGGAATCTCGAGAGCCCGATTGCGCCCGACCCGACGGCGGCGCCCGATTCAGGCGGCATATTCGCCGCGCCACCGGCCGCCGCCGCCGCGCTCGCTCGCGCCGGCTTCGACGTGGTGAGCACGGCCAACAACCATGCCTGGGACGGCGGCTCCGACGCCCTGGAGGAGACCATGCGGCAGCTCACCCGCGCCGGCGTCCGGTTCGTGGGCTCGGGATTCGGGCGGGACATGGCGGAGCAGCCGGTGATCCTCGAGCGGCGCGGGTGGCGGGTGGCGTTCTTCGCGCTCACCCGCGCCTGGAACCCGGCGCCGTATACGTTCCACAACCACGCCGGGTCGCGCTACGTCGCCTGGGGCGATACCGGCCGGATTTACCCGGCGATACGCGAGGTCAAGGCGAAGGGCCGGGCCGACCTCGTGGTGGTCAGCATGCACGGCGGCACCGAATACGTCGATACGCCCCCCAAGCACATGCAAGACCTGGAGCGCGGTGCGGTGGACGCCGGGGCGGACCTGGTCCTGGCCCACCACCCCCATGTGCTCCAGCCGGTCGTTTGGTACCGGCACAAGCCGATCGTGCAGTCGCTCGGTAACTTCGTGTTCTTGCAGGACGACCCGTGGACGCGCCTGTCGGCGATTCTCCGGGTCGTGGTGACGCCCGACCGGCGGCTGCGACTCTCCGCCATTCCGGTCCACGTCGGCCCTCAGCCGACGCTCGCGACCGGGGCGGCCGCGGACAGCGTGCGGCGCCGGCTTCGCGTCCGTCTTTCGCCCACAACGGTTCGCAAACCATGACTCGAGACACCCTCGACTTTCTGAAGCGACTCCTCGACACACCCGGGCCGTCCGGCTTCGAGACGGCGCCGGCCCGTGTGTGGCGCGAGGAGGTGAAGGCCTTCGCCGATCAGGTGACGGCAGACGTGCACGGCAACTCGGTGGCGGCACTGAACGCCAAGGGAGCCCCGCGGCTCATGCTGGCCGGCCACATCGACGAGATCGGGCTGCAGATCACGCACGTGGACGACGAGGGCTACCTGTATTTCGCCGGCATCGGGGGGTGGGACTCCCAGGTCCTCGTGGGACAGCGCGTGCTGTTCAGCGGCTCGAAGGGTCCGGTCCGCGGCGTGATCGGGAAGCAGGCGGTGCACCTGATGAAGCGCGAGGACATGGACAAGGTCTCGAAGATCACGGACCTGTGGATCGACATCGGGGCAGCGGACAAGGCCCAAGCGCTCGAGCGCGTGCGCCTGGGAGACGCAGGCGTGCTGGACGCGAGCGTCCTGGAGTTTCCGAACGCGCGGATCGTGTCGCGCAGCATCGACAACCGCATCGGCGCCTACGTGGTGGCCGAAGCGCTGCGGTTGCTCGCGCAGGACCGGCCCAAGCACGCCGGAGTGTTCGGCGTGGCGACGACACGCGAGGAGATCGCGTGGACGGGCGGCGGGGCCCGCACCAGCGCGGTGGGGCTCGAGCCGAACGTCGCGCTGGTGGTGGACGTCACGCACGCGACCGATTGGCCTGGCGCCGAAAAGAAGCGGGCGGGCGAGCACAAGCTCGGAGGCGGTCCCGTCCTGGCGCGAGGGTCGGCGGTGAGCCCGGTGGTGTTCGACCTGCTGGTAGAGTGCGCCGAGCGGGAGAAAATCCCCTTCAGCATCCAGGCGGCTCCGCACGATACGGGCACCGACGCCGACGCCATCTATAACGCGTTGCGGGGCATCCCGACGGGCCTGGTCAGCGTGCCCAACCGCTACATGCACAGCCCGAACGAGATGGTGGCGCGGGACGATCTGGAGCGCGCGGCGCGGCTCCTGGCGGCATTCGCCCGGCGGCTCGACCCCAAGATCAGCTTCATTCCTGCTTGAGGTGAGCGTCGGGCGTTAGCGGCGCGACTTGCGCTTCAGCTCCGTCACGGCCCGGCTGGCCGCTTCGCGGACGGCGCGGTCGCCGTCGTCCGACAACCCTTCTAGCGTGCCGAGGGCGGCCGGAGTAGCCGCCAGCCGCAGCGCCTCGACGGCAGCCACGCGCAGCTCGCTGGGCTTTCGTCCGAAGAACCGACCAGTCGGCTGCGCCCACTTGATGAGTGCCTGCACCGCATCGGAACTCCCGATCCGGCCCAGCGCGAGGAGCAGCTCGCGCACCACGGCCTCGTCCTTCTCCTCTTCCATCGCGACCACGAGCGGCATCGCGAGCGCGCTCGACTTCCGCCCCCCGATCCCGACCGCCACCTGCATGCGCACTTCCTGCGAGCGGTCGCGCAGCGCGCGGCGCAGCGGCTCGGCAGCGCCCCGCGTGCCGATCTTGGCGAGGGCCAGCCCCACAGCCTTGCGCACCCGCTCGTCGGCATGGTCCAGGCGCTTCCCCAATGCCGGAACGGCATCCTCCATGCCCAGCTCGCCGATGAGCTCCGCCACGTTACGGACCACGAACCACTCGGAATGGTCCAGCATATGGACGAGCTGGTCGGTTCCCTCCGTCATGTGTTTCAATGCGTCGAATACGGCGCGCCGCTCGCCCACCGTCGGCGCGGCCGCCAGCACATCCATCAGGACCTCCACCCCGGCGGCTCCGCCGCGCTGCAACGCCGTCACCGCGGCCGCCCGATGCTTCGGCGCCGCCAGCAGGCGAGACAGCCCCTCGAGCACGGGCTTGGTGTAGAAGCGCCGCATCGCAATGCCGTACTGCCGACGCACTCCGCTCGTCTCGGGGACTTTCTCCTCCACCCGAATGACCCCAACGATCACGCCAAGCACCTGCTCGAAGCGCCCCAGCTTGGTCGCCGCCGCCGCGTTGTCGATCAGCGCCGCCAGCAGGTCCCCCACGTTCGGCGCGGTGCTGTTGCGCTCGAGCTCGGCGAGAACGTCCGCGGCACCGGGCGGCAGCGGCACGGTAGCCGCGGGAGTCGCACGCGAAGCGGGAGCGTGAGCGGCCTCGCGCTTCGCGACCGCGGGCGGGTCGGGCGCAGGTGGGGGCGGAGCAAGAGCTGGGGGAGGCTCCGGCGCGCGATGACGCTCGCTCGAAAGCGATAAGAGCTCCTCGCCGCTTTCCTTGCGTAGCGAAGGGCGAGCCACCACGCCCGGCAGCGCGTCCGCCGCCTTAGGGGGTGGGGGGTCGTGCGTGACCAGCGGAACGCCCTCGAGCGGGACGGACTTGATGTCCCGCATCGACTCGCCGCGCAGGATACCCGCCGTGCCGAGCGCACCGGACTTCCTGTCTACCGGTGTGTCCGGGTTGGGGACGACGGGCTCGCGTCCACCAAAGTCCTCGGGGGAGGCAACCGGGCCACGTTGCACCACCGAAGGAGATGGGGGCGGACCGGCGGGCGCGATACGGATGCGGTCAGCGCCCGCTGCGGCGAGTCGGCTCGTGACGTCGTGCGCGCCGGGCTGGTCGGCAAGCGCCTGCAACAGCTCGAACAGCTGGGCGGGAGGGGGGTTCGCGGGTAGGACGATCTCACCTATACCGTGGAGGTCGAGGCGCTCCACGAGCGTAGCCAGATCCGCTGCTTCGCACGGCACACCGTTCAACTCAATTCCGGCCCCCCCAGGGGCCAGCCGCAGCGTAACGGCGGTGTCCTGGAGCAGGCCGAGCAGGGCGCGGAACTCCTTCTTTTGCTCGGTTTTAGCGCTCGGGTCGCGGAACAGGCTCACACACTGTGCGAACCGCGCGGCGAGGTTATCGAGCGTCGGCATGGGGGCGGGTCAATCTAGGGCGCCAGCCTACCCCGGGCAACGCGCGCGAGCTCTCGAGCCGCCTCCGCCTCACGCACGGGCCGGCCCGGAAGGTCGAGGGCGGTCGAGAGGGCGGCTACTGGGGGCGGTGCGAGGCCCAGGGGCTCGAGTCGCGTTGCATCGCCCAGCAGACTGGGGAGCGGCTCGTCGCATGCCAGGGTGCCACGATCGAGCACCAGCCCGCGGTCGAGGGTCTCGGCGGCGAACGTCAAGTCATGCGTGATCACGAGCAGCGCCACGCTCGCAGCGGATCGCTCGAGCAGGGCGCGCGTAACCCGTGCGCGTAGCGCCCGATCGAGACCGATGGTCGGCTCGTCGAGCACGAGCAACGCGGGCTCGAGCGCCAGCGCGCCCGCCAGCGCCGCGAGCTTTCGCAAGCCGGGAGGAAGGTCGTAGGGGTGCTGGTCGGCGTGCGCCGTCAGGTCTACGTCCTCTAGCGCACTGTCGGTCCGTCGCTGCACTTCTCGCTCCCCTACGCCGAGCGCGCGCGGTCCAAAGCTCACGTCGTCGCGGACGCTGGTGGCGAAGAGCTGCTGGTCCGCGTGCTGGAACACGGTCGCGACCCGCCACGCCAGCTGCTCCGGGACACAGTCGCGGGTGTCCCAGTCGCCCACCCACACGATTCCCTGATCCGGCCACTGGAGGCCGGCGATCAGGCGGACCAGGGTGGACTTGCCGGCGCCGTTCCGGCCCAAGAGCGCGACGCGCTCGCCCGAGGCAATGGAGAACGAAACGTTCGCGAGCACCGGCACCGTGCCGTAGGAAAAGCTCACGCCCTCGAGGCGGAGGGCCGGAATCACCGCCACCGCCTCACAGCGTCGATAATGGTCAGGGGAGCAGGCTCGGGCAGTTCGCTATCCCGCCACACGGTGGCCACGCTCGTGCCGAGCCCCGCGTCGCATGCGGCCGCCTCGGCGAGGAGGTCCGGTGTCCCGACGGCGCGCACCGCCCCCTGCTCGAGCCACACAACCCGGTCGGCCACCTCTGGTAGCGCGTCGAGCGCGCTCGTGGCGAGCAGGATCCCCTTCCCTTCCTTCGCGAGCACGCGGATGAGCCGCCACAGTGTGCGGGCGCCCTCGGCATCGAGCTCGGCGGCCGGCTCGTCGAACAACACGAGCCCCGGGTCCATGGCGAGGATGGCGGCGATGATCACCCGCTGCAACTCGCCGCCGGACAGGGTGGTGGGGTCGCGCGACGCGAGTGGAACCAGCTCCAGCCGCTCGAGGGCACGATCCACTTGCCGCGAGATTTCGTGAGCCGGCCACCCCAGATTCGCCGGACCGAAGGCCACTTCGTCCCACACGGTGAAGGCCATACCGGAGACCTGCGTCCAGGGTGTCGGGAGCACGATGCCGCTCCGGTCGCGGCGAGCCACGGCGCCCTCGAGCCGTCCTCCGGTCACCCGTGGCGCGAGATCCCCCGCAACGAGCAAGAGGGTCGACGCTCCGGCCCCGAGGGCCCCGACGAGCGCCACGACTTCCCCTGGCCCCACTTCCAGCGACACGTCGCGCAACGCGGGCGACGCGGTGGCCGGATACCAAAAGCTCGCGTGGTCGAGCGTCAAAGACTTCATGTGGGGCTGGGAACGATGAGCCGCCGGACCAGCGCCGCGAGACACGCCAGGAGCAGCGCCCAGCGGGCGGCCCGCTCCAGCACGGGATCGGGCGGCGGGGCGAGCGGCGTGCGACGGATCCCGGGCACCAGCCCGCGGGTCTCGAGCGCGAGCGCGCGCTCGTCCACCTCGTGCAGCGCCGACAGAATGAGCGGCAGCGCGAGGGCGCGGAGCGCCCGCAGCCGGGCCGCGATTCCGCCCCGCGGTGAGAGCCCCCGACAGCGCTGCGCTTCCACGATGCGCTGGGCACGGGTCTTCAGTACGGGCACGGCTGAGAGCGTGGCGGCGAGGAGATAGGCGACGCTCGCGCTCCAGCCGGCCGCAACCATCGCTTCCACCAGCCGCGCGGGTTCGAGCGCCGCCACCAGCCACACGAAGCTCGCGACCATCGTGGTGATTCGCAGGCCGATCGCGATGGTCGTGGGCACGTCGTGGAGCAACAGGAGAAAGAGCCAGAACGGCGCGGCGGTGAGCAGGGCGGGCCATAGCCCGGCGCGTAAGCCCCGGGACGCCGCGAGCGCCAGCGCGATAGCCGCCGTCCATGCCCCCCCAACCGGTGGCGGCAGGATCCAGGCGAACGCCGGGAGGGTGCCCGCGATCGCGAGAAGGGTGAAAGGATGCAGCCGCGCTCCGGTCACGCCGCGCCGATGGCGCGGAGCGCCCACGGGAAACGCGCGGCGGTGCGGCGCGGCAACCCGTGCAGCACCGAAGTCACGAGCGCGAAGGTCACGGCCTTGTCGCCGAAATCCGACACGAAGCTCCCGAAGAAGCACGCCCCCAGCGGCGGCAGGCCGAGTGCCTTGCCGAGCGCCGTCGTCAGCGCGATGCCGCCGGTGGTCGTGCACCCGAAGACGAGGTAGGAGATGGGCGTCGACGTCACCGACGCGATCACGCCGAGCCCCAGACCCGCGGGCACCGCCGTGCGCAAGCTCCGGAACAGTCCGGCGCGCGCCGCAACCCAGGCGTACAGCGCCACGACGATTTGCACCACGACGAACGGCCAGAAGGTCGGGTTGCGGAGCGTGTTCACCGCGGACGTTACGACGCCGGTCGCGATCCCCACACCGGGGCCGGCGAGCGCGGTGGCGAGGATGGTTCCGGTCGTGTCGAGGAAGAGCGGCAGCGCTACCGCATCGACCGCGGCCGAGAGGGCGAGACTGATCGCCGCGGCGACGGGGATGAGGGCGAGGAGACGGATGGACATCCACCGGCTTCCGTGAGGGTCGCGCCAAAGATAGATATAGCCGTATGCTGACGACCAGCCCGATCGTGCGCGCGCTGCGCGCCGCGCACCTGCACGACGCCTCGCCGGCGGAGCTGCTGCAGCTGGCGTGCGAGCGGCTGCGCGGCCTGGGTGCGCCGTTCACCTCCGTGTACGCGTACATGCTGCACGACGGGGAGCTGGTGCTCGAAGCGTTTTCGGGCCGGGAGACGGAGCACACCCGGATTGCAGTCGGCCAGGGCGTGTGCGGCACGGCGGTGGCGACGGGCGAGGATCAGAACGTGCCCGACGTGGCGGCCATCGGGAACTACCTCGCGTGCAACCTGGAAACGAAGTCCGAGCTGGTGGTGCTGATCCGTCGCGGCCAGACGACGCTCGGCCAGCTCGATATCGACTCCGACGTGCCGGCCGGATTCACACAGCCCCACCACCGCGCGGTGAAAGAAGTCGCGGACGCGCTCGCGGTGCTGCTGTAGTCATTCGACGCGCGCTTCGGCGGCCCCCTCCCACCCGAGCAGCGTGAGCCGGCCCGCGTCGGCGTCGTGGTCCAGGAGCTCCGCATAGCGCCCCCACTCCACCAGGGTGGCGAACAGCGACTCCGCGGGGATGAACGGGAAATAGATCGTCAGGTCGGCGAGCACCTCTTCGTCTTCCACGGCACCGTCGCTCTCCTTCAGCATGGCCACGAGGCGCGCGAACAGCGGCTGCTTGGCGAGCCGCGCCCGGGTGACGTCCTTGCGCGCCGCGTCGTCCATGGCCATGACCTCACGCCCCGCGGCCGTGAGTTGTACGATCTCGCCCGGCGTGGTCACCCAACCAAGCTGCTCGGCGGCCCGCACCACCGCCGACATGCGGTCGTAATCGACCCCGAGATCCTCCGCCAGCTCGAACACCGGTCCCTTGCCGTCGGGCCGCGTGAGCAGGTGGTCGAGGAGGCCGGTGGCCTCGGAGACGTGCACCCGGGGGAACGGCACCAGTCGTTGCGGTGCGGCCGGCGCCGGCTCGGGCAGCAGGGTCGCGGTGAGAATGGCGTGCAGCCGGTCCACCATCTCCTCGAACTCGGGGCTCCGCTCCTGCCGGGGATAGGGGAGCGGATTGGCCATCTCCTCGCGCACGTGTCCGGGGTTCGATCCGAAGACGACGATCCGGCCCGCGAGGAAAACAGCTTCTTCGACGCTGTGCGTGACAATGACCAGGGTGTTCACGCCGGTCGCCTGATCCCGCCACAGGTCCACGACCTGGCTGCGCAGGTTCTCCGCGGTCAGCGGATCGAGGGCACCGAACGGCTCGTCCATGAGCATGATCTCGGGCGCTACGGCGAGCGCGCGCGCGAAGCCCACCCGCTGCTTCATGCCGCCGGACAGCTCCTTCGGGTACGCCTGCTCGAACCCATCGAGGCCCACGAGGTTGACGGCCCGGGCCACCCCGTCACGCCGCGCCGCGCCGTCCACGCCCCGGGCCTCGAGACCCATCGCCACATTCTCCGCCACCGTGAGCCAGGGGAGGAGCGCGAACGATTGGAACACCATGGCCGCGGCGCCAAGGACACCGTCCAGCACATGGCCGCGGTACAACACCTTCCCGTCCACGGGGCGGTCCAACCCCGCGAGCAGGCGGAGCAGCGTGCTCTTGCCGCATCCGGACGGCCCCACCAGCGCCACCACCTCCTGCTCGTGCACCGCGAGCGACACGTCTCGCAGCGCTTCGAGGTTCTGGCCGTTGGGGAGTCGGAAGCGCTGCGTCACGTGCTGCGCCTCGAGCAATACGGGACCCGGCGTCACTGCGCGTACCCGAAGCGCGTGCGGGCCCACTCCATCAGCGAGCGCCAGACGAGGCGGTTCCAACCCACGACGAGGAGACTCATGAGGGCGATCCCCCCCGCCAGCAGAGGGAAGTTGGCGTGCGCGGTGGCATCGCTGATCAGGCTGCCGAGTCCTTTGGTGATGCGCACCCCGCTTCCGGCCTGGATGTACTCCGCCACGATCGAGCCATTCCACGCGCCACCCGCAGCCGTGACCCATCCCATGACGAGCGCGGGCGCCGCCGCCGGCAGGTACAACACCCGCCAGCGCGCCAACCGCGGCAGCCGGAACGCCCCACTTGGATCACCGGCTGCAGGGCGCGCGCGATGCGTGGCGAGCGGCCGATCCATACGCCCGCAGGCAGGGTCCACGCCGTCGCCACGATCACGGACCCCATGACGCGTACAAACGTGAGCGCGGCGGAAGAGAGCAGCTCGCTCCACTCCCTCCACCCCAGCTGCGCCAGCAACAACCACAGGCGCCAGATGCCAAGCGCCGCGGCGGCCGCGAACGCCGCGATAGCGAGCACCGCGCCGATCTTTCGCGCCAGCGGGTGCTCGAGCGCGAGCCGTGGGCCCCGCAGAATGACGGGACCGACGGCGCGGAACGGCCGCTCGAACGGGCGCGCGGCCCGGCGGGCCCGGCGGTAAGCGCGCAGCTGCAACAGGGCGGCGCGGCGCGGCAGCCGTGCGCGACGCAGGAAGTCGAGCACCCACGACGATGGCTCCGCCTCCCCGGCGCTGCTTTCGTCCAGACGGAACTTCTCGACCCACACCACCAGCGGCCGCCACAAGAGCTGGTCCACGCACACGATCATGATGACCATCGCGGCGATCGCAAGCGCCATCGCCTGCACGTTGCCCTGGTCGAGGGCGACGCTCATGAACGATCCGATGCCCGGAAGGCGGTAGTCGTGCTCGCCAAGCCGGAAGGCCTCGTTGACCATGAGGAAGAACCAGCCCCCCGCCATGGACAGCATCCCGTTCCAGACGAGACCCTGCGCCGCGGCGGGCACCTCGAGCTCACGGAAGGTCCGTCCGGGGGGCCATCCCGCCACCCTGCACGCGTCGCGCAGCGGCTGCGGCAGCGCCTTGAGCGAGTTGTAGAACGAGAGCGCCAGGTTCCACGCCTGGGCGGTGAAGATCATCAGGATGGCCGCGAGCTCGAGCCCCACGTTGCGGGTCGGGAAGAGCGACATCAGGCCGAGCACGAGGCCGGGGAGGAAACCCAGCACCGGGATGCTCTGAAGGATGTCGAGCAGCGGCAGGAGCAGCCGCTCGGCGGCGCGCGACTTCGCCGCCGTCCAGCCGAACGCCAGCGCGAAGAGGTACGAGATCACGAGCGCCGTGACGCCGCGCGACAGCGAATACAGCGTGTAGCGCGGCAGCGCCGCGGAGCGCAGGTCGATCTGCACCGCCTGGGCGAAGGGGGCCTGGAATTCGCGCGCGAACGCGACCACGGTGGCGATGACGCCGCCCAGGAGGCAGAGGATCGCGATGTCGGCGAGCCCGGGTTGGGCGGCTGGTAGGCGAAGCGGCTTCATCCTCGTGAACGGTTAAGTTGAGACGCGATGGCAGAAGCGATCACGGAAGTGACCGTCGACCTGAACGGCGTCCGCCTCTACACGAGGCGCGTGGGTCACGGCCCGCCCGTGGTCGTCCTGCACGGCGGTCCCGGCGCCCACCACGACTACCTGCTCCCCCAATACGACCACCTCGCGGAGGGGGGACGCGCCCTCCTCTATTACGACCAGCGCGGCGGCGGTCGGTCACCGGTCCCGCGCGACGTGCCGGTGGGCTGGCGGGAGCACGTGGCCGACCTCGAGGCGCTGCGCGGCTACTGGGAGCTCGATCGCCTCACCGTCGTCGGCTATTCGTGGGGAGGCCTGCTCGCCCTGCTCTACGCCCTCGAGCATCCCGACCGGATCGCCCGGCTCGCGCTGGTCTCGTCCGCGCCCGTAACGGCTGCGTGGCGCGACGAATTCGAGCGTCGCTTTTCCGCCCGCATGGCCGAGCCGTGGATCGCTCGCAGCCGTGCCGAGCTCGCGGCATCCGGCCTGGCGCGGACCGATCCCGAAAAGTACCGCCGCATCGCGTTCGCGCTATCCGTCGCCGGCTACTTTCGCGACCCGAGCCGGGCGCGGGAAATGACCCCGTTTCGCGTCACCGAGCGCACCCGCAAAGCGGTATGGGAGAGTCTGGGGAGCTACGACCTGCGCCAGCGGATCCGGCAGACCTTCCCGAACGGCACCGCTCCCCGCTCGCTGCTGCTGCACGGCGTGTACGACCCCATGCCCCTCGAGGCCGCGCGCGAGACCGCGGCGCTGCTCTCCACGGGGGTCATCGAGCTGGCCACGGGGCATGTACCACACGTCGAGGCCACGGAGCAGTTCGAGCGGGCGCTGGACGGGTTCCTGCCTCACGATTGAGCCGTTAGGTTGATCGGACACGCATGGATAAGCACGCCGTCCGCCAGACGCTCGACCAGCTCGCCGCGTTCCTCGTGGTCAAGGGGGAGAACGCCGCTCGCGTCCGTGCCATGCAGCACGCCGCCCGCTCGGAGCTCCTGGCCACGGGCCGCTCGAGCGCGCTCGACGAGCTGCGCGAGCAGGTGCCGCCCGGCCTGGCAGAGATGCTCCGCATCCCCGGCCTCGGGGCCGCCAAGGTGCGCCAGATCCACGAGTCACTCGCGATCGAGTCTTTGGCCGAGCTGGAGGCGGCCGCGGGCGACGGCCGCCTGGCGGGGCTGCCGCGTTTCGGCGCCAAGACCGCGGAGAACGTGCGCCGCGGCATCGCGCACCTGCGCCAGGCAAGCACCCTGCGGCTGTTCCACCACGCGCAGGACGAGCTGGACGCCGTGCGGCGCGCGCTCGCGGGCCTAGCGGGAGCCGGGGTGCTGCGGGTCGAGAGCGCCGGGGCGGTGCGGCGCCGCTGCGAGGTGATCGGGGCCCTGGATCTCGTCGCGGTGCACGAGGGGCAGGCCGCGCGCCAGGCCCTGGTCCGCCGGCTGGGCGAGGCACCCGGTGTCACCGAAATGGTGGGGCGCGAGGGCAGTGTGATGCTGCGGTTCGCCTCCGGAACCGTCGTGGAAGTGCTCCTCACCACGCCCGAGCGATTCGGCCTCGACTGGATCCGGGCCACTGGCTCCGCCGCCCATGTGGCGGCGCTCGAGACCCGGGCCCGCCACGCGGGCGTCTCACTCTCCGGGGCGTTTCCCGACGAGCCGAGCGTGTACCGCGCCCTCGGCCTCGCGTGGGTGCCGCCCGAGCTGCGCGAGGGGACCGGCGAGCTGGAAGCGGCCGCCGGCGACCGGCTGCCACACCTGGTCGAGCAGGGCGAGCTGCGCGGCTTCCTGCATTGCCACTCGAACTACTCGGACGGCACAGTCACGATCGCCGACTGGGCGGCGGCGTGCCGCACCGCGGGTTACGAGTGGGTGGGCATCACCGATCACTCGAAGTCGGCCGCGTACTCGGGCGGGCTCGGCAGCCAGGACGTGGCCCAGCAGCACGACGAAATCGACCGGGTGAATGCCCGGATCTCCGGCATCCGCGTGCTCAAAGGCGTCGAGGCCGACATCCTGGCGGACGGCTCGCTCGACTACGGACCAGACGTGCTCGACCGGTTCGACTTCGTGATCGGATCGATCCACACGCGCTTCGGCATGTCCGAACACGAAATGACGCGGCGCGTGCTCGCCGCCATGGACGACCCCCATCTCGCGATCCTCGGTCACCCCACGGGTCGGATGCTGCTGCAGCGCGAGCCGTACGCGATCGATCTCGATCAGGTGCTCGCCAAGGCCGCCGCCCGGGGCATCGCCGTCGAGGTGAACGCGGATCCCCATCGCCTCGACCTCGACTGGCGCACGGTGCGGCGGGCGCGCGAGCTGGGTGTCACTTTCTCGATCGGCGCGGACGCCCACTCGACGAGCGGCATGACCAACGTCGCGGTGGGCGTGGGGATCGCCCGCAAGGGCTGGCTCGAGCCCGACCAGGTCTTGAACACGCGCGACGTCGGTGCGTTTCTCGCGTTCGCGCGGGCGCGGCTGGTCGCGGCGGGCTGATGCCCACGAAGACGAGCGCCCCACCGAGAAGACGCTTGGCCCGTGAGACCGAGGCCGAGCGGCGGGCGCGGGTCCGCAGGATCAGCGCGCGCCTCGAGAAGGCCTATCCCGACGCCGCCTGCGCGCTGCACCACCAGAGCGCCCTCGAGCTGCTCGTCGCCACGATTCTCTCCGCCCAATCGACCGATGCACGCGTCAACATGGTCACACCCGCCTTGTTCGCGAAATACAGGACGGCGGAGGACTTCGCGCGCGCCGACCCGCGCGTGCTCGAGCAGGAAATCCACAGCACCGGATTCTTCCGCAGCAAGACCCGGTCGATCACCCGGATGGCGCAGGCCCTGCTGGAGCGACACGGCGGGCAGGTGCCCGACACGATGGACGAGCTGGTGCAGCTGCCCGGTGTGGGGCGCAAGACCGCGAACGTCGTGCTGGGGTGCTGGTTCAAGAAGAACGAAGGGGTCGTGGTCGACACCCACGTGCAGCGAATCGCGACTCTGCTCGGCCTGACGACGGAAAGAGATCCGGTGAAGATCGAGCGGGACCTGATGGCGCTGGTGCCGCGCGAAAAGTGGACGTGGTTCTCGAACGCCCTGATTCAACACGGGCGGCGGGTGTGCATAGCCCGGCGGCCGAAGTGCGAGATCTGTGTTATTAACCGGTACTGTCCGAGCTCGAGAGTATGAACGCGCTTCCCGCATGACCACTCTCCCCCCTATCGACCGCGCCCAGCTCGTCGCCACGCGGCGCGACCTGCACCAGCACCCCGAGCTGGGGTTCGAGGAGCGGCGCACGAGCGGGCTCGTGGCGGACCGGCTGCAACGGCTCGGCTATACCGTGCGGACCGGCGTCGGTAAGACGGGAGTGGTCGGCCTGCGGGACGGCGCTTCAGACGGCTCGGCCCGCTGCGTGCTGATCCGCGCCGACATGGACGCGCTGCCGATCGAGGAAGCGAACGACGTCTCGTACCGCTCGCAGGCCGCGGGGAAGATGCACGCCTGCGGGCATGACGGGCACGTAGCGATCGGGCTCGAGGTGGCGCGCCGGCTGCACGCCGCATTTCTCCCGGGCAGCGTGAAGCTCGCGTTCCAGCCCGCCGAGGAGACCTCGTATGGCGCGGAGGCGATGATTCGTGACGGCGTGCTCGACGCGCCCAAAGTGGACGCCGCGTTCGGCATCCATTTGTGGAACGACATCCCGGCGGGGAGCATCGCGTTGATGCCCGGCCCCGTCATGGCCTCCGTAGACGAGTTCGACATCGCCATCCTGGGGCGCGGCGGTCACGCGGCGGCGCCGCATCAGGCGATCGACCCCGTGCTGATCGCGGCGCACGTCGTGACCGGGCTCCAGAGCCTCGTGTCCCGCCGCCGCAATCCGTTCGAGGAGGGAGTCGTCTCCGTCACCCAGATGCACGCGGGCCACGCCTTCAACGTCATCCCCGGCCGCGCCGATCTGCGGGGGACCGTGCGGACGTTCGGCGGAAAATTCTTCGACGAGGCACCGCAGCTCATCGAGGAAACCGCGCGCGGCATCGCCCGGGCGTTCGGGGCGGACGCCGAGGTGCGGTATCGGCGGCTGTCGAAACCTCTGGTGAACGACGAGAAAATGACTTCGCTCATGAGAGGCATAGCGCAGGACATCGTCGGGCAAGACCGCGTCATTAGCGGCGTCCGCACCATGGGTGGCGAGGACATGTCATATTTCCTCGCGAAGGTCCCGGGCGCGTTCGCCTTCGTGGGCTCCGCACCGCCCGACAAGAAAGGCTCGCCGCACCATAGCCCGACGTTCGATATCGACGAGGAAAGCCTGGTGATCGGAACGGAGCTCGTGACGAGGACGGTGGTGCGGTACTTGGAGCAGACTAGCTGACCCTGGACGCATGCCGAACCTCCTCGCCTCCGAACCCTCCGCCTACCTGAAATCCGCCGCCCACCAGCCGGTGCAGTGGCACCCGTGGGGCGATCCGGCGTTCGCGCGGGCGCGTGCCGAGGACAAGCCCATCCTCCTGGACATCGGCGCCGTGTGGTGCCACTGGTGCCACGTCATGGACGGCGAGTCGTACGAGGACGCGGCCGTCGCCGAGACCCTCAATCGCGACTTCGTGTGCATCAAGGTGGACCGCGACGAGCGGCCCGACGTGGATGCGCGCTACCAGCGCGCCGTGCAGGCGCTCACCGGTCAGGGAGGTTGGCCCCTCACGGCGTTTCTCACGGCTCGGCGAGATCACCCCGGCGACCCTGGAGCGGGCCGCGAGCGAGATGGCCCGCCTGTTCGACATTCGCTACGGCGGTTTCGGCACGGCGCCCAAGTTCCCGCACCCGGCGGCCGTGCAATTTCTGCTCGCCCGCTGGCACGACACGCGCGAGGACTGGATGCGCGAGGTGGTGGAGAAGACGCTGGCCGGGATGGCGAAAGGCGGAATCCGCGACCACGTGGGCGGTGGATTCCATCGTTATGCCGTAGACGAGCGCTGGATCGTCCCGCACTTCGAGAAGATGGCCTACGACAACTCGGAGCTCTTGCGCGCGTACCTGGACGGTTACGCGGCGCTCGGATACCCCCTGTTCAAGGAGGTGGCCCAGGGCATCGTGAGCTGGGTCCTGGAGGTGCTGTCGGACCGGGACAAGGGCGCTTTCTTCACGTCGCAGGACGCGGACGTGCGGTTCGGCGACGATGGTGACTATTGGACCTGGACGCTCGATGAGCTGCGGGAGGCGTTGCCCGAGAAGGCATTCCAGGAGAAAGCGAGGGGCCGGTCCTCAAGGACGCGCTCGCGAAACTCAAGGCGGCCCGCGACAAGCGCAAAGCCCCCTACGTCGACACCACACCGTACGTGAACTGGAACGCCATGATGGCATCGGCGTTCCTGCACGCCGGTGCAGTGCTCGATCAGCCGGAATGCAACACGCTCGCGCTCAAGGTCCTCCATCGGATCTGGGTGGAAGCGTGGGATGAGCAACAGGGGATGAGCCACGTGATCGGGCGGGCCGAGCCGCGCGGGCTACTGGAGGACAACGTCCACGCGGCGGCGGCGTTCCTCGACGCTTACGAGGCCACGGGTGAAGACCTCTGGCTCACCGGCGCGATCTCCGTGATGCAGTACTGCGGGCGGGCCCACTGGGACGACGCGCAGGGCGGTTTCTTCGACGTGGCGCGCGACCGCACCGGCGCGGCCTACCTCGCGACGCCCGCCAAGCCGGTGCAGGACGCGCCGACGCCCTCGGCGAACGGCGTCGCCGCGCTCGTCCTGGCCCGGCTCTGGGCGGTCACTGACGACAGAGAATGGCGCCGCCTGCTCGATCGTCAGCTCGCCACGTTCGGCGGTGCCGCGTCTCAGCTCTCGCTGTACGGCGCGACGCTGGTGCGCGCCGTTGATTGGGCGCTCAACCCCGTCACGCGGGTCGAGGTGCTCGGGCCTAGGGGTGAGGGAGCGGCCTGTGACATGCATCTCCTTGCCCTTCAGACCTACCGCCCTCGCAAGCTCGTAGTTCGCAAGACCGCCGAGCGACCGAGCGCTACCGTGTGCGTCGGCACCTCATGCTCGCTCCCCGTGACCACACGCGAGGCGCTCGGGGACCTGTTGCGGTGAGACGTCGGGTGTTAGGCCGCACCGGCCTCGCGGTCAGCCCCATCGGCTTCGGCGGTTGGGGCATCGGAGGCAACCGGTTCGGCAACTCGTACGGTCCCACCGACGACGCCGAGTCGCTTCGCGCCGTCCAGCGCGCCTACGAACTGGGTTGCAACTTCTTCGATACGGCGGACGTGTATGGGCACGGTCACTCGGAGGAGCTCCTGGGCCGGGCGCTCGCGGGAATCCGCCAACACGTGCTCGTCGCAACCAAGGTCGGCGGCAATTTCTACAACCGGGCCGTGAACCCGCTGCTGTTGGGGCGGATCGCCGAGGCGGCCGGCCGGCCGGTCGCCGAGCTCGCACCCGATATTCCGCTGCCCGTGACCCACGACGCCAATTTCTCGCCCGACTATATCCGGTTCGCGGTCGAGCAGTCGCTACGGCGCCTCTCCACCGACTACATCGACCTGCTGCAGCTCCACAATCCCGCCCTCGGCCTGATCGCCGACCCCGACACCTACCTGGTGCTCGAGGACTTGAAGCGAGGCGGGAAGATCCGGTTCTACGGCGTCTCCGTACACCCGCCCGAAGAGGGGCTTGCGGCCGTCGAGGTGACGCGACCCGACACGGTCCAAATCGTGTACAACATCGTGCGGCGCGAGGCCGAAGACCGCTTCTTTGCCGTCGCCCACGCCGCCAACATCGGTGTGATCGCGCGCGAGCCGCTCGCCAACGGCCTGCTCGCCGGGACGTATGGGCGGGACAGCACGTGGGAAACAGGTGACATCCGCGCCCGCATGCCGCGCCCCTACGTGGCGCAGCTCGCGACAGTGGCGGAGCGCGTCAAGGACCTGGCCGGGCAGGCGGGCGTGACGCCGGCGCAGCTGGCGCTCCGGTTCGTGCTGGACAACGACGCGGTATCGGTCGTGATTGTGGGCATGAAGACCGTGGCACAAGTGGAAGACAATCTCTCGCTGGAGCAATGATGCCGAACAAACAGGCCGTTTTCGAGACCGCGAAAGGCACGATCAACGTGGAGCTCTTCGCCGATGAGGTGCCGGCCACCGTCGCCAATTTCGAGAAGCTCGCCAACTCGGGCTTCTACGACGGCACCAAGTTCCACCGCGTCATCCCCAACTTCATGGTTCAGGGGGGCGATCCCTATTCGAAGAGTGGGAAGGGGCGGGTCGGCACCGGCGGGCCCGGCTACACCATCAAATGCGAGACCCAGAAGAACGTCCACAAACACGCGGCGGGGACGCTGTCCATGGCTCATGCCGGAAAAGACACCGGCGGCAGCCAGTTCTTCATCTGCCATTCCGCCCAGCCGCACCTGGACGGCGTCCACACAGTTTTCGGACAGGTCACTAAGGGCCAGGACGTCGTCAACAAGATTGCGCAGAACGACGACGTGAAGTCAGTTCGGGTGACACCATGAGCGGCAGACGCCTGAGTCTCTTGGTCGCGGGGCTCGCCATTCCGGTCGCGCTCCCGGCCCAAACGGGCGAGTTCCTCGTCCGGCTGGGGCGCGACACGCTGGCCATCGAGCGCTACACCCGGACCGCCGACCGGCTCGAGGGCGAGCAGGTCGTGCGCAGCCCGCGCACCGTGCATCGCCTCTACACGGCGACCTTCGGTCCCGGCGGCGCGATCGAGCGGTTCGAGCTCGTCACCCACAATGTCTCGGGAGCCCCCGGCCCGCTGGAGCGCAAGGCCACCGCGATTTTCTCGGGCGACACCGTGGTCATGACCACACCGCGCGACGACTCGACGGCCACCATGCGCGTGAAAGCCGGCCCCGGCGCCCTCCCCTACATCGGCCAGGGGTGGGCACTGATCGAAGAGATGGCGCGCCGGGCCCGGACCGCGGGCAGCGACCACTACAGCGTCACCATGCTACCGCTCGGGTCGGACGAGCTGTGGGAGGTGACGGCCACACCCCGGGGACGGGACTCGATGACCATCGTGCTCGGCCCGCTCGGGCCGTTTCGCGCCCAGGTGGACGGGCAGGGCACCGTGCTGGGCCTCTCCGGCGTCGGCAGCACGATGCAGGTGACGGTCGAGCGGGTGCAGGGTCTCGACTTCGCGGCGCTCGGGAAGTCGTTCGCGGCTCGCTCGCTCGGGACGCTGTCGCCTGCGGACTCGGTGCGCACCAGCGTCGGCGCAGCCGCTCTCTCGGTGCGCTACAGCCGCCCCTCGATGCGCGGCCGGGTGATCTTCGGGAACGTGGTTCCCTGGAACCAGGTGTGGCGGACCGGCGCGAACCAGGCCACGGTGCTCGAGACGAGCGCCGACCTGACCATCGCGGGGACGGCGGTGCCGGCGGGCAAGTACAGCCTCTGGACCATCCCGTCGCCGACCGGCTGGAAGCTGATCGTCAACAAGAACGCCGGTCAGTGGGGGACCGATTACGACGCCCAATACGACCTAGCCCGGCTCGACATGAAGGTGGAGGGGCTGCCACAGCCGGTGGAGCAGTTCACGATCGCGATCGAGCCGAAGGGAAAACGCGGCGTGCTGAAGCTGGAATGGGACAAGACCCGCGCCTCGATCCCGTTCTCGGCCAAGTAGCTTGCACCTCGACTTCGCCGTCGTCGCCGACTATGCGATCGTCGATCAGGCCGGCAAACTGTCGGTGCTGGGGATCTTCCAGCACATCTGGGTGCAGCAATTCCCCGCTATGCACCCCCGTCTGCACCTGGTGCTCCGCCTCAAGGGAAAGCGCACCGAGATCGGCGAGCACCAGGTGCAGATCCGGCTGGTGGACGAGCAGAACGCCGAGGTCCTCGGCGGCAACGGCACCGTGAACTTCGCCGAGCCGCCCGCGGGAGTGACCGACATCGAGGCAGGAGCGATTCTCGTGTTCGACGTGCCGTTCCCGCACCCCGGCGCGTACCGCTTCGAGATCACCATCGACGGAGAACGGAAGGCCTCGGTGCCCCTGACCGTGAGCCAGCTGCCCCCGCCGCCCGCGGGCGGGACTAACTAGATGCGCGTCGGGCTGGGGCTCGCCGCCTTGGCGCTCGTCGCCGCCTGCGGTGACGCTCCCACCAGCCCGACCGCGTCCGTCCGGATCGATCTGTCGAGCAGTTGGGTGCGTGCCAGTCCCGCCGAAGTGGGGATGAACGCCTTTGCCTTGCTCCGTGCGGTGGGCGACGCGTCGGGGATTCCCCGCTTCCGGAGCCTGCTCGTGGCGCGCCACGGCCGGCTCGTGGCGGAGCAGTACTTCGGCGGTACCGATTCGACTACGCTGTTCGACGTGCGCTCGGTGACGAAGAGCGTCGTGGGCGCCCTCACGGGAATCGCACTCCACGACGGCGTGCTTCCCGCGACGGCGGCGCCGATCGCCCTGTATCTCGCCCGGGAGGACACGCTCGACGCAGTCGACAGTGCCGTCACGCTGCGCCACCTCCTGACCATGACGTCGGGCTACGCCTGGGATGAGACCGCGGGCCCCGACTATAACACGTGGATCGTCGCGGACAACCACGTGCAGTACCTGCTCGACCGGGCCCACGCGGCGTCGCCCGGGGCCACGTTCACTTACAACTCCGCGGCGGTGCACACGCTGGGCGTCGCCCTGCAGGGCGCCGCCGCGACCCCGCTGCCGCAGTACGCCGCCGAGCATCTGTTCGGTGCCCTGGGCGGGCCCACGGTCGTGTGGGAGCCGCTCGACCGCGGCGCCGTGAACGGCGGCTCGGGGATCGCGCTGCACGCGCGAGACCTGTTGAAGTTCGGTCAGCTGTTCCTGCAACGCGGCTGGTCGGGCGGCGCGAGCGTGGTGCCGGAGAGCTGGGTGGACTCGGTCACCCGGCCGCAGTTCGCCTGGCGAGTGACCGTCGGGCCGTTGCAGCGAGTCACCTACGGCATGCTCTGGTGGGTGTCCGACGCCGACCCGTCCGCCTTTTTCGCCTGGGGTTACGGCGGCCAGTTCGTGTATGTCGTGCCGAGCAGGGATCTCGTGGTAGTGGCCACGACCGACTGGGCGCAGCTCACCGAAACTACGCCCACGGAGCTCGCAGCCCAGGTGGTTGGCGTGGTCGTCAACGACGTGGTGCCGGCCGCGCGCTAGCCCCGCTGGATGTCGAGCGGCAGCCCCGCATCCATCAACGACAGACCGCCGTCCACCGCGATCACCTGGCCCGTAATCCAGCCCGCGTCCGCCGAGCATAGGAGCGAGACGGCGTTCCCGACATCCGCCGGCGTGCCGAGCCGGCCCATCGGCGTCCATCCCTTGTCTCCCTCGTGCCACTTCCGAATCATGTCCTGCGCCACGTCGGGCAGGGTGTTGAGCACGCTGTCCTCGATCCATCCGGGGCTGATGGCGTTCACTGTGATGCCACGCTTCGCGAGTGCCACGGCGAAGTAGCGGCACAGCGATTCCATGGCGCTCTTCGCCGCGCCCATGCCGACCCAGGGCTGCCAGCTGCCGGTGCGCCCGCCCGGCGCGTAGGTGATCGCGACGATCCTCCCGCCCTCCCCCATGAGGG